>Ga0182739_1003818_pt1 | contig 12872 bp, 15 predicted proteins | sample eDN5th30CBELigBY_FD_128873 | JGI IMG/M metagenome (GOLD analysis project Ga0182739, IMG submission 128873) | Enriched backyard soil microbial communities from Emeryville, California, USA - eDNA 5th pass 30_C BE-Lig BY (version 2) (version 2) | ecosystem: Environmental > Terrestrial > Soil >... | reverse complement strand
GCGACCCCACCGGTCGTGGGCAGTCTCACCGGAGTCGGGCTCGCCATGTCGACGGTGATGGACTCGGCCCTCGTCGCCGGGGCGAGGTCGAGGGTGGACCCGTTGCCGGACAGCGAGTATGCCGGAACGGTGAACGTCACCGCGACATTGATCATCCGCGACGGCATGCACGACGGCGAGCACACCGGGTCGCTGACGTCCGGCTCCACGGTGAATCCGACGTAGAACTGACGGATGACGAACCCGCTGGCGACCCGCGGTGGCGACCATCCGGAGGGGATCGTCAGCGTGACGCTGCCGTCGCCATTCCGCACCAGCGCCAGATCGGTCACGACGCCGCTGTCCACGCAGTCCTGATAGTCCGCGAGCCCGAGTTCGGCCCTGGCGACGGCGTCGTCGCACTGGGTGGTGTACCCGCTCACCGAGTCGTCCCAACGCTCTGGCCAGGCGAAGAGCCGCGGCGCACCGATCGTCGTCGGCAGGGTCAGGTCGAGCTCGGGCCCGAGGTCGAAGTAGCCGGCCGTCGAGGCGAAAGTGACCCGGTCCCCTCCTCGCAGCACCTCGTCGCTCGTGACGATCGCGGTCGCCGTCCCGTAGTCGAGGTTGACCAGCTGGAAGTGCGGGTCGATGTCGACTGTGTCGAAGTCGGTCGCCGCCGCCGGGCTCGCCAGAGCGACACTTCCCAGCAGGCTGAGTGCGCCGACGACGATGGCGGATCTCCACCCGCCGCGACGGCCCGGGCGAACACTGGACGAGGACGACGAGGTGATCACGGAACGAAACTAGAGACGGCGCCCCTCACTCGGACCTTGGCTTCGCCATTCCCGGACGTTCCCGGACGGCGTCCGCCCGGCCACTGCGGACGCTGAGCCGCGAGGACGCCGGGGCCAGCGCGGCTCAGAACGGTGTCGCCGTCGAGCCGGCGAGTGCCGGCTCGACCGACGCGGACTCGGCGGCCGCCTCCGAATCGGGCGCCTCGTCCGTGGCCGATTCGCCACTCGAGGCCGTGCGAATCACCTTCCGGTACTCGGTGCGCCCCCAGGCGAGGTCGTGACCGATCGCGTCCGCCTCGATCTCGACGGTCATGCCGGTGCGCTCCCCGTTCGTCCAGTCGCGCATCCGGAGCCGGCCACGCACGATGACGCGATCGCCCTTCTTCAGCGACGCGCCGGCGTTCTCCGAGAGCGCCCGGAATGCGATCACGGAATACCAATTCGTGTCGCCGTCGACCCATTTCGACTGGGCGCGGTCGTAGCGCCGCTGCTGGGAGGCGAGGCGGAACGAGGTGATGTTGAGCCCGCCCTCCTCCTTCTCCTTGTAGACGTTCCTCGGATCGGTCGCGATGACTCCGTTGACGGCGATGATGTCCGACATCCCTGCTCTCCCTTCGAGACGGTCCGAGCCGATGACGTCGGCCCGGCACCGGATCCCCGAGGGGCGCTCGTGCCGGGAATGCCTCCCGGGGTCCGGTCCGGAGAGTCTGGACGGGATGGGGAAGGCGTGCCGCGCGAAGCGCGCCGAATGTGGAGAACTACGCCTTGATGTACTCGGTGAAGGACTTGCGGACCTTGTTCACCTTGGGAACCGCGACCGCGAGGCAGTAGCCCTGGGTCGGGTTCTTCGCGAAGAAGTCCTGGTGGTAGTCCTCGGCCGGATACCAGTCGCCCAGCGGCTCGATCGAGGTGACGACACCGCCGTCCCAGAGCTCGCCCGCCCGTTCGCGCGCGGCCTCGAAGAGCTCGCGCTGCGCGTCGTCGACGGGGAACATCGCCGAGCGGTACTGGGTGCCGACGTCGTTGCCCTGTCGATTGAGCTGCCGCGGGTCGTGCATCGTGAAGAACATGTCGAGGATCACCTGGTCCGGGACCTTCTCGGGATCGAAGGTCACCGCGACAGCCTCGGCGTGACCCGTCGTGCCGGTGCAGACGAGCTCGTACGACGGGTTCGCGGGGATCCCGCCGGTGTATCCGGACTCGACCTCGACGACGCCGTCGACGATCCGATACGCGGCATCGAGACACCAGAAGCAACCGCCGGCGAGATGGAAGGTGTGCAGCATGTTTGCTAGAACGCGCTCGCCCTCGCCGGCATTCCACCGCGCGTAGAATCTCCGCGTGCCAGCGCCCCGCCCCGCGAACTCCCGATAGTGGGCTTCGTCTACGGACTGCTCGGCGCGATCCTCTTCGGCGCGAACGGCAGCCTCACGAAAGCGGTCATGGCCGCGGGCCTGACGCCGTTCCAGGTCACCCAGTTCCGCACGCTCGCGACCGCGATCCTCGCCGGTCTGGTGCTGCTCGTCTTCAATCGTCGCGCGTTCCGCATCTCGTCGAAGCAGTTCTGGCGCATGGCGCTGCTCGGCGTCGTCGGCATCTGCCTGCTGCAGCTCACCTACGCGATGGCGATCGAGCTGCTGCCGGTCGGGATCGCGCTCATGCTCGAGTACCTCGCGGTGCTCGCCGTCGCGGTCATCGCCCGCGTCTTCTTCAAGGAGCAGGTCAGGCGTCGCGTCTGGATCGCGATCGTGCTCGTGCTCGGCGGCATCGCGGTCGTCTCCCAGGTGTGGACCGGATCGCTCGACGGCCTGGGGGCGCTGCTCGGTCTCGCGGCAGCCGCGTGCCTGACGTTCTACTTCATCTACGGAGAACGCCAGATCTCGGAGACCAGCCCCGTCGCGGTCGTCTTCTGGGCCTCCCTCGTCGGCACGAGCGTCACCGCGACGTTCTCCGGCTGGTGGAATCTCACGCCGGCGTCGTTCACCGAGGTGGTCTCGATGCAGGGCAACCTCTCGGCGGTCGAACTGCCGATGTGGATCCCGCTCACGGCGGTGTGCGTGCTCGGGACGTTCCTGCCATTCGTCTTCTCGTTCATGGCGCTCGGACGACTCGGGCCGACCCGGGCCGGGGTCGTGTCATCGAGCGAGATCGTATTCGCGTTCCTGGTCGCCTGGATGTGGCTCGGTGAGGCGCTCACCTGGCTCCAGCTGCTCGGCGGCGCGATCGTCCTCGTCGGCATCGTGCTCGCGCAGACCGCGCGCCCCGGCGCCTACGCGGACCCGGACCTCGCGGTCGCGACGGGATCCTTCCCCACGCTCACCGGGCCGATCGAGACGCTCACCGGGCCCATCCCGCGTGTCGATCGGGACAAACCTTAAACCTCAGGCTTACCTTGTCCGCATGATCATCGAATGGTGGCAGGCCTTCGTCCGCTGGCTCAACACCGCCGGCGCCCAGGAGCTCCTCACGACCGTGGTGCTCCCCTTCGTCGCGATCCTCACCGCGGGACTCCTCGCCGTGCTCATCGCCCGCGCATCGAGCACCCGGCTCATGCATCACCGCGACAAGTCCGAGAAGGCCGCCGCGATCGCGGGCCTGCTCGCCGTGTGCCGCCGCGTGACGATCTGGACGTCGCTCAGCTCCGCCGAGCGCGACCACCTCGACTACCAGATCACCGAGTCGACCGTCCGGCTGCGACTGCTGCCGATCGCCGGTGCCGACCTCGCCGCCGAGTGGTCGCAGTCGATGATCTCGACCATCAAGCGCAACTCGGCCGCGCTCATCGACGAGGCGGAACGGGGTCTCACCGACCTCGAGAACGGCCTCATCCTCTGGTACCGCCGTCCGGCGCTCGCGAAGAAGCAGTTCAAGAACGAGCTCCCCTACCTCCGCAACGACATCACCTCGCTCGACCACGACCTCATCGCGCGCCAGAAGCAGTGGCAGGCGACGCAGGACGGCAAGGTCGCTGCGGTCGTGCCGGCAGCCCCGACGGCCGAGCAGAACGCGACGGCGCCATTCGGCAACATCGACGAGCTCATCGCGGGCGCGCCGACCATCGCCCAGGACTCCGTGCCCAAAGCATCCTGACTCGCGCGACTTTCGCACGGCGTTCTATCGCCGACGCGTCCACGGCTTCGCGCCGATCGGGCCCCGATCACGGGACTCGGTCGGCGCGTTCCATTTGCACGGGGCGTCTGGCGGTGCCGTTTGCGCAATGCAGCCCTCGGCACTGCGCAAACCGCACCGCTAGTCGGGGTGACCCGCCTGCGCGGGCGACAGACAGACAGCAGACTTCTCAGGGAGAATAGGGACCCACGCCCTCGTAGCTCAGCGGATAGAGCAGGAGCCTTCTAATCTCTTGGTCGCTGGTTCGATTCCAGCCGAGGGCACCTCAGGAGACGACTAGAACTCGCCGCGGTCCTCGACCGGCTCGAACTCCTCGGAGTCGGGCTCGTCGAAGGAATAGGTGACGCGCACCTGCCCGCCGAGCTCCGTCGGGCTCGGCCACGCGTAGGTGACCAGCGTCTCCTTGCCGTCGACCGCGACGAGCACCTCGAGCACCTCGTCCCACGAGCCGTCGGTCGAGATCCGGGTGTCGACTTGCCCGTCGTAGGGGCCGCCCGAGTAGAAGACGATGTATTCCTCGCCCTTGGCGATGTGCGGCGTGCCGGTCATGGGACAATCATGGCATGGCCGCCTCGCAGGACCTGCTCGTCTGGATCGACTGCGAGATGACCGGGCTCGACCTCGAACGGGACGAGCTCGTCGAGGTCGCGATCGTCATCACCGACTACGACCTGAACGCGGTCGACCCGGGCTTCGAGATCGTCATCGCCCCGAGCGCATCGGCGCTCGACGGCATGTCCGACTTCGTCCGCGACATGCACACCGAGTCCGGCCTCCTGGAGCACCTCGGCTCGGGAGTCGAGCTCGCCGACGCGCAGGCGCAGATCCTCGCGTACATCCAGCGCTTCATCCCGACCGCGGGCTCGGCGCCCCTCGCCGGCAACACGATCGGCACCGACCGCGCATTCCTCGCGAAGTACATGCCGCTCGTCGACGGCCACCTGCACTACCGCAGTGTCGACGTCTCCTCGATCAAGGAGCTCTCGAAGCGCTGGTACCCGCGGGTCTTCTTCCAGGCGCCGACGAAGCATGGCGGGCACCGGGCGCTCGCCGACATCCGCGAGTCCATCCGGGAGCTCGAGTACTACCGTCGCGCGGTGTTCGTCGAGCCTCCCGGGCCGTCGTCGGACCAGGCGCAGGAGATCTCGGGGGCTGTGACGCTCGCGTTCACCGACCGGGTCTGACCTGCCCTACAATGGATCGGTCCCGCGGTGACGCGGGTCGTGGCGGCTGTAGCTCAGTTGGTAGAGCACTGGCTTGTGGTGCCGGTGGCCGCGGGTTCGAGTCCCGTCAGTCGCCCCATTTCGTCCCGGAGTCCGCGCGTAGCATGGGGGACATGGCGTTCACCGGCCCCGAGCTCGACGAGGACATCCGCGTCGAGCCGCGTTCGAGCCTGGATCGGCCGTGGCGCACGATCGTCTGGAACGATCCCGTCAACCTCATGCAGTACGTGACCCACGTCTTCCGGACCTACTTCGGCTATCCGCGGGAGGAGGCCGAGCGCCTCATGCTTCTCGTCCACAACGAGGGCCGCGCAGTCGTCGCATCGGGCCCGCGCGAGGAGGTCGAGCGCCACACCGAGGCGATGCACGAGTACGGCCTCTGGGCGACGGCGGACAAGGGCGAGGCGTGATCCGATTCGCCCTCGTCGACGGCCGCGTGACGCTCGCCGCCGACCCGGCGGACGCGGACGTGCTGCTGCGGCTCACCGAGCAGTTCACGGCCCTCCTCGCAGAACGCGATGTCGCGGCCGACGAGGAGGAGACGCTCCCGCAGGATCCCGCGCTCACCCGGCTCTTCCCCGACCCGGTGCCGGACGATCCCGAGGAGTCCGCGGAGGTGCGAGCGCTCACGCGGCCCGCACTCACCGACCACAAGCGCGTGAACGCGGAGCGGGTCGCGGCGTCCCTCGCCACTCCCGGCCCGCTCGAGGCACGGGACGAGCTGGCCTGGCTGCAGTGGCTCACCGACATCCGGATCGTGCTCGCGAGCCGACTCGGCATCGTCATGGACGGCGACGAGGGCGCCGCGGCGACCGAGGCCGAGCAGGCGATGCAATGGACGTACCACGCGCTCGGCTCGCTCCAGGCCGACCTCGTCGACGCGCTCGACGAGCGCGCGGCCGCGCCGGGCGTCGCATGAGCGGCCTCGATCTCGACGCGGAGGCGTTCGAGGCGCTCGTCGTCGAGGAGCTCGACGAGCTGCCGGACGAGATGGTGGAGGGACTCGACAACGTCGTGTTCGTCGTGGAGGACCGGCCGGAGGACGGCTCGCTCGACCTCTTCGGGCTGTATCACGGCATCGCGTTGACCGACCGGGACCAGTACGGCTACGGGGAGCTCCCGGACCGGATCGTGCTGTACCGGGAGCCGCTGCTCGCCGCGTGCGCCGACATCGAGACGCTTCGCGATGAGATCCACATCACGCTCGTGCACGAGATCGGCCACTTCTACGGGATCGACGACGACGAGCTCCATCGACTCGGCTGGGCCTGAAGCGCCCGGGCTCCCAGCCTCGCCGCGGGTCGCCCGATAGGATGCCGTGGGCCGCCGGAGCGTGCGGCCGACTGATCTGAAGAGGTGTCTCGTGGCTCGACCGATGCGCGCGATCGCAGGGCTCGCGGCCGCCGGAGCACTCGCCGCCACGACCCTCTCCGGTTGTCAGCTCATCGAGGCGAACACGCCCGAGCACACCCCGACCGCCATCGAGGCGTGCGCGACAGGCCACACCTGGCAGCTCGACACCGCGCTGCTCGCTCCCGTCGCGACGACGGTCATGCGCGCTCGCGGCATCGACGTCGACGTCACGGTCGAGGGCACGCAGCGCCTCGAGTGGGACATCGACTTCACGATGCGGTTCGACACGGATCTCACCTTCATCGGCAATGTGCCGTCGCAGCCGGGCTTCCAGGAGCAGTTCACGGTCTCCGGCACGTCCGCGGGCATGGGGTACTTCTCCGGCGACTTCGTCGTGCCGCGCAACTGGACCGAACGGGACCTCGACATCGCGACGACCGCGACGCAGGACGGCGCCCCCGTCGACGTGACCTTCCCGTGGACGCCGCTCTGGGTCGATGACACCGCCGGCCTCCAGACGACCTGCACCGCCGAGCAGCTCACGCTGACCGCGCGGCAGGGTCACCTGGCCTGGACGTTCAATCGCGTGAGCTGAGCCGGCGCCCACGGGCGAGCTCGCCCGCGGCGAGCGCGACCGCGGTGACGATCGCGAGTAGCACGGCGGCGGCGTTCGCCATCGCGAGGTTGCCCGGCCCGGGGTGACCCGCGAGCCGCTCGATCACGACGGGCAGCGTGGCCCAGTCGGGCCGCGAGAGGAACGCGGTCGCGCCGAACTCCCCGAGGCACACCGCGAACGCGAGCCCGGCGGCCGCGACTGCGGGACGGGCGGCGAGCCGCAGATCGACCGAGGCCAGGACGCGCCACGGCGGCGCCCCGAGGTCTGCCGCCGCGTCCCGGAGCAGCGGGTCGACGCCGCGCAGCACCGGCAGCAGCGTGCGGATCACGAGCGGCGCGGCGACGAGCGCCTGCGCGATCGGCACGAGCACGGGCGATGCGCGCAGATCGAACGGGGGCGTGTCGAGCGCGACGAGATAGCCGAAGCCGAGGACGACCGCCGACACGCCGAGCGGGAGCATGAGCCCGCCCTCGAGCGCGGCGAGGACGCGTCGTCCGCGCGGCGATGCCGGCCGGCGCGAGAGCAGGATGCTCGCGCCGAGGCCTATCGCCATCGCGACGGCGGTGCCGACCGCGGCGAAGACGAGCGAATGCCAGAGCGCCTCGAGCGGCGACACCGCGAGCACCGGCGCGCTCCCGCCGACCCCGGACCCGACTCCCGCGAGTGCCGCCCAGTGATCGAGGGTCCAGCCGTCGGCACCGCGCAGCGATCGGAGCGCGAGCGACACGACCGGCACCGCGAGCAGTGCCCCGATGATCACGGTGGCGGCGATGAGGGGCGCATCGGCGAGGCGTATTGCTCGGCCGGGCGTCGGCGTTCTCACCTCGGGTCGGCTCCTGGCCCGCCCGGCCGCCCACAGCACGACGACGACGAAGAGGACCTGCACGAGGCTCAGCGCGCTCGCCGCACGCAGGTCGAGGTACTGGGTCGTGAGCGTCCAGATCTCCGTCTCGACCGTGCCGTACCGCGTCCCCCCGAGGACGAGGACGACGCCGAACGCCGTCGAGCAGAAGAGGAACACGATGATCGCGGACGACGCGAGCGCGGGCCCGAGGCGCGGGAGCGTGACGGACAGGAACGTCCGCAGCGGCGTCGCCCCGAGGTCGGCCGCCGCCTCCTCGATCGACGGATCGAGCTCCTCCCACGCGATCCCGACGGTGCGGGTGACGACGGCGACGTTGAAGAACACGAGCGCGAGGATGATCGCGAGCCAGGACCCGTCGAGCGCGGTGCCGGCGAACAGCACCTTGAATGCGACGCCCACGACGACCGTCGGCAGCACGAACGGCACGAGGGCGAGTGCGCGGAAGACCGCCCGCCCCCGGAACCGCCGTCGATACAGGACGAACGCGGCCGGCAGCCCGAGCACGAGACACGCGACCGTCGCGATCGCCGCCTGCGCGAGCGTGAGGCCGATGATCCGCAGCGTTCGCGGCCGGGCGATGACCTCCCCCATCGCCGCCAGGTCGGGGACCCCATCCGGCGCCAGGCCTCGCCAGAGGATCTCCCCGACCGGCCAGAGGAAGAAGACGGCGAGGAACGCGATGAGCGCGCCGGCCCCGACCCAGATGGCCCAGTGCGCCGTCGACCTTCCGCTCCCTGAGCGAGCGGAGCGAGTCGAAGGGTGGCCGCCCGTCACGGCACGGCGATCGCCGACCACTCCTCGATCCAGCGCTCGCGGTTGGCGCCGATCCGTGCCGGATCCAGCTCGAAGGGCGCGTCGATCCGCACGGCCGCGGCGGCCCAGGTCTCGGGCAGCGCCGTCGACTGGACGACCGGGTAGACGTACATGCTGCCCGGGATGTCCGACTGGACGGTCGGCGTCAGGAGGAAGTCGACGAGCAGCCGCGCCTCGGCGGGGTGCCGCGTCCCGGCGAGGACGCCGGCGAACTCGGTCTGCCGGAAGCACGTCGCCTCGAGGACGCCGGTCGGCGTCGGGGCCCCCGCGTCGACGATCTCGACCGGCGGGGACGAGGAGTAGGAGACGACGAGCGGGCGATCTCCCTCGCTCGACGGGCCGGAGAACTCCGCGTAGTACGCGTCCGTCCAGCCGGCGGCGACCGAGACGCCGTTCGCGACGAGCGCGCGCCAGTAGTCCTGCCAGCCGTCGTCGCCGAACGCGGCGATCGTCGCGAGCAGGAACGCGAGGCCCGGCGAGCTCGTCCCGGCCGACTCGACGACGAGCAGGTCGCGGTAGGCGGGGTCGGCGAGGTCCTCGAGCGTCGCCGGCTCGGCGAGTCCCTGCTCCTGGAACCACTCGTGGTCGACGTTGACGCAGACGTCGCCGGAGTCGATCGGCGTGAGCCGGTCGCCGCCCTGGTCGGCCGGGAGGAGGAACGGCGCCTCGGCATCCGTCAGCGCCCCCGAGACGTAGGGCTCGAGCACGTCGACGGCGCGCGAGGCGAACGTGTTGTCGATCCCGAAGACGACGTCGCCGAGCGGCGAGTCCTTCGTCAGCACGAGCTTGTTGACGAGCGCGCCTGCGTCGCCGAGCGCCTGGACCTCGACGGTCACGCCCGTCTCGGCGGTGAACGCGTCGAGGACGCCGTCGCTCAGCGCGAACGAGTCGTGCGTCACGAGCACGAGATGCGCCGGCGCGGGCGGGTCCTGGCGCGAGTCGCTGCACGCCGCGAGGGTCGCGGTGAGCGAGAACGCGACGGCCGCAGCCGCGACGAGACGCAATGGACGGATGGACGATCCCATGATGTGCTCCCTAGCGCCGGCATGACCCGGATCAGGTTCGACGGTCGGAGCGACGTACGCTCCCTCTCAGTCCGGTCGGTCCGGACTCCCGTGTACGCGGAACATCTTAGGCTGACCGGATGGACTTCCGCCTCTTCGTCGAACCGCAGAACGGCGCCACCTTCCACGATCAGCTCCGCGCCGCGCAGCTCGCCGAGCAGACGGGGTACGACGGGTTCTTCCGCTCGGACCATTTCCTCGCCATCGGGATCGAGGACGGCGCCCCCGGCCCGACCGATTCATGGGTGACGCTCGGCGCGATCGCGCTCGCGACGACCCGGCTGCGGCTCGGCACGCTCGTCTCGTCCGCGACGTTCCGCCACCCGAGCCTCACGGCGATCCAGGTCGCCCAGGTCGACGCCATGTCCGAGGGCCGAGTCGACTTCGGGCTCGGCACCGGCTGGTTCGAGTCGGAGCACCTCGCCTACGGCTTCCCATTCCCCGCGAAGCGCTTCGGGCCGTTCCAGGAGCAGCTCGAGATCATCACGGGCCTCTGGTCGACGCCCGTGGGCGAGACGTTCTCCTACGCGGGCGAGCACTACGTGCTCACCGACTCCCCCGCCCTGCCGAAGCCCGCGCAGGCGCACATCCCGATCATCATCGGTGGCTCCGGAGCGACGAAGACGCCGCAGATCGCGGCGCGCTTCGCCGATGAGTACAACGCCTTCCGGGCGTCGGCCGAGGTCGTCGCCGAGCGGATCGTCCGGGTCCGGGACGCCGCGGCCACCGCGGGCAGGGACCCGGACTCCATCACGTTCTCCCTCGCGGGGACGACGGCGATCGGCGCAAACGACGCCGACATCGCGCGCCGGGCCGAGCAGGCCGGCTCGACGCCGGAGCGGCTGCGCGCGCACGGCTTCGCCGGCACGCCCGCCGAGGTCGTCGACACGCTGGGCGCGCTCGCGGAGCTTGGGATCGACCGGTTCTACTTCCAGGTCATGCGGATGCAGGACCTCGACCACATCGAGTTCATCGGGTCCGAGGTACTGCCGCAGTTGCGCTGACCGGCGCCGAGGCGGGAGATCGCAGCTGCGCAGAGCGCGCCGCGCGGCGGTGCACCGCGATCGCCCGCGCGCCGACGACGAGCGCGATGCCGAGCGTCCCGCCGATGCAGCCGAGGACGAGATCCTCGACGCGCGCGCGACCCGTCTCGGGCATCCAGACCGCCTGTCCCGCCTCGACCCAGGCCGCGAGCAGCCAGGCGAAGCCGAGGGCGACCCACCAGCGATCGGGCCGCGAGACGAGCGCGAAGAGGCCGCCGACGACGAGGAACACGCCGAGCGACCACCACGACGAGACCTCGTCCGCCCGCCCCGGAAGCCAGAACGCGTAGGCGCCGACGCCCACGAGCGCGATGCCCGTCGCGCACCAGAGAATGGGGCGGGCGGCGGACATGCGCTCATCGTCGCACGCGCCCATCGGAGGCAGCCGTGAGCGGGCTGAAGGACCGCCCACACAGGCGAACAGAGCGGGCTGAAGGACCGCCCGGCCGCTCCGATCAGCCGTGTATCGGCGCCGTCGGACCGAGCGTCTCCTGCGCGTCCGGCTCGATCTGGGCTTCCTCGTCGGTGAGCGGATGCGCGATCTCGTCCTGCGGCATCCGGAACGCGAGGACCGCGATGACGCCGATCACGATCGGCGCGAGGCCGGCGACGAGGAAGACGAGCGGGAAGCCGGCGGCCTCGCCGATCGGGCCGGCGAGCGCCATCGACACGGGCATGAGCGCGAGCGAGACGAAGAAGTCGAGGCTCGAGACCCGCCCGAGCATCTCCGGCGGCACGCGTCGCTGCAGGATCGTCCCCCAGATGACGCCCGCACCGTCGGTCAGCACGCCGATCGAGAACGCGAGGATGACCATGATCCAGAGCTGGTCGACGATGCCCATCGCGGCGAGCGGGATGCACCCGACGCACCACATGAGGTTCATGACGGTGAGGTAGCGCCGTGGCAGCCGCAGCGACGCGACCGTGAGCGAGCCGACTGCCGCGCCGACGCCGAAGGCGGCGAGGACGAGCGCGAACTCGGCCGTCCCCCCACCCGTCTGGTCGCGGACGGCGAACGGCATGAGCACCTCGAGCGGGCCCATGATGAGCAGGACGACGGCGCTCGCATAGATGAGGGTGCCGAGCAGCCACGGGGTGCGCACCATGTAGCGGAAGCCGCGGCCGATGTCGCCGAAGATGCCGCCGGAGCCGCTCGCCGTTCGCGCGGCGGCCGGCAGGCGCCGGAGGCCGAGCAGGAGCACGAGCGCGACGAGCTGGCTGGCCGCGACGACCCAGAACGCGATCGCGGGCGAGGACACGGCGACGACGAGTCCGCCGAGCGCGGGGCCGGCCGCCTGGTAGGCGACGGGGCGCAGCATCCCCTCGATGCCGTTCGCCGCGAGCAGCTGGTCGGCCGGGACGATCCGCGGCAGGAGCGCGGAGTACGCGGGATAGAACATGCCCTCGACGAGGCCGATGACGACCGCCGCGAGCGCGAGATGCCAGACCTCGAGCACGCCGAGGAGCGCGAGCACGCCGACGGAGGACGCGACGAGGACACGGCTCGCCTCGACGACCGCGAGGATCCGCTGCTGGCGCAGCCGATCCGCGAGCGCGCCGCCGAAGAGCACCGCGACGACCATGCCGATCGCGTTCCCGGCCATGATGAACGACAGGTCGGTCGGCGTGCCGCCCGCCGCCCAGACCGCCGCGACGAGCGTGACCAGCCAGACGCCGCCGCCCATCAGCGACAGCGCGAGGGCGCCCGCGAGCAGGCGGTATCGCCCGCCGGTCAGTGGCCGGAGGGCGCGAGGGAGGCGTGGGGCGGAGGTCGACATGAGAGCGGATCATCCTAGCGTTCCGGATACGCTGAGGGGCATGCGGATGTTGACGGCGGCGGAGATCCGCGCGTCGTTCGCGAACGTCACGCCGGAGGAGGCGGAGCACATCCCGCTCCCCGGTCTCCACGAGGTCGTCTGGGAGGATCGCGAGTTCCTCGGCTGGCGGGACCCCTCGCTGCCGAGCCGCGGGTACCTCGTCCACGACTCGGAGG
>Ga0182739_1003817_pt1 | contig 12872 bp, 10 predicted proteins | sample eDN5th30CBELigBY_FD_128873 | JGI IMG/M metagenome (GOLD analysis project Ga0182739, IMG submission 128873) | Enriched backyard soil microbial communities from Emeryville, California, USA - eDNA 5th pass 30_C BE-Lig BY (version 2) (version 2) | ecosystem: Environmental > Terrestrial > Soil >... | reverse complement strand
TCGGGGTCGGCCCGCGAAAAGCCGCCGTTGCGGTCCGGCGACCATTGCATGGGCGTGCGCACGCCGTCACGGTCGCCCAGGTGCACGTTGTCGCCCATGCCCAGCTCATCGCCGTAATACAGCACCGGCGTGCCGGGCATGGACAGCAGCAGGCTGTTCATGAGCTCGACGCGGCGGCGGTCCCGTTCCAGCAGCGGCGCCAGCCGCCGCCGGATGCCCAGGTTGATGCGGGCGCGCGGCTCGGCGGCATAGACGTTCCACAGGTAATCGCGTTCGCGGCTCGTCACCATTTCCAGCGTCAATTCGTCGTGATTGCGCAGGAAGATGGCCCATTGGCAGGTGGGCGGGATATCGGGCGTCTGGCGGATGATGTCGGTGATCGGGAAGCGGTCTTCCTGCGCAATGGCCATGTACATGCGCGGCATCAGCGGAAAGTGAAAGGACATGTGGCACTCGTCCCCGGCGCCGAAATACTCCTGCGCGTCCTCGGGCCATTGATTGGCCTCGGCCAGCAGCAGGCGGCCCGGGTACTCGGCTTCGATCACGGCGCGGATCTGCTTGAGGACCTGGTGCGTCTCGGGCAGGTTCTCGTTGTTGGTGCCCTCGCGCTCGACCAGATAGGGCACGGCGTCCAGGCGCAGCCCGTCCACGCCCATGTCCAGCCAGTAGCGCATCACCGACAGCACTTCCTTGAGCACCTGCGGATTGTCGTAGTTCAGATCCGGCTGGTGCGAATAGAAGCGATGCCAGAAATAGGCGTTGGCCACCGGATCCCAGGTCCAGTTGGACTTCTCGGTATCGCAGAAAATGATCCGCGTGCCGGCATAGGCTTTGTCGTTGTCCGACCAGACATAGAAATTGCGCGCCGCCGACCCGGGCTTGGCGGCCCGCGCACGCTGGAACCAGGGATGCTGGTCCGACGTGTGGTTGACGACCAGCTCGGTGATGATGCGCAGGCCGCGCGCGTGCGCCGCGCGGATCAGCTTGCGCACGTCGGCGACGGTGCCGTAGTCCGGATGCACGCCGCGGTAATCGGCGATGTCGTACCCGTCGTCGCGCCGCGGCGACGGGTAGAAGGGCAGCAGCCAGATCGTGTTGACGCCCAGGCTGGCGATGTAGTCCAGCTTGGAGATCAGGCCCGGCAGGTCGCCGACCCCGTCGCCGTTCGAGTCAAAGAAGGACTTGACGTGCAACTGGTAGATGACCGCGTCCTTGTACCAGAGCAGGTCGTCCTGAAGGGGTTGGGTTTTACTCATCATGGCTATGGGCGCGGGCGTCATCCATGCAGCGAAAGCCGCCACACGCGATAGGGTTGGTCGGGGGTCAGCGTGACGGCGCGGTGCTTCTCGTGCCAGGTCTCGCGGCCTTCGGTAAGCAGGTCTTCGGCGATCAGCGGCCCGGCGTCGGCCTGGCCGAACAGCCAGAAGGGCGCCTCGACGCGCGCCGGCTGCGTCTGGAACGGGTCCAAACTGATGACCGCCAGCACGACGTTGCCGTGCCCCGGCGTGGACTTGTAGAACGCCAGCACGCGGTCGTTGCCGCTGGTGGTGAGCGTCAGCCCGCGATGGGTCTGCAGCGCGGGATTGGCGTGGCGAATCTGGTTCAGGCGCGTGATCTCGGCCCGGATGTTGCCGGGCGCGTGCCAGTCGCGCTGGCGCAGTTCGTACTTCTCGGAGTCCAGGTACTCTTCCTTGCCCGGCAGCGGCGCGCCTTCGCACAGTTCAAAGCCGCTGTACATGCCCCACAGGCCCGAACCCAACGCCGCGAGGGCCGCGCGGATCAGAAAGCCCGGCCGCCCCGAGGTCTGCAGGAAGAACGGGTTGATGTCCGGCGTGTTCACGAAAAAGTGCGGACGGAAGAAGTCCGCCGCGGGCGGCGACGAGATCTCCTCCAGGTACTCCTCCAGTTCGGCCTTTTCGTTGCGCCAGGTGAAGTACGTGTACGACTGCGTGAAGCCGATCTTCGCCAGCCGGTACATCATCTTCGGGCGCGTAAAGGCTTCGGACAGGAAGATGACGTCCGGATGCTGGGCGTGGACCTCGCCGATCAGCCACTGCCAGAAGGGCAGCGGCTTGGTGTGCGGGTTGTCGACGCGGAAGATGCGCACGCCGTGCCTGACCCAGAAAAGCACGATGTCGCGCAGCGCGCGCCACAGGCCCAGCTTGCGCGCGCGGCGGTTCTGGCCGCCATAGAACGCGACGTTGACGATGTCCTCGTACTTTTTGGGCGGGTTCTCGGCGTAGCGCAGCGACCCGTCCGGCCGCCACGAGAACCAATCCGGATGCTGCGCCAGCCAGGGGTGGTCCGGCGAGCATTGGATGGCAAAGTCCAGCGCCAGCTCCATGCCGTGCCGCGCCGCCGCCTCGACCAGGTCGAGAAAATCGGCCAAGGTGCCCAGTTGCGGCTCGATGGCGTCGTGGCCGCCGCTCTGCGCCCCGATCGCGTAAGGGCTGCCCACGTCGCCGGGCTCGGCGCGAAGGCTGTTATTGCGGCCTTTGCGGTTGCGCAGCCCGATCGGATGGATGGGCGGCAGGTACAGCACGTCAAAGCCCATCTCGCGCACGTCGGGCAGGCGGGCGATCACGTCGGCGAACGTGCCGTGCCGGCCGGGCTCGGCGGCCTGCGACCGGGGAAAGAGCTCGTACCAGGCCGAATGGACGGCCTGGCTGCGGTCCACCCAGATGGGGTAGGCGATGGCGGTCACGGCTTCGAACGGGCGATCGTCCAGCTCGCGCATCGCCCGCGCCAGCGCCGGATCGAGCAGCAGCGCCACCTGTTCCGGGGTGGGCGGTTCAGGATGCGCCAGATCGGCGTGCGCAAATGCGGCCAGCGCATCGTGCACCGGCCCGGCATCGGCGCCCGCCGGCGTTCCGGCCTGCGCGCGCGCCTGCGCGTCGCGCAGCAGCGCCAGTCCTTCGTGTATCTCCAGGCTCAGGTCGCGGCCCGCCTGGTGCTTGACCTCGATGTCGTGGCAGAACGTGTGCCAGGCGTCGAACCAGGCCGCGACAACGAACTCGTGGGCGCCGACGCGGCGGGGCCGGAAGTCTGCCTCCCAGCGGTCGTTCATGCCGCGGGTCATGGGCACGCTGTGCCAGCGCGCCTCGTCCTTGGCGCGCCAGCGCACTTCGGCCGCAAGCTGGTCGTGCCCGTCCATGAAAATGTCCGCCTGCACCACGATGCGCGCATGCGGAATGCTCTTGACCGGGTAAGCGCCGCCATCGACCGCCGGGCTGATGTTTTCCAGCGCGATGCGTTGCGTCGCCAGATCGTCGGCGCGGGTGCGGTGGTGGCGCACGGCCTCGCGGACCGGCTCGGTGGACTGGAACGACAGCATGGCGCACTCGCCGGCTTCGAGCGCCCGGGCCTGCGACTGCAAGCCCGCCGGCGGGGTGAAGGGGACGACGTCCGCGGGGGGCAGCAGCGGCGCCAACGCATCCCAGTCCATGGCGGCCTCGCCGGTGTCGGACGGGTTGATCGCGAGCGCGAGCGTCGCGCCGTCGCCCGCGTCCCGCAGCAGCGCGGTGCAGCTTCCGTCGCGTCCGCCCAGCATGCGCAGCGGGCCGCGCAGCCGCGAGTCGGCGAACCAGCGATTCGCGGCCTCCACGTCCGGCAGGCGGCGCTCGTCCTCGTCGGACAGCATGAGTCCGTCGCCCGTCACGGCGGCGCTCCACAGCGCGCGCCTGCCGTCTTCCGCCGGCCGCAGGGCGCCCGCGTGCGGCGGCGCGGCAACCACCTCGCCGATGGCGCGCAGGCGTGCATCCTCCTCGGCCAGCCAGGAGGACTTGAAGTCCCACCACGGCAGGGACGAGAACGCGGCGTCGAAAGCCGCATCGCGCAGGCCCGCCAGGCTTTCCGCCGGCAGCCCGGGCGTCCAGGCCAGCAGGCGCACGTCTGGGTGCTGCGCGCGCAGCGCGGCCCCCAGCTCGCGCCAGGCGGGCGCGGGCAGGCGGTGGGGCGCCTGGAAGACCAGGCCCTTGACGCCGCTGGCCGTCCAGGCAAGCAGCCGTTCGGTCCAGGACGCCAGGAAACCGGGGGGCAGCGGGCCATCGGGCAGATGCATGACGCCGCGCTCTTCGACGCTGACGCGGGGATCGCGCGCCGGGTCTTCATGCAGCGAGCGGTACCAGCCCGGCGCAGCGGTGGTTTCCACGGCGTCGCGCGCGCTGCGGTCCAGGACCACGTCCACGTACAGGGCCAGGCCGTGTTCGGCCAACTGCGCCGACACTTGCGTGAACCATTGCGTGATGGGTGTCTCGGCGCCGTCGACCCGTGTCTTGTCGGCGTCCTGCGCGGCCCGGGGGCCGGGAAGGGGCGCGGCTTGCGTTCCCGGTTCCGTCCCTGTCAGCCAGGGCGCCGGCAGCAGGACGGCGTTGAAGCCGCGCTGCGCAAGCCGCTTGCACAAGGCCTGGATGGCGGCGTGTGCGCCATCCAGGCCTTGGCGGGCGTGGTAGATGCGTGTGGGTGCGCGGGAGGGCGCGGGGACGGTGGGATGGGGCACCGGGCTCGCTCCTTGTCAGATGGCGGCCGGCATGGCGCCACTCGTGCGCTGCGGGCGGCGGTTGACCGCGGAGACGCTTGCCGGTTGCACGGCCGGCGCGGGCGCCGCGTCGCGGTATTCGGGCTCCACCAGCGAGCGGTAGAGGCTGGCGTAGAGGCTCACGGCCGAACGCCAGCCGAAGTCGGCGTTCATCGCATTGCGCTGCATCAGCCGCCAGAGGATGCTGTGCGCGCGCAGGTCGATCGCGCGTTCAATGGCGGCGCTCATGGCCTGGGGCGTATCGCCTTCGAACAGCAGGCCGTTGGCCGATGCCATGGCGGACAGCGGCGCGCGCGCGCCCGGGTCCTGGATGGTGTCGGCCATCCCGCCCACGCGCGATCCGATCGGCAAGGTGCCGTAGCGCATGGCGTAGAGCGGCGTCAGGCCGAAGGGCTCGAAGCGGCTGGCGTGCAGCAGGATGTCCGACCCGGCGTGCAGGCGATGCGCGATGCCTTCGTCGTAGCCGATGTGGACGCCGCAGCGGCCGGGGTAGCGGCGCGCGATGTCCTTCAGCGCTTCCTCCAGGCGGTGGTCGCCCTGGCCCAGGATGACGATCTGCAATCCGGGGTGCCGATCCAGCGCCTCGGGCAGCGCATGCACCGCCACGTCGGCCATCTTCTGCTCGGTCAGCCGGTTTCCCATGCCCAGCACGGTGGCCCCCGGGTCCGGCCGCAGGCCGAATTCGCGCTGCAACGCCGCCTTGCAGTGGATCTTGTTCGTCATGTCGCGCACCGAATAGCGGTGGCTGCGCAGGTACGGGTCGCGCGCGGGGTTCCACAGCACGTCGTCGATGCCGTTGGGAATCGGCAGCAGGTCATCGGCGCGGCTGCGCAGCAGCGCGTCCAGGCCGCAGCCGAAGGCGGGCGTCATGATTTCGCGGGCGTAGGTGTGGCTGACCGTCGTGACGCGGTCGGCATAGCGGATGCCGGCCTTCAGGAAATTGATCTGGCCCCAGGCCTGGACGCCATCGTCGTTGCGCGCCCACTCGGGCACGCCGAACTCATCCGCGCACGACATCGGGAAGAAGCCCTGGAACGCCAGATTGTGGATCGTCACCACGCTCTTCACGTCGGGCAGGTTGGCCGCGCGCAGCAGAAGCGGCACCAGGCCGGCGTGCCAGTCGTGCGCATGCACCAGGGTGGGGCGCACCAGGCCGGGCAGGCCCGCGGCCACGCGCACCGCGGCGTGCGACAGCGCGGCGTAGCGCAGGCCATTGTCCGGGTGTTCGCGCCCGTTCTCGTCGGCATACAGGCCGCCGCGGTCATACAGGGCGTCGTTTTCCAGGATCAGGTAATCCAGCCCCGATTGCGGGCACTTGCCCTCCAGAAGCACGGCGGGCCCGCCCGGCAGGTCCTGCAGGGTTGCCACGGTGCGCACACGATTGAGTTTGGCCCGCACGCCCCGATAGGCCGGCAACAGCACGGTCAGGGGCATCCGCGCTTCTACCAGTGCGCGCGCCATGCCGGTAATGGCATCTCCCAGGCCGCCTGTTTTGGCCAGGGGGAAGGCTTCTCCCGCCACGATCAGGGTTCTTGTCTTTGCCATGCCTTGCTCCAGGTGATTTGGCCGCGGTCGCGAGTACAGCGACTCGATCGCGATGACGCCGAGGCCTTCCCTTACGCAAGCCGCGTGCCCAAACCGCCCCGGAACGCAGAAATTGCGCAGTGCAGCAGAATGGCGCTCGTCCAAAGAGGGGAAGCGGCCCGTGGCCGCCTTTCAATGCCGTGCCGCTTTGTAATTTTTAGCCGCGGCCATGCACCCAATTTGCCACGCTCGGCGGGAACGGCGGTTGCTGCCGGGGTGTTGCAGCATTTCCAGGTCACCCACAAGTCAGGAGCACATCATGGCAAACCCCGCAGGGACGGACACCCCAACACCCGGGCAGGGCGGGCAGCGTGCCCCTGATCAGGCGCCTGCCGAGCAGCCCCAGCCCAAGCCCCCCGGATCGGGCAAGGACGAAAAGGGCCGCTGGCCCCCCGACAGCATTCCCAACCCCATGCCGGGCGTGGACCCGCAGCAGACGCCGGGCATCGACCGGCTATGACCGGGCGTGACCGGTCCGGGCATGGCATGCGGCTTGCGGAGGCATCCCCCGAGCGCCTTGCCACCGGGCAACGGTCCGCCACTTTTTTTCAAAAGGAGAACATATGAACAAGCGAGATAGGCTGCGCGACATGTTTGACTCGTCGGACACGTCCTCACGGACGATGCGCGATCTGATATCGGGCACCGAGGATCTGCTGCGCAGCACCGCCAGCTACAGCGGCACGGAAATCGAGGCCGCGCGCGACAAGCTCAAGCAGCAGCTCGACGCGGCGCGCGACCATGCCCGCGGCTGGGAGCGCGCCGCCTGGACCCGTGCGCGCGAGGTGTCGCACGCCACGGACGAGTATGTCCATGAAAACGCGTGGAAAAGCATTGCCGGCGCGGCGCTGATCGGCGTGCTCGCGGGCATCTGCATGATGTCCGACCACGGCAGGCGTCGTTGACGCGCGCGGCGCGCGCAATCGGCCGGCCGGGGCCGGTCCCGTCAGCGCACGGGGCCGGCCCCGGCCTGTTTTGGGGGACGAGAAGCCAAACACGCTGCCCGCCGGCCACGGACACAGGCATGGCACATGGCTTGCGGGGAAGCGGTCATCCAAGGAGACACACCATGAACCAGACGATGAACCCGACAATGGCCGGCGCCGGTCAGGCGCAGGGCGAGACCCGGATCGTGGGCGGACCGAAGCGCGATCCGAGCGGCCCGGGTCCGCAGATCATGGCGGCCGGCACGCTGGAAGGCAATGACGTCTACAACCCCGCCGGCGAATCGCTGGGCAGCATCCAGGACATCATGCTGGACGTGCCGCACGGGCGCATCGCCTACGCGGTGCTGTCGCGCGGTGGCGTGCTGGGTATCGGCGACAAGCTCTACGCCATTCCGTGGAGCGCGCTGACGCTGGATACCGACCGCAAGTGCTTCGTGCTGAATGTGGCCAAGGAGGTGCTCAAGAACGCCGAGGGCTTTGACAAGGACAATTGGCCGAGCATGGCCGATGAGACCTGGGCGCGCGGCATTCATCAGTACTACAACCAGCCCCCTTACTGGTAGGCCCGGACACAGGGAGGTTGGCATGCTCCGTGAAGGCAGATTGATTGCGGTATCCCCTCATTTCAACGACGCCGCGGCCAGTTGCGCGGGCCTGCTCGCGGCACGCCCCGACAGCACCGTGCTCACGGTGTATTCGGGCATGCCGTTGCTGGCCGGGCATGTGAGCGATGCGGACCGCAGCCGCGGGTTCACGAGCGGCCGCCAGGCCGTGCAGGCCCGCCATGCGCTCAGCGATCGGGCCTTGTCCCTGCTGGGCGTGCGCAGTGCGCAGATGGATCTGCTGGACGGGCAGTACCTGGTCAGCGGGGAAGAGGGGCGGCTGACGGGCGCCCTGGCCGCGGCCCTTTCCGCGCTGCGGCCGCGCGTCATCCTGATGCCGCTGGGGCTGGGCCGCGCGGCCCACGTGCGCGTATCCGACGCCTGCCTGACCATCCGCGCGCTGTTCCAGCGCGTCGAGTGGATCACCTATGAAGAGGTGGCCGACGGCGAACCCGGTGTCGTCCAGGAACGACTGGCCTCGTTGCTGCGGCGGCATATCCTGGCATCGCCGATCGACGTCGCGGCGCAGGTCGACATGGCCCGCGCGCGAGACCGCGCGCGGGCGGCAAGGAACTGCCTGGCCGGCAATATCGACGAGGCGGCATTGCCGGCGGCCGCGGCGCAAGGGGCGCCCCATTCCGAGCGCTACTGGCGCCTGTCGTGGCGGAGAGACCAGATTGCATGACCCGGATCATCACGAACGCGGCGGCCGGCCTCATCCTTTTCGGCCATTGATGAAAGATTGCGCATCCCGGACGATGCTCGGGTTGCGCCGCGCGCCGCGCGTCGCTATGGTGCAGGGAAGGCGGCGCGCATCGTGCCGCTTACCTACCCAACGCTTTCCCACCCAACTTCGGAAGCCACAATGAGTTCGAATGCAGCCGCCGCGCGCGGCCGGTCGCGCTGGGGCACGGCCCTGGCCATCCTGCTCCTGATCGCCGCGGTGCTCGGGGTCCTGGCGCTGGCCGCGACCCGCGTGGTCGAGCAGCGCATCGCCAGCATCCTCGGGCCGCGCGGCCAGGTCGGCAATGTGCAGGTCGGGCTGCGGCAGGTCGTGCTGACCGATGTCGCCGTGACTGGCGCCTCCGGCCAGCCGGGCGCGCGCGCGCGCCGCGTCGAGCTTGAGCCGGAATGGACGGCCTTCCTGCGGCGTGAGGCCGTGTTCAAGCGTATCGTCGTCGAAGGCTTCGACTTTGCCGTCGTGCGCAGTCCGGATGGCGTCATGCAGATCGCGCCGGCGTTGCAGGCCGCGCTTCGGGCGGGCGATGGCGGCGAAGGCAGGTCGCGGCGCGATGGTCCCGTCCACGTCGATGAATTGATCCTGCGCGACGGGCGCCTGGAATACCTGGACGGCGCGGTGTCAAAGCCCCCGCACCGCATTCCCTTCACTGCGGTGCAGGCGCGCCTGCAGCCGCTGGTGATTCCGGGCGACGGCTCGGCCAGCGACATGGCATTCAGCGGCACCGTCCAGGACAACCGAAACGGCGAGGCGACCGTGCGCGCGCAAGGCAAGGTCGTCGTTGGCGGCGCGGACGCCGACATGACCGTGGCGGCGCGCAATATGGATATCCGCTACGCCGCGCCGTACCTGGCCGAGAATGGCGCCGGATCGCTGTCGGGCGGCTCGATGGACCTGGACATGAAGACCTCCATCGTCGAGCGCGAGTTGAAGGCGTCGGGCACCGTCGCGCTGCACAACCTGAAATTCAGCGGGGACGGCAGCCTCTTCAGCCTGCCGCGCAAGGCGGTGTTGGCGGCGCTCAAGGACAAGAGCGGCACGGTGCGCTTCGAATTCGCGCTGTCCGGACGGCTGGACAATCCAAAGTTCTCGGTCACGCGCGGCTTCTCGGCCCAGGTCGCGCAAGGCTTCGGGCATGCCATCGGCGTGGGCGCGGAGGGCGCCGCCGAAGGCGTCGCGGGTGCGGTGAAAGAGCTGGGCAACGCGCTATCGGACCTGTTGTCGCCCGAGAAGTCGACACCGGAGAAGTCGACGCCAGAGAAAAAGCCGTGAACCATCTGCGCCGCGACGCCCGGTTCAAGGCACCGGCCGGGGCCGCCCGACGCGCGCACCCATGACCATCTCGGTCACCCAGTTCACCAGGATCGACGTGTAGGCCTGCTGCGAGGCCTTGTCGCTCAAGGCATGGTCCGCGCCGTCCAGGATGCGGTGGGTCAGCGAATGCGAGCGCCGGAACGCCGACCGATAGCTCATGATCGTGGAGTGCGGAATGTAGATGTCATGCTCGGCCTCCACGATCAGCACGTCACCCGTGAACGTGGCGCAGGACGCCAGCGCGCGGTTGCTTTCGGGTTCGATGTGGGTATTGCGATAGGCGCGCAGCGTCTCGCGGTTGAGCTGGTTCTTGGGCAGCATCCATTCATCGTCGCGATACAGCGCGGGCACGTGCAGCGCCAGCCAGCGCACGCGGCGCAGCCCGCTCAGGATGGCGGCCAGGTAGCCGCCGTAGCTGCTGCCCACCACCGCCACCGAGCCGCTGTCGAGCGACGGGTGGGACGCCAGCCGGTCGTAGGCGGCCATGACGTCGCGCAGGTTGTCGTCGCGCGAGACCTGCATCTGCTGGGCCTGCGTGGCGGCGTGGCCGCGCAGGTCAAACGTCAGGCACACGCAGCCCAGGGCCGCGATGCCCTTGGCCCGCGCCAGGTCGAATTTCTGGTCGCCGCCCCAGCCGTGTATGAACAGCACGCCGGGCACCTTGCTTTCGGGCGTGAGAAACGTGCCGGCCAGGCGCTGGTCCGCCACTTCGATGTCGATCGGGTCGCTAAATGCGGCCATGGGTTTCCTCCAGGATGCCCCCCGATTTGGTGATCATACCGACGGCGGAATCTTCGCCGCGATACACGTGGTGCTGCGAGGTCGGCGCGGGCTCGTCTGGTCCGTAGCGTTCCCGCGTGAACGCCGCGACATGCTTGAGCGATGGCGACAGCATGAAGGCCTGCAGCCCGGCGATCTCGGCGATGCTGGCGCCGCCCGCGCGCCAGGATTGTTCGAGCACGCCCGCGCGGGGCGCGCCCTGGGCATTGCGGCCGATGGCGACGTCGTAATTGCGGCGCGACGCGAAAAATGCCGGATAGGCGGTGGACACCGCCGTGTCGTAGCGGCAGGCCAGGTCCACGGCTTGCCGTTGCTCGCCGGACAGGTCCAACGCCCGCAACTGGTCAAAACCGCCGCGGGCGAGCATCAGCGTCGAACCGCCATAGACGGGCACGCCGTTGTTGTCCGGGGTCAGGCACTGCGTTCCCACATACGACGCCTCCAGCCTGCCCACGCGCACCCAGCCGACGCTGTAGGTTTCGATCTGCGCCAGGTCTTCTTCCAGCACCAGGCCCAGCCGGCGCACCGACGCGGCGTCCTGACCGGCCAGCGCGGCCTGCAGTTCGCGCGTGTCGCGCACGACGATCTGGCCGCGGCCCGCGGTCGCGTCGGCGGGCTTCAGGCGCAACGCTCCATGCCTGAGCAGCCGTTCGCCGGCCCGATGGGCGTCGTCCAGCGTAAAGGCGCTGAATCCGGACAGGACGACCTCGCTCAGCGTCTCGCCCAGGCTGCGGACCCACCCCTGCGGCGCCTTGGCCTGGCCGTCCACCAGGCCATGGGTGATGGTCTTTGTGGCCACGAAGGCGTGCGGGGTCACGCCGCCGAACAGGTCGGCGGCGCGCGCGATGCCCAGCTTGCTGGCGCGGGCCAGGCTGGTGATGCTGCGGTCCGGCACGTAATAGGGCGGGGGCTCGCCGCGGTTGCGCGTCGGCCGAAAGCCTGGCGTGAAACGCCGGCCCAGCAGTGCCGCCAGCCGCACGGCCAGGGCTTCCTGGGAAGCGATTTCGTGTTCGGATGCGCCGGCTCGCCGCGGATAGGCGGCGACCGTGCCGGATGTCTGGGTTTGCGGATGACTCATAGGGGCCTCAAAGCGAACGCCGCGCCTGCGGGGGGGGAGCGGCCTCGTCCTTGCGCCGCCGCATGCCCAGCCGCAACTCGATCAGGGGATAGGCCGCCAGCGCCAGGCACAGCGGCGCCAACGCATACACCGCGCGGTACGCCAACGCGGCGCCCAGCACCTCGGTCGGCGGAATCTGCGAACCCAGCGCGGCCACGAAAATGGCTTCGGTCGTGCCCAGCCCGCCCGGCACGCGCGTAATGACCGACGCGAAACTGGTGCACAGCAGGATGCCCAGCACGGCCGGATAGCTCGCCTTGCCTTGCAGCAATACGTAGACGATAGCCCCCATGATGGACCAGGACAACGCCGCCACGGCGCACTGGGCCACCGCCATGCGCGCACGCGGCAGCGCGATGTGGTGCCCCATCCAGGTCACGCTGCGCTGCTTCGCCCGCGCGCAGGTCGCCACATAAGCGATACCCAGGGCAAGCAGTCCCACGCCCAGTAGTCGCAGCATGCCAGAACCGATTTCCCAGCCTTCCGGCACCGGGACCACGCCCAGCGCGAAAAGCGCCCCGGCCAGCCAGGCGTAGCCGATCCAGTTGGAGGCCGCCGCAAACAGGGCCACGCGGGTTGCGACGGACTTGCGGCAGCCCAGCCGCGTGTACAGGCGCAGGCGCGCACCCAGACCGCCGACCAGCACGCCCAGGTTCAGGTTCAGCGCGTAGCTCAGCATCGCCACGCCCAGCGCCTTGGGCGCGGGCAGGTTGTGGCGCGTGTACTTTTTGCCCAGCAGGTCCAGGCTGCCATAGGCCAGGTAGCCCGCGACCACCAGCCCGCCCGCGATCGCGATGGTCTGGCCCGGGATCTTGCGCATCGCGACCCAGACCTGCGGCCAGTCCACCGAGCGGCCGAAGTAATACAGCAGGGCGGCCACCACGATCAGCACCAGCACGGGCAGGACGCGCTTGATGCGGGGCCAGCGACGGCGCAAGGCCCGCATGGGCGACGTATGGAGGATCTTCATGCCGTCTCCCGGCCCGTGTCTGGGGTGACCGTCTGCAGATGCGGCTTGTGCGCGGGCAGGCTGCCGGCCCAGGCGGGGAAGCGCCGCAGGAAGTGGAAGACCACCACGCCCAGCCACAGGCGGCGCAACCGGCGCCGCGAATTCTTGGGCATTTCCACCGGCCGGCAGTCCTCCGCGATCAGCCGGTCCAGGCTTTGGCGCAGGTCGGCGTTCAGCGAGGCGTCGCGCACCACCACGTTCGCCTCAAGGTTCAGCGCGAGGCTCAGGGGGTCCAGGTTGCTG
>Ga0182739_1003816_pt1 | contig 12873 bp, 13 predicted proteins | sample eDN5th30CBELigBY_FD_128873 | JGI IMG/M metagenome (GOLD analysis project Ga0182739, IMG submission 128873) | Enriched backyard soil microbial communities from Emeryville, California, USA - eDNA 5th pass 30_C BE-Lig BY (version 2) (version 2) | ecosystem: Environmental > Terrestrial > Soil >... | reverse complement strand
CCCCCGAGCAGGTGTCGCTGAGCCCGGATGCTCCGCACACCGTCGTCACCTCGGGGCGACACGTCGCCGTGCAGTTCACGTACCCGCTGGACCCCGACACCGAATACACCGTGACGATCGCGGGTGTCTCCGGCGCCGCCGGGGGTCCGCGCGCGGACCTCGCGCACGCGTTCCACACAGGCAGCCCGCCGATCCGCATCCTGCAGCGCCGCGACGGCGACGACGCGATCTTCACGTCGAACCTCGCGGGCGATGAGGCGGTGCCGATCTTCTCCGCGCGGCAGATCGAGGACTTCCGCGCGACGCGGGACGGGCTCGTCGTCGCGACGACCGACGACGAGGGCAACGCCGCACTGACCGCCGTCGACACCGAGACCGGCGAGACGGAGCCGCTCGCGCTGCCCGGTGTCGGCACCGTGTCGCAGCTCCAGGTCGCCGACCACGGCGGACTCGTCGGTTACACGTTCACGGACGCGGCGATCGGCACGACCGGGAGCCTGGACACCGCCCTGTTCCTCGCGTCGCTCGATGACCCCGCAGCGGAGCCGCAGCACATCGAGGTCGGCGAGGACCCGCGCGTGCAGGAGTGGGCGTTCGTTCCGCAGACCTCCGCGCTGCTCGTGCTCGCCTTCGACGGGCAGTTGCGCATGATCGACACCGAGAAACCGGACGCCGACCCCGTGCCGCTGGGCGGCGCGATCGGGATCGCCGGGATCGAACAGGGCACGGGACGCGCGATCATCGAACGGCTCGAAGACACGATCGTGATCGACCTCACGACGCTCGAGGAGTTCCCGCTCGTCGAGCCTGATGGCTTCGCCGCGCTAGGGGAGCCCGGCCCGATCGCGCCGGCCGCAGAGGGTGCGACGCTGCGTCGGTACACGCAGCTCGGCGACGACGGCTATCCCGCGTCGCAGAGCGTCGTGCACGTCGATTCCGGCGGCGCCGTGACCCCGATCCTCGACCTTGCCGACGTCGGCGACGTCGTGCTGCAGGTGTGCGCGTCGCCGAGCGGTCGCTATGCCGCCGTCCTCGTCGCCCCCGACCTCGTCGACAACCCCTACGACCGGTACCTGCGCCCGTTGCCGCAGAAGCTCGAGACACACATCGTCGACGTCCGTGACGGCGCGCCCGTCTCCGTGCTACAGGGGTCGGACATCAGCTGGTGCGCGAGATCATCGTGAGTGGGGCCATCGTGAGTGTGTCGTCGTGAGCGGGGACACCGGTCTCCGTCCCGCGACCCGCGCCGACCTGTCCGCGACTCCGCTCGAATGCGCCCCGACCTTGCTCGGTGCGCACCTCGTGACGACGATCGACGGCGAGCGCACGACCCTGCGGGTCACCGAGGTCGAGGCGTACCACGGTCGCGGCACGGGCGACCGGCCCGACCCCGGGTCCCACGCGCGCATGGGCAAGACGAACCGCAACGCGACGATGTGGGGCGAGCCCGGGCACCTCTACGTGTACTTGAGTCACGGCATCCACTCCTGCGTCAACGTCGTGTGCGGACCGGAGGGTCTGGCCGGCGGAGTGCTGCTGCGGGCCGGGGAGATCGTCGAGGGGGCGGATGCGGCGACGCGCCGCCGACTTGAGCGCGGTGGCGTCGTCCGTGCATCCGTCGATCTCGCACGCGGACCCGGGCGACTGGGCGACGCCGTGGGACTGCGGCATCCGCAGCACGACGGCATCGACGCGATCACGGGCGAACCGCGCGGGGGCGCGGTCGCGCGGCTGCTGCTGCCGACGGCACTCGTCGCCGGGATCGCGACGGGACCGCGGGTCGGGGTGGCCGGTGTCGCGGGGACGGACGCGTTCCCCTGGCGCATGTGGATCGCGGGCGATCCGACCGTCTCGCCCTTCCGATGGGGACGCGGGGCGCGCGAGGCCGCACAGGCGGGTCCGGCGCGTCGGACGGGCGCTGACGCCGTGCTAGACTGACTCTTTGTCTGCGCGCACTCCAGCGTGCAGTTCGCGCCCGTTTTTCGAGACTGGTTTTCGAGCGGGTGCAGACAAGGGATCTTGGGTGGGGTCGTCTGGCCCCACGGTATCGAGGAGAAGACTATGGCAGCAGTGTGCCAGGTGACGGGAGCCCACCCGGGTTTCGGTCACAGCATTTCGCACTCGCACCGTCGGACGAAGCGTCGCTTCGACCCGAACGTGCAGAAGAAGACCTACTACGTGCCCTCGCTCGGCCGTAAGGTCACCCTGACGGTGTCCGCCAAGGGCATCAAGGTGATCGACGCCCGGGGCATCGAGTCGGTCGTGAAGGACCTGATCGCGAAGGGTGTGAAGCTCTAATGGCCAAGAAGGCGCAGGACGTCCGTCCGATCATCAAGCTGCGCTCGACCGCCGGCACGGGGTACACCTACGTGACGCGCAAGAACCGCCGCAACAACCCCGACCGCATCGTGCTGAAGAAGTACGACCCGGTCATCCGCAAGCACGTCGAATTCCGAGAGGAGCGCTGATCCATGGCGAAGAAGAGCAAGATCGCACGCAACCAGCAGCGCCAGGTGGTCGTCGACCGCTATGCCGCCAAGCGCGCCGAGCTGAAGAAGCAGCTCGTCGACCCGACCTCGACCGACGAGCAGCGTGAGGCCGCTCGCGTGGGCCTGCAGAAGCTGCCCCGCAACGCGTCGCCCGTGCGTCTGCGTTCGCGTGACGTCATCGACGGTCGCCCCCGCGGTGTGCTGACGAAGTTCGGCATCTCGCGTGTCCGCTTCCGTGACATGGCGCACCGGGGCGAGCTGCCCGGCGTGACCAAGTCGAGCTGGTAAGACTGCGCGGGGTGTACACATCCCGCATCCGAAACGGCCGGAGTCCTCTGCGACTCCGGCCGTTTCGCGTTCTTGCCGCGATATCGTCCGTCACACCAGCCACATCTGTCACAGACCCGGGTCCCAACACGCCCGAGATCCCGAGAAAACCGCGAAAATACGCGGATTCCCGGCCGTTGCGGGGTAGATTCGTCGCGGTCGAATGACCAGCCGGTGCCGTGTTCCGCGGTCCGGTCAGTACTGAACAGGTGGCGGTATTCGCCGCCGCTGGAGGAAACACATGGCCGACAAGTCCATCACCAAGACCGAGCTCGTCGCGAGCATCGCGAGCGCCACCGGCGAGAGCCAGGCCACCGTTTCGCGTGTCATCGACGGCCTGTTCTCGACCGTCTCCGAGGCCGTCGCCAAGGGCAGCAAGGTCTCCATCCCCGGCTGGATCGCGTTCGAGCAGGTCGCCACCGCCGCGCGCACGGGCCGCAACCCGCAGACCGGCGAGGAGATCAAGATCGCCGCCGGCAAGCGCGTCAAGGTCACCGCGGGCTCGAAGCTCAAGGCCGCCGCGAAGTAATCTCGGCCTCGACTCAAGGAGGGGGATGCGTTTCACGCATCCCCCTCCTTTCGCGTTCCCGCCTCCGCGTTCCGCCCTCCGCGAGATGGTGGGGGTTCTCGGCACAGGAGGGACCTGCTCGGCGCCAGGGGCACCATCTCGGCGTCAGGTCGGTGACGGAGCGACGCCCGGGGGCGTCACGGGTCCGTAGGCTTGGGGGGTGAATCCCCGACCGCTACGCATCGCGGGCCCGGCGATCCTCGTGATCGCGGCCGTGCTCGCCCTCGTCGCGTCGCTCGTGTACGGCGGCGGGTCGGCGCAGCTCACCGCGGGTGACCCCGGACCCGTCGTGCGCTGGGGGCTCCCGGCCGCGAACCTGCTGTTCAACCTCGGCGCCGCCGCGATGCTCGGGCCCCTCGTGCTCGCGCTGTTCTCGCTGCGCGCGGGACGGCGGGAGTTCGATCTCGCCCTCGACGTCGCATCCGTCGGTGCCGCCGTCTTCACTGTCACGGCCGCCGCGACCGGATTCCTCACGTTCCTCAACGCCTTCAACCCCGTCCTGAGCCTGGACGACGTGTTCGGGCAGCAACTGGGGCGGTTCCTCGTCGACACCGAACCCGGCCGCGCGTGGCTCATGACGACGCTTGCCGGCGCCGCCTTGACGGTCCTCACCTTCGCGGTGCGCACGTGGACACCCACGCTGCTGGTGACGCTGCTCGCGGGCGCGGCACTCGTGCCGATGGCCACAACGAGCCACGACGGCGCCGCCGCCAACCACAACGCCGCCGTCACGTCGCTCGCGCTGCACATCATCGGCGCCGCCGTGTGGCTGGGCGGCCTGCTGCTGGTCGTGATCCTCCGCGCATCCGCCGGTGATCGGCGGGTGGCCGAGGTCCTCCCTCGGTACTCGAGCATCGCGCTCGCGGCGTTCATCGTGGTCGCTGTGTCGGGTTACGTCCGCGCGGCCCTGTCGGTGGGCGCGTGGGACGCCTTGGCGACCCCGTACGGCGTGCTCGTGATCGTCAAGGTCGCCGCGCTCGTCATCCTCGGATGCTTCGGAGCCCTCTACCGGCGGGGGATGATCGCCCGCCTCACCGATCGCCCGACCGCGGCGCGGTTCTGGGGGCTCGTGCTGCTGGAGCTCGCGTTCATGGGGATCGCGAGTGGTGTAGCCGCCGCGCTCGCGCGCACGGCCCCGCCCGTGCCGGACCGCCCGCTGACCGACCGCACGCCGGCCGAGACGCTCACGGGGGCTGCCCTGCCGCCCGAGCTGACCCCCGAGCGCTGGATCACGGCGTGGAACATCGACGTGCTGTGGTTGCTCGTGTGCGGGTTCGCGCTGTTCTTCTACCTCGCGGCGGTCTGGCGCCTGCACCGGCGGGGCGACGCGTGGCCGATCTACCGCACGGTGCTCTGGGTGGCGGGCATCCTGATCCTCTTCTGGGTCACGAGCGGGTCGGTCGCCGTGTACGAGCGGTACCTGTTCAGCGTGCACATGGTCGGTCACATGCTCTTGACGATGGCCATCCCGCTCCTGCTCGTGCCCGGCGCGCCTGTCACGCTCGCCGCTCGCGCGATCCGTAAACGCGATGACGGCACGCGCGGCGGCCGGGAGTGGATCCTGTGGGCCGTGCACACGCCGTTCGCGCGCGTGCTGACGAACCCGTTCGTCGCCGCGGGGATCTTCATCGGGTCGCTGTGGGCCTTCTACTACACGGATCTGTTGCGCTGGTCGCTGTACGAGCACGTCGGACACCTGTGGATGATCGTGCACTTCCTCATCACGGGATATCTGTTCGTGCAGTCGCTCATCGGCATCGATCCGGTGCCCTATCGCCTGCCGTATGCGGGTCGGTTGCTCCTGCTGATCGGGATCATGGCGATGCACGCCTTCTTCGGCATCTCGATCATGATGCAGTCGGGTCTCATGGTGGCCGAGTGGTACGGGTCGATGGGTCGTGAGTGGGGGGCGACGCCGCTCGAGGACCAGTACGTCGGCGGTGGTATCGCCTGGTCCATCGGCGAGATCCCCACGCTCATCCTCGCGATCACGGTCGCGATCCAGTGGAGTCGCAGTGACGAGCGGATGCAGCGTCGCCGCGACCGGCACGCCGACCGCACGGGCGAGGCCGAACTGGAGGCGTACAACGCGCACCTGGCCGAACTGGCGCGTCGTGACGCGCGCACGGACGCACGGACGGACGCGCGCTGACACGCGCCCGGTCCCTCGCGCGAGGTCAGGGTTCTTCGCCGGCGACGGCCGCGACGCGGATCGACGCCGAACCGTCTGCCAGGATGACGACCTGCGCCTCGATCGCGAACGGGACGTCTTCGCTCACCTCACGCACCTTGCCGTCGAACAGCGACTGGACCTCGACGTCGATGTGCGCGGACGCGCCGGTTTCGGGCACGCGCCAGTCCGCACCGTCGGGCGTCAGGGTGACCTGCGGGTAGTGCGAAATCGACCACGTCGGCAGGTCGATGATGCGGTTGTACACGGTGAACCCGAACGGGCACCCGGTGGGGTTGAGGACCTGCTGTTGGGCGCACGCATCCAGGAAGCCGTCCACTTCCTCCTGGACCGCCGTCGTGAAGGCTGCGGTCGCCTGCGTCTGCACCTGCAGCGGGACGTCCGTGAGGGGAGCGTCCGCGAGGACGTCGACGGCGGGCGCGGTTGCCAGCGCGGTGTCGACCGTGACGCGGTACAGGCCGGGGGAGAAGACGAGCATGGACACCGGCTCGAGCGGTGGGGCGTCGATGCCGAGCGGGGAGATCTGCCGCTTGTCGAGCGTGAACCCGTTGACGGCGAAGTTCTGCGATCCGGCGACCGTGAGGGTGATGCTCGCGAGCGGGCTGCGGGCGAAGCGCCAGTTCGGGGCGACGCCGATCCATCCCGCCTGCTCGACGGCGAAGGTCGTCTCGCCCGCCTGCCCGCCCGATACGTAGGACACGGTGACGTCGGTGATCTGGCCGCGGGGCGTCTCGCCGGTGATCACGACGTCCGTGAGCGTTGTCAGCACGGTCGAGCGCAGCAGCGCGTCGGACGCCGTTCCCGGCAGCCCCGCCTCCGTGAGCGAGGTCGAGTCGACGCCGACGCCGGGAAGCGCCAGCGCGTCGGCAGCGCGGCCTTCGGCGAGCAGGCTCAGGTATCGCTCGACGAAGGCGCTGGGGCTGTAGAACTCGCGGTACAGCGCACCGACCGCGGCACCGACGGCCGCGACCAGCAGTGCACCGATGACGACGAGGACCGTGAGGTCGACGCCGAGACGTCGTCGCGCGCTGGATGCTGCTGCATCACTGCGCGCCGTAGCCTCGATCGCCCCCCGGTTCACACACTCAGTCTAGGAACCCCTCCCTGTGCGCTACCGGTGTGCGGGAACACGGCGACATCATCAGCGACAGAACCGCCTACCATGAAGCGGTGACCGAACCGCCCCTCTCGCCCGAGCAGGAGGCACTGTTCCGCCGCATCGAAGACACGCGCGATCACCTGTTCGTGACGGGACGTGCGGGCACCGGCAAGTCCACGCTGTTGCGACATCTGGCGTGGAACACCGCGAAGCAGATCGCGATCTGCGCGCCCACGGGCGTCGCCGCACTCAATGTCGAGGGGCAGACGATCCACTCGTTGTTCCGCCTGCCGATCGGTCTGATCGCCGACCAGGAGCTCGAGCAGTCGGATGCGACGCGCAAGATCCTGAACGCGATCGACACCCTTGTGATCGATGAGATCTCCATGGTCAACGCCGACCTCATGGACGGCATCGACCGGTCGCTGCGGCAGGCGCGCGGACGCCGTGGTGAGCCGTTCGGCGGTGTGCAGGTCGTCATGTTCGGCGACCCGTACCAGTTGGCGCCCGTCCCGCCGCGCGGCGATGAACTCGCGTATATCCGCGACCATTACCGGTCGTTCTGGTTCTTCGACGCGCACGTGTGGACCGGCGGGCCGCCCGCCGTCTCCGCCGCGGCCGCTCAGGGCGGGGCGCTCGAGGGGTTCGCCGACCTCGGCGCCTACGGGGCGGCGCTCGGGGTGCACGAGCTGACCGAGATCCACCGGCAGTCCGATGACGGGTTCAAGGCGCTGCTCAACGCCGTCCGGCACGGGCGGGTCACCGCCGAGATGGCGGGTGTGCTCAATGGCATGGGTGCGCGCACGCCGCCTGAGCCCGAGGCATCCGAGACCCCGATCATCACGCTCGCGACCCGCAACGACATCGTCAACGCGATCAACCGACGCCACCTGGATGCGCTTCCCGGTGTCGCGCAGACCGCGCGGGCGGAGATCACGGGTGATTTCGGGCGCGGGGAGAACGCGTACCCGGCGGACGCCGAACTGCGGCTCAAGGTCGGGGCGCAGGTGATGTTCCTCCGAAACGACACGGCCTCGTTCGGTGAGCCGCCGCGGTGGGTCAACGGCACGATCGGCACCGTCACCCGCATCGCCGGGGGTACGGTGCGGGTCGAGGTCGACGGCGAGACGCACGAAGTGGAGCCCGCCGTGTGGGAGAGGTTCCGGTACTCGTACTCTCCGCTGACGAAACGACTGACGCGTGAGATCGTCGCGGAGTTCCATCAGTTCCCGCTGCGGCTCGCGTGGGCCGTCACGATCCACAAGTCACAGGGCAAGAGCTACGACCGCGCCGTCATCGATCTGGGTTCGGGGGCGTTCGCGCCCGGCCAGACCTATGTGGCGCTGTCCCGCCTCACATCGCTCGAGGGACTGTATCTGTCGCGCCCCCTGCGTCCGAGCGACATCCGGGTTGATCCGGATGTGCGGCGCTTCATGTCGGCGCCGCGGTGATCAGGCGAGTGATCAGGCGACGGCAGCCTTCGCTCGCTCGAGGTCCTCAAACAGTTCGGTGTTGAAGCGGTAGGCGAGGAGGACCTCCTCGATCACGCGCTCCTTCTCGTCGTCGCTCCAGGCCGCGGCGTCGAGTTGCTCGCGGTAGACGTCCTTGAAGGCCTTCGGGTCGGCGATCTCATCGAAGATGTAGAACCCGACACCGTTCGTGTCGAACCCGAAGCGACGCTGCATGACGCGACCGATGAACAGGCCACCGGACAGGTCGCCGAGGTAGCGCGTGTAGTGGTGGGCGACGAAGCCGCCGGGCCAGGTCGCACCGACCTCGCTGATACGGGCGACGTAACGGGCGGTCGTCGGCAGCGGCGCGATGTGCTCGCGCCAGTCCGGGCCCACGAGGTAGGCGAGGTCGGCCTCGAGCGCGGGCAGCCGCGTGAGCTTATCGGTGATGAACACCGCGGCGATCGGATCGTCCTTCATCCGCTCCGCGGCGGCTTCGAGCGCCTCGTAGATGAAGTAGTGCTGTGCGACGAGCGAGACGTAGTCGTCGCGCGTGCCGTCGCCCTTGAGCAGGCCGGACATGAATCCCTGGCCTTCGCTGGAGGAGTGCGCTCCGCTGGAACGCTCGCGCAGCGCGGTCGAGAAGGGGATCACGTTCGTCATGGCGCCCATGCTAGCACCATCAGCTAAGCTGAACCTTACTGACTTGCTGGGGTCGGATGCGGGCCGGACACGGGTCGGATCCGCGTGCAGTTCAGTGCGGGCGCGGTTCGATTCCGAGCTCGGCACAGGCCGCGTCGTACAGCGCGACGACCTCGCGTCGCACCTCGGGTCGTTCGGTGATCGGTCCGCCCGGCCAGGCGACGCGAACGGTCGCGGTCTCACCGGCCGCATCCGTGACCTCCCACGTTCCGCCGTCGCCGTCGAACCCCGTCATGACGGCCGATGCGGCGTCGGGGCGACCGAACGCGCGGACGATGAGGAGGTTGTCGGCGGTGTGGTCATCGTTCATGTGGTGCAGGACGGCGGCGAGCACGGGGGCGTCGAACTGGTGCGGCATGTCACTCAGAGTAGGGTGTGCGCCGCATCGGGATGCCGTGACCGGTCCGTGATAACCCGCGGGTTAGACTCTTCCGACGACATCGGGGGGTGAGGCATGAGGAGCAGGCGCCTGCGCCGGCGTGCCCTCGCGGCTCTCTCCGCTCTGGCTCTGGCCACCGGTCTCGTCACGGGCTGCGCGCCCGATGCGGAGATCTCCGTCGACGCGCCCGAGCAGGCCGAAGGGTCGCTGCCCGCCGAGACGACCGCCCAGCTGGAGGCCGCGGTGACCGCGGCGATCGGCGCGACGGCGTCCTCCGGTGCGATCGTCGGTGTCTGGGCTCCGTGGAGCGGTTCCTGGGTGACGGCGGTGGGAACGGATGCGGCCGGCGCGGCGCTCGACGTCGACATGGGGTTCCGTGCGGGAGACCTGACGCGCCTCATGACGTGCGACGTGCTCTACTCCGTCGCCGAGGACGGGATCGTCGCGCTCGATGATCACATCAGCGACTACGTGGTGGGGGTGCCTGATCTCAGCGAGGTGACTCTCGCGCAGTTGTGCGACGGCACCTCTGGGATCGGCTCGTCGCAGCCCTCGGTCCAGGGTCACTGGATCGCCAATCCCGATCGCCGGTGGACGCCGCTCGAGCTCGCGGCCTTCGGCCTGGGACGGGAGCGGGGTGTTCCCGGCACCGCGTATCGCGATTCTGATTCGGGGTACATCCTGCTGGGCATGGCGCTCGAGCGTGCGACGCAGACCTCGTTCGCGCAGCTGCTGCGCACGCGCGTCTTCGACCCTCTCGGGATGGACGACACGGCGTTGCCGTCGACCGCCGCGGCCGTTCCGCGTGCGTCCGGGGGCACGCTGCCCGGCTACCGCCTCGGGACGACACCCGAGGGCGCGCTCGACTGCGCGAACCCGATCGACGTCTCCCGCATGTCGTCGTCGATCGGATACTCCGATTCCGGCGTCGTCTCGACCGTGTCCGACCTGGGCACCTACCTGCGCGCACTGGGCGCCGGTGCGCTGCTGAGCGACGAGTCCACCGAACAGCGCTGGGCGGATCCGCTGCCGGCCTACACCGACGCGCCCGCGTGGTATTCGGCGAACGGCGGCGGCTTCCACGCCGGATCGCTCATCGGCCAGTACGGGTGGATGCCCGGATACCTCACCTCCGGATTCGCCGACCCGGAGACCGGCATGACCGTCGTCGTCGTGCTCAACAACTCCACCTCGGCCCCTGGGGTCGCGGCCTACCTCGCGTGGCAGTTGGCGGCGATCACGTCGAAGGCTCCGGCGGCATCGGGCTTCACGGCGCCCGAATTCGGCCTCCCGTGGACCGCGGAGGAGTACGCGAACTCGATCGCCGCCAACGCTCTCGCCTGCTCGTGAGCGGGCGTCGCCACCGCCGCTCGTGAGCCCGCGTCGCGACGCGCCGGCGGCCGCGGTCCTGGTCGTCGTCGGTCTTGCCTGCCAGGAGGTGGGCGCCTCCGTCGCGGTCCTGCTGTTCCCTGCGGTCGGACCGCTCGGGATGGTCATGTTGCGGCTGGTCTTCTCGGCGGTTCTGCTGTTGCTCATCGCTCGGCCGCGTCTGCGCGGGCACGGGCGTGACGGATGGAGCGCGCTGATCGCGCTCGGCCTTGCGCTCGCGGTCATGAACGGACTGTTCTACCTGGCGCTGGAGCGTCTGCCGCTGGGAGTGACCGTCACGATCGAGGTGCTCGGTCCGCTCGTTCTGTCTCTCGTGCTCGCCCGTCGTGCCTCCGCGTGGATGTGGGCGGGGGTCGCGTTCGCGGGTGTCGTGCTACTCGGTGGGGGCGGGTGGGGTCGCCTGGACCTGCTCGGGGTGCTCTTCGCGGGCGGCGCGGCAGCGTGCTGGGCGGTGTACATTCTGGCGGCCGCACGGGTCGGTCGCACGTTCGCGCAGTTGGACGGTCTCGCGCTCGCGATGGCGGTCGGTGCGCTCGTGTCGCTGCCGTTCGGGATCGCCGACGCCGGGGGAGCGCTGCTGGTTCCCGCGAACCTGGCGCTGGGGGCGGCGGTGGCACTGCTGTCGTCGGCGATCCCGTATGCGTTGGAGCTCATCGCGCTGCGTCGGCTCGCCGCATCCGCTTTCGCGATCCTCATGGCGCTCTCGCCGGCGATCGCCGCGCTGGCCGGACTTGTGTTGCTTGGTCAGCACCTGAGCCTCGCGGAGATCGTCGGCATCGCGCTCGTCATCGTCGCGAGCATGGGCGGGATGCGGTCGGCGGTGCCCCCCGTCGCGCCGGTCGGGTGAGTGCCCCGCCCGGTCCCACTCCGGTTGTCGAGGAGTGCCCGGTCCACCCCGGTCGTCGAGTAGCGCCCGGAGGGCGCGTATCGAGACGTACGTTTCCGGAGGTGGCAGATCCCGGGGCGAACTCCTCCGGGGGTGCGGGGTCTCGATACGCGCTTCGCGCTACTCGACCACCGGTGTGGCGACCGCGGGGTCAGGACGGCTGCGTGCGGGACACGCGGCGCAGCCGGGTTGCTCCGACGAGTCCGAGCACGAGGAAGACCGACGCGACCAGGAGTGTCCAGCGGGTGCCGTCGGCGAACCCGGTCGCGAGAGCGGTGATCGCAGCGTCGGTCTGGTCGCCGAGAGTGCTTGCCGTGCCTTCCGTGCGCAACTGGCTGATTGTCGTGCCCGCGGAATGCCGGGTGGACTCGGCGAGTTGATCCGCCGTGGTGCCGCTGATGCCCGCGGAGTCGAGCGCGGCCGGCGGTGTCCAGCTCCGCACGGGCGAAAGTCCCATGAGGGCGACGAAGAGCACGAGCATGATCGAGAGCGAGATCCACGCGCCGCGGCGCGAGGTGAGGCGGTCGGGGAGTGAACGGAGGAGTCGCATGCTCCCCAGCCCACCCGGGTTCGGCGCCGCGCACATCGCGCATCCGGCCGACCCGGTTCTCCATCGTTCGGTTGAGGTGCGGGCGCCGGTCCCCTGGTCCCTCGTCCCTCGGACCGCGAGCGTGCTTCTGGTGGACGAGGTGTTGGGTGTATCGCCCGCATCTCGTCCGTCAGTTGCACGCTCGCGGGGCGGGTTCGCGACGCACGCCTTCGGAGCGGTCGTGGGTTGCAGAGTGATGGAGGGGCTGACGGGAATCGAACCCGCGCTGTCTGCTTGGGAAGCAGAAGTTCTGCCATTGAACTACAGCCCCGTGCGCCCGGAGGCGCTCGCAAAGCCTATCAAAGGGCTGCGGTCGCGCGTCTCGCGCCCGCGTGGGGTGCACGATCGGGCAAGTAGGCTGATTCCGTGCTGTTGAGTGACCGTGATATCCGCGCCGAAGTCGCCGATGGGCGCATCGGGCTCGAGCCGTGGCAGCCGGAGATGGTGCAGCCCTCGAGCGTCGATGTGCGCCTGGACCGGTACTTCCGGCTGTTCGACAACCACAAGTATCCGTTCATCGACCCGGCTGAGGACCAGCCCGAGCTGACGCACCTGATCGAGACGGCGTCCGATGAGGCTTTCATCCTGCATCCGGGTGAGTTCGTGCTCGGATCGACGTTCGAGCAGGTCACACTCGCCGACGACATCGCCGCGCGGCTCGAGGGCAAGTCGTCGTTGGGACGGCTCGGCCTGCTGACACACTCGACGGCGGGCTTCATCGACCCCGGATTCTCCGGGCACGTGACGCTCGAGCTGTCGAACGTTGCGACGCTCCCGATCAAGCTCTGGCCCGGGATGAAGAT
>Ga0182739_1003814_pt1 | contig 12879 bp, 9 predicted proteins | sample eDN5th30CBELigBY_FD_128873 | JGI IMG/M metagenome (GOLD analysis project Ga0182739, IMG submission 128873) | Enriched backyard soil microbial communities from Emeryville, California, USA - eDNA 5th pass 30_C BE-Lig BY (version 2) (version 2) | ecosystem: Environmental > Terrestrial > Soil >... | reverse complement strand
GAGTCTGTTTCCACCGTGCCATCGAAGATCCAGTCCTTCGCATCGGCGATATCGGGAAGGCCCGCGCCGCCACGCACGTAAAGGCCGATCGCCGGCTTCTGCGGGTTGAGATAGAGATCGTAGTTTTCCATCGGAAGCACCCTGCGCTTGAGAAAACGGGGCGGCCGGAGGAAAGCCGCCCCGGAACTGGTCAGAGCTTGACCGGACGGCCGGACTTTTCCTCTTCCAGCGTCACGGCGATATCGGCATTGGCCGACAGGCGCACCTTGTCGCCCTCGACGCCGGCCACGAAGCCCATCTCGATATAGTGGTGATGACCTTCGTGATGGCCGAAGCTGTCGCTCTTCTTCAGCTTGATGCGGTTGCCTTCCACGCGGTCGACCGTGCCGACATGCACGCCGTCGGCGCCGATCACTTCCATGTTTTCCCTGACCTTGTCGCTCATGCCATTTCTCCCTTTCGGATGTTCAGACCGTTCGGATTTCCTGCCGTTGAAGGGAATGTCTCCCTGCCGGCGGCGGAGGCGCGAACACCCGCTCCGCCGCACACTGTGGGCAAGGATCATTTCCGCCAACGAATCCTGTACATAGCGCTGGATCGCCCGTTTCAAAGGGCGGAGCCTCATAGGCAGGATAGGCACCTGACCGAAAGCGTTGCGAGCTGTCGCGCTCGGCAACAGCAACACGGCTATGCGCTGTCGGAGCAATTGGCAGCGGCGCTGAGGACGGCCCGCACCGACGCGGTCGCGATGTCGGTATCGATCCCGACACCGAATACCTTTCGACCATCGCGGGTGCGGCATTCGATATAGGCGGCGGCCTGCGCAAAGGTACCCCGTTTCAACGAATGCTCGTGGTAGTCGACGACGTCCAGATCGATGCCGCAACCTGTCTGCAGTGCCGACAAAGCGCTCGAGATCAACCCGTTGCCGCGACCCGTGATCGCAAGCTCCCTGCCGCGATGGCGGATGCGGCCGGCAAAGACCCGCGCGTCGCCGTTGCGCGCCGCTCTGCCGTCCTTGTAGCCCAGAAGCTCGAAATCGGCATTGCCGTCCAGATGGTAGACATCGCAAAACAATGCCCAAATCGTCTCGGCGGTGATTTCCTTGCCCGTATCGTCGGCGAAGGCCTGAACGCGGCGGCTGAAGTCGATCTGCAGCGGGCGCGGCAGCTTCAAGCCGCGGTCCTGCTCCAGCACCCAGGCGATGCCACCTTTGCCGGACTGGCTGTTGACGCGGATGACCGCCTCATAGGTCTCGCCGATATCCTTGGGATCGATCGGCAGATAGGGCATTTCCCATATGCCGTCGTTTCGGCTTTCATGTGCGGAAAAGCCCTTGCGGATGGCATCCTGATGCGAGCCGGAAAAAGCCGTGTGGACCAGTTCGCCGGCATAGGGATGACGCGGATGGACCGGCAGGGCGTTGCAATGCTCGACGGTGCGCACCACCGAACGCATCTCGGGAAAATAAAGCTTCGGATCGATGCCCTGCGTATAGAGATTCAACGCCAGCGTCACGAGATCGACATTGCCCGTGCGCTCGCCGTTGCCGAAGAGGCACCCCTCCACCCGGTCGGCCCCGGCCAGCAAGGCCTGCTCCGTCGCTGCGACCGCCGTGCCCCGGTCATTATGCGGATGCACGCTTATGATCACGCTGTCACGACGCGAAAGATTGCGGCAGAACCACTCGATCTGGTCCGCATAGACATTCGGCATGGCGACTTCCACCGTGGCGGGCAGGTTGAGGATCGCCTTGTTTTCGGGCGTCGGCTGCCAGACATCGAGAACCCGCTCGCAGATTTCGAGGGCGAAATCCGGCTCCGTAAAACAGAATGTCTCGGGCGAATATTCGAAGGTCCAGCGGGTTTCCGGCTGTTTCATGCTTTCTTCCAGCATGGCGGTTACGCCGCTGATCGCCAGATCGACGATCTCGTGCCTTTCCATCCTGAACACGACGCGACGAAAAAGCGGCGCCGTCGCGTTGTAGAGATGCACGATGGCCTGGTGCGCGCCGCGCAGGGACTCGAAGGTGCGCGAAATCAGGTCGGGGCGCGATTGGGTCAGCACCTGGATCGTCACGTCCTCGGGCACAAGATCGTCTTCGATGAGCCTGCGGACGAAGTCGAATTCGGTCTGCGATGCCGAGGGGAAGGCGACCTCGATTTCCTTGAATCCGATGTCCAGCAGCATTCGGTAGAAACGCATCTTCTTCTCGCCGTCCATCGGATCGGCAAGCGCCTGATTGCCGTCGCGCAGGTCGGTCGAGACCCAGCGCGGCGCCTGCGTCAATCGCCGGCCGGGCCATTGGCGGTCCGGCAACGCGATGGGAGAAATGAAGGGACGGTATTTGATATCGGGGTTCTGTATCATGGGTATGACTTCCTTCTGCTCTTGGAGCAGCGACTTCGACAACGAAAGGGTGCGGACGGCGGACTACGACCGCCGGGTCGCCATCAGGCCCAGCGGTCGCCGATAAGTCGAAGGGGAAGAAGGAGCAGGGCCGGGCGCACGCCGTTCGACGGCGCATCGGACACCGGCGAAACGGACAGGATGGGGCGGGCGCAGGCGGACACTCTATAGCTTTCCGAAAATATGCTTCTGCGACCGATGATATGCGGGCGGGGGTTGGCATTCCTGCGCGCAAAGGCCATCTTAAAGCGCAAAAGGGTCAACCCATGTCGCTCAATTATCCCGCACCGTCTGCGCTCACCGTAACCGCCATCGCGCAGGACGATGTTTCCTTCGCCGGCCCGCCGCATCGCCATCAGGATGCACAGCTGATCTATGCGCGATCCGGTGTCGTGTCGGTCTCGACCGAAAGCGGCACCTGGATCGTGCCGCCCAATCGCGCGGTGTGGGTCCCGCCCATGGTGGAACATGCGACACGCAGCCACGGCCCGGTGGAGTTCCGCGCGATCTTCGTTCGCTCCGATGCCGCGGGATCGCTGACCGGCGCCTGCGGGGTGGTGGAGGTGTCGCCCCTGCTCAGGGAGCTCATCCTGCGGCTGGTCGAACTGCAGGGACGGGACATTACGGATTTCAGCCGGCGCGTGTGCGAGCTGTTGCTGGAAGAACTGACGTTCCTGCCCGCAGAACCGCTCAACCTGCCGATGCCGTCCGATAGACGGCTTCGGGATCTCTGCCAGGCATTGCAATCCGATCCCGGCATGGAGCTTGCCCTTGTCGATGCAGCATCGCGCACCGGCATGAGCCGGCGCAGCTTCATGCGTCATTTCGAACACGAGACGAGCATGACCTACGGTCGCTGGCGCCAGCAGGCAAGGCTGCTTGCCGCCTTGCCTGCACTGGCCGGCGGGCAACCGGTTCTATCGGTCGCGCTGGACTGCGGCTATCAAAGCGCCAGCGCTTTCGCGGCAACGTTCAAGCGCAGCCTTGGACGAAGGCCATCGGACTACTTCAACAACAATGCGAAAAACACCGCGGGGTGACTCCGCCCTTATCTGAGAGTCTCGACAATCGCATCGACATCCCTGCAATCCTGGCCCGAAGGCGCGCTGCCCGCCCGTTCGTTGATTGCCGCGGTCGCCTCAATGGCCGCCTTCATCCGTGCGATGGTGTCAGGCGACTGATCCTTCATCATGATCTCGGAAGCGAGGGTCGACACGTTTACGGAGCGCATGTTGAGCTCCAGCTCGGAGCAGCTTGCGGAAGCAGGCGCGCTGCCGGCCTCGTTGGCGGCAGCAGGATCGGCTGTCCCCAGGCGAACGGTCGAGACGGCAAGGTCACAGGCGGGTGAGAAGCGCCCGGATTTATCTTCGGGATAGATGCATTCGAAATTATAGGCTTTCCCGTCGACCACCGTGAATATGTAGCGGTTGATGGCGACGTTGCTGAACCTCGCATTGGTGAACACCATGTCGATGGCAGGCTGGCCGAGCAGGGTGGTCATTGCGGTAGACTTGAGTCTGATCGAGGGCAGAACGGCGATCACCTTCGTGAATTCATCGACGATGGCATCGCGCGTTTGCTCGCTTACTTGCGAGATGCTTCCAGGGTCACGCGGCCCGAGGAAAGTGATAAGCACGTCGCCGTTGCTCATCGTCGAGGCCGTAACACCCGTCACGTCACCGGTTCCGTCAGGGAACATATGGCTTAGCCTGAAGTCCACCGGGTATTGGAAGCTGTACGATCCGTCATCCGCCTCGAAGCTCTGCGTTTCCTGCGCCGCGGCCAGCGCCGGGACGATGAGGACCAATGCCAGCAATCCGGCGCGTGCAAGCAATGTCATTGCAATACCACTCCAAACAATCCGATTCGCGGACATTTTTCCTATACCGTCACCTGCCCGATTTCGGTAACAGAAAGAACCCCTTGCGACGCAAGCGAGGACAACAAATGTGCAGCGCCCGGTGATTTCGGTCCCGTCTCATGACGCCCCGGAACGAGACGCGAGGCCGATGAATCGCTTGACGCTTGCACGATCAGCGGAAGGCGACCTCGAGGTTCTGCCTGTCGCCTGAGATGACGGAGCAGGCCGTCTCAAATCCCTCCGCTTTTATCGCGAGCCGGAATTCCGACGGGATGCCGGCCGTGTTGGTGACCGTAATGCCCGCGCCATCCACGCCGAGGCTTTTCACGGTGCAGTCGACCGTCGAGCGGCGATCGTTGAAGATGACACTTCCCGCCTTCAACACGCGGCGGCGCGCGCCCATCCCGTTGGCGGCCTGCATCGAGGACCAGGAAACGCAGCGATTGCGGCCACTGCCCTTTGCCCGGTACATTGCGGCATCCGCCTGGGCCAGCAGGGTATCGACATCCCGTCCGACGATGGACAAAGCCGAGACCCCGAAGCTGGCGGTCACGGCGAGCGTGCCGAAGTCCCCGCAGATCGGCCGGGCGCAAACTTCCGCCCGCAGCTTTTCGGCCGCGGCCATCGCGTCTTCCGCCCCAATATGGGGGAGCAGGATCGCGAACTCCTCTCCGCCCAGCCGCCCGAACAGGTCGCTGGCGCGAAGGTTGGCGCGGCAGGTCGCGGCAACGGCTTTCAGCACCTCGTCGCCCGCTGCATGGCCATGCGTATCGTTGACCAGCTTGAAACGGTCGACATCGAGCAAGATGCAGGCGAGATCGTGCTTGTGGCGCAGTGCGGCGGCGATAAGCTGCTCCGCCTCCCGCTTGAAGGCGCGGCGGGTCAGTGCCTCGGTCAGGCTGTCGGTGGAGGCGGTCTGCATCAATTCGATCCTGTCCATCGCCACTCCCGCCAGTTCCTCGAGAACGCAGAGATCCCTGCGGCCAAAGGAGCGAGGCGCCCGGTCGATCGCGCAGACCGTACCGATCGTGATCCCGGCTTTCGTCTTCAGCGGCACGCCGGCATAGAAGCGGATATGCTCAGGGCCCGTGACGGCCGGATGCGCGACAAATCGCGGATCCTTCATCGCATCCTGCACGATCATCGGTTGCTCGTCGGCGGCGACATAGCGGCAGAAGGTGTCTTCAAGAGGCACTTCATCGGCAGAAAGGCCCGAACAGGCCTGATACCATTGCCGATGCCCGTCGATGAATGAAACAAGGCCGATTTCGACATCGAATATCTGCTGGATCAGCCGAACGATCCGGTCGAAGCCACTGTCACGCGGACCATTGAAAAGGTCGAGTTGCTCAAGCGCTGCCAGACGCCCCTTCTCACGTTGAACAGCTTCCGCCGACGACTTACCGAATACCCTGGCCATCACTCGAAACTCCCCCATTCCCATTCGCCTCGACAAAAGCGAATTGGACAAATCAGGTGGTTCCTTTGAACATGACGATGTCGTTCAGGCAATCGACGAAAACGCAAACGCCCGTTTTTGCCGTTTGGGCATGATCATGGAGCGTTTGCGCAAGGCGCCTGGCCAGGGAGATTCACCCGGACGCAATCCACCGGGTTTGGCGGGTAGGCGGCTGCAGGAAATCCGCCGTCCTCATCAACTCGTGACGCGAGGGCTTTTTACAGCCTTGATGAAAAGGGCTTTCATGGCTGCCTCGATGCCCTCCGTGGGGCTGACTTCAAAATAAAGGTCGTCGCTTGCGCATTCCTTCATCTTGCCGCCGATCTCGCTCTGGAAGGGCTTGATCCAGGAATTGTACCAATCGTTCGTCGGCAGGGGGAGATAGGTCGTATAGAGGACGGCCACCCGGATGCCGCGATCCTTCAAGGCCTTGCAATACTTGACATCGATAGGCTCCTGACAGCGATTGCCGGTGAGCTTCTTCGTGCAGCCCTTCGGTTTGTTGCTATCGCCCACGCCGTCTGCGACGAAGAAGACGATCTTCTCACGGTTCGTCATGGTGGTACCGTCGCCAGGCTGGTCGATCTCGGCATTGATCTTGGTCAGGGCGTCATCGAAGCTCGTCTGCTGGTCGTTGTCGTAGCCCTGATAAGGTATGCTCATCAGCTTGATGTTCTCGGCCGCCTTCTTGATCGCGGAAAGATCCGCAGTCAGTTTCGAGACCGTGTAAAGCTTCACGTCCGTCGCCGCTTCACCGAACGTATAGGCGGCAATGCGGAACTGGCCGGAGTATTTCTGCGTACTGACAGCCTCGTCCATCAGGGCGGCGGTCGCCTTCGCGACGACGTCGATGCGTATCGTCGCGCCGATCTTGCGCGCAAGATTGTAATAGCTGTTTTTATCGCTGACGCCGTTGTTGACGATATGGCAGGCGAAGGCGCATTTATCCGAGGTAGCGTTGACGAGCTTGGTCACGTCTGCAGGAGTTGCACCCACGCCCATGGAGGGTGTGTTGTCGAGCAGCATGAAGAAGTCGATAAAGCTGTCCGTCTGGTAGGTGGCCGTCGCTGTCCCCGAGACGGTGATCGAATTTTTCCCCAGGATCCGCATGAAGGTCGTTGGAATCTCCGCCGTGAAGTCGACGCGGGAGTTCAGGTTGCTGCCCTTCTTGAAGACCGACATGTCGACGGACAGGGTCACGTCCGTCAACGCATTGGGACGCTGCGCCAGGAAGAACAGACGGCCATCCTCCGCGGCGATCTTGACCTCGCCATCGGCACCCATCTTGACCGCTTCGGCAACCCCTTGCGATTTTTCAGTGATGGCCGCCAGGGCGGCGGCGTCCGCAGCATCGAAAAGTTGCGACCGAATGAAGACGGCCTGGCTGAAGTCGATCGCAGCGCCGGCGGCGCCGAAAAACGGCACGCTGACCAAGGCTGCAAGCATCCCGAAATTGCCAGATTTGCTGCGTGCAAACGCTGAAAACCAACGCATGTTGCCCCCACCGGTCCAGATCGAAACAACATCGGGCCAAAGCGATAACGGGCAATTAAGAAGTTAGAAAAATATGTTCAAAAGCATGCGGTTTTCTCGAACAACCCATCTGTTCCGGCGAGTAAACTCCAGGTCATTCAATTCCGATCTGACATGCGGATCACACGAACCAGCACATGGCCATGGGCCCAACACCGTTTCGACGGCGCCTGAAAACGGTACGGGCATCCGGTCTCCACCGGAGCCCGGATGCCCGTACCGTCTGCATGATTTCGGGATAACCCCTGCTTCCAGCCTTATTGCGCCGGCGACAGGGCGGGCACTTCGGCCAGCGTTCCAGTAGCGCCGCCCTCCAGCGCCGCATTGAGCTTTTCGACATCCAGCTCGTTTTCCCAGCGCGCGACGACGATCGTCGCGACGGCATTGCCGACGAAGTTGGTCAGCGCACGGCATTCGGACATGAAGCGGTCGATGCCGAGGATCAGCGCCATGCCGGCGACCGGCACGGAGGGCACGACCGAAAGCGTCGCGGCCAGCGTGATGAAACCAGCGCCCGTGATGCCCGCAGCCCCCTTCGAGCTCAGCATGGCCACGAGCAGGAGGAGAATCTGGTCGCCGATCGGCAGCGAGATATCCATGGCCTGGGCGATGAAGAGCGCGGCAAGCGTCATGTAGATGTTGGTGCCGTCGAGATTGAACGAATACCCCGTCGGAATGACAAGGCCGACGACCGAGCGCTTGCAGCCGGCCTTTTCCATCTTCTGCATCAGGCCCGGCAGCGCCGCTTCCGACGACGAGGTGCCGAGAACGAGCAGCAGCTCTTCCTTGATGTAGCGGATGAGCGCCAGGATGGAGAAGCCGTTGTACCTGGCGACCGCTCCCAGCACCACGAAGACGAAGAGGAACGCGGTGATGTAGAAGGTGGCGATCAGGAAGGCGAGGTTGGCAACCGAGCCGATGCCGTACTTGCCGATGGTGAAGGCCATGGCGCCGAAGGCACCGATGGGCGCGGCCTTCATCAGGAGGGCGACAAGGCGGAAGATCGGCGAGGTCAGGGACTGCAGGAAGTCGACGACGGGCTTGCCCTGTTCGCCGACCATGCCGAGCGCGATACCGAACAGAACCGAGAAGAACAGCACCTGCAGGATATCCCCATCGGAAAAGGCGCCGACGATGGTCTGCGGGATGATGTTCATCAGGAAACCGGTAATGGTCGATTCATGCGCCTTGGTGGCATAGGTCGCGACCGCATTGGCATCGAGCGAGGCCGGCGCGATATGCATGCCGGCGCCCGGCTGCACGACATTGGCGACGACCATGCCGACGGCAAGCGCCAGGGTCGAGAAGGTCAGGAAGTAGATCATCGCCTTGCCGGCGACACGACCGACCTTCTTAAGGTCTGACATACCGGCAATGCCGGTGGCGACAGTCAGGAAGATCACCGGCGCGATGATCATCTTGACCAGCTTGATGAAGGCATCTCCGAGCGGTTTCAGGCCGGCGCCGAAATCGGGATAGAAATGGCCGACGAGCATGCCCGCGATGATGGCGACGATCACCTGGAAATACAGATGGGTGTAGAACGGTTTGGGGTCACGCGTTTCGGTGACGGCAGACGAGATATGCACGGCTTCCTCCTTTCGCACCCCCACCGATGAAACGGCTCTTCCCGGGGTGGCTTGCTGTAACTGCCGGCTAGATCAGCAAGGGGTGTGCCAAGTCGCATGGAGGCGACTAAGCGCCGATTATCATTGATCTATTTCTTTCGCACCGAGAGGACCGAGGTGAATTTGTGCGACTATCCGCACAGGCTCGATTGAATGTCGTGCGATTTCATGCTCAAATTTGACGATGGACGTCACGGCCAACCGCACCGCCGCCGATCTTTCCCGCTCGACGCGGCGGCAGTGGCTTGTCTTCACCGTTCTGCTCCTCGCCCTCTCGCTCGGGGCGCTCCATGCGGCCGGTGTCTACGGACGGTCCTCCGCCCTTTCCATGCTGGAGGAACAGGGAAGGACGGAAGCCAACCTCAAGGTCGCCTTGCTGCGCGCCGTGCTGGAACGCCCGCGCGCCCTGCCCTTCCTGCTTTCGCGTGACCGGGACGTCACCGACGCCTTGACGGATAACGCACAGGCCAAGCGCCGGTTTCTCGACCGGAAGCTGGAGGAACTCGTCGCCGGCACGAGTGCGGCGGTGATCTACGTCATCGACGCCAGCGGCATCGCGATCTCCGCGAGCAACTGGCGGGAACCGACGAGTTTCGTGGGCAACGACTACACGTTCCGTGCCTATTTCTCCCGCGCCATGCAGCAGGGCACGGCCGAACATTTCGCGCTGGGCTCGGTCAGCAAGAGGCCGGGCCTGTACATCTCGCATCGCATCGGCCCGGTCGACGCTCCGCTCGGCGTCGTCGTGGTCAAGATGGAGTTCGACCAGCTCGAAAAGGACTGGCGCGAGACACAGCGTCCCTCCTATGTCGTCGACGCCCATCATATCGTTCTGATTACCAGCATCCCGTCCTGGCGCTTCATGAGCACGGAGCCGCTGCCGGCCGAGAGCCTTGCCGCCATCCGGGAAAGCCTGCAGTTCGGCGCGGCCCCGCTTCTGCCCCTTCCCTTCGAGAGGCAGGCGGAGGGCAATCTGGTACGCGCCCTCCTGCCGGGCGGCGGCGCGGAGACCTATCTGCGTATCACGGCGCCCGTCGCTTCGACGCCATGGCAATTCGAATATCTCGTTCCGGCGGGCCGGGCAGTTGCGGCCGGCATGCGTGAAGCCCGGCTCCTGACCCTCCTGCTTCTCGGGGCGGGCGCTTTTCTCGCCGCCCTTTGGCTGCGCCGGCGGCAGGTCGCACGCGCCAATGCCGCACGCGAACAGGCAGCGCGTGAAGAGCTGGAGCGTCGCGTAATCGAGCGCACCAGCGATCTCAGCCGCGCGCGCGACCATCTCGAAGCCGAGATCGCCGACCATCGCATGACCGAGACGAAACTGCAGGCCACCCAGCAGGATCTGGTGCAGGCGAACCGCCTTGCCATTCTCGGGCAGGTCGCGGCGGGCGTTGCCCATGAAATCAACCAGCCGCTCGCCACCATCCGCGCCTATGCCGACAATGCCAAGGTGTTTCTCGGCCGTGGCAGATCCGAGCCCGCACTGGAAAACCTGGACCATATCGCCGGCCTGACGGAGCGGATCGCCACCATTACGGAAGACCTCAAGGCGCTCGCCCGCAAGGGCCGCACCGCCGAGGAACCCGTCGCCTTGCGGGACGTCATCGATGGCGCGGTCCTGCTGCTGCGCAGCCGCTTCACCGGCAGGCTGGAGCGGCTGAGGATCGCGCCGCTGCCGGCGAACCTTATGGTTCGCGGCAACCGGCTCCGGCTCGAGCAGGTGCTGATCAACCTCTTCCAGAACGCGCTGGAGGCCGTCGAGGCGCAGGACGACGGCCGGGTCAATGTCACCGTCGCCGTAAGCGAACGCGACATCGTTCTCGATGTCTCCGACAACGGCCCCGGCCTTCCGGATGCGATCCTCGCCCAACTGTTCGAGCCCTTCAACACATCGAAGGAAAAGGGGCTCGGATTGGGTCTCGTCATCGCCAAGGATATCGTCTCGGACTATGGCGGACGGATCGAGGTCGAGACGAATGCGTCCGGCGCCACGTTCCGCGTCCATCTCAGAAAGGCTGGAACATGAACGCGCCCGTCCTCCTCATCGATGACGACCGGCAATTGCTGCGCGCCACCGCGCAGACGCTGGAGCTTGCCGACTTCTCCGTCACGCCCTTCGCATCCGCCGCCGAAGCACTGCCACAGCTCGACCTGAATTTCGCGGGTGTCGTCGTCTCGGATATCCGCATGCCGGGCATGGACGGCCTCCAGCTTTTCGAGCGCATCCGCGCCCTCGACGCGGAGATCCCCGTCATCCTCATCACCGGCCACGGCGACATCCCCACGGCCGTCAAGGCCATCCAGGACGGCGTCTACGATTTCATCGCCAAGCCCTTTCCGGCGGAGCGCCTTATCCAGTGCGTGCGCCGCGCCGTGGAAAGACGCAGCCTCGTCCTCGAAAACCGCCGCCTTCGCGAGGCGGCGCGGCAGGCGGAGGACGACATCCCGCTGATCGGCCAGACGCCCGTCATGGAGCGCCTGCGCCAGACACTTCGCCAGATCGCCGATACCGACGTCGACGTGCTGGTGACGGGCGAGACCGGTAGCGGCAAGGAAGTCGTGGCGCGCCTGCTGCACGGCTGGAGCCGGCGTGCGAAGGGCAATTTCGTGGCGCTCAATTGCGGCGCCTTGCCCGAGCAGGTCATCGAGAGTGAACTCTTCGGCCACGAACCCGGCGCCTTCACCGGCGCGCAGAAGAAGCGCATCGGCCGCATCGAGCATTCAAGCGGCGGCACGCTCTTCCTCGACGAACTGGAGAGCATGCCGCTCTCCACCCAGATCCAGATGCTGCGCGTACTGGAAATGCGGGAGGTAACGCCGCTGGGCACCAATGAGGTGCGCCCCGTCGATATCCGCATCGTCGCAGCCGCCAAGGTCGATCTCTCCGATCCCGGGCAGCGCAAGGCGTTCCGGGAAGACCTCTATTATCGCCTGAACGTCGTCTCGATCCTGATCCCGCCGCTGCGCGAGAGGCGGGAGGACATCCCGCTTCTCTTCAGCTACTTCGCCGAGCGCGCGGCGCAACGGTTCCAGCGCGCGGCACCGGCCCTTTCCGGCGATATCCTGCGGCACCTGCGCGAGCATGACTGGCCGGGCAATGTGCGCGAACTCTCGCATTTCGCCGAACGCGCCGTCCTCGGCATGGTGTCGCCTGCGGCCACTGCCTCCGCCTCCTCGCAAGCGACGGGCGCTGGCTCGCTTCCCGAGCAACTGGACAGGCTGGAAGCCGAGATTATCCGCGATGCGCTTTCCGCTCACGGCGGCAACGTGCAGCAGACGCTCGTGGCGCTCGGCATTCCCCGCAAGACCTTCTACGACAAGCTACAGCGCCACGGTATCGTGCGGCGGGAGTTTGTCGCCAGGGAATGAAGCCTGCGCGCCTCACGGGCACGGTGACATTCTCCGGGTGAGAAAATCGTCAGGACGAGTGATACTTCCCCTGGACAGCACGGGATGCGTCAGCCCTCGTCGGCGAGCCTGTAGCCGACGCCGGTTTCCGTGAGGATGTATCGCGGCTGGTCCGGCATGCGCTCGATCTTCTGCCGGATCTGGCGGACGTAGACGCGCAGATACTGCACGTCGGTCTGGCCGTCCCAGACCTGTTCGAGCAGGAAGCGATGGGTCAGCACCTTGCCGGCATGCTGCACGAGGATGCGCAGGATGTCGTATTCCTTCGGCGAGAGCTTTATCTCCTCCCCGGCTACCTTGACGATGCGCTTGACGAGATCGACCGAGAGATCGCCGACCTGGAAGACCGGCTTTTCCCCGTGGCTTTGCAGCCGATGGCGCAGGGCGACGCGAATTCGCGCAACCAGCTCGTTCATGCCGAAGGGCTTGGCGACATAGTCGTCCGCGCCGAGTTCCAGCGCCTTCACGATGCCGGCCTCGTCGGTGCGGCTCGACAGGATGATGATCGGCAGGTCCACCCCCTCGCCGCGCCATCTGGCCAGAAGGTCGTGCCCCGGCATGTCGGGCAGGCCGAGATCGAGGAT
>Ga0182739_1003813_pt1 | contig 12880 bp, 10 predicted proteins | sample eDN5th30CBELigBY_FD_128873 | JGI IMG/M metagenome (GOLD analysis project Ga0182739, IMG submission 128873) | Enriched backyard soil microbial communities from Emeryville, California, USA - eDNA 5th pass 30_C BE-Lig BY (version 2) (version 2) | ecosystem: Environmental > Terrestrial > Soil >... | reverse complement strand
CTTATACTTAAGCAGCCGCCCAACCCCAAAACATACTACAAATTAGCCTGGCATTGGCCTACCCGTGGAGCTATTATCAGCGGATTTTTACCTAGTGTTACCGGCAATAAGGGAATAGACATTGCAGGCCAATACGGCCAACCCATATATGCGGCAGCCGGAGGGACCGTGGTATATTGTGGTAAGGGGTTACGTGGCTATGGCCAACTCATTATTATCAAACACAACGATGAATACTTAAGTGCCTATGCCCATAATAGCCAGCTACTCGTTAAGGAAGGTGACTCTATTAAAGCAAGTCAGCAAATTGCCAAGATGGGTAATTCCGATAGTAATCGCATTAAACTGCATTTCGAAATCCGCCACGCCGGTAAACCCGTTAACCCTTTAATTTATTTGCCAAAAAATTAGTGATCGCTGTTAAACAGTGCTAAAATACCCTTCATTTTTGAGGCTATACTCAACAGCAAGCGCAGCGAGTATATCCACCAGCTAAATGGAGTAGCTATGCCAAAGCAAACTAAAGATGATAATTTAGACGAAGAATATTTAACTGAAGAAGCTAGTGAGTTTACTGCTGAATTAGACGATGATTTACAGGATACCGATTTTCTTGAGACTAATATTGATGATGAAGCTTCATTTAGCGATGCTCATTCAGAACATAGCGATGAAGCCAGAGAATCCTTTTTCAATGCCAACACTCAACAGCTTGATGCAACCCAACTTTATTTAAGAGAAATAGGTTTTTCACCCTTACTTTCCGCAGAAGAAGAGATTCATTACGGTCGCTTAGCTCGTAAAGGTGACGCAGATGCCCGTAAACGCATGATAGAAAGTAACTTGCGGTTGGTGGTTAAGATTGCCAGACGCTATATTAATCGTGGCTTGACTTTTCTCGATCTCATTGAAGAAGGTAACTTAGGCTTAATGCGCGCCGTAGAAAAATTTGATCCCGATCGTGGGTTTCGTTTTTCAACCTATTCAACCTGGTGGATCAGGCAGACCATTGAGCGGGGTTTAATGAATCAAACCCGTACCGTTCGCCTACCCATTCATATCGTTAAGGAATTAAACGTTTATTTGCGAGCCGCCAGAGAACTCATGCAAGAGCTAGATCATGAGCCTACTCCAGAGGAAATCGCTAAGTTTCTCGATAAACCCGTGGAAGATGTTAAACAAATGCTCTCTCTCAATGAGCGCATAACCTCGGTTGATTCTCCGGTCGGACATGATAGTGAAAAATCATTATTAGATACCTTACCCGACGAAAAACATATTGATCCGGCGCGTCAACTACAAGAAGACAACTTACGTAGTAATCTGGATATTTGGCTACAAGAGCTTACCCAAAATCAGCGCGAAGTGTTAATGAGACGCTTTGGCTTAGGTAATTACGATAGAGCCACGCTAGAAGAAGTCGGCCAACAAATTGGCTTAACCCGGGAAAGGGTACGTCAAATCCAAGTGGAAGCCCTGAAAGCCCTGCGTAAAATCATGGAAAAACATGGCTTATCGCACGAAGCTATTTTTGGTTAAATCAAAGTCATTAACCGGTTTAAACTCGGTTAATGACTTTAGAAATTTCTTGTTAATTTAATTTTTGGGTTAATTCGGCAATAGTGCGAGCTTCTGGCACATCACTGATATAGTCGCTATTTAACTGTTTGCTTAATAACGATAAAGAAAACATGCCGCGCACGGTTTGCTTATGTTCGCTATCAAGTTCAACCACTAAAGCATAGTGTTGCCGGGCATCCCTCATGGTATTGATCACATGCCCTACTTTAGCGTGTTTAAGAGAGGCGTAATCAAGGGCCATTACTTCGGCTTGCGGCCGCATCACCATTTGTACCTCCACCTCATGCCGCAAAATCCGCTTTTCATGAATCAGTTTAATGGTTTTTTCACCTAGAATATGCTCGCTGCTAATAATCCCTATAACCTTATCCTGATGATCAACGACGAGTAGTAGATGCACGCCTAAGACTTCCATCTCAATGAGGGCATGAGTCACCGGAGCATCGGGCTTTATGGTAAAAGCATAGTTAGTTTGAAAGTCAACCGCAAAATCTAAGGCAGGGTCATCTAGATGAGCCACTTCCGGTAATGCCGGAGAATGCATATAAGTACTACCCGTATGCAAAGTAATGGTAGGTAAAATTTCATAAGTTTTTGACATTAAGCTTTCCCCACTGCAAAAGTTGCTATTTTAGTTTAGCACCATTAACCCATAAAAATAACTTGAAATTTTTGCCGAATTGCTATTTTTAATCAATCCCTTGAAATTTTTATAACTAAACCCCATATATCAACTCAGCTATTTCAGTGTAATCAAGAGGGAAACCATGTCTACCAGTATTAATGAAGCACAAAAACAAACCTTAGGGTTTGAAACCGAAGTAAAACAATTACTCCAGTTAATGATTCATTCTTTGTATAGCAACAAAGAAATCTTTTTGCGGGAATTGATTTCCAATGGCTCAGATGCCTGCGATAAATTACGGTTTGAAGCCGTAGCCAATCCCAGCTGGTATGAAAACGATCCCGAGTTAAAAATTCGGATTAAGGTCGATAAGGAAGCTCAAACTCTTACCATTATTGATAATGGTATTGGTATGAACCGGGCAGAAGTCATTAAACACTTAGGTACCATTGCTAAATCGGGTACTAAGGAATTTTTAGCGAATTTATCCAAAGATCAGTTAAAAGATAATCATTTGATCGGTCAATTCGGCGTGGGTTTTTACTCGGCCTTTATGGTAGCCGATAAAGTAACGGTATTAACGCGCAGAGCCGGTGACAAAGCCGAAGAAGGCGTACGTTGGGAATCTAAAGCCGAAGGCGACTACACCATAGAACCCATTACAAAAGACAGCCGTGGTACCGAAATCATCCTACATTTGAAAAAAGATGACCAAGAGTTTTTGGATGACTGGCGTTTACGCAGCATCATTCATAAGTATTCCGATCATATATCTTGGCCTATCGTAATGCAAAAACCCGTCGCTCCCGAACAAGAAGGCGAAGAAGTACCCGCCACCGAAGAGGAAACCGTTAATAAGGCCAAAGCCTTATGGACCTTAGCCAAAAGTGAAATAAAAGACGAAGACTATAAAGAATTTTACAAACATATTGCCCATGATTTTGAAGATCCTTTAGTGTGGAGCCATAACCGAGTAGAAGGCAAGCAGGAATATATTACCCTACTCTATGTACCGGCTCGCGCGCCCTTTGATTTATGGCAACGCGACCAACAATATGGCTTAAAGCTTTATGTCAATCGGGTATTTATTTTAGATAAGGCCGATCAATTCTTACCCGTATACTTACGCTTTATTAAAGGGGTGGTTGATTCTCGCGATTTACCGCTGAATGTCTCGCGCGAAATGCTGCAAAACCATAAATTGATAGATACCATCCGCTCGGCCTGCACTAAAAAAGTACTGAGTTTATTAGAAAAGCTGGCTAAAGACGAACCCGAGCAATATGCAAAATTTTGGAATGAATTTGGCAAGGTGCTTAAAGAAGGCCCCGCGGAAGACTATGCCAATAAAGAACAAATTGCCAAACTATTACGGTTTGCCTCTACCCATACCGATAAAGACATCCAAGATGTGACGCTTGATGATTACTTAAGCCGCATGAAGGAAGGTCAAGAAGCCATTTATTATATTACCGCCGATAGCTTTGCCGCGGCTAAAAATAGTCCTCACTTGGAAATTTTCCGTAAAAAAGGTATCGAAGTTTTACTCTTGTCCGATCGCATCGATGAATGGTTAACCTCCCATTTACAAGAGTATCAAGGAAAACCTTTGCGCTCCGTGGCTAAAGGCGATCTTGATTTAGGTAAATTAGAAGACACGCAAGAAAAAGAAGAACATAAAAAAGTTGAGGATGAATACGCTAGCCTAGTTAAGCAGGTACAGGAGTCCTTAAAAGAGCAGGTTAAAGAAGTGCGGATTACGCATCGCTTAACTTCATCTCCAGCTTGTGTGGTTGCCGACCAAAACGATTTAAGCATTCAAATGCAACGCATGTTAAAAGCGGCAGGCCAGGACATTCCCGTCAGCAAACCCATTTTAGAACTTAACCCCGTGCATCCGTTGATTAGCCGTTTAAAAGCCGAACAGGATGACGATCGCTTCAAAGAATGGTCGCACATTTTATTAGATCAAGCCTTACTTGCCGAGGGTGGACAATTAGAAGACCCCGCCAGCTTTGTACAGCGTTTGAATAAAATGTTGTTGGAAATGATGCAATAACTCGTTTAAACCTTAGGATGTGCTTGTCAGCAGGCACATCCTATTTTTTTGCTAGCATACTTTCCAGAAATCCACTTAGGGATAGGCCCTAATACGCTAACTTTTTAATCACCCGCTTACACTTATCACGCTTATTAGTAATTTGACTTATTATTGGCTCGCGAGTATTTTGCCAAGATGAATTTTAATTAAAACGAAATGCTCTTATGCCATCATTTAAAATCTTTGATTATTATATAAGATTACACACTCGCTCAATAAACTGCATCAATATTGCAAAGAACTTTGGGTTTTAGATAAACATATCTTAGATTCCGCAGCATACAAAACCTCAATTAGTAATGATATCATTAAACTCTGTGCAAAAACCGATGAAATCAGCGTATTATACTTGCTCTATACCCGTTGCAATAAGTTTTTAAATCCGGCTCAACATATTGAGCTAGCCTTTCGCTTAGCCCAAACCTATTTAGGTGTAGAAGCTCCAGCCGATAGCTCGGACATCTACCTTTCAGGTTTAGCCTTTTTAACCGTTGCCATGTACTTTTGCTGTTTTGCTAAGGAAAGCAAAAATAAAGCAGATATAGCCATTCTCTATATTCGCCAACTCTATAGCTTAGTTTATCAATCCGACGCAGTGGATGCTAAGCTTGAATTTAAAGATCTTCAGCAACAGCCGAGCTTTATTACTGTCACTCAAAACCTCTGTCGCGCCATTAATAGGCTTTTAAACCAATGGGTGGAGTTGCCAATCAATGCAAGAATCAATAGTCAAGGTGTGGAATCACTTAATCTACTTGACTGTTCGTTTACCTTTGATTCCCTAGAAGCTTATTGCGTTACCTTGTTAGATAAAACTTATCGCGAGCAACTCATACATTATAAAAAGCGGCCACGAGCAATAGAGGATTATAGCAGAGATAAATTATTTCAACCCGAGCCTAAAAAATCCCGTACCGAGTCTGAAACAGGCTCAAAACACACTTGGCAATGTACCATTAGCTAGAGTAGAAGCCGTGTTACCGGCAAACTAGCTTTTTAAATAGTTAGGGGCTGTTTAGGATATTTTCAGCTCTTTACCGTAAGCTTAACCTTACTTAGCTTAATCAGCTAAGTAAGTTCAATTTAAGCGGCTATAGCTACTTTTTGATAAGATAAAGGCAATTTGGCTTCGTTTTCAAAAGACACGATTTCCCAAGCGGTAGGGTCGGCTAGCAGGGTTCTTAACAGTTTGTTATTAAGACCGTGTCCCGATTTATAGCCCTCAAAGGCTCCAATCAAGCTGTGACCTAACAAATAAAGATCACCAATGGCATCTAAGATTTTGTGTTTTACAAATTCATCATCATAACGTAAACCACCTTCATTCAGAATACGTGAATCATCGACTACAATGGCATTATCTAAACTACCGCCTAAAGCCAAATTACGATCCTTTAGATATTCATATTCCGATAGAAAACCAAAGGTACGCGCACGGCTAACCTCTTTTACATAAGAAGTAGTAGAAAAATCTAAAGTTGCTGTTTGCGGTTTATCTTTAAATACGGGATGTTCAAAATTGATACTAAATGAAACTTTAAATCCATGAAAAGGCATAAAACGGGCAAATTTATCGCCCTCGCTGACTTCAATGGATTTTTTAATTTGAATAAATTGTTTAGCTGCATCTTGTTCCACAATGCCTGCCGATTGTAGCAAAAAGACAAAAGGCCCCGAGCTACCATCCATGATGGGAACTTCCGGGGCGTCAATGTCGACATAGGCATTATCAATCCCAAGTCCAGCCATGGCCGATAACAAATGTTCTATGGTTGAGATCTTGGCCTCTCCACTGATTAAAGCAGTGGATAAGGTAGTTTCCCCCACATTCTTAGCCAGCGCAGGTATTTCAATAACTGGATTTAAATCCACTCGACGGAAAATAATACCCGAGTTAATGGGCGCAGGACGCAGAGTTAAATGTACTTTTTTCCCTAAATGAACCCCAACCCCGGTCGCTCTTATAATATTTTTTAAAGTACGCTGCTTTACCATGAAATCAAACGTCCTCTTCTTGGCGGCGGAGGAATGCGGGTATATCTAAATATTCCATCTCTTGGCCCGTATCATTATTCACGGCTCTATTCATTATAGGTGCCTGCTTACGCATATAAGCGGGTCTATCAAATTGCTGATAGTCAAAGCCACGAGCTGGTTCGGCACGGGTCTTATCTACCATAGCAGCCGTTGCTGCTTGTCCCGCGGGTAATCCGAGACCTGTCGCAACCACTGTGACTCGTAGCTCATCTTGCATATCGGAATCAATTACCGTACCGACGACCACCGTAGCGTCTTCGGAAGTAAAGTTCTTAACAATATCGCCTACCTCTTCAAATTCACCGATAGACATTCCAAGTCCGCCCGTGATATTGACCAATACCCCTCTAGCACCCGATAAATTAATGTCTTCTAATAATGGGCTGGAAATAGCGGACTCGGCAGCCTGCCTTGCTCGATTTTCACCGGTACCAACGCCTGTGCCCATCATAGCCATTCCCATCGCCGACATCACCGTACGCACGTCTGCAAAATCAACGTTGATTAACCCAGGGCGGGTAATAAGCTCGGCAATACCTTGGACCGCGCCTAATAATACATCATTAGCGGCTTTGAACGCATTTAACAAACTTACATTTTTACCAAGTACCGACAGTAATTTATTATTTGGGATGGTTATCAAAGAATCTACATTTTGGCTCAGTTGTTTGATACCACCGTCGGCAGCCACCATTCTCTGCTTGCCTTCAAAATTAAAAGGTTTGGTAACTACCGCCACCGTTAATATACCCAGTTCTTTACTAATCTGGGCAATGACTGGAGCAGCTCCGGTACCCGTGCCTCCCCCCATTCCGGCCGTAATAAATACCATATCGGCGCCCGTAAGAATTTCACGAATACGTTCGCGATCGGCTTCTGCAGATTGTCTACCTACTTCAGGATTAGCCCCGGCGCCAAGCCCCTTGGTAATTTCTTCACCTAATTGAATATGTAGTGGAGCGCTGGATTTTTTCAATGCTTGAGAATCAGTATTAGCACAAATAAAATCAACGCCGTCAATTTTTTGACTCATCATATGCTCAACAGCATTGCCGCCGCCACCACCTACACCAATAACCTTAATAACAGCGTTATGTGGATTGGCATCCGTTAACTCAAACATGAACTACCCCCGCCGGAATAAATAACTAACAAATGTTCGCATTATACCGAATAATTTTGATTTTCACTAATTTTTGGTTAAAAAAAAAGCAAAATTTTTGCTATAGAATTTAGGTAAAGTGAAGCGCTTGGTACTAACCATAAGATTTATATACCAATTTATAACTCCACCACTTAATAAAAGCCCGCAAAAACAGGTTTCAATAGCGGGCTTGCAAAATCTCCATCGGTAAAACTAGCTAAATTAAAAATTACCTTGAAACCAAGCTTTCATTTTCGCCCAAATTCCCTTGAAATTACCGCCCAATTTGTGATCGCTGCGAGGATCATAATGCTGATGTAAACCATGCAACAGTAATCCCACGCTGGTAGCATAAACCGGATTATTAGTTACATCGCTCATTCCCGTAATATATTGTGGCGTGCCTAATCTTACCGGCATATTAAAAATAGACTCGGCTAAGGTAAGCAATCCTTCTACTTTGGAGGCGCCTCCCGTTAGTACAATGCCAGCCGCAATCCTGTCCCCATAACCACTCTGATGTAATTCATTTTGCACCAAGTTAAATAATTCTTCATACCGAGGTTCAATGATTTCGGCTATAACCTTACGGGATAGTTTTCTGCCTGGTCTATCGCCCACGCCCGGTACCTCAATAATATCTGCTCCATCGGCTTGCTTAGTCAAGGCATAAGCGAATTGCAACTTAATAGTTTCGGCGCTTTGAGTCGGCGTTCTAAGAGCAACAGCAATATCATTAGTGACCTGATCGCCGGCCACGGGAATGACGGCAGTATGCCGGATAGCCCCATCGGTAAAAATAGCGATATCCGTGGTACCACCACCAATGTCCACTAGACAAATACCCAATTCTTTTTCATCATCGGATAATACGGCATAGCTAGAAGCCAACTGCTCTAAGCTAATATCGGCGACCTCAAGCCCGCAACGCCTTACACATTTAACGATATTTTGCGCTGAACTTACGGCTCCGGTTACCAAGTGAACTCTTGCCTCAAGGCGAACGCCCGACATGCCTATGGGATCCCGAATTCCACCCTGATGATCAACAATAAACTCCTGTGGCAATACATGCAAAATCCGCTGATCGGCGGGGATGGCCACCGCCTTAGCGGCATCCATTACCCTATCAATATCCGCTTGAGTGACTTCCCGATTTTTGATGGCTACAATCCCATGTGAATTTAAGCTGCGGATATGGCTGCCTGCTATACCGGTATAAGCCGAATGAATTTGGCAACCCGCCATTAATTCGGCCTCTTCTACGGCTCGTTGAATAGAGTTTACCGTGGCTTCTATATTAACTACCACGCCGCGCTTTAATCCTTGTGAGGGATGGGAACCAAGCCCTACAATATGAATACGCCCATCATCGGTGATTTCACCCACCATAGCTACCACTTTAGACGTGCCCACATCAAGTCCAACGATTAGCCGCCTATCAGATTTTTTTGACATATACTCTTTCGTCCCCACTCATTCAAGTCAAGCGCTTACTTTGGTCCTAAGCTAAAGCCCCAACTTTTTCTTCATTCATATCATGATCATTTATTCAGCTAATATAGCCTATAGGCCTAGCTTAATGAATACACCTGTTTTAATCTCTATCTTGCCACTTTACCGCTATACCATTGCTATAGCGCATATCAATATAATCTACTTTAGCGGCTCTTTCGGCGAAAAGCTTCTGATAGAGAGTAGCAAAACGTTTTAATCTAGCTAAAATATCCTGGTTACCCAAATTAACAATGATTCCATTACTAAGTTGTAACTGCCAAGCATGCCTATCGGTTAAATAAAGCTGTTTAATACTTAATGATAAGGTCTGTAAAAGCGGCATTAAGCTTTGATAAGTTTTTAGCATTAAAATTTGTTGCCCCAAAGGCCCCACAAAGTAAGGGATATTTTGCTCGGCCTTAACATCAGGCGGAGTAAACACTTGGCCTTGACTGTTGACTAAGGCATTACCATTCCAATGCGCTATTGGCTGATGTTCAACCAAGCTGATGGATAAAGCCTTAGGCCAGCTACGCTGAACAGTCACTTTATTTACCCAGGGTAATTGTTGCAATTCCCCTTGTAGAGCCGTGGTGTTAATGCCAAAGAAACCTTGCTGCAAATAAGGCGCTATTAATTGTTGAACTGCTGCGGGATTAATATGATGAAACTCTCCACTGACCTTTATTTTAGCTAGCGGAAAATAGCTTGGATTTAGTAATACTCCCCATCCTGCATAGCCGATACATCCTAGCAAAGCTAACAGTAGAAAACGCGATAACCACCTTAAATAGGATATTTCTTGATAAGTCTTTGAACTAGAGGCTTGAGCCGCTTTATGACGCTTATGCGGCTTAATCAGCTCATCATCCTTTGAGTAACTCCCTGGTATCATTAAGATTCTCCTATTATATGTACTTCACGAATCAGATCGATAGCATGGTTTTTTTTAACCATACTGGCTATCTTATCGATTAAGGCTTCTACCTCTGCGGCTGTTGCCCGACCATTATTTACAATAAAATTAGCATGTTTAGTGGAAACCATGGCATCGCCCATGCTCGTTCCTTTCAAACCACAGGCTTCAATAAGCTTAGCCGCATAATTATTAACTGGATTACGAAATACCGAACCACAACTATGCTCACCCGTGGGTTGAGTAGCGGCACGTTTTGCTAAAAACTCTTTAATTTTAGCCAACGATTGTACCTTATCTCCGGCAGGTAGTTGTAGGTAAGCCGCCACGAACCATTCATTTTGCGGACCCATTACATGCCTATAGCTTACCTTATATTCCTGAGGCATTCTGACCCGCAAGTTTCCTTGTCTATCTAGACACTCTAATTTAACCACGTAATCCCAGGTTTCGCCATCATAACAGCCCGCGTTCATACGCAATGCGCCACCCATAGTACCTGGAATTCCCGCTAAAAATTCTGCTCCTGTTAATCCTTGCCGGGCAGCCGTTCTGGCTACCTTGCCGCAAGATACGCCAGCCTCTACGCGTAGGGTATGCTCATCTACCAAACTCAGTTCGTTTAAACAACCCTGGGTCACAATGACCGTGCCCCGTATCCCTTTATCACGTACCAAGGTATTACTGCCTAAACCCAACCAACATAAGGGTTCATCGGCTGGCAAACCAGCCAAAAACCGCCTAAGATCGGCTAAATCGGCCGGTAAATAGAGGCTATCGGCAGGTCCACCGATTCGCCAGGACGTATAGTTTGCCAAGGGTTCATTAAATAATAGGCGGCCACGTAGGTCGCTTGCCACCGAGGTATTATTGGAATCTGCAGGCACTTTATTAATACTCAAAATCAAATCCAACCATAGTAATGGATCTTAAATCAATGAACAACCACTCTCAGCAAACAACTGAAAATTACATCAAATAGACGCCTATACAATAGCCTATCAATAACAAGAGAACAGGTAGGATAAAATTGATTACTTAATCCCAATTTAAGTCATCGATCTTAAAATATTTCGCAATAACAGGTTCTCTTTCAATACTTGCTCTGAGCTTTTGGTAAATTTAGGGTATGAGACCTACCAATTGGACCATAGCCTTTTTAAAACATATTGACTAATCGCCTGGTCTCTTACCTATTTAGTTACCCACTAAAAAGTTCCAATCATAAGAGCGACCATACAATCTGCAAGCCACTTAACTACAATAATTTTTCTTTATCTTAACTTTAGTTGTAGTTTCATCGACCGCATGATTAACTTGTTTCTCGATGTTTGGACTAACATACATCTTCAGCAGATGACTTCTCTTCACGAGGAGACTTGGCCGTATTCCAAACCTCTGAGACTAGCTTACCAATATCGCCGGCTCCCTGCATTAGAATGACGTCCTGGGCTTGCACAACTTGCTGCAAAGCAGTCATCAGCTGCGACTTATCGGTCACAAACCTTATCTTATCTAGCTTGCCTTTGTTTATAGCCTGGTATAAAAACTGTCCAGAGGCTCCTTCAATAACCGACTCGCCTGCGGCATAAACCTCCAAGAGTATTAATACATCAACTTGTTGCAATACTTGCACAAACTCATCAAATAGATCGCGAGTACGCGTATAGCGGTGCGGCTGAAATACCATGACTAAACGCCGTTCGGGCCAAGCGCCTCTAGCGGCGGCAATGGTTGCCTCTAGTTCACGTGGGTGATGACCATAATCATCTACCAATAAAGCGGCTTGGCCAGTCAACTGGATCTCACCATGGATTTGAAAACGCCTGCCCACGCCGGTAAATTTAGCTAAAGCCTGCTTAATTAAGCCATCACTAATTCCACATTCCATAGCAATGGCTATAACGGCCAGGGCATTTAACACATTATGTTTACCAGGCAGATTTAACGTAATCGTTAAATCACCCGGATATTCCTTACGCTTAACGGTAAACTGCGATTGGGTGCCTCTTTGCACAAAATCTAAGGCCCTTACGTCGGCCTCTTCGGAAAATCCATAGGTAACCACGGGGCGAGAAATACAGGGAATAATGTTACGTACTTCGGGATCATCAATACAGAGTATGGCTAAACCATAAAAAGGCAGGCGTTGCAGAAAATCTATAAAAGTTTGTTTTAATTTATTAAAGTCACCTTCATAAGTATCCATATGATCGGCATCAATATTAGTGACCACCGCCATCAAGGGCTGCAAATGTAAAAATGAGGCGTCGCTTTCATCGGCTTCGGCCACCAAATAAGGCCCCGCTCCCAAACCCGCATTAGTGCCCGCACTATTTAACAAACCGCCAATAATAAAGGTAGGATCTAAACCTGCTTCGGTTAACACGCTGGTCGTCAAACTGGTGGTGGTAGTTTTGCCATGCGTACCGGCAATGGCAATTCCAGCACGAAATCGCATCAGTTCGGCTAACATTTGGGCGCGGGGAATGACGGGAATAAAGGCTTCATGCGCCGCGAGCAGCTCAGGGTTATCCGCGTGGATAATAGTAGAACGGACTAAAACATCCGCCCCCTTAATATGATCGGCCGCATGGCCTAAATAGATGGTTGCACCTAATTCACGCAAGCGCCGCGTAGTAGCGCTCTCACTGGTATCGGAGCCCGAAATACAATAACCTTGAGTCAACAATACCTCGGCGATACCACTCATGCCAGCACCGCCTATACCCACAAAATGAATATGCCGAATTCTACGCATTAAAGGAAGTTTAGCTGAAGTTGAAGTATCATGGTTATGAAACGGGCTATGCATTTATTTACCTCTCTATCATCTTTTCTTAAGATAGAATTTACATAATTATCAATTAAAAACAGCCGAAACTTTTTTACTTAATAATGCTTAAAATTCTGTTATATATTTTTCACAATAATTTTTAATTAGCTGCACCGCATCAATTTGCCGCTGCTCGTATGCCG
>Ga0182739_1003811_pt1 | contig 12886 bp, 11 predicted proteins | sample eDN5th30CBELigBY_FD_128873 | JGI IMG/M metagenome (GOLD analysis project Ga0182739, IMG submission 128873) | Enriched backyard soil microbial communities from Emeryville, California, USA - eDNA 5th pass 30_C BE-Lig BY (version 2) (version 2) | ecosystem: Environmental > Terrestrial > Soil >... | reverse complement strand
GGCAGCGGATCGACCATTGTCACCTGCGCCTCACGCCGGCCCAGCCACTTCTCGAGCTTCTTGGCCGTGTAGAAGCCGGCGTAGCCACCGCCGACGATCAGGATCTTGCGCACGATAGGACGTCTCCTCGCTGGGGAAAAACCTCGTCCAATCTACCGCGCCCGGCGGTTGCTTCCGTACGCGCGCACAGCACCCACGACCAGGCCCCCCGCCATGGTCGCCAGCAGCAGGACCACCAGCACCGGAAGGCCCACCAGCTGCAGTGTCGTCACGGCGGGCAACAGCGTGCCGATCGGGTTCGCGGGACGCTCCGGCGCCTCCGGGAGCACCGGGACCGCGACCCCCGTCGGAGCCGGTGCGGCCTCCGCGCGACGGTTGACGCGGATCCACTCCGCCAGGTCGCCCGTGGGGTTCGCGTCGACCAGCGCGATGTCGTCCTCGACGGCGGCCTCCGCATCCAACAGCCCGTAGCCGTACGTGAAGTCGGGGCCGTCCTTGCCGCGATCGCGCGCCGTCACCAGGATGCGGTTGATCACGTTCGCGGCATCGAGCTCCGGATGCGCGGCCCGCACGAGCGCGACGACCCCGGCCACGATCGGGGTCGCCCCGCTGGTCCCCGACCAGGTGACGTACTGCCCGCCCGGGATCACGCCGACCAGTTCCTCGCTCGGGGCCGCGACCCCGATCGTGATGCCCTGGCTCGACGCGTCGAAACTGGCCTGCCCCTGCCGGTTCACGCCCGACACCGTGAGCACTCCGGGCATCGTCGCCGGAGCCCCCACCTCGGTGGTTCCCGCGCCCCGGTTGCCGGCGGCCGCGACCACCACGACGTCGTGCTCCATGGCGTAGAGGAACGCGTCGTCCCAGCTCTCGGGCCACTCCAGGGTGTTGCGGGTGAGCGACATGTTGATGACGTCGGCCCCGTTGTCGACGGCCCACCGGACCGCCTTCGCGATCTGGGTGTCGGAATCGTCCTCACCCACCCCGAATCCGATCGACAGCGACAACAACGACGCCTTCGGCGCCGACCCGATCACCCCGGAACCCGCTCCCGTCCCCCGCCCGGCCGCCAGCGAGGCGACCATGGTGGCGTGCTCGGAGCCGGACCCGACCGGCTTCTGCCCGTTGTCGAATCCGAGACCCGAGAAGTCGGCGCCCCCGGTGACGGCGCCGCGCAGCTCGGCGACCCCCGAGTCGATCCCGGTGTCGATGACCGCGATGGTGACGCCGCTGCCCTGGGTGGTGGCCCAGGCATCCCGGATGCCGTAGTCGTCGAGCCAGTACTCCAGCGACCGCACCTGATCGACCGGCGCGGCGACCGCCGCCGCCGGGACGAAGAGCAGGGCGGATGCGACGGCGCCGGCCAGGACGCCTCGCGTACGGCGCGCGCGGCTCAGGCGGCGCACTCGCAGCGCTCCGGAGACCAGGTCGCACGCTCGAGGGCACGATCGCCGATCGGGTTCACCCCCGGGCCCGCGGCGAGCGCGTGCGCCGCGAGCGCGTGCAGGCATTTCACCCGGTCGGGCATGCCGCCGGCCGAGTACCCGGAGATCTCCTCGACCACGGCGATGCTCTCGCGGTCGGCGAGATAACTCTCGTGCGCGGCCCGATAGGCGGCCGCCACCGTCTCGTCGGCGAGTTCCGCGGCGAGCTCGGGCATGACACCGGTCGCCTCGAGCGTCGAGATGGATGCCGTGGCGGCCGGGTGCGACAGGTAATACAGAGTGGGGAACGGCGTGCCATCCGGCAGCCTCGGGCTCGTGGCCACCACCGTCGGCCTGCCGCAGACGCACCGGGCGGCGATGCCGACGACCCCGCGCGCCGGGCGGCCGAGCTGCCGCGACACCTCGGCGATGTCGGCCTCGGTGGGCGGATCGAACGGCGGGCGGGTCAATGCGTGTCCGGGCTGTCGAGCTGGTCCGGGCTGTCGAGCTGATCCGGGGTGGCGTCGGTGAGGCCGGCGTTGTAGACGCTGCCGAGCAGGCCGCCGATCCAGTCGGTCTGCGTGGTCTGGATCTCGTCGGAGATCGGCAGACCGTCCTGCCCGGAGGTTCCGACGTCGCCGACGATCAGATAGGTGATGTCGCCGGGCATCACGTAGTAGAGGCGCTCGCGCGCCTGCGCCTGGATGTAGGCCGGGTCGGACCAGCGATCCACCTGGGCGTTCAGATCGTCGACCGACTGCTGGGCGGCATCGAGCGAGGCCTGCAGCTGCGCGATCTGCTGACGCTGCTCGATGAGGGTCTTGAGCGGTGCCGCGAGCAGCAGCAGGGCCGCGACGACGAGAGCGAGCATCGAGAGGGCGAAGCCCGACATCCGGAAGTTGCGCAGCCACTCCACCGGGCGCGCGTCCGCGGGCAGGGCGACGGGAACGCGGATGCGTCTGGGTGCCCGGGCCATGGTTCCAGGGTACGGTCCCCGGCGGACGAGCGGTGCTCGATCAGCGGGCGAACCGCGGGAACGCGCTCCGCCCCGCGTACACCGCCGCCTCGCCGAGCTCCTCCTCGATGCGCAGCAGCTGGTTGTACTTCGCGACGCGATCCGACCGCGCTGGGGCACCGGTCTTGATCTGCCCGGCGTCGGTGGCCACCGCCAGGTCGGCGATCGTGGTGTCCTCGGTCTCGCCGGAGCGATGGCTGATGATCGCGGTGTAGCCGGCGCGCTGGGCCATGCTCACCGCATCCAGGGTCTCGGTGAGGGTGCCGATCTGGTTCACCTTCACCAGGATCGAGTTGGCCGCACGCAGATCGATGCCCTTCTTCAGGCGCGTCGGGTTGGTGACGAAGAAGTCGTCGCCGACGAGCTGCACCTTGTCGCCGAGCTCCTGGGTGAGGTGCACGTAGCCGTCCCAGTCGTCTTCGGCGAGCGGGTCCTCGATGGTGGCGAGCGGGTAGTCCCGCACGAGGTCGACCCAGAACTTGGTGAGGGTCTCGCCGGTGTACTCGGCCTTCTCGAAGGCGTACTTGCCGTCGTCGAAGAACTCGGTGGCCGCCACGTCGAGCCCGAGGGCGAAGTCGGTTCCGGGGGTGAAACCGGCGGTCTCGATGGCGGTGACGATGAAGTCGAGCGCGGCACGGGCTCCGGGCAGATCGGGGGCGAAGCCGCCCTCGTCGCCGAGCCCGGTGTTCTGACCGGCCTTCTTCAGCTCGGCCTTCAGCGCGTGGTACACCTCGGCACCCCAGCGCAGAGCATCGGCGAAGCTGTCGGCGCCGATCGGCAGCACCATGAACTCCTGGATGTCGAGCGCGGTGTCCGCGTGCGCGCCCCCGTTGATGATGTTCATCAGCGGAACCGGCAGCACGTGGGCGTTCGGTCCGCCGAGGTAGCGGAACAGCGGCAGGTCGGCGGAATCGGCGGCGGCCTTCGCCACAGCCAGGCTCACCCCGAGGATCGCGTTGGCGCCGATCTTGGACTTGTTGTCGGTGCCGTCGGCGGCGATCAGCTCGGCGTCGACGAGGCGCTGGTCGGCGGCGTCGAAGCCTTCGATGGCCGGGCCGAGCACGTCCAGCACGCCGGCGACGGCCTTCTGCACGCCCTTGCCGAGGTAGCGGCCGTTGTCGCCGTCGCGCAGCTCGTACGCCTCGAACGCTCCGGTCGATGCGCCCGACGGGACGGCCGCACGGCTCACCGTGCCGTCCTCGAGCAGCACCTCGACCTCGACGGTGGGGTTGCCGCGGGAATCGAGGATCTCGCGGGCGCCGACGGCTTCGATGGCAGACATGTGCTCTCCTGGAACAAGTTCGTGGTGGTGGCAGTGGTCAAGCCTAGTGTTCTGGAATGGACCCGATCCGCGGGATGCTCGGCACCGATCCGGCGCTCGGCGCAGCACGCCGAGCTGTGCTGGTCAGTCCAGGCCGCGCAGCTCGAGCGTCGCCGGGTCGGTGGTGAACTTCGTGAATCCGTCGGACTTCAGCGCCTCGAGCGCCGGCTTCAGGTTCTTGGGGCGGGCGAGAAGTCGCACGCGCATGCCGCGGGCGACGAGCGCGCGCTGAGCGTCCAGGAGGGTCGCGAGCGGGGTGCCCCGCTCGTAGACGAGCGCGACGGCGTCAGCGGATGCCGCATCCGCGACCTCGACCAGGTCGACGAGCCGTTCGAAGCCGAGCGAGAATCCGGTGGCCGGCACCTCGCTGCCGAGGAAGCGGCCGATCATGCCGTCGTAGCGTCCGCCGCCGCCGAGCGAATACGACACGCTCGGGTGCGCGAGTTCGAAGATCGGGCCGGTGTAATACCCCATGCCACGCACCAGGAACGGGTCGAAGACCAGCCGGTCGACGCCGACCGCGTCGCCCAGCTCGACCAGCTGAGCCACGACGTCGTCATCGGCACCGTCGGGCAGCGCCTTGCGGATGGCGCGCTCGCCGAACGGGTTCCATTCCATCGTCTGCGGGCGACGGAAGAACGTCTCGAGACGGTCGGCGTCGAGACGCTTCTCGCGCAGTTCGGCGACGACGCCGTCGTGGCCGATCTTGTCGAGCTTGTCGATCGTGATCAGGGCCGAGTCGTGCGTGCCGGGCGCGAATCCGAACGCGGTGAGCATGCCGATCAGCAGCCGACGATCGTTGACCCTGATCGTGGCGCCCTCGAGCCCGAGCGCATCCACGGTGGCCAGGGTCGCCGTCAGCAGCTCCGCCTCCGCGGCGATGCCCGGCTCGCCGATGATGTCGATGTCGCACTGGACGAACTGCCGGAACCGGCCCTTCTGGGGACGTTCCGCCCGCCACACGGGCGCGATCTGGATGCTGCGGAACACCGCGGGAAGCTCGGCACGGTGGGTGGCGTAGAACCTCGCGAGCGGCACCGTGAGGTCGAACCGCAGACCGAGGTCGACCAGGTCGAGCGGTGTCTGCGCGTTCTGCAGGTCGTCGCGGGTGAGTGCGCGCTTCATCACCCCGAATGCCAGCTTCTCGTTGTCCCCCCCGAGGCCGGCGTGCAGGCGGTCGCTGTCCTCCATGACGGGCGTCTCGATCTCGTCGAACCCGTGCGCGCGGTAGCTGTCGCGGATCACACGGAGCACCCGCTCGCGGCGCGCCTTCTCGGCGGGGAGGAAGTCGCGCATGCCGCGCGGGGGGTTCACCTGGTTCGGCACTCCCCTATTCTGCCGTCCTCGTCCGCCGTGGCGTCGCGCTCAGCCCGCCCAGGGGTGCGCCTGGACGATCCGGCGGTGCGGGATGCTGCACGCCAGTACCAGCAGCAGCCCCAGTGCGAGGCCGAGCACCGCGACCCACGCCCCGCGCGGGGTGGTGAGGGCGAGGGCCGGGTTGACGATCGGTCCGGCGAAGACCCCGGCGATCAGCAGCGCTGCGCTCAGGGCGCCGGCGAGGAGGCGCGACCAGAGCGGGCCGCGACCCGAGATCGCGTAGCCGCCCAGCATCCCGTTCGCCGCGATCGCGACCGCGCCGCCGCCGATGCCGGTGGTGATGAACGCGAGGAACGCACCGGGTGGCAGCAGGGCGAGCACGGGGAACAGAAGCGGCGCCAGGGCCGTCCACCTCCAGCCGCGCCGCCCCCCGCGGCGACGGACGGACTCGGCGGCGCCGAGGAGGGCCCCGACCACCGCGCCGGGAAGCAGGATGAGGGCGAACGTGTCGAGGGCATCCACGTGGGATGACGGGCCGGCGAGCTCGGCCATGTAGCCGCGGAGGCTCGCGGCCCAGGTGACTCCGGCGAGGATGCCGAAGCCGATGAGGTGAAGCGCTGCTCTGCGCTGCATGCCGGAAGAGTAGCGCGCGGGCGGCTCGGATGCGACGGGTCGCGCCCCGCGCGGATGTTCGAGACTTGTGCGCAGATTGCTACGGAGGAGTAGTACATGAGTTCGATTCATGAGACACTGGGGTCATGAATCTCCCCTCCGCCATCGAGTTGCCCGACGTGGGCGCGCTCGGTGACGACGATCTACTTGCGCTGCAGGGCGGCTCGCCGGGGTGCGCCGGTCCGTCGATGCGGCATCGGCGGTCGTCGCGGCGGAGATCGGGCGGCGCTCGGCACGCGAACTCGGGTACACCGGGCTCGCGCAGCGCACGGGTGCACGCACGCCCGAGCGGCTGATCGCCTCGGTCAGCGGGCTGTCGGTGCCCGAGTCCCGGGCGATGCTCGCGGCGGGCGAGGTTCTGGGCGCTGCCACGTCTCCGGCGGGCGGTGCCGAGTGGCTGGCACCCGTGGCGACGGCTCTTCAGACCGGCGAGTTGTCGGTCGGGGCGACGGCGGCGATCCGGGCGGGGCTCGGGCAACCCGATGGGGGCGTGGCGGCTGACGATCTGCAGCGCGCCGCCGAACGGGTGGCGCGCGAGGCGAGCGGGCAGACCCCCGAGAAGGCGGCCCAACTCGCGCGCGAGGCACGCGATGCCCTCGACGAGGCGGGCATCGCCGACCGCACGGCGCACCTGCGGCGACAGCGCTCGCTGCGCATCGCGAAGCTTCCCGACGGCATGACGCGGCTCACCGCGATGCTCGATCCCGAGAACGCGGCGATCGTCAGGGACGCCTTCGACCGGGTGACCTCGCCGCGACGCGGCGGTGTGCGATTCGTCGATCCGGGCGAACGGGCCCGGTCCGAGCAGATCGTGGGCGACGCGCGCAGCACCGAGCAGATCGGGCTCGACGCGTTCGTGCAGATGATCCTTCTCGCCGGCAAGGTCGACGACGGCGCGGTGTTCGGCGAGCGCGGCCCCGAGCTGCGGGTCCACGTCAGTGCACGCGACCTCGAGCGGGGTGCGGGCCGGGCCTGGATCGAAGGGCACGAGACGAGCGTCGGCATCGACGTCGCGCGCCGGGTGCTCTGCACGGCGGGGTCGCTGCCGGTGATCCTCGACGACCGAGGCGAGCCGATGCGGCTCGGGCGGTCGCAGCGCACGCACTCCAAGGCCCAGCGCATCGCGATGGCGGTGCGCGACGGCGGGTGCGTGATCCCCGGATGCGACCGGCCGCCCTCCTGGTGCGAAGCGCATCATGTCGAGGAATGGGGCCGGGGCGGGTGCACCGATCTCGACAACGGCGTCCTGCTCTGCCGGCACCATCACCGATGGCTCGACGAGACGGGTGCGCGCATCCAGCGGGTGGCCGATCCCGATCCGCCGCCGACCGTGACGTTCGAGCTGGTGACGGCCGACGGCGTGATCACGCATCTGCCGTCGAAGAGCCCGCTGCGTCGGGTGGCTTAGGAGTCGGACCCGACCGGCTCTGCGCGTTCGGCGGCGCGCACGTGCTCCTGCAGGGCGCGCAGCGCGCCACGCAGGGCGCGCTCGCTGTCGAGGCCGGCGGCACGTGCGGCGACCACGGTGGCGAGCAGCTCGGCGCCCAGGGCCTCCTCGGTGGGAGGGATCTCGCGCGGATCCCGCACCACACCCACCTTCTCGGCGCGGCCGAGCAGCTTGTCGGCCAGGGCAAGGGCCGGCATGCCCTGCGGGATCCCGTCGAGAACGCTCGAGCGGTGCGCCTTCTCCACTGCCTTGATGCTCTCCCAGGTGGCGATGACGGCCTCGGGGGTCTCCGCCACCGCATCCCCGAACACGTGCGGGTGGCGGGCCACCATCTTGGCGCGCATGTGCTCGGCGACATCCTCCAGCGTGAACGAGCCCGCCTCGGCCTCGATGTCGGCGTGGAAGATCACCTGATAGAGCACGTCGCCGAGCTCCTCGATCAGTTCCTCGCGCGAGCCCGACTCGATCGCATCGATGAGCTCATAGGTCTCTTCGACGAGGTACTGCACGAGCGAGGCGTGGGTCTGGTCGCGGTCCCACGCGCATCCACCCGGAGCGCGCAGACGCTCGAGGGTGGCGATCAGCTCATCGAGCCGGGGGTGGGGTACTGATGACATGGGCTCCAGTCTGCTACCGGAAGGCGGCCGTGCCCGTGATCGCCTGACCGAGGACGAGCGTGTGGACCTCGTCGGTGCCCTCGTACGTCCGCACCGACTCGAGGTTGTTCGCGTGCCGCAGCGGCGAGTAGTCCAGCGTGATGCCGTTGCCGCCGAGCATGGCCCGGGCCTCGCGCGCGATCTCGATCGCCACCCGGGTGTTGTTGAGCTTGCCGAACGAGATCTGGTGCGGCTGCAGCTTGCCCGCGTCCTTCATTCGCCCGAGGTGCAGGGCCAGCAACTGACCCTTCTCGATCTCGAGAGCCATGTCGACGAGCTTCTTCTGAGTGAGCTGGAACGCCGCCAGCGGCCGGTCGAACTGCAGGCGCTGCTGCGCATACTCCAGCGCCTCGCGGTAGCTGTCGCGCGCCGCACCGAGCACCCCCCAGACGATGCCGTAGCGGGCCTCGTTGAGACACGAGAACGGCCCGCGCAGGCCCTCGGCACCGGGCAGCAGCGCATCCCCCGGTACTCGCACGTCGACCAGTTCGATGTCGCACTGGATGCTCGCGCGCATCGACAGCTTCGGTTCGATCGGCGTCGCCGTGAAACCGGGCGTATCGGTGGGGATGAGGAACCCGCGCACCCCGTCGTCGGTCTGCGCCCAGATCACCGCGACGTGCGCGATGCTGGCCAGACCGATCCAGCGCTTCGCCCCGTTCAGCACCCAGTCATCACCATCGCGACGCGCGAACGTCGTCATGCTGCCCGGGTCGGACCCCGAGCTCGGTTCGGTGAGGCCGAAGCAGCCGATGATCTCGCCCGCGGCCATGCCCGGCAGCCAGCGCTGCTTCTGCTCCTCGGTGCCGTGCTTGTGGATGGCGCTCATCGCCAGCGACCCCTGGACGCTGACGAACGTGCGCAGCCCCGAGTCCCCGGCCTCCAGTTCGGCCGCGGCGAGGCCGTAGTCGACGGCGCTGCGCCCCGCGCACCCGTAGCCCGTGAGGTGCATCCCGAGCAGCCCGAGTTCGGCGAAACCGGGGATCAGCTCGACCGGGAACACCGCACCCTCGTACCATTCCGCGATCCGTGGCCGCACCGACTCGTCGACGAAGGCACGCACCCGGCCACGCAGCGCGAGTTCCTCCTCGGTGAGCAGGGAATCGATGGACAGCAGGTCGAGGGGGTCCACGTCACGAGGGTCCGGCATGCCCCCACTCTAGGAAAGCCGTCGGGGACGATGAGCACAGCCACGCGCGCATACTGTGCGCTGACCATAATGTGCACTATGGTCACCCTGGTCCAGCTGGTCGCCGCCGTCAGCCCCGCCCTCGTTCCGGTCACGGATGCGGCACGCGGCTCGGTCGAGATCACCGGCATCCACATCTCCGAGCTGCGCGACCCCACCCCGTACCTCGAGGGCGGCGAGGTGCTGCTCACCACCGGCATGGCGTTCACCGACCCCGGCTGGGACGCACGCGACTATGTCGACCGGCTCCGCGAGCGCGGCGTCCACGCGCTCGCCATCGGCGTCGGTCCCCAGATCGACGAGATCCCGGCGGCGCTCGTCGAGCTCTGCCGCGACGCCGGCCTGCCGCTGCTCATGGTGCCCGCCGACCAGCTGTTCATCCGCGTGACGCGCGGCTACTGGGATCTCGTCGCCGCATCCGGCCGGGCATCGCTGGTGACCCAGCTGGGGACGCAGACGGCGCTCGTCCGAGAAGCCGCGAAACCGGACGGCATCGCCGGGGTGGTGAGCCTCGTCGCCCAGGCGGTCGGCGGATGGGCGGCCTACATCCCCCTGCAGGGAGCGGACCCGGTGATGTGGCCCGCGAACCAGAGCGGGGTGCTGCCCCGGCTGCAGGAGGAGGTGCGCCGGTTCGCCGAACGCGGCAACGTCGGCGCCGCGACCTTCCCCCTGCACGGGTACGACGTGGTCGCGCACCCCGTCGGTTCCGGCGCGCAGGTGCGCGGTGCCCTGACCGTGGGCGTCGGACGCCGGCCCTCGAGCGCCGACCGGCAGCTCATCCTGACCGCGACCGCCGTGCTCGGGCTGCGCGAGCGTGCACAGGGCGATGCCGTGTCAGTGAACCGCGCGATCGGCGAAGCCGTCGTCAACCTGCTGCTGGCCGGCGAGGTGACGGCGGCGCAGGCCCTCGTCGAGACCACCGGCGGACGGGCCCTGCCCGCCACCGTCCGGGTGCTCGCCTTCCCGGTGCAGGACGACGCCCGCGGCCAGCAGGCGCCCACGGCGCGGGTGGAGGCCATGATCGGCGAACTGGTGCGTCGCGGCCTGCTGTCCGCGGCGGCCGCGGAGCGCTCACGACCCGCCCGCGTCACCACGGTGAGCGGGGTGGGGGTGCTGCTGCTCAGCGGTCCGCAGGCGGCGGACGGTGCCGCCGAGGCCCCGGCTGCGGCCGCCGCGCACGCGGGGGCGACACCGCTGCGCGGGGCACTCAGCGAGGTGGTGCGCCTGGGTGAGCTGCCCGGGGCGGTGACCGTCGCCATCCGGCGCGCGCGCGACGCCGCCGAGGGCGAGCTGGTGTCGACCCGGCCGCTCGGCGGGCTCGACGAGGGCGAACTCGCCGCCGAGCGGCTCGCGACCTACACCCGCGCACCGCTCGTCGAGACCACCCGCAGCTACCTGCGGCACCGCGGGAGTTGGGAGGCGGCAGCCCGGGAACTCGGCGTGCACCGCAACACCATCCGCAACCGGATGCGCATCGTCGAGCACGAGCTGGGGATCGATCTGGAGGATCCCGACCTCAGCGCCGAGCTCTGGATCGCCCTGCGCACGCGGCCGTGACCCTGCCCTCCCCGCGCTGCACAGCCTGCTGTCCAGCCTGTGCACTCCGCACCACAAGTCCCGCCCGCCGCCCCCGCGTCTGCGATACGGTCGCCGGGTGACCTCCCGGCCTCTCGACGGACTCCTCGTCGCCGATCTGACCCGGGTCCTCGCCGGGCCCACGGCGACGATGATGCTCGCCGACCTGGGCGCACGGGTCGTGAAGGTCGAGCGACCGGGCCTCGGGGATGACACCCGGCGGTTCGGGCCGCCGTGGGCCGGGTCGTCGAGCTCGTACTTCGAGAGCGCCAACCGCAGCAAGGAGGCGATCGCGCTCGACTTCGGCGATCCCGGCGATCTGCGCCGGGCCCGCGCCCTCGTCGACCGTGCCGACATCGTCGTGGAGAACTACAAGACCGGCGGACTCGTCAAGTACGGACTCGATGCCGCCGCGGTACGGGCGCGCAACCCGCGGGTGATCTACGCCTCGATCACCGGGTTCGGCAGCGGAGCCGGTGCCGAGGAACTCGGCTACGACTTCCTGGTGCAGGCGGTCGGGGGCCTCATGAGCATCACCGGCGACCCGGAGGGCGAGCCGACGAAGGTCGGGGTCGCCGTCGTCGACCTGTTCGCCGGGAATCACGCGGTGATGGGCATCCTCGCCGCGCTGGTGCACCGGCGGAACACCGGTGAGGGCCAGCACGTCGAGATCAACCTGCTGTCGAGTTCGCTGGCCTCCCTGGCGAATCAGGCGTCGTCCTATCTCGCGACCGGGGAGGTCCCGCGGCGGATGGGGAACCGGCATCCGTCGATCGCGCCGTACGAGACGCTGCGCTGCCGCGACGGGTACCTGGCCATGGCGGCCGGGAACGACCGGCAGTGGGCGAGCGTCGCCGCCGTCATCGGACGGCCGGACCTCGCCGGCGACCCCCGGTTCGCCACCAACGCCGCGCGGGTCGAGCACCACACCGCCATGGTCGAGGTGCTCGAGGCGGGACTGGCCGCCGACGACGTCGCGGCCTGGAGCGCGAAACTCCGGGCCGCGGGCGTTCCCGCCGGCAAGGTCAACGACATCGGCGAGGCGATCGCGCTGGCCGAGTCGTTCGGTCTGGAACCCACCGTCGACGTGGGGCCGGGGAATCCGCGGCAGATCCGTCACCCGGTGCGCTACTCGGGCTTCGAGCCGGTGACGCCGAGCGCGCCCCCGGCGATCGACGAGCACGGCGACGCGCTGCGCGCCTGGCTCGACGGCGACCAGGCCTGACCGCGGCCCATACTGGGGTGTGACCTCCGCCCTGCTCGCCCTGCTGCTGCTCGCGCTCGCGGTGCTGGTCTGGCGCGCCGTCATGCGCGACCGCCACGACTATGCCCGGTTCAAGCGACTGCGCTCGACGGCGCTGCGGCAGAAGGTGTTCCGCCGCTGGATCGTGGAGTCCGCCGTCGTGCTCGGCGGGATGTCGGGGCTGCTGCTGCTGGCGGCCTGGCCGTTCGTGCCCGCCGCCCTCGGTGCGGCCAGGGGGTGGGGTCCCCTCGGCGGCATCGACTTCGCCTCGCCGACGATCGGCATCGTCGTCGCCGCGGCGGGCGTGGCGTTCGTCGCCGGAGGTGTGATACCGATCCTGCTGCTGCGCCGGAGCGTCGAGGAGATCCCCGCGGTCGGCGACATCCGCTCCCTGCTCCCGCGCAATCGGGCCGAACTGCCCTACGGCGCCGGGCTCGCTCTCACCGCGGGCGTCGTCGAGGAACTGCTGTTCCGGCTCGCCCTGCCCGCGCTGCTCTTCGGCATCATCGGCGACGGTCCGATCGCGTTCCTCGCCGCCGCCGTGGTCTTCGGGCTGCTGCACATCTACCAGGGTCTGCCGGGCATCGTGTTCGCCTTCGTGCTGGGGGTGGTCTTCACCGCGCTACATCGCCTCGGGCACGATCGTGGTGCCCATCGTGCTGCACGCCCTCATCGACCTGCGCTCGCTCGTGCTGATCCCGGTCGCGCTCGGCGGACTGTGGAACTCCACGCGCCCGTCCCCCGTCAGCCCTGCGCCGCAGGCTCCCCCGGCCGGCTGACGGCGCGGCGCAGCCGCGGTACCGCGAGCGCGGCGGCGAGCACCGCGGCGATCACCACCCCCATCACGCCCCAGCTCACCAGGCCGAGCGGTCCGGCGACGACAGGGTCCGGCTGCTCCCCCGCGGCGACGAGGAGTGCCAGCAGGCCGCCGGCGGCGTTGAGTCCTCCGTGTGCGAACACGGCGGGCCAGAGGTTGCCGCTCGCGATGGTGAGCCACCCGAACAGGATGCCAAGCAGCACGCAGGCG
>Ga0182739_1003810_pt1 | contig 12889 bp, 13 predicted proteins | sample eDN5th30CBELigBY_FD_128873 | JGI IMG/M metagenome (GOLD analysis project Ga0182739, IMG submission 128873) | Enriched backyard soil microbial communities from Emeryville, California, USA - eDNA 5th pass 30_C BE-Lig BY (version 2) (version 2) | ecosystem: Environmental > Terrestrial > Soil >... | reverse complement strand
TTTTGCACAGCAGGACAGGACATCGCCGATGACCGACAATGAAGACTCCCTCGCCGTCCGCGCCGCCTGGCTGCACTATATCGGGGGCTTCACCCAGTCCGCCGTGGCCAAGCGCCTCGGCATTCCCTCGGTCAAGGCGCACCGGCTGATCGCGCGGGCGGTCGCCGAGGGCGTGGTCAAGGTCAGCATCGACGGCGATATCGCCGAATGCGTCAATCTCGAAGTGGCGCTTTCCGAGCGCTACGGCCTCGGTTACTGCGAGGTGGCGCCCGATGTCGATGACGACGCGCTGGCGCTGACGACGCTCGGCCATGTCGGCGCGGATTTCCTGCGGCGCGAGATCGAGCGCGGCGAAGTCGCCGTCATCGGCCTCGGCCATGGGCGAACGCTCTCGGCCGCCGTGCATCACCTGCCCCGCATCAGCGCCAGCGGCACGCGCTTCGTCTCGCTGCTCGGCGGCCTCACCCGCAACTATGCGGCCAACCCATACGATGTCATGCATCGCATCGCCGCCAAGACGGGCACGCAGGCCTATGTGATGCCCGTGCCCTTCTTCGCCAATACGGAGGAGGATCGCGAGGTGCTGCTGTCGCAGCGCGGCGTCAGCGAGGTCTTCGACCTTGCCCGCAACGCCGACCTGAAGCTCGTCGGCATCGGCACGGTCGACAACCAGGCCCATCTCGTCACGTCGGGCATGCTGCAGGCGAACGAGCTGGAGGAGATCCGGGCCCTCGGCGGCGTCGGCGAGCTGCTCGGGCACTTCTTCGACAGCAAGGGCCGCATTCTGGAAACATCGGTGACGGCGCGCACCCTTGCAGCCTCCTTCTCGGAAACCGGCGACGACCGCCTCGTCGCCATCGCCGGCGGCCCCGTCAAGACCGAGGCCATCCGCGCCGTGCTGCACAGCCACAAGCTCCACGGCCTCATCACGGACGAGGCGACGGCACGCCTTCTGCTGCAAAGCTCTGCTTAAAATTACGGCATGGCGGATGCGGTGAACGGAAGCAGCCGCATGTTTGACATCTCCAGCATGACCATCGCCGCGATTTCGAACGAGCCGACGTGCTGGTCAGGATATGCGGCAGCGGATGCCGCCACGCCACCCCAACCGGCCGCACTGTTGCAAATCGGCACGGTCCGCAACCGTTCGACGGGGATGGCTGCAAAGTTGGCGCGGCGGTGATTCCCCTTTTGCGCGCACTGCGCTATGGCGAAATTGAGGGTCCGGTTCCGAGTCGCCGGAAAACGGCCGCAAGACGTCCAAGGAAATGGCACATATGAACTCCCGCGTTGCAATTCTGGCAGGCGTTGCGCTTGCCCTCACCGCATGCACCACCGTCAGCGTCCCGACCAACCCGCTGCAGGCGCGCTGGAACGGCAAGACCGCCGGCAGCTTCTTCGCGGCCTATGGCCCGCCGATCTCGGATACGGCCGGCACCGGCGGCACGACGCTCTACAAGTGGCGCGGCGGCTTTGCCAAGGGCAAGTCCTGCTCGGTGGAGCTCACCGTCAACGACGCCTACAGGATCACCAATATCCGCGCCGTCGGCGACCGCGTCGATCCGAAGGGCGGCCCGACCCATTGCGAAAAGGTCCTCGACGCCGCCGGCGACGGGAAGTGACCGCCGGCTGAAGCCGACCATTCCAAAGCCGCGCGGAAACGCGCGGCTTTTTCTTTGGAGGAAAGCGTGGACGAAGACCGCCTCTACCACGATCCCGCCCTTGCCGATTTCTACGATCTCGAAAACGGCTGGGAGCGCTCGCCGGACTTCGCCTTCTGCAAGGCGCTCGCAAGGCACGCGGGCAGCGTGCTCGACCTCGGCTGCGGCACGGGGGAACTGGCCGTCGCGCTTTGCGAAGGGCGGGCGGTCGCCGGCGTCGACCCCGCGCCGGCCATGCTCGACATCGCGCGGGGGAAGCCGGGGGCTGGCAGCGTCGAATTCGTGGAGGGCGATGCGCGGTCCGTGCGGCTCGGCCGCCGTTTCGATCTCGTCGTGCTTACGGGCCATGCCTTCCAGGTCTTCCTGACACGGGAGGATCGGCGGGCGGCGCTTGCCACCATCGCGGCGCATCTTGCGCCCGGCGGACGCTTCATCTTCGACAGCCGCAATCCCGCCTGCCGGGAATGGGAGGAATGGGGGCCGGAGGAATCGATGCGCCTTCTCACCCATCCCCGCTTCGGCGAGGTCGCGGCATGGAACGATGTCGCCTTCGATGCCGCCACCGGCATCGTCACCTATAAGACCCATTACGAGATCCGCGCCACCGGCCGGCGCCTTTCCGCAGCCTCCCGCATCGCCTTCCCGGACAAGACGGAACTGGAAGCGCTCCTCGCCGAAACCGGCCTTCGCGCCGAACAATGGCTCGGCGACTGGGAGGGCCGTCCCTGGAGGGAAGGCGCCAAGGAGATCATTCCCCTCGGCACCCTCGCCTGACAAGGCCGGGCGGTCGTTTTCGCACGGGCGCCGCACCTATTGGTCGATCTCGGGCACGACGAGTTTGACAAGCTTGTCCAGCGAGTCCTGCCAGCCGAGATAGCAGGCCTCGGCGGGAATGATATCCGGCACGCCCTGCTGCTCGATGTTAATCTCCGTGCCGACCGACACGGCCTTCAGGCTTACCGTGACCTTCATCTCGCCCGGCAGGTTGGCGTCGTCGAAACTGTCGGTGTAGACGAGGCGCTCGCCCGGAACGAGCTCCAGATAGGTGCCGCCGAAGGAATGGCTCTCGCCCGTCGTGAAGTTCCGGAACGACATCCTGTGCCGGCCGCCGACCTTCGCATCGAGTTCATGGACGGTACAAAGGAACCCGTATGGCGGAAGCCAGCTTGCCACCGCGTCCGGTTCGAGGAAGGCGCGGTAGAGCTTCTCGGGCCTGACGGCGATGACGCGGTGCAGACGGATCGTGCTGGGCATGGTTTTCTCCCTTGGTTCGGTTTCATTATTCGTTCGGTCAGGTACCCGATCCTTGTCGGGGCACCTTACGGCCAGCCAATCGCCGCCCGATGCAGTTAAGACGAACGAGGCAGGGAGAGTCCGACATGGCATCGGAACAAGTTTGATGGCGGCCACTTCCATATCAAGGATAAAGGGATCGGCCCAAGCACGGCAGTCCGTCGTCAGGTGTTCATCCTTTTCCACCATGAAGAAGCCAGGCAGGAGAACAATGACCGTCCGGCCATGCCATCGGCAGGAATAAAAAAGCGAGGCCGAATGACTGGGAGACCCGGCGGAATTTGTTGACGATGGTCAAGCAACGGGACGGAAAATGGGAGTCGCCTCAGGTATATACCCGATAGTGGCCGATGATGCCGGATGCTACGGTCTGTATTTACGGTCGCAAGAAGGTGAACGGCACGTCGTGGGACATGCACACTGCGGGCCTCCCATCTGGCGACCCAATGGACCTGAATGTGCATGTCGCAGAAACAACCGAACTTCGTTTCCTCCCGCAATTATCTCGACGTCGCAGAACGCTTCCTCGATATCGGCTTCTGGAATGCCGACATGGCGACGGGGGAGGTACGCGGAACGGATGGCTTCTTCCGCCTCCTCGGCATGCCGCGAAGCGAGCCCTTCAGCCTCCAGCAATGGATCGCCCTCCTGCACCCGGACGACCGCGAGGATTTCCGTTCCCTCGGCGCGGTGGTCACCATGGGCGTATCCGTGTCCCGCAACGTGCGGCTCTCCGACGAGCAGCGCCCGCCGCGCTGGATACGCATTTCGGTGGAGGAGCCGACCACGGCGGACCGCATCGTCGGCCTGGTGCAGGACGCGGCTGCCGAGCGGGAGGCCAAGGCCGCCCTCTACCGCGAGCGCGCGCGGCTCAACGCATTCATCGACATGACCGGCGGCGTTTTCTGGGCGCGCGATCTCAACGGCGCCGTGAACGATCTTCGCGGCTGGGAAAGGATCGCCGGCCACGATTCCGTCCAATACGGCAAGGAAAGCTGGATGGAGGTGATCCACCCAGATGACCGCCAGCGGGTGCAGGAAGTGCGGGAGGCCTGCGAGCGCGACCTGTTGCCCGGCGACGTCGCCTTCCGCCTGCTCTACGACGGCGGCGAGTACCGGCAGGTACGGGCGCGCACGGCGCCCGTGCGCCGGCAGAACGGCGCGCCGATGGAATGGATCGGTGTCATCGAGGAGACATGGCGCAACGAGGCCGCGAGCCTGCCGGGCGACGGCACGGTGCTACGGCCGCAGCAACTGCGCGCGGCCCGCGTGATGCTGGGCTGGTCGGCCGAGGAACTCGCCGAGCAAGCAGGCGTCTCCACCGCGACCATCCGGCGCTACGAGACAACCGGCGAGCACATGAAGGAGGCGACGGTCTCCGCCATCGTCGGCGCGCTGGCACGCCACGGCCTCATCCTGACCGCATCGGCCACGGATGTGGGCGTCAAATTGCGACGTCCCGACGCATCGAGTCGAACGGACGCCGGCACGTAGATTTATGCAATCCTTTACAAGCGACGCGAGTAAAATGCGGCTTTTGAGTAGAATAAGCGCAGTTTATGACTGAAAGGCGCGCCTGACCCATGCGTCGCGTTTCATGGTTATCAAGGTAAATTTGCTACTTTAGATCATCCGAATACAACTGATCGTATCGGTTCCGGCATGAGGACGGATTCGGAATCAGCGACAATCATCGAGAGCCCGGGGGGTGCCAATGCAACTGAATCCTTCTTCCTTTGCGACACTGTCCGAAACAGTACCGGAAGGTGCGGAAGACGAGGAAGCGGCACGCATCCAGCGTCTCATCACCGGCATGAGCCAGGCCAAGAAGAACCTTGACGACGTGCTTGCCAATCTGGCGCGGCTCAAGTTCTTCATGACGCCCTGCGGGCCGGACGAACCGTCCCACTAACCCGAACGAAACGACTACCCAACCCGAACAGGGATCGCTTTGCCGGCCGTCGCAAGACGCCTCGCCGGAGGGCGTTCCATTGCAAAAACTTTCAACCGCCCTGCCGCCAAGGAGGACCCATGACAGCCTTTTCTTTCGGCCTTGCATCCGATGCAAGCGCCATTCTTGCCGCCATGCAAAAGTCGCAGGCCATCATCGAATTCGACCTGACCGGCCGGATACTGACGGCGAACGAGAACTTCTGTCGGGCGCTCGGCTATGCCCTTTCCGAGATCGTCGGCCAGCACCATCGCCTCTTCGTCGATCCGGCCGAGGCCGCCAGCGAGGACTACCGCGCCTTCTGGGCCAAGCTGGCACATGGCGAATTCGACCAGCGCCAGTACAAGCGCATCGGCAAGGGCGGCAAGGAGATCTGGATCGAGGCGTCCTACAATCCGGTCTTCCGCCGCGGCAAGCCCTACAAGGTGGTGAAGTTCGCCACCGACGTCACCGCGCAGAAGCTGAAGAGCGCGGAAGATGCCGGCAAACTGGAGGCCCTGTCGCGTGCCCAGGCCGTCATCGAGTTCACGCCGGCCGGTGAAATCCTCGCCGCCAACCAGAATTTCCTCTCCACCCTCGGCTACCAGTTTTCCGAGATCGAGGGCCGCCATCATTCGATGTTCTGCGACCCGGCCTATTGCCAGAGCCCGCAGTACCGGCAGTTCTGGGACAGGCTCAAGGCGGGCGAGTTCGTCGCCGAGGAATTCATGCGCATCGGCAAGGGCGGCCGCCGCATCTATATCCAGGCCTCCTACAACCCGATCTTCGACATGAGCGGCAAGGTCTTCAAGGTGGTGAAGTTCGCCACCGACGTGACCGGCCGCGTCGAGAACGTCGAGACGCTGGCCAGCGCGCTGACGCGGCTTGCCCAGGGTGACCTGACGCTGCACCTGCTGACCCCGTTCATTCCCAGCCTTGAGCAGTTGCGCACCGACTTCAACGGCGCATCGGAGCGCCTGCGCCAGGCCATGACGTCGGTCGGCGAGAATGCACAGGCGATCGCCGCCGGCTCGAGCCAGATCCGCTCCGCAGCCGACGACCTTTCCCGCCGCACCGAGCAGCAGGCCGCCTCCGTCGAGGAAACGGCAGCGGCGCTCGAGCAGATCACCACGACGGTCGCCGATTCCAGCCGCCGTGCCGAGGAGGCCGGAAAGCTCGTCGCCAGCACCCGCGAGAACGCGGAAAAATCGGGCGAGGTCGTGCGCATGGCGATCTCGGCCATGGGGCAGATCGAGGGCTCCTCGCGGGAAATCTCCAACATCATCGGCGTGATCGACGACATCGCCTTCCAGACCAACCTTCTGGCGCTGAATGCCGGCGTCGAGGCCGCCCGCGCCGGGGAGGCCGGCAAGGGCTTCGCCGTCGTGGCGCAGGAGGTGCGCGAGCTCGCCCAGCGCTCGGCCAATGCCGCCAAGGAGATCAAGGCGCTGATCAACACTTCCGGCGAGCAGGTCAAGAACGGCGTGACGCTGGTCGGCCAGACCGGCGATGCGCTGGAGCGGATCGTCCGGCAAGTGCAGGATATCAACAGCAATGTCGCGGCCATCGTCGAGGCGGCGAAGGAGCAGGCGACCGGCCTCGGCGAGATCAACCAGGCCGTCAACACGCTGGACCAGGGCACGCAGCAGAACGCGGCGATGGTCGAGGAATCGACGGCGGCCAGCCACAGCCTCGCGAAGGAGGCCGAAGCCCTCTTCAACCTGCTCGGCCAGTTCCGTGTCGGCGAGGCCGGCAAGGGCCGGCCAGCGGAGGTGCAGGAGCTACGCCCCGCCTCGTTCCAACCGCGCCGGCTGGCGGGATAGGCTGAATGACGCAATCAAAGCATGTCGACATACTGATCGTGGATGGACATCCGGTCATGCGTGCCGGGATCAGGGCGTGCCTCGCGGCGCGCCCTGATTGGCGTGTCTGCGCGGAGGCCGGCACCGGAGAAGCGGCGGTCGCGCTTGCCCAAAGGCACAGGCCGCGCCTCGTCATTCTCGATCCTGCTCTCCCCAGCGGGCTGGAGACCGTGCGCGAATTCCGCCGTCATATCCCGGACATGAGCATCCTGATCTACACCATGCATGCGGACGAATGCCTCGTTTCGGATATCCTGAAGGCGGGCGCCGATGGCTATGTGTCGAAGAACGACGCGGACGTCACGCTATTGGCCGCCGTGGAGGCCGTCGCCGCCGGACGGCAATATGCCGCCCCGTCGACCGGTCGCCACGTCGGGAAAAAAGTGCCCTGCCCGTCGCAGATCCTGACCCCGAGGCAGATCCAGGTGGTCCGGCTCGTAGCCGAGGGACGTACGAACCGGAACATCGCGCATCACTTGCAGGTCAGCGTCAAGACCGTCGAATCGCACCGGACGGCGGCGATGAAGAAGCTCGACGCGCACACCGTGGCGGACCTCGTGCACTACGCGATCCGGGCGAAGTTGATCCGGCTGTGAGAACACCAGGTTTTACAAGCGCTTCCGCAGGGTGATCTTGGTCGCCGACTTGCCGAAGAAATGATAACCCGATCCGCCTTCCGACAGGATGTCGAGAAAAGCGTCGGCATCCGTCACTTTGATGCCGCCGAGGATGTGGCAGCCGCGCTCGAAGAAGGCATCGGGGATCATGGTGACGGTCGGGCCGACGACGACGATGCGGGCAGACGGCTTCGCCAGCGCAATCAGGTCGCCAAGCGTGTCGTTCGCCAGCGTCGTGCCGGTAATGATCAGCACATCGGCTTCCGGCACGACTTCCGGCGCCCGCTCCGCCTTCCGAAAATAAGGCATCTCGTGCGGCTTGAGGGTGGAAGGATCCTTCTCCAGCACCCAGTGCCTCGCGCCGATCCTCCTCAGCTCCCGCAGGAATGGCACGAACGCGCCGACCACGACCACCGTGTCATCCGCCCCGACCTGAGCCGCGGCAAACGCGTCGAGGCCTTCGACGATCTCGATGCGCTCGTCCACGCGGTCCTCGTTGGCCATCTGCGCCAGCGCGTTGAGCGTGGCGATGCCCAGCGTCCGCCTGATCCCGACCTGCTCCATCGCCTCGTCGAGAAGGTCGGCGGCGCGGCGGCCGCGCAGCTTGCCGGGAAACGGTATTGCCATCGCGGAACCCGGGCAGCAAACCTTGTCCGGGATATCTTTGACTGGCGTGGCGCAGGCCCCGGCAGGCCCCGTCGACAGCTTTACCCCCGTAAAGAAGAGGCCGATGGCGACGCGATCGATCGTGACGTCGTCGAGCGCGTGTCCGAGACGGTCACGCACGATCTCGATGGTTCTCTTCAGGATCGCATTCGCCACACTGGCCTCCGCGGTCACACCTATGTTGAATAGGCTCGCTGTCGAATTGACATCGGCTCGCCGAACGGTATTGCAAGCCTCCTCATACAAAGCAAAGGCAGGGCGATATCGCAAGGCTGGAGCCGGCCTGCGGCTTCATGTCCGGCCGGACCCACCCGTTTCGAGACGCCGCCGGCTGGCCGGCTCCTTCACCGGCCACCCCTCAGGCATCATACTTCATGGCATCGAGATCGGCGATCAGGCCGGGGCCGGTCGGGTTCCATTCCAGCGTCCGGCGGGTCCAGGCGCTGGAAGCGGGAAAATCCAGCCCGGCGAACATCGCCATCCAGCCGAAATGCTCCGCCGCCTTTTCCGGCGCGATCGACACGACCGGCAGCTTCAGCCCGCGGCCGAGCGCTTCGGCGATGGCGCAGGTCTCGATGCCCTCTTCGCCGACCGCATTGTAGCGGGCGCCGGGCGCGGCCCGTTCGACCGCCAGCCTGTAGAGCAGGGCGACGTCGAGCAGATGGCCGGCCGGGAACCGGTTGCGCCCCTCGCCCACATAGGCGGCCACACCCTTTTCCCGGGCGATGGCGACGAGCGGAGTGATGAGGCCCTGCTTGACCGTATCGTGCACCTGCGGAAGGCGCACGACCGAGACATTGACGCCGGCATCGAGCAGCGCATTGCCGGCCTGTTCGGAAGCAATGCGCGGATTGGGATGCTCCATGTTGCAGACATCCTCCGTTGCCGGCTTGCCGGGTTCGGCATTGCCGAGCCCGGTGCCCGAGGTGATCACCAGCGGCCGGTCCGAGCCTTTCAGGCCCTCGCCCAGCGCCTCGATCGCGCGGCTGTCCTTCCGGCAGTTCTCGACGAAGCGGGAAAAATCATGGTCGAAGGCCGTATGAATGACGGCATCCGCCTTTTCCGCCCCGCGGCGAAGGCTTTCCGGCTCCTCCAGCGTGCCCCGGTGGACTTCGGCGCCCGCCGCTTCCAGCGCCCTTGCGCCGGCCTCCGAGCGGGTCATGCCGACCACCCGATGGCCTGCCTTCAGCAGTTCCGGCACGATGGCCGAGCCGATGAACCCGGTCGCGCCCGTGAGGAAAATACGCATGCGATGTCTCCTGGTTGATTGCGGCGCGACTATTGCCATATCCTTTATGCTGTTAAAGTAGTGACCTTATCCTGGTATAATCACCAACAGGAAAGCCATGACCATCGAAGCAAATGCCCTCGGCCTGTTCCTTCGCGATCGCCGCTCCCGCCTCGATCCGGCGGTGTTCGGCTTTTCCGGGCGCCGGCGCACACCCGGCCTGCGGCGGGAAGAGGTTGCGCAGCGCTCGAATATCAGCGCGACCTGGTATACCTGGCTGGAGCAGGGGCGCGGCGGGGCGCCCTCGGCCGATGTGCTGAACCGGATCGCCCGCGGCCTGATGCTGACGGAGCCCGAGCGCGAACATCTCTTCATGCTGGCCCTCGGCCGCCCGCCGGAGATTCGCTACAAATCCGTCGAAGGCGTCAGCCCGCGCCTCCAGCGCCTGATCGATACGCTCGACGCGAGCCCCGCCCTGGTGCGGACCGCTGCCTGGGACATCGTCGCCTGGAACCCGGCCGCCGCCATCGTCATGACCGATTACGACCGGCTGGCGCCCGGCGACCGGAACATCCTGCGGCTACTATTCTGCAATCCGGCGATCCGCGATATCCAGCACGATTGGGATGCGATGGCGCGTTTCGTCGTCGGCGCCTTCCGCTCCGACGTGGCCCGGGCGGGCGCGACATCGGAAATTACGGCGCTGGTCGACGAACTCTGCAGCGCCAGCCCGGAATTCGAGGCACTGTGGCGGGAAAACGAGGTGGTCGCGCATGGCGAAGGCACCAAGCGGCTGCGCCACCCCATCCTCGGCGATATCGAGCTGGAATATTCTGGCTTTGCCGTCGACGGCCGTCCCGATCTCAACCTGGTCGTCTACAATCCCGTCGATCCCTCGGTCGCCGAACGCATCCGGGCGCTCGTGGGGAAACACATGGAGAGCCTCCCAAATCATAGCCGGGCATGAAGGGTGGGTACGCCCTGCCGGCATGAACCACCCTCTAAGGAGCGGCTGTCCGCTCGAAGGATCGCGGCCGCCAACCCGTCGCCACCAGCCTCTCGTAACCCGGATGGCTGCGGATGCCGTCGAGCATCCTGTCATGCCGGATCAACCCCATCATGTCCTCCGAACTTTGCCGGACATAGGCTTCGAGATATTGCATCGCCGTTTCCTGGTCGCCGGCGGCTGAATAGATGCAGGCGGCATTGCAGCATGTGACGGGATCTTCGAGATCGAGTACCAGCGCGCGCTGGACCCACGCGAAGGCTTCCGGCGCCCGCCCGAGATGGACCAGGGCGATGGCGCCGCGCGACAGCGGCGCGGGATTTTCCGGCTGCAGCACCGCGGCCCGTTCGGCCAGTTCCAGCGTCAGTTGAGCCCAGACCAGTTTCTCCGGCGAGGAGAAGTCGACCTCGGCGAGGACGAAATAGGGGCCGAGATAGTCGTCGGGCCGCAGTTGCGCCGCCTCGAGGAAGTGCGCCTTGGCGATATCGTGCTCGCCTTCCATCCGGGCAAGGAAGCCCGCGAACAGGCGCGCCTCGTAGCAGGAGGGATCGAGGGCGAGCGCCTTCGCATAGGCCGCCCGCCCCTCGTCGAGCCGCCCGAGACGCTGGAAGGCGAGGCCGCGCGTGACGTGGGCCTCGGCGAGGCTTGGGTCCAGCGCCAGCGCCTTCTCCGCGAGCGCCAGGATCGATTGCGGCGTCTCGCTGCCGGCGAGCCATTCCAGAAGGAAGCAATCGCAAAGGGCTGCGGCCGAATGGGCCCGCGCAAAGGCCGGATCGAGCGCGGCCGCCTGCATGAACATGCGGCGGGCGACGAGCAGATACGCCTTGGACCAGTGGCGCGCGAGCTGCCAGCCATGGCGATAATAGGTATAGGCCTCCATGCTCGCGGTGCGGGAGAGCTGGAGCGCGCGCCGTTCCTCCGGCAGAAGCTCCAGCTCCAGATGCCGCACCGTCGCCGCGGTGATCTCGTCCTGGATGGCGAAGACGTCGGATAGGTAGCGGTCGAAACGGTCGGCCCACAGGATCGTGCCGGAGACCACATCGACAAGCCGGGCGGAAACGCGCAGCCGCTCCCCCGCCAGCCGCACGCTGCCATCCACCGCATAGCGGACGCCCAGCGCCTCGGCCGGTGGAGATGCCGCATCGGGAGAATGCGCGGGACGCGAGATGACCCTTAGCTGCCGGCTGCGCGTCAGCGCCGTCGCGATATCCTCCGTCAGTCCTTCCGCGAACCAGTGGTGCTCCCGGTCGTTTGCCAGCGGCCGGAAGGGCAGCACCGCGATGGAGGGCTTTTCCGATTGCCGCATCGGAAGCCGGCTGCGGCTCTGGACGTGTTCCGCATCCACGATATAGCCGCGCCGCGGCACGGTGCGGATGAAACCCTCGGCAGCAGCGCCGAGCGTGGCGCGAATGTCCTTCAGGCACTGGCTGAGCGAGTCGTCCGTGACGATCGATGTCGGCCAGACGGCGGCGATCAGTTCCTCCTTGTCGACCACCCGGCCCGGATTTTCGAGAAGATAGGTGAGCAACGCCAGGGACTTCGGCCGCAACGCCACATCCTCCTGGCCGCGCTGCAGGCGCCCGCGGCCGAGATCGAGACTATGGCCTGCGAATTCGTAGATGCGTTCGGGCCTCATCCTCCCCTCCCCGCACGACGGAAATATACCTCAGTCGCCCAGGCGGAAATAGTCGAATATCACCGTCTTTTCCGGATGAAGCGGCCGGGAGAGCGGGTCCCATTCGACCTTTCGGACCTTGCGATAAACGCCGATATCGCCAAGCTGCTCGTCGCTCAGCCGGGAGAATGCTTCGAGAGCTCCTGCATCCGTCAGGCGGGAGCTGGATTCGCCGTTTGCCTTTCCGGATCGTGAAATCACGCGCTTGAAAAAGCCGATAACCGTCTGGAAAATGGCAACCGGGAGAACCGGGTTGTCGATACGAAGATAAGCCATGGCTCGCTCCATTCGTTTGAATGGTGCGAGACTCCCATGCCCATCCCGCGAAGTCCGGAAGGTTCGGGGAAATTTCGCTGAATTCTGGCTGAAGCCGTGGCGGCTGGATTATCAGCCTTCATCGCATCCGGGGGATGGCTATGCAATGTTTGGGATCAGATTGGCCAATCCTGCCGCGACACTGGTCGCCAGAACCGGGCACGGTGTTGCTCTCGAACACCGGCAAAACTTCTCCCACGCCCCGTTTTGCTCTAACGTCCCACTATGAATGCGCGTGGATCGACAGAGTCATTTTCTCGGGGCCGAGCAAGCAGCTTCCTTCCACCCACCTTGCCTTGCCCAAAAAACATGATAAATTTCGTCATATTAAATTGGCCAACCCTGCGGCGGTGGCGATCGAATTGGGGCGGCTTGGCAAGGTGAGCTATCTGCATTCCATGACCTGCTTTACCGAGGGCATCAAGGTGCTCGCGCCGGTGAAATGGCGCAGCCTTGACGGCATGGTGGGGGTCTTCTGGGATGCGGAAGGCCAGGCCGGCGCGAGGGGCTATTATCTTTCACCCGATCCGCGCATCGTCATCTTCTTCAACGACGTTTCGCCCTTCATCCGGATGACCAATCGCGAAGGCGGCATGACGGGATATTCGCGCCCGATGACGCGGGCGGTCTACGTGC
>Ga0182739_1003806_pt1 | contig 12896 bp, 17 predicted proteins | sample eDN5th30CBELigBY_FD_128873 | JGI IMG/M metagenome (GOLD analysis project Ga0182739, IMG submission 128873) | Enriched backyard soil microbial communities from Emeryville, California, USA - eDNA 5th pass 30_C BE-Lig BY (version 2) (version 2) | ecosystem: Environmental > Terrestrial > Soil >... | reverse complement strand
GTATCAGAAGATGCTATTAACCTTATGTTAGAAGCCGGCACTTGGGCTCCTAACCATAAAAAGACAGAGCCTTGGAAGTTCCGAGTGTTTACAGGGGATTCACGCGTTCGTTTAGGAGACGAAATGGAACGTATTATGAAACAAAAAACGGCTCACTTAAGTGAAGAAGAAGCGTTGAAAAAAACAACAAAAGCTAAAAAAGGCCCGCTTCGTGCTCCTGTCATTATTGCTGTAGCAGTCAGTCCTTCAGGAAAAGTGCCTGAAATTGAAGAAATCTCTGCCGTAGCGGCAGGCATACAAAATATGCTATTAGTAGCGGAAGAACAAGGTTTGGCTACAATTTGGAGAACTGGTGAAATTGTCTATCAGTCAGAACTGAATGACTTTTTATCTCTAGAAGACGGCGATAAGCTCTTAGGCTTAATTTACGTCGGACATCCTAATAAAGAAGCTTCATCAAAACGTATTCCATATCAAGATAAAACAATTTGGTATCGTTAAAAGGTTCTTCCTATGTTTCTATAAATAAAAGGCAGCAGCTCAACTTATGAGTTGCTGCCTTTTTTATTGTTTTTGAAAAGTAGCATTAAGTTGCACTTTTATTAGCTTACCTGCAGCGGTTTCTTTAGTATCTTATGGAGAATTTCTCTGGTTTCCATAACTACTAGTCAAAGCGAAACAGGAATTGTCTATGTTCAGTCTTCTTTTCGAAGACCAAAATAATAGGTACATGCCAAACCGAAGATAATGGGCGGCAAAAGAAAGACAATCATTTAACAGTCACCTTCCTTTCAGATGATTGAACGTCTACTTTCTGCATTGGGGTAGCAGCGTTGACAAAGAAGATGCCTTTTAACTTTGAATATTCCATCAATACTAATAGCAAGCTCATTGCAAGCAGGGGCACACACACCACTTTTGCAGGAATGTTGAAACAATAGTTAAGGACGGTGATGTTGGCAATAATGGGGAGAAAAATAATATTCCCTAGTGTTGCGGTACGCGGAATCACCAATAACAATGCAGCTAATAATTCGCCAGCGGCAATAAAATAGTTGTAGAAATCAGAATACCCAAAGAAATACCACGCCAGTTTCATCGCAGAATCTTTTGTTGAATCGAACACGAAATCGCCTGTTATAAATTGTCCTGGGTAGATTTTGGCCATTCCATAAATAAGAAACGTAATGGCCATGGTCCACCTTAGGGTCGCAAGAATGCTTAAACGAAATTTCTCTTTTGTTGATAAACGCATTGTTTTCCTCCATTTGTATGCTTAGTCCAAAAATCGCATTTTAGTTTCAGGGGTTGGCAACATGCATGACGTTTGTTTTCCAAACCACTTATACCGATTACGTGCAATGAAACGATAGAGTGGATTTCGAATGAATGCGGGAACAACTCGGAAACACGCCATCAGTTGAAGGGGCCCCCGAAGCTGGCCGACAATATGTAGGATGGCCGTAGACTCTGTATAAAGATTCCCGTTCATAAGAAGAATGACCGACTGAAGCGGTGGGTCCTCGTAGTTATGCTTACGCAGCAAGATTCCCGCAGTATCAGATTGAAGCGACGCAAAACGAAATAGAGCACGCGGATCTCGTTTGATAACAAACTGCACCCATCGGTTGCAGAGATTGCAAACACCATCAAATAGAATAATAGGATGGTGTGATGGATTTGGCGGCATGACGTTCCCTCCCTTCCTTTTTTATGAATATTTACTAAAATAAGTATAATTGTTTACGTGTGGGACTACAAGACATAAGAGTAAAAGCGGAAATGTTTTATGTGAGTTCAAGTGAATTTAAGCAAGAAAACAGAGTCAAGTACAACACTGTTTTTGTTTGAATTTGAATGTAGCAGCTTATCTAATAAACTTCTACTTTTTTGTGTTTCTTATAAATAACCAAAAATTTTTCCTTTTTTTCACAAAATGTAAAACTATTCCTGTTTTGAAACGTACTAGATATAGTGGGGATTTACGAGGTAGATGTAATAAAAGCGCGAACTACCTTTGCTACTACAAAAAAAGAAACTTACTTCGAGGTGAAGGCGTGAAGAATCAACATATTTTAGAGGTGAAAAATTTAACTAAAGTTTATAAAGGAGAGGGCCATGAAATTACTGCACTAAATGATATATCCTTTCAGTTAGGGGCAGGTGAAATGGTTGCTGTTATGGGAACAAGCGGTTCAGGAAAAAGTACGCTTCTGAACATTTTAGGAGCACTCGATGAACCAACTAGTGGAACGATTAAATTAAAAGGAATGCTTTCAAAAGATATGTTCCAAGAACCTCAAGCCTCAGCGTACAGACGAGATAATATCGGATTTATCTTTCAAGCATTCCACTTATTAAAAGATTTATCTGTAGAAGAAAATATAGCTCTACCGCTAGTTTTAAAGGGACTTACATCGGATGTAATTGATTTAAAAGTAAATAGCATTGTTGAGCTCTTGGGCTTAACAACTTGGAAGAAACACCGTCCTGTACAACTGTCAGGTGGACAACAGCAGCGCGTAGCTATAGGAAGGGCAATTATAACTGAACCACCTATTATATTGGCAGATGAGCCAACAGGTAATTTAGATTTTAATACTTCGGAAGATATACTAAATACATTAGTGTCTACGAAGAAGCAGCTTAACCAAAGTATATTACTCGTTACTCACGACCCTAACGTAGCCACTTATGCAGATCGAGTTTTATTCTTTCACGATGGTAGCATTGTTGATACGTATAACTGTAACGGAAATAATGATTTAGATTACATATTGGAGAAATTTAAACTTATTACAAAGCCGGAGAAACAAACGCTATGAGGACCATACAAGGAGTAGCTTTGCGTTTATTTAAAGCTAATAAGTTTATTGTCTTTTCATCTATCCTAAGCATAGCTATCTCTGCAACACTTGTACTTAGTATGGTGTTATTTTCATTTAATGCTCAGAATACGCTTAAGAATCAGATGAAACAGGCGTATGGGGAAATGGATTTATCAGTAGGATTTAATATAGACCAAAGCAATGTTCTTACACCAAACTTAGTGAACGAAATTGTTCAAAATAAAAAAGTTAATAAAGTATCTAAAGTTTCTATCACTCATTTAAAAGTAAACAAAATGGCCACTGCTATCTATACAGTTGGTGTAGAAAATGATTATCTACCCAAAAGCCGATACCATTTTACTAAGGATTTAAATGAAGAGTCAGTTGTAATGAACAAGGGGTTAGCAAAAGTTCTGCACGCAAAAATTCACGATAAGATCCTTATTGAAAATAAAAAATATACTTTGGTAGAGACCGTAAATGATTTAACTGCTGCGGGTTCTGCTCCAGATATGCTAATACTTAGCCAAAAGGTTGTAAAGAGCTATATCCAAGCAAAGGATAATAGTAAAGCCGAAGCTACTTATTTATTGATTAAAGCAAAAAAGGATGTAAATGCTCTAACTTTAGCTAATCAAATAAAATCTTATGATAAAGACTTACGCATTGATATTGCTGAGCAAGATTATGGCGTAAAAAGTAATTTGCAATCATTACATATATTTATTGTTGTATTGTCTGTATTAGTGTTAATCGTTACTTCTCTTATTATCATTTCAAATTTCGAACTATTGCTTTATAAAATGCGAAATCAGTTCGCAATTATGCGTTCATTAGGTGCGAGTACTAAACAAATTAGTAAAATTATTATGATACAAAGCACTGTAATCAATATTACCGGTATATGTTTAGGCTTTATATTAGCTTTTTTTAGCCAGAGGTTCCTATATAGTTGGGTAGAAAAGCTATTTAATATTCCAACGACACCTTCGGAATTTAATGTGGGTGCCGCTATAAGTATTTCTATTTTAGCTTTTATTGTTATTCAGCTCTTTTTATTTGTTCCAGCTTATCGTAGTACGAAGGTATTGCCGCTTAAAACAATGGAGAAAAATGAAAAACTTAATTATAGTTATTCAAAAGCAAGGGTTACGCTCTTTAAAGTTATAGCGGGAATTGCTGTATTCTTAATTATTTGTAGTCAAGTATTGCCTACAAGAGAAACGTATGGGCCTGCTATGCTTTTAATATCAGTAGTTCTAGTATTGCTAGCCTTTGTGTTGGTTTTTCCTATCTGGTTACCAAGAATCTTAGGATGGCTCTTACCTTATGGTCAAAGGTTATTTGGACAGGAGTTTTATATTTCTGTGAAAAATCTTATTCCTCAAGTCAGAAAGAACACTGCTATTATTTTAATGATAGGCAGCTTAATGATAATTGCGGTATTTGGATCTGTTACATTACGTACACTTCAAATAAGCCAACTGGAACAGTTGAAAAAGAATTTTGCCACTCCTATTCTAATTGAAACTCGAATTGATAATACAAAAATAAATTCTATGGAACTTACTAAAACAGTAGAAGAACTACCAGGTGTAAAGTCCGTTAGTAACTTTAGTACCCTAGGGTTGGCGGAATTACAAACCGAAGGAAAGAAGGTAAATATGAATTATGCAGTAGTCGATCTCAAAAGACTACAAGCACAAGGATTGATGGCTCACTTAAACAGTAAAACCCCTAGTAATGGCTTAATATTATCTAAAAGATTTGCACAGCAGAGCCATTTAAAAGTAGGGCAAACAGTTCCAGTGGGAGAGTTTTCTAACGAGACACAAATTGTCGAATCAAAAGGAACTTTTAAAGTCATTGCCATAGAAAAGCAACTGTTAAATAACGCAGATGCATATGTAAATTGGAACAACAAAAAATTGCTGAATGTTATTTTCTATACTCTTTATGTGGATTCCGAACATATAAAAAATACAGTTAATGAACTTGAGGAATTAAAGAGTCAGTATCCAGAAATTAAAATCAGTAACTATGAACAATCGGTCAAAGAAGCAAACAAAATGTTTTATCAGCGCTGGGGGATATTTATTTTAGTCATAGCTACATTAGTTGTATCTACGATGGTTGGTGTATTTAATTCTTTAGCAAATAACATATACTCTAAACGGAAAGAATTTGCTGTTTTACGTGCAATGGGCGTGACACCAAAAGGTCTTCGTAAAGTTATACTGTCACAAGTGAACCTATATATTGGGATTGGGTTAATTATTGGTATAATAATGGGCTTACTAACGACCTTTATACTTCTTTTAGTTGATCCTGGCGAGTTTGTAATAGATTATAAAGTAATAATTACTGTATCGCTTTTAATGTTGGCAGGCAGTACGCTTATATTTTGGTTTGTTGGTAACAAAATTTTGTCTCAGGAACTTTCAATTGAGCTTACCAATGATAATAAATAAACAAAAAAACAACTTAGCGGCTAAGATATTCTCTTAGTAACTAAGTTGTTTTTTTAATGTATTTATATATTATTGCTTTTTGTTTGTATTAACTTTTCAAACGAATTTGAAATCAATTCATTTGCTGTCTTTATAATAGCCTCTTTGTCATTATGCAATTTAGGAACTTTAATGCGGTCTCCTATTATAATTGTTCTTTTCTTTCTCCCTAATAAGTCTTTTATAGAAGAGGGCCCAATATAAACTGCAGGTATAATTGGTACATTTGCCTTTGAAGCAATATGAATTGCCCCATTTTTTAATTCTTTCTCCTCTGAGGCTCTTGTCCCACTTGGAAAAATCCCAACTACTTTGTTTTGTCTAATTAATTTTATAGGTATTTTTAAGACGCTAGGACCTGGACTTTTTCTATCTACAGGAAATGCATTCAAATTTTCTAATAGCCTTTTAATTAGCTTTGTTTGAAACAACTCTTTTTTTGCCATAAAGTGTACAGGTAGGGGATATAAAGCTATGCCCAAACACACCACATCAATCCAACTTTTATGTGTGCAAACTATAATGAAAGGTTGATCATTGGGCAGTTTTTGCTTATTTATTACGTTCATCTTTCCATTTACTATAAACAAAAGTGTCTAAATAAAAGATAGCGGATTATACTAAGCCGCTATCTTTTTTATTTACAAAAACACAACTAACAGAGAATATACTAGAAATTTTAGATAATAATGGAACCTTTTTGGTATCTCATGCGTATAAGTATTAGGACAACTATACAGGTATGACTATTTATCAATTAAACCTTAATTTTATTTTTACTACGTATACTCTATACAATGTAAGGAGGTGTTAAAAGTGAATTCTCTTAATCAAAAAGCTTTAACGTTACTTGGTATTGGTTTACCGCTATGCTCTTTATCTCTTGTGCTACATCCAAACCTTATTATTAAGTTACTTATGACATTTACAAGCGTAGGTTTAATCTTTTGGGCCCTTATGTTAACGATGCTAGATGCCAAAATGAATAAGGAAGAAGAAAGTCTAAAATAATTACATATTAATTTTGTTATTGAAAGAAAGGTGGGAGAGCGTTGACTAAATGCTCGAATTGCAACAGCGAATGGAGCTTAGGTGATGTGTGGACAGTAGGTTTTTCTACAACAGGAAAAGAGTGTCCTAATTGCAGAAAAAAACAATATATTTCCGCTAAGACTAAGAAATTGCTTACTCTAGGTTGGTTAAGTTTAGCCTTTATATTTATTTTTCCGTTTATTATTAAGTTAAGTAATAAAGATGAATCTGTACTTTAAGTTCGTCTTCATAACAGAGATTAAATAGGCAAGTTAAATACGCAGGAACTTTGATAGCGAGAGCATAAAAGCCACGACTCTTATATAGGAGTGTGGCTTTTTAATTCAAGTATTATAAATAGGAACTTAGCTAAATGCTATTATTTCATTTTATTTTTGTGTTCATCCTTTAAAACGAGGATTGATAGCACTACTATAATGGTGGAAGAACACAAAGTAAAATAACTTGTCCATTCTTTGCTTTTCCAAATAAAGTTTGTGAGTGTAGTAAACAACATTAGGGTAAGGCATATTATAGTGTATTTTCTTTTAATAGTTTTCAAGCTCAATCTTCCTTATATAAAATTTATGCAGTTTTGCTTGGCGTGTTTTTGTATTTTGTAAAAAAAGCTGCTAATAGCAGTAAGACGACACCAATTGCCCAACTAATAACACCGAAGTTGTTTACCTGGACAGAAATAAAGCAGTTTAAAGAAAATAGGAGTAAAAAGATGTTTGACATAATCGCCTTCAAGCGGATGGCACCATTAGTATTTTTCTTTTCAGTTGCAATTGCTACTAAAAATGCACCTAAAGCAAAAGCGATCATAATAATAACAAATAGTTTCAATTAAAAAATTCCTTTACAAGATTATCTACTGCGTAATAGCGGTTTGTGTCAAAAAGTAACAATAGTAAAATAAACAAAAACCACCCCTAAATAAAAGGGAAGTGGTTTTTGTTTTGCCTATCTTAGTTTAGCTCTTGCTATTCCTGTAACTATAAGGCTTGTAACAAAAATAACTACAATCCCAATATTACTTGGGGTATGGAAAAATATTTTAGAAATGGCCAAAGCAATAATAAGTCCAATAGCTATAATTGATAATTCTTTAATTAATTTCAATGTTAACACCTCTTAAAAAATAACAATCAGGAAAAGCTTAACATTCTTGGTAAAGTAAATTCAAATGATAGTGGGTTATCCAAAGAATTGTGTGCAGATTTCACTAGCACTTGCTTTACCATATTGTGCTTCAATGAAACCGCATAGGCCAATACATACAGCAGCTCCTACAACTCCAAATAGAGCTGCGCACGTTAAACCGCAACTTGCTAGTCCACCATTAGTAACGATGTCACCAACTAAGTCTTTACATTTGCTTAATTTACTATCCGCCTTTACGGCCATTGTTGATACTTTTGCTGTTGAATCATTATATGCTTTAGTTAATGTTTCAGTAGTAGGGGAAGTCTTGTTCTCAAACTCGTTAGGATCAATAACTTTTCCGTTTTCGTTGTTGATTAATTTACCATCACTTTGAACAGTGATATTTGCCATTAAAATGCCATCAGCAAACATTTTGTATTTTACGTCGCCTGTTTCTTTATCAACGTTTACTTCACCTTTATATGTAATAAACACATCTTCTGTATTTAAATTAACATAGTGCTGATAAGTTTTGCCTTCAGATGAATATTGAACTAATGCTACCTTGTTTGTGTCATCATCTAATACTGTTACGAATAGGGTATTAGGGTCTACTGTTAGTCCCTTAAACTTAGACTTAACAATATCAAATGCTTTGTCTTTATCTTCTTGAGATCCTTGCGCTTTAACTGTTTCGTGGCAAGATGGACATTCTACAGAGTCGAGCATTTTTTCACTGTTTGTAGCTGCTAAAGAACTGCTAGCAAACGTAAAAACTAGTACTGCTGACATTAGAGATAGAATCCATTTCTTGCTGTTTCTGATGAAATCCATCAAATTCCTCCTTTGTATTTGTAATACATTAGGAAGTCTAACATAAGACATTTTTTATCGTAAATTGTATATTATACCTACTTTAGGAGAGAGGTAGGTGATGTTAAAATAACAATTTTCATTGATAACGGTAATAAATTTCACCGTTTTTTAAATGAAAAAACCAATTGTATAGGACGTTTCACCCTCGTTTTATGGCACCTTTAAAACCCAAAAAATAGTTTTTAAATTTCATAAGTGTAATAAAAGTAATCTCTTATAAATAAGGAGTAGTTAAATATGCTCGACTGTATAAAGAAATGAGGGTTTTTAAGCTTAGCCGTTCCTGCTAATGTCTTTGCAACGGAAACAGGATTACACTCAACCGGAAGTTATGGTATATAAACACTATATTATGTAAAATATGTTTGACTTTTCTTATTAAACGTCATAATATGGAAATGTAAAAGATGTTTTACTTTTTAAAAAAGACGAGTTGATAGACGTGAATAATCGAATCAAAGAACTTAGAAAGAGTAAGAAAATGTCTCAAGAAGAGTTAGCAAACATTTGTAACGTTTCAAGACAAACTGTTAACGCTGTTGAAAAGAGTAAATACGATCCTAGCTTAGAGTTAGCTTTTCGCTTAGCGGAGCACTTAGGTGTCAGTGTTGATGAATTATTTTTGTACAAAGGACAGGAGGAGTAAACAATGAAAAAAGAAACGTTAAATAATTTATTAGGCTTTGGTTTTTTAGGAATAGCAACTTTGTTTGCTGCATCAATGTATATAACTGATTATAAGAACGGTCTTAATATAGGATCTAGCGGTGTCTTAGGAATAGTAGTGTTAGTAATGGGGTGGGCACAGTTCATTACTTGGGGAAATAATAAAAAAGCTCAAAAAGATGAACTGGGTAAAAAGATTACAACGGTAAGCGCAAAAACAAGTTACCATATCTTAAATGTGAGTCTTTTTATTCTCTGGATGGTTGATTATACAGTGTTTAATAGAGAGAATGAATTTGGGAATATTTCTTTGTTTGTAGCTGTATGTCTCTCTATGATGGTGTTTCCAATAGTACAGTTAATCTCAATAAGAAAATATAAATAAGAAATTAAATTGAAAAGCGGCACAGATAAAGAATAGCTGAAGATCCTCTCCAAGAGATTCCCTCAATCTTCTTTTCTTATAAAGTGCTATAATATGTAATTAGAGTAAGTAATAACAAAGGGTTAAATAATGCTGAATAAAACAGGTTCCACCAACCATAGTGGAAATATCCCCAGGGTTTAGGGAGTAATGTTATTAGCTCGTAGGATAGCAAAACCATTTCCCATTTAACAAAGTATTTAATATAAGTTGTAATTTTGCTGTTCCACGGGTACCAGTTTATAAATATTATGTTAACCGGAGGAATTAAAAGTAAAGCCGCTGGTAGTGAGGCCCAATCAACACCTTTAGTGAAATACCAGTACGCGTGATACTTTACGTCTATATATAAATCGACTACTACAAGAAACGCTGTGGTAAAACACCATACGTGCGCTACTTGACCTTTTTCTAGTTCTTTGTTAAATACATATCCGAGTATATTGAAAACTACAAAGGATGCAAACGAGTTTTACAACAAAGTAAATAATCTGATTGAAGAAGTACAAAATAAAAGTAAAAGCGAAACAACCGATTTGCTTTCTGGTATTGAATTAAAAGACTCTAAAATGGTATTTGGTGACGCAAGTAACCGCGTTAAGTTTTTTGAACACGATTTCGGTATAAGTGACTTCTCGGGGAATTATGACGATGAAAGTCATCCTAAACTATCTGCTAAATTAGAAGAAATCAGTGAAAAACCAAGTCGATTATAAGAAGAGAAAAAGGGAAATTCAACTCTTTATTTGGTAATCAAATGTTACTTATTTTTAAGGTGTAAACTGAAATTTGTTCGGAACCTTAATTTGAATTTATCTTATATAAACCGTAGCCGCAGTTCTTAAAAAGAATTGTGTTTTTTTATTTATTACAGTTAACTAGACAAAGAAAGTACTTTTAAACATATCTTCTAGGAGAGCAAGCGGTTTTTGGAACTATTCAGACAGTTTCTCAAAGCTATAACGCTAATGATATTAAAGCTTTTGATACACCATTCGCAGAAACTAGTGCTAAAACTTTAAATAGTGAAGTGACGCTAGTTGGTAAATGGCAAGACTGGTACAAAACTAGTGATAACTTAGGGATTAAAATCCAATAATAAATACATTTAATAAAAAAAGAGCATCCATTGATGCTCTTTTTTACGTTGACATAACAAATTAGGTTATTATGTGTTCCGCTCCAAAATAATGATATTAAAGACTTACTTTACTTATTTAGCGTTTAAAGAGCTTTCTACAGGAATCCATATTTCCATTTCATATAATGGAGATTGTTCTTGTCCAGCCATATCACTATTTACTATTTCAATTTCAGGAGCCCCTGGTTTTATTTTATAGCCATTTGAATCAAATGTATCCCATAGCTTGCCGTATGTATTAGGAATCATTGTAGCAGGACCAGTGTGCTTGAAAACAACATATCTTTGCGCAGGGAAAGTATGTACAGTCGTTCCTTCTCCAATTTCACTATAGAGTACAGAAGATATTTCAATTCCACACGTATAGAAATAATGATCACTCCTTGGCGGCAAACATACACCGATAATTCGTTTTGGGTTTTTAGTTAAGAAAGACTTGTATGCTTTATCCCAAAGTTCAGGAATAAGGTATACAACCTCCTTAGTCTACTTACCAGCGCCGCTAAATCCAACCATTACAAAATCTTCTTTTATAACCTCTTTAAATTCCAAGGTAAATCCCACCTTTTTAATATAGACTACATACCAATTATAAAAGAGATGAGATTTTTAAACTTAACCTTTCTTGCTAACATCTTAGTAACAAAAAACATACTGTTTAACCAAGTATGTATATAAATAAGACTTATGATAAGGAAATTAAAATACAATTAATCTATAAATTTACAATTTTAATCAAATAGAGTATGGTAGGGGTAAAGTCATTTAATAAAGGGGGGGAAGTAGTGAATAAGTATGGGTTTGCTTCAGTACTTGTAGGCGTTATCGGTTTAGTCTGTTTATTTCTTTTAAAGGGCCCAAATGTAGTTGTAAATGTAAATAAAATAAGTACATATAAGAATGAGGAGTGATGAAGATCAGCATCAACATAACTCTAGGACTTATAATAATTTTCTTTGCTTTTAGTCTATTTTACACAGCCATCGATACTCGTAAGAAGATTCCTATTGTTGTTAATGTATTATTGCTTATCTTAATAATGGGTATATGTATTTGGCTAAATATTTTAAATGCCTGGATCGCTATAGGTGCACTGGTAACTTTTACAGCCTTTATAATTTTATTTAAAAAGCTTGGTAAGAAGTGAAGTTCCTTTAATTTAAGCTTTTATTTACACGACCGTACAAAAAAACATTAAATATTATGCTATTAATCTAAAAATATATATCAGCTAAAAACGGGTTTCTCGTTATCGTTTTGTTTCCTTTAACTTATTGGTCTATCTGCGAATTTATATTAAGACCTAAGAAAAGAAGTATAAGCATTTACGGAGTGGATTGCCAAGAAATTTCAGCTTCCAGATTTTATATAAGTCAAAGAGATATTGTGATAGAAAGGAAGAGGTTGAAACAAAAATTTAAAAAACAAAGTTATTAAACATATTAGGAATTTTATTAATAATGAGCGCTACGCTTTATCCAGCTGGCTACATAAAATCACTTTATACTTTTATAGCACTATATGCTGTAGGTATGACTTTAATTTTAACTGTAGGAATTGTATCTAGAAAAGGGCGTTAATTGTTTTAGGGAGTTTAAAGTACTTAAATTTACTTTCTTTTAAGTGACGTAACGAAGGTTCTGGAGTAAAAATTCTATAAGAAAGAGGGAAGTAATGGACGTTCAAAAGGTAGCAAACTTATTTTTAATTTTTGTTTTAATTGCAGCATGTATTTCATTGGTAATTGGCTTTGTGGTTGCTGTGAAAAGTACAAACTATAAGAAGGGATATATAAGTACTTTTATATCCAGTGTGGTCTTTTTAATAATTATTGTGAGCTGGTATGATAAAGCATCTTCAAACGTTTTTATGGGGACAATACCTTGGATTTTAAATGTTATTGCCGTCATTATTGTGTTACCACTGTACTTGTTAGTTGCTCGCTTTATATTTAAAAAGGTTACAAAAGGACAAAAAGGAACAAAGAAAAAGTTTACTGGTTAAATTACTTTCTTTCATCGTTTTTTCTAATCTTCACGATTTTAACTAAATGAAGATACACAAAAAAAATTTTTATCAATATCCTGTTAGAGAAAGTGATTGATATCATTTTCTGTAAAGGAGAGAACATCTATGATTAAAGTTAACAAACAAATTGTGAAAATAAGTGATCTAAATAATAGTTCGTTAACGAAAGAAAAAGCAGACATTTTAAAACAGATGGATGCCTATAGGGAAGTGTATGAGTATGCTACATTTGACCAGCT
>Ga0182739_1003803_pt1 | contig 12902 bp, 17 predicted proteins | sample eDN5th30CBELigBY_FD_128873 | JGI IMG/M metagenome (GOLD analysis project Ga0182739, IMG submission 128873) | Enriched backyard soil microbial communities from Emeryville, California, USA - eDNA 5th pass 30_C BE-Lig BY (version 2) (version 2) | ecosystem: Environmental > Terrestrial > Soil >... | reverse complement strand
CTGCGCCTTCGTGATCGCCTTCCGCTGCCCCAACGTGAGCTCCATCCTCGATGATCCCCACGCGGGCATCTTTGGATGAGTCAACGAATGCGGCTACGCGGGCACCTTCGATGAGTCAACGCGGATTCGTCACCGTGGCACGGCGTGGGGTATTCTGTACGTCGGCCTGCGCGCGAGCGCGAGCCGTGCGCCCGTAGCTCAATGGATAGAGCATCTGACTACGGATCAGAAGGTTGGGGGTTCGAGTCCCTCCGGGCGCGCCACACCGATACGCCCTCGCCCCTCAAGGACGGGGGCGTAGTCGTGTCCGGGCAAAAGCGCGGTTACCTCGACGTCCAGGAACAGCGCCGTAGCGAGCACCTCGTCTAGTGTCCACGATCGCTTCCCGAGCAGCTTGCGGCTCATCGAAGTCTGCGTCATGCCGAGTTCCTCGGCGAGGGCGCGTTGCTGAATTCCACGACGGCGCATGAGCACGTGCACCCGCTCGCCCGTCAACTGATCTGCGTTCATGAGGACCACTGTAGCCCAAAGTGGTTACGACACGCCACAAGCATGACTGTTAGCAGTGCCCATTTCGGGCTACAGTGCCATCTATGGATAGTCCGAAACGGTCACTCATAACCTCTGGCGAGGCCGCAAACCTTCTCGGCGTCGAGCGGCGCACTCTTCTCCGAATGGAGGCGCGCGGCGCGCTCACGGTTGTACGCGCCTACCCGGCAGCGCAGCGGCGATACCGGCGCGACGAGATCGAGGCCTTGATCGCGCCGGGAGCGTCATGAGCCTCGAAGCGTTGCTCTGGGTGGTCGATCTCCCGTTGCGCGCGTGCAGCGCGACGGCTCGAAGTGTGCTCGCGTGCCTCGCTGAGCGCGCCGACAAGCTCGGCTACGGGGCGTATCCCAAGGTCGCGACGATCGCGACGAAGCTGGAGTGCTCCGAGCGGACTGTGCAACGCGCGATCCGCGAACTTCTCGACCGTGGACTCATCCGCGAGGGCGACCCTGAGCGCGTCGCGAGACACCGTGCCGACCATCGCCCGAACGTCTACGACGTGCTCACCCCGGCGCTCGTCATCCTCGAGGAGTCACGGGGTGACACCTATGTCACCCCGTCCGAGTCACGGGGTGACACCAGTTGTCGCCACGGGGTGACAACTGGTGTCGCACATAGAACCGTCCTTGAACCTACCTACCAAGACACTCATAGAGATCTCACGTTGGTAACCGCGCGAGGAATCGAGCAGCGGCGATGACCGGGGGAATCGGACACACGCACGACTTCGACCCGATCAGCGGGTGGTGTGCCTGGTGCAACCTCCGCGACGACGGTCGCCTCGTCGCTCCAGGTGGTGCCGTCTGGCGCACGGGACCGACCTACACCCGCGAGCAGCTCGACGCGTTCCGAGAGAAGGCCACCGCATGCTGACGATGACCACCACCAAGCCCGCTATCGACGCGCTCTCTGACCTCGTGCACGCCGCACGCGCCACCGAGCAGGACGCCGGTTTCAAGGGCATGTTGCGCGCGCAACGTCTCGCCAACCGCATCGCTCGCCAATGCGACGCCGCACGCACTCGCCTCGTCCAAGACGGTCCCGGCGAGCTCGGCACCGTCTGGGCGCTCGTGGACACAGCACGCGCACACCTCGCCGCATGCCGACTCACCGTCGCCCGTGCTCGACGTGGCATCACCCTCGACTGCCGCGACGCACGTCACGCCGCCTGCGACACCTGCGACTGCGAGTGCCACGCATGAGACTCCGCATCCGATGGGCTGACCTCGCCGCCATGCTCGCCTTTGCCCTCGTCGCCTTCGCTGCCGTCCTCGCGTTCGGGGGTGCGTGGTGACGAAGTATCACCGCACGAGCGCCTGGATCACGTTCACCCGCAAAGCACGCCCGGTCATCGAAGCACGGCTACCACTGCCGTGCGTCAACTCGGGCGGGCATCCGTCATGCACGGGCGTCGTGCACCGCACCGACACGTGGGACGTGGCGCACCTGCCAGGTCGTGACGCGGTTCTCACTCGCGCCGCTCCGGCGCTCGGCGACGTCGGGCCAGCGCACGCGAAGTGCAACAGGCGTGCCGGGGCGAAGCTAGGTGCGAAACTCCGCCGTGTCGAGAAGTCTCGGGACACGCGCATGTTGCCGTGGTGATCGTCGCCGTCTTTTGAGGACGGCGCGACAGCCCCCGCCTTCGGCTCTCAAGCAAACTCTCCCCCCGAAACGAGCACTCAGTGACCGATCCTCAACTCGAAGATTTCCACGATGAAGCGACGTGGCTGGAGTGGCGCTCGCGCGTCGTCCCCGCGCTGATCGAGACGGATATGGTCACGACGGCGCAGACTCGCGCGGAGTTCATCGAGGGCGCACGGTTGTTGCGCCTCGACCAGGTGCGACGGTACGACGGGCGCGTCGGGCCAACCCCGGTGCAACTGGCGATCGCGGATGTCCTCAACGCGAACCGCACCCTGAACGGAATCCTGGAACCCCGGCGCACCTCGAAGACGACGAGCATCCAGGCCGTTGCGCTCGGGCGCTGCGCGCTCCGCGATGACTACCAGGTTGGGTGGACGCTCGCGACGACGGGCCAGAAGGCCGGGGAACGGTTCCGCAAGGACATCGTCAGCCCGATCGAACGGCTCTACCCGGAGAAGCCGCGACCGCTCACCATCAACCTCTCGAAGGGCTCCGAGCATCTGCGCTGGCCGAACGGGTCACACTTCTACGTCTACTCACCCCAGAACGAAGCGTTCCGGGGTGGCGCGTTCGACCTCGCGTGGGTTGACGAGGGCGGCGAGGCCGACGCGATCCTGTCCGAGGATCTCGTCGGCTCGATCCTGCCGACGTTCGACACCCGCGAGCATGGGCAGCTCGTCGTGTCCGGGACCGCAGCGAAGTTCCGCGACGGAAACATGCTGTGGGACACGATCACCGACCCCACCGCCGCCGTGTACTGGCACGGCGTCCCGCAGGACATCCCCGAGGAACACCTCACCGCGTGGGAACCCACCGAGGAGTTCCCGCACGGTCGCGTCCGCGAGCTCGTGGAGCAAGTGCACCCCGGCATCGGATGGCTCACTCCGCTCGAAGCGATCGAGCGGAACTACCGCAAGTTCACGCCGCTCAGGTTCGGGCTGGAGTACCTCGGCCTGTTCGGCGACATCGGTTCCACAAACAGCCTCATCCGTCCCGACAAGTGGGCAGATGCGGGAACCCGTGACCCACTGCCGACCCCGCCCGAGTTCTTCGGTCTCGCGGTCAGCGCGCACGTACACCAGACCTCCGCATCCGTCGCCGTCGCATGGCGCGACGCACGTGGACGCGCGCACGCCGGTCTCCTCCGGCACCAGGGCGGTACCACCCGTCTCGGCGAGTACCTCAACACGAAGTGGCGGGACTACGAGATGCCGATCGCGTACGACCCGCACCAGTCCGCCGCACGCGTCGAGATTGAACGCCTGGAGCGCGCACGCCCCAAGCCAAAGGTCATCGAGTTCAACACGAACGACATCAAGACCGCTGCTGCGCTCCTCGTGGACGAGATCCACACCGGAAACTTCACCCACTACCGGCAAGCGCCGCTAGACGAGGCCGCGCGCGTGTCCACGAAACGCATGGTGGGCGTGAACGGGTGGGCGTTCGGGCGGATGCACGACGAGGACGACCCGACACCGCTGGAAGCCGTCGCGATGGCGCTCAAGAGCTATGACGACCTCTACGCGCGACCCCGGCTGTCGATTCCATCGATGGTGCTGGACTGAGAAAGGGACGATCATGATCAAGCTGGACTCCACCCGGTACTCCGTCGTCGTGCTATGCACCGACTGCCCATGGTGGTTCGGGTTCGCCGACACCCGAGATCAAGGATGGAGAGTCGGCGCAGCGCACGAGGAACGCACACACACCGACCGTTACCAGGCACGCAACGCGCTCTCCGGTCGCCGCAGCCGGGCGCGACACGCCGTGTAACGCTTTCGGGTGTGTAGGGTCACACCCACAGTTGCCACGTGGGCCTCTGGAACTTCCTGACACGCGAACCCAAGATCACGTTCGCATCTGCGACCGGCGTCGGGTCATCGCTCCTGTCGCCATGGTCCGACCAGTCCGGCCTCGTCCAGGTCCTCATCGATGAAGCGATCGGCGGACCCGGCGACATCGTCACCCGAGAGACCGCGATGCGCGTTCCGGCGATCGCCCGCGCACGATCCCTCATCGTCGGCTCGATCGCAGACCTCCCCATGTATGCCTACCGTGCCGACGAGAAGATCACTCGACAGCCGACGTGGTGCTACCGCACCTCCGGGCCGCTGTCGATCTGGCACCGCTGGGCAGCAACGCTCGATGACCTGTTCTTCCACGGCATGAGCCTGTGGGCGCGGGAGAACGGGGCGGACGGGTTCCCCGTGGACTACATGCGCGTCCCCTGGCACCGCTGGGAGACCAACGAAGGCCGCATCCTCGTAGACGGTCGCCCCGTGCAAGACAACCAGGTGACGTTCATCCCCGGACCCGCCGAAGGCATCCTCCAGAGCGCGGGCGACACGATCCGTGGCGCACGCGCGATCGATGACGCATGGATCAAGCGCGTTCAGTCGCCCATGCCGATCATGGCCCTGGAGCAGACCGAGGACGACGGCGTTACGCAGCGCGAGGTAGAGAACGCGCTGGAACAGTGGGCAGCGGCACGCAAGAACGGCGGCACAGGGTTCGTCCCCTACGGGCTGCGCCTGAACATCCCGACACCGAGCGACGACTCCGCCATGTTCATCGAGGGTCGCAATGCCGTCCGCCTCGACATCGCCAACTTCGCGAACATCCCCGCGAGCCTACTCGACGGCTCCACCGCGACAGCATCCCTCACCTACACCACCACCGAAGGGCAGCGATCCAGCTTCCACGAGCAGACCCTCCGCTACTGGATGGCACCGCTGGAGCACCGCCTGTCCCAGGACGACGTCGTACCCAAGGGTCAGCGCGTCCGGTTCGACATCACCTTCACCACACCCGTCGCCCCCACAGGCGAGCCCGGAGAGGACTGAACCATGACCCTGTTCAGCGTGGACGTCGATGCGCGCACCGTATCCGGCACCCTCATCCCCTACGGGGAACTGTCCCGCCTCAACATGAGCGGCGACGAACCGATCTACTTTGAACGGGGCGTCGTCGAAGTGCCGCGTGACGTGTCCGCGCTCAACGCAAACCAGCATCACGACAGGTACATGCCTTCCGCACGGTTCACCGCTGTCGAGGACACCGCAGCGGGGATGGTCGCACACTTCCAGATCGCCAAGAGCGAAGAGGGCGACGACCTCCTTGCCGCGATCAAGTCCGGGCGACTCAACAAGCTCTCTGCCGAGGTGCGCGGGCTCGTCCGCGACGGTGCCCGCGCTGTCCGCGCCCGACTCACCGGAGCTGCGTTCTGCGACGAGGCCGCGTTCGCCTCGGCGGGCCTGTTCGCGCTCGCCGAAGACTTCCCCGCCCACCCGTCAACCCCAGAGGCGGACGGCATCCCACAGCCCGTCGTGGGCGGGGAACCAGACGAGTCGGGCACCGATGACCCGACCGACCCCGAGGAGGACACGCCCTCCACGGACCCATCAGATGAAGGAGACACCATGGCCGACGCCGTGATTCCCGAGGGCGTGACCGCACCCACGCCCACCCGCGAGGAGCAGCCGCTCACCGCCGGATCGCTGTTCAGCACCCTCGCCCGCACCCAGCACATGAGCCGCGACGCCGCACTCGACGCCCTCCAGCCCTACCAGGCATCTCAGGGTTCCCTGTTCGCCCCGCTCGCCGACATCACCCACGGGAACCGTCCCGCTGAAACCAATGGTGAGGACGACCTCGGCACAGTCGGCATCGGCGGCACCATCGGGCGCGCACAGTGGCTCGGCCAGATCAAGGGCGGACGCGACTACGAACGCAAGGTCGTCCCGCTGATCCAGCACGCAGACCTCACCGCGCTCACCATCACAGGGTGGAAGTGGGGCGACAAGCCGATCGTGGACGACTGGGGCGGCAACAAGTCGGACATCCCCTCCGACGAGGTCACGGTCACCCCTGTGTCCGTCACCGCGTCCCGTCTCGCCGGAGGAAACGACGTGGACCGGGCGCTGGCCGACTTCGGCAACGAGGAATGGTGGGCGTCCTACTTCGCGTTCCGCCGCGAAGCATACCTCCGCAAGTCCGACGACAAGGCCTACACGCTCCTTTCCAACGGTGCGACCACGGTCACCCCCGGCACGGTGCCCTCGGGCACGGACGCGGGCGTCGCCGCCCTCGTGGACGGTGCGATCGCTGTCGTCACAGCCGGATACACGCCCACGTTCGCGCTCGTGTCCACGGCGATCTTCCGCACGCTCCTCCTCACGAAGAAGGACAACGTTCTGGAGTACCTCGCTGCGAACGTCGGCCTGGAGTCCGGCAGCCTCGCCGGATTCAAGATCGTCCCGCACGCGTCCCTCGCCGCTAAGCGTGTCATCGTCGGCGACCGTGCCGCCGCCACGTTCTACGAGCTGCCCGGCTCGCCGATCCGCGTCAACGCGATCGACGTCGTCAAGGGCGGCCTCGATGACGCGGTCTACGGCTACTGGGCCGGTCTCGTCAACGACGCAGCCGGTCTCGCATCGGTCACGCACGCCTGACGAAACACGGATTAGGAGAGGTCGAGGGCATGGCCGTATGGCACGACATCGAGAGCGCACGGGATAACTGGCCCGGTGCGCCGCTCGATGACGACGTCCTCACCGAGGCGCTCACTGTCGCCAAAGGTGAAGTCATCCGGTACGCCCCCGACCTCTCCGACCCCGAAGCGTGGCCCGACGGCACAGTCGGCACAGGTATTCCCGACGCCTGGCGCTGGGCGCAAGTCCAGCACGCCCGCAACATATGGAACGCCTCGAACGTGAACCCCGCAGGAGGCTACGGCGTCGAGGGCGGCACCTTCACACTCACCGCTTTCCCACTCGACTGGGCGATCAAGCAGCGACTCCGCCCGAGGACCGCACTCGGGAGGCTCGGATGAGCACCCTCGCCGAGCAGCTCGAGACCATGCTCACCACCTACCTCCCCGAAGGGTGGACGCTGATCCCGTACACCACCACCCCGGACGTCCTCGACCGGCCACTCGTCATGATCGACATCAAGACGATCGCCCCCGGACCCGCCCAAGGAGTCCTCCAGGCTGGAGCGCGCGTCTACATCCTCAAACCCAGCCTCGACGACGCCGCGCGCAACGAACAGACCGTAGACGAGGCTATGCCGTTCGTCGTGGACATCCTCTCCCGCGTCCAGGCCGTCCAAGGCATCGAAGCATCGCGGGGAACCTTCCTCGACCTGTTCCCCGCGTGGGACGTCACCCTAACCCTGTTTGTCCCGCTCGTGGACGACGAACCGGAACCCGACCCGGAACCCGACCCGGATCCTGAAGAGCCTGAGGAGGCTTAGAAATGGCAACCATCAACGTCAAGCCGCTCGTGCTCAAGGACGTGCTCCTGACCATCGGCACCGACTCCTACCAGAAGCACGTCTCCGGCGTCACCTTCACCCCGTCCGCATCCTCGATCACATGGCAGGGCCTCGACGCCACAGAGTCCTTCACCGACGTCGCCACCGCGACGTGGACGATCACCCTGAACTACGTGCAGGACTGGGAAACCGCCGATTCGTTGTCGGAGTACCTGTTCGATAACGAGGGCGAGACCATCACGATGGTGTTCACCCCCGTCAAGGGCACCGGCAAGAAGACCTTCACCGCCGACGTCACGATCACCCCCGGCGCGATCGGCGGCGAGGTCAACCAGTTCGCGACGACGTCGGTCACCCTCGGCTCCACCAAGCCCACCATCGGCACCACCGGGGCATAACACCTCATGCGGCTCGACGTGAGGCGCAGCCCCTCACTGACGGCTGCAATCCAGGTCATGCACGCGATCCCAAACGAGGTAGCGAAGCAGGTCCGACGCCACTCCAAGACGGTCATCGTCCCGGAGTGGAAGAAGGGCCTCGCTGAGCACGCTCCCGGCGAGCGGATGTTCCACACTCGCCTCGTCACCCCATCCACTGCCTACGTGTCGGACTCCGGTGTCAGCCTCATCGCGGGCCGCAACGGCGACTGGGTGCGTGAGACCGAGTTCGGCGCGTACCGGGAGGACTTCGCGACCTACCAGCGCAAGAGCCGCCGCGCGGGCGGGACACACAAGGTCACCCGGCGCACGCAGCGGCAGTTCTGGCACTACACGAAGCAAGGTCACGTCGTGTACCCGACCGCACGGAACCTCATCCCGAGGATCGCCGCGCTGTGGATCTCGACAATCTGGCGCACCGTGCACGAGGAACTGGAGAAGGCAGGCGTGAAGTGAGCAAGCGCATCGAACTGCCGATCGGACTGAACACGTCCGACGTCGCCAAGGGAGCGAAGACCGCCGAACGCGCCCTCGAAGACCTCGACGACACCGTCGAGGACACGGGCAAGGGTGGTGCGAAGGACCTTGAGCGGATCGAAGACGAGCTTAAGGACGTACAGAAACAGTCCGAGCGCGCCAGCCGGTCCATGGACGACATCGGCACAGTCGGCAAGGGCGGACTCGACAAGATCAAGGGCGGTGCACAAGAAGTCTCCCAGGAGATCGGGCAGAACCTCGGCGAAGCGGTCTCATCCTTCTCCGGCGACCTGTCCGACCTCGGCCAAGTCGGGCAAGACACCCTCGGCGGCCTCGCCGCGACCCTCGCCGGTGCCGGTCCTGCCGGTCTCGTCGGCGCGGCAGGACTCGCAGCCGCCGCGATCGGCGTCGGCGGCGTCGTCGGCGCGATGCGCGAAGCCGAAGAGGCGCAGGAGCGGCTCGAACAGGCCGCGTCCGACTGGGCTGACGCCTTCATCGAAGCGGGCGGACGCATCGTGTCCGGCGCGCACATCGTCGCCGAGGCGAACGCGATCGCCACGGACCCCGAGCGATACAAGGTCGCAAAGCAGAACGCCGAGGATTGGGGCGTCCACGTATCCACGGCCATGTACGCGATGGCGGGCGACGTGACAGCTCTGGAGATCGCACAGACATCCCTAAACGAGCGGGAACGCGAGTGGAACGGCATCCTCACCGAGTACGAGGAACGCATGCGCTCCTCGGCGGGTGCCGCCGAGCCAATGACCCGCGAGCAACAGGAGCTCGAAGAGACCGTCAAGCGTGGCGCCGCCGCGATGGACGAACAGAAGGAGGCCATGCGGCTCGGCATGCAACAGTTCGACGACGCTGCGCGAGGACTCTACGAGTACACCATGCGCGTCGGCGAAGCGACCGGCGAGACCGATGACTTCGGCAACGCGGTATACGCGCTCCCGGACGGCAAGAAGGTAGTGGTCGATGCGGAGACCAGCACCGCACACTCCAACCTCGACGCGCTGGAGAACCGCACGCTGCAGTCCACGATCAAGGTCAACGTCGATTCGTCGGCGTGGGACAAGTGGCAGCCGAACCCGAAGACGGGGAAGATCGCGCCCGCGATCCAGCACTACCGAATGCCGATGGAGTGACCATGAGCACCTACATCACAGCCGGTGCCGTCACGATCACCCCGCGCCTCGTCCTCGGCTACGAGTCCACCCGCGAGGCGGGGAACGTCCTTCACCCGATCCTCGGACGCGCGGCACCGGCTGTCACCTACCGGCCCGCGCAGCTACGTACCGGGCGCATGGAGCTGCTGTTCGTGGACGAGGCTACAGCGGTCGCCGCCGAGGACGCCCTCGCGGTCGCGGAGTCGTGCACGCTGGCCTCCGACGTCCGCGCCTCGATCATCATGACGTTCGTGTTGTCCGGGACACTCACCCGTACCCTCGACGATGCGACCCGTGACGCGTGGACGGTCGCGTTCGACTGGACTGAGGTCGCCCCGTGATCCCCGCCGCCGAGGTCGCAGGTGTCCCCCTCGACGTGAAGGGTGGACGGATCACCCTGGACGCCGGGCAAGCCCCGCACGTCGAGGGAACGCTGACGATCGGGATACCCGACGCGGGCACGCTCGACCTGCTGGACCCGCGCGTCACGCCACGCGTGCAAGTCACGTGCGTGGGTCGCGTGTTCGACCTCGGCATCCGCGACCGCGACGCAGGCCAGGGCGACGCGGAAGTGGTCCTTACCCTCGCATCCGACGAGGCGCTGCTGGCTGATTACGCCCCTCTGGCTGATCTTGATCTGATCGGGATCGCGGGTGATCTCGGTGCGGTGCTGGAGCGGGTGATTCTGGAGGCCACTGGCGACACCGTGGCCGTAGGCGGTGCGACGGCGGACGTGTCCCCGTACTGGGCTGTGACGAACATGATCCCGAATCCGTCGATCGAGGTGGACGCGTCGAACTGGATCGCGGGTACGGGTGCGTCCGCGCTCACCCGGATCGCCATGGCGTCACCGCCTGCCCCGTCCGGCACGTACGCGCTCCGCTGGACCGCAGCCGCCGGGATCAGCAACGTCATTCCTGGCAACGCGACGAACAACTATCCGGTCACTCCGGGGAAGTGGTACGTGTTCTCCGCGTACATCGCAAGCAACGTCGCGAGGTTCGCGCAGCCGGTGATCCAGTGGTGGACCTCCAACGGCACCGTGCTCGCGTCTCAGGTGCAGGGGTCTACGATCTCGACCACACCGGCTGAGTTCAGGCGGGTGACAGTGGTCGCGCAGGCTCCGCCCGGTGCCACGCATGGTCTGCCGTACGTCCTCACCAACGGGAACGTCGCGGGCAACCTGCACTTCATCGACAACGCGATGTTCTATGAAGGTTTCGACGTGGTGCCCTACTTCGACGGCACCACCCCCGACGACGACCACTACACGTATGACTGGGCGGGCACGCCGCACGCGTCGGCGAGCTCGCGGACGCCGTATCCGATCGAGCGTGCCCGTGATGCGGTCATCTGGAAGGCGGGCCAGACCGGGCTGGAGTTCATCGTGAACCTCGCCCAAGCGGTCGGGTTGCGTCCGGTGTGTGACGAGCAGCGGGCGTGGACGCTCCGCGACGAAACCTACACCGCACCGGGCGCGATCAGTGTCCGGTACGGGGTAAACCTGATCGACGGAACTGACGTAATCAGCCGCGACCAGCGAGTGTGGTTCGACGCTGCCGCCCGCGTCTACCGGTGGCGGGACCGCGACGGGATCGAACACGAGCAGGTAGACACGTACGCGCTCACCGACCCGTACACGCTCATGTCCACGATCGAGATAAACGCCGCCTACCCCGGACCCGGACGCGCCGAGTACGCCGTCCGCCGCGCGCAGAACCGTGGCCGCGAAGTCACCGCGACAGCGGTCGCGGACTGGGACGCCGCATGCGAGCAACAGATCACTGTCACCATCCCCGGCGCACCCACACAGTACGGCAAAGTCCAGTCCGTGCAGTTCTCGCTCGATGACAACGAGATGACCGTGAACACGTCCACCACCGACATCGACGCGGACGCCTGGGTCCTGCAAGACCCCGACGACCCGTGGACGATCAACTCCCCTGACCAGACGTGGCTGGAGGCCGCATCATGAGCGAAACCTACAACGGCACCGAAGGCACCGACGCCGCCAACGCAGGACTGTCCGTCCTCGACGGCGGCGAGAAGTGGTACACCGGGTGGCGGGCAATCAACAAGACCCGTGACATGATCATCGCCGTCGTCGCCACAGTCACGCGCACCTGGACAACCGCGACCACCCCCGCCGACGCGCGCACCGCGCTCGGCATCCCCCCGTTCGCCCCAGCCAACAACAGCGCACCGGGGGCGATCCCGATCTACTCCGCAGCGAACCAACTCACAACGGGTATCCCGACCCTGCCAGGGCACGCCGCATCCAAGACCTACGTGGACGGGCAGATCGCGGCGATTCCACCCTCGGACAACACTCTCGGCAACTCCGCGTACAACGGGTTCTTGAACAGCGCGATCTACTCCCGCACACTCGGCACCCGCCGCTCCTGCTACGTCGAAACCTCCGGCGCACTCGGCTACGACGGCTCCAGCGAACGGTTCAAGCTGCACATCAAGCCCTACCTCGCACCCTGGCACGACATCGTTGACGGCCTGGAGGTCAAGCACTACGAGCGCGTCGAAGACGGCTCCCACGAGGTCGGACTGATCGCGGAAGACCTCGACGCGCTGGGTATGGGCTGGGCGGTCCTCTACGACGACGAGAACCGCCCCGAGGGCATCGCGTACGAGAAGGCGTGGCTCGCGCTCATCCCCGTCGTTCAAGACCTCCTCACCCGCGTGAAGGAGCTGGAGGCACGGGATGCGCCCGCCGAGTGAGGGACGCTGGACCGCCCGCTACGGTCCCCGCACAAACCCCGTCACCGGCAAACAGGAAACCCACCACGGGCTGGACATCAACGCCGCATCCGGGCGGCTCCTCGTCGCCCCCGCCGCGTGCACGCTCATCGGGTACGGTGTCGTCCCCGGCTGGGAAGCGCACGGGCGGGTAGCGCGGCTCCTGGACGACGACGGGTACGAGCATTGGCTCTCACACACCGAGTACCTCGTCCACGGGCGTGCTGTGGGTGACCGGCTGTCCGAGGGTGACCCGATCGCGATGCAGGGGCTCACTGGGCAGACCACCGGCATGCACGTGCACTGGGAGACCCGCCTGAACGGTTCACGCCTCGACCCTGAGGCGTGGCTGGCACGCCCACAATCCGGCACCGACACCCCCTTCACCCCCGAACCCGAGGAGGACGACGATATGGACCGCATCAGCTATGCCCGCGACAAGACCCAGGGAAGTGCTGGGACCGTGTGGGCTGTGGATCTGCTCAAGGGCACCCGCCGTGCCGTCACGCCGGGAGAGTGGGACACGATCCGCGCCACGATCCCCGGCGTGCAGCTCGCGGAGATTCCCACCGCACGGCTCGCGACGATCCCCATCGGCTCG
>Ga0182739_1003802_pt1 | contig 12905 bp, 12 predicted proteins | sample eDN5th30CBELigBY_FD_128873 | JGI IMG/M metagenome (GOLD analysis project Ga0182739, IMG submission 128873) | Enriched backyard soil microbial communities from Emeryville, California, USA - eDNA 5th pass 30_C BE-Lig BY (version 2) (version 2) | ecosystem: Environmental > Terrestrial > Soil >... | reverse complement strand
GGGGCTGCCTGATGCAAATGGCGATCGACGCACTGGCCTCCACCGCGGGCCACATCGTGGAACTGATCGGCGTGCTCATCCTTCTGGCCGGGGCACTCATTGCAATCCTCGCCTGCCTGGTCCGCCTGCGACGCGGTGCGACCCTGCACGATGCCTATCGTGGGCTTCGAGCCGACCTCGGACGGTCCATGTTGCTCGGCCTGGAGTTCCTGGTCATTGCCGACATCATCGGCACCGTCGCCATAGAACCCACCCTTCACAATCTTGCCGTCCTCGCGGTGATCGTCGCGATCCGTACCCTGCTGAGCTTCGCCCTCGAACTGGAAGTGAATGGACGCTGGCCTTGGCAAAAGGGTGAGAAGTAAGCGTTCCTGTTTTTTGAAGCTCGCCGCGAACCCTATGTGCTGACGGGCGCCATTAGGGCGCCCATCGATGCAGAGAACCTTCGTCAATCCGATGCGCGGTGATCCCGCGCCGCGGTTCACGGCCGCGATGGTGAGCAATCCGCGCTACATCTTCGACAACGTGGCGGGGCGCTCCGTCGTGCTCTGTTTCTTCGTCTCGGACAGCCCGCCGCGCGCCTGCGCTTGTTCGGCGTGACGATCGATCCGAAGGACAAAGACGACGAGGCGGCGGCGAAGATCCGGATGGCCAACAATCGGTTCCTCGATGCCTCGGTCGGCGCGTACAAAGGGGCCTGACCTCAGACCCGTTCGGACCCGTGTCGAAATTCCTTCGCTCCATCGGCTTTCTCGGCCTCCTCGTCGTGGCCGGCGTCGCGGCCTGGCTGTTCGGCCGGGGCGAGCTGCACGTCTCCGGGCCGCGGACCGAGTATTTCCTCTACGTCGCCGCGCTGCTCGCGCTCGTCCTCGTCGTCGCGCGCTGGCCGCGTCTCTCCGGCACGCTGCTCGTGCTGGCCTGTGTCGAGTTCGCCTGGGGCCTCGGCTCCTGGGCGCTGGCGCCACCCGGTTCACCCTCGCTGCTGCCGCCGGCCACTGCCGAGCCGGCGCGGTTCCAGTGGCATCCTCTGCTGCAGGCGGTCCCGGCGCCCGGCCTCGCCTTCACCAGCGCGACGGGGCTCGCCATCCGTCATTCCTCCCAGGGCACGCGCGGCCGCGATCCCGATCCGGCGCGGCTGGCCGCCAACGGTGTCGTGGCGACCTTCGGCGGCTCGGCGACCTACGATATCGGCAATGGCGAGGGCGACACCTGGCCCGAGCGGCTGGACGAGGCGCTGCGCGGTGACGGGCTGATCGTCGTCAATCATGGCGTCCCCGGTTACACGACGGCCGAGCACGTGCTGCAGACAGCCTTCTATCCCGACAGGTTCGGCAAGGCGCCGCGCTGCGCGGTCTACTTCGTGGGCTGGAACGATCTGCGCAACGCGCACATCCCCAACCTCGATGCCGGCTATGCCGACTTCCACATGCCGAGCCAGGTCGATTCGCTGAAGGTCCGGCGGGTCGGTGGCTCGAACGTCACGATCTCGCCGCTGCTCACCGTGCTGACGCGTCTCGTCTCCGCCGAAGTCGACACGGTGCGCTATGCCAAGGATCCCTATGCGCTGCCGCCGGTCGCCGGTCCCGACGCAGCGGCCGCGGCAATCTTCGAGCGCAACATCCGCTCGATCTCGGCGCTCAACCGGGCGCGCGGCACGCCGACGATCTGGGTCGGGCAGGTCGTCAATGCCGAGCGCCTGCAGGGCGAGGGCCTTTATGGCTGGCTGCCGCGGGTGCGCGACCGCGATCTGCCACGGCTGCTGAAGGACTCGAACGCGCTGCTCGAGCGGACGGCCAGGGCGCTGGGCGACACCTATGTGGCGCTGCCGGAAGAGGCGTTCGGTCCGGCCGACTTCGTGGACCAGGGACATTTCTCGGCGGCCGGGGCGCGTCGCTTCGCGGCCCTGCTGGCGCCGGCGGTGCGGCAGGCTTGCCGCTAGGCGTGCGGGATTCTACTCCTGTCCCATGGCTTCCCCGTCCCGCGTCATCCTCATCACCGGTGCCTCCTCGGGCATCGGCGCCGCAACCGCCCGCGCCCTGGCCGCGCCCGATACGGCGATCGCCCTGCATGCGCGGCGCAACCGGGCCGGCCTCGAACGGGTCGCGGGCTTCGCGGCCGGTGCGGGCGCGCAAACCCTGATCCTCGAAGGCGATCTCGCCCAGTCGGGCACCGCGGCGCGCCTCGTCGAGGAGACCGTTAAGGCGTTCGGCCATCTCGACGTCATCGTGAGCAATGCGGGCTTCGCCAGTCGCGCCCAGGTCGGCGAGCTCGACCGCGCGGCCTGGGATGCCAGCCAGGCCGCGATGACGGCAGCGTTCTTCGAACTGGCGACGGCAGCCAAGCCGTGGCTCGCGAAGGCCGGCGCGGCCGGGCGGCTGGTGGGCGTCTCCTCGTTCGTGGCGCATGCCTTCGCGCGCGGCCTCATCACCTTCCCGGCGTCGGCCGCGGCCAAGGCCGGCATGGAGGCTTTCTCGAAGGCCTTCGCCGTCGACATCGCGGGCTCGGGCGCGACGGTGAACTGCGTGGCGCCCGGCTTCATCGAGAAGGATCCCGACGCCCATGTCGCCGTGCCGCGCGCCGGGATGGAGAAGGTGGCCCAGTCGATTCCGATGGGCCGCTATGGCAAGCCGGCGGAAGTGGCGGCCCTGATCGCCTTCCTGTGCTCGCCGGCCGCAAGCTACATCACCGGCCAGACGCTGCATGTGAACGGCGGCGTCACTCTGTAGGGTCTTTACGAGGGGCGAGCTCCCACGACCTCATGCTCAGCATGAGGTTGGGACGGTGATTTCAGCCGCTTCATGGGAGCGCCTCAGCCGATCGAGCGCACCAGGCGGATGATGTCGATGCCCTTGGTGTCGATGCCGAACCAGTCGAGGTAGAGCGGCACCTGGTGGTCGAGCATGTGACGGCCGTGGTGGATGCGGCGCCCGTGGGTGCGGGCGCGTGTGAGCAGCGGCGTTTCAATCGGGCTCATGATCACGTCGGCAACGACGACGTCGGCATCGAGCGTCATCGGATCGAAGGCCTGCGGGTCGTCGGGACGCAGGCCGAGCGCCGTCGCGTTGATCGCGATGTGGATGCCTTTCGGCGGCGTCCTGACTTCGGCGACCGGCACGTCGGGATAGTGACTCAGCAGCCGGTCGATCGCCTTGCCGGCGCGCGCTTCCTGAAGCTCGGTGACCAGCAGGCGGCCGACGCCGGCTTCGCACAGCGCGGCCGCGATGGCGCCGCCGGCGCCGCCCAGCCCGACCAGCCAGACGCTGGCACCCTTCACGCGATGACCCTGCGCTTCCAGTCCGCGCACGAAGCCCAGCCCGTCGACATTGTCGCCCGCCACCGTGCCGTCGGGGTCCCGGCGCACCAGGTTGACGCTGCCGGCCGCTTTCGCGCGGGGCGTGGCGCGGCCCACCAGGTCGAGCATGGCGGTCTTGTGCGGGATGGTGACGGTGAAGCCCCCGAGGTTGCGCATCTTGGCGAGCCCGTCGAGCATCAGCGGCAGCAGATCGGGACCGCCCTCGAAGGGCAGCCAGACGGCGTTGACTCCGGTCGCGGCGAAGACCTGGGACATCAGCCCGGTCATGCGCAGCTGGCGGATCGGATCGCCGATCGTGCCGTAAAGACGCGTGGCGCCGTTGACCTGGAACAGGCCGTCGAAGAGGTGCGGGTCTGTCGGGTTCATGAGCCCCCAAAGAAAACGGCGGAGCCTGCGCTCCGCCGTCGATCTTGGCCGTACGGGATGCCCGACGCTAGAGATTCTTCAGCACGTACTCGGCCGAGGAAACCTCGAAGGCGCCCGGCTTCTCGACGAACAGGTGCTTGATGGTGCCGTCCTCGACCACCATGGCGTAGCGCTGGCTGCGCGTGCCGAGGCCGAACTTGGAGCCGTCCATCGTGAGGCCCATCGCCTGGGTGAACTCGCCGTTGCCGTCGCCCAGCATCATCACCTTGTCTTCGGCCTTCTGGTCCTTGCCCCAGGCGCCCATCACGAAGGCGTCGTTGACCGAGATGCAGGCGATCGTGTCGACGCCCTTGGCCTTCAGCTTGTCGAACTCCGTGACGAAGCCCGGCACGTGCTTGGCCGAGCAGGTCGGGGTGAACGCGCCCGGCAGGGCGAAGGCGACGACCTTCTTGCCCGGTGCGAAAAGCTCTTCGGTGGTCACGGCCTTGGGGCCCTCGGGACCCATGGTGCGCAGCGTGGCGCTGGGGACCTTGTCGCCGACTTTCGCCATTATTAGCTCCTTAATATGCGCCGCCGAACCGCGGCCTTTGCGAACCGGCGGACCCTAGGCCGGGGTTGGGTTTTTGTCCATGGAAGGCCCGTTGTCGGTAAGGTGAGGCCCCGGCCGCTTGAAGTTTGGCCGGACAATCCCCATGGATATGGGAGAACATTGCGTATGCCCGGGCCCAGCTCTCCCGCCGCCACATTGGTTGGCCGCTTCCTGGTCGCCGCGCCGTCCATGCCGGACGAGCGCTTCCAGAAGAGCGTCGTCTTCATCTGCAAGCACGATGACGATGGTGCGCTCGGTATCATCGTGAACAACAAGGTCGACGACCTGCCGCTCGGCCAGGTCTACAAGCAGCTCGGCATCGAGGTGCCGAAGCGGGTGGCCGACGGGCCTGTCCTGTTTGGCGGTCCGGTCGAGACCTCGCGTGGCCTCGTGCTGCATTCGGCCGACTACAAGCGCGACGAGACGCTGCTGATCGACGGCGGCATGGCGCTCACCGCTTCGCTCGAGATCCTGAAGGACATGGCGGGCGGCACCGGGCCGAAGAATGCCTGGCTCGCGCTGGGACATTCGGGCTGGGCGCCCGGCCAACTCGACCGCGAGATGCAGGACAATGCCTGGCTGGTGGTCGACGGCGATGCCGACCTGGTGTTCGACGCCGATCTCGCCGCCAAGTGGCAGCGTGCGCTCGACCGGTTGGGCCGCGGCGGCCCCGGCGCCAAGTTCGATCTCGCCTCCTTGTCTCCCCAGTCCGGACGCGCCTGAGCGGCGCCGGCGCTTCTATGCATTGCGATCCGTCAGGTGTGCATGCCCGCGCCCGGATTGCGCTTACCTTCCCCAGGAGAACCGGCCTATAGCCCGAAGATGCCGGCTGCCAGCCTCCCTTCGCGGCCGGCATGCGTACCCGGGACGTCCGCGTTCCTTCCCCAAACCCCTTATAGGGAGTGCGGGCGTCCCGCCCTCGCGCCGAGTGGCTCCTCGGCGCTGCCTCATTCAGCGGCGATCGACTGGCTGGCGGGGCTGCGGTAGGCGGCGAGCAGCGACGCCTCGCGCTCCTTCGCGGCCTTCACGTTCTTCTCCTTGACGTGGCCGAAGCCACGCATCGTTTCCGGCACCGACGCGATCTGTACGGCAAGCGCGTGGTTGTCCTGTCCCAGCGTGGCCAGCAGCGTCTCGACCGTGGCCTCGTACTCACCGATCAGCCGCCGCTCCATGCGCCGCTCCTCGCTGTAGCAGAAGATGTCGAACCGGCCGCCGCGCAGCCGCTTCAGCGACGCCAGCAGGCGGAACGCCGGCATCACCCAGCCGCCGAATTCGCTCTTCTTCAGCTCGCCCGTCACCGGATCGCGATCGGCGAACAGCGGCGGCGCGAGATGGAAGGTGACCCTGTAGTCGCCTTCGAACTGTTGGCGCAGCTTCTTGTGGAACTCGCCATCGCTGTAGAGGCGGGCGACTTCGTATTCGTCCTTGTAGGCCATCAGCTTGTAGAGCGACTTGGCGACCGCTTCGGCGAGGCCGCGGCGGCCCGGCGCCTTGGCCTTCTCGGCCTTGGCGACCTTGTCGACCAGTGCGCGATAGCGCTCGGCATAGGCCCTGTCCTGATAGGCGGTCAGCAGCTCGACCCGCTTGGACACGATCTCCGGCAGCGTGCGCGCGACCGGCTTCTCGATCCTCATCGCCGGCTTGGCGGCCGCCAGCACGGTGGCGAGATTGTGCGCGGCGAGGCGGCCCCAGTCGAAGGTACGCTTGCTGCTCTCGACGGCGACGCCGTTCAGCTCGATGGCGCGCATCAGCGCCTCGAACGACAGCGGCACCAGGCCCTTCTGCCAGGCATGGCCCAGCATGAAGAGATTGGTGGCGATCGAATCGCCCAGGATCGCGGTGGCGAGACCGGTGCCGTCGATGAACGAGGTGGCCTCGTCGCCGGCGGCATCGCGGATCGCCTTCATCATGGACTCGGCGCCGAGGTCCATGTCGCCGTTCATGACGAAGGCGGCGACCGGCTGGACGTGGCCGTTGATCACGGCCTTGGTGATGCCCTGTTCAATGCGCGACAGCGCGGCCGGCGAGGCGGCCACGACCATGTCGCAGCCCAGCACCAGGTTGGCGCCGCCGGCGGCGATGCGCACGGCATGGAGATCCTCGGGCTTGGGCGCCAGCCGCACATGGCTCATGACCGCGCCGTTCTTCTGCGCCAGCCCGGTGAAGTCGAGGACGGTGCAGCCCTTGCCTTCGAGGTGGGCCGCCATGCCGATCAACGCACCGACGGTGATGACGCCGGTGCCGCCGATGCCGGTCACCAGGATGCCGTAAGCTTCGCTGAGAGGCCGCAGGGTCGGCATGGGCAGCGACGCGAAGGGATCCTCGGCCACGACCTCGAGCTTGCGGCGACGTGCCTTGGCGGGAACGCCGCCATGCACCGACACGAAGCTCGGGCAGAAGCCGTTCACGCAGGAAAAGTCCTTGTTGCAATTGCTCTGGTCGATCTGGCGCTTGCGACCGAGCTCGGTCTCGAGCGGCTTCACCGACACGCAGTTGCTCTTCTCGGAACAGTCGCCGCAGCCTTCGCAGACGGCGTCGTTGATGAAGACGCGCTTGTCGGGGTCGGGGAAGGTGCCGCGCTTGCGGCGGCGGCGCTTCTCGGCGGCGCAGGTCTGGTCGTAGACCAGGACGGTCAGGCCCGGGATTTCGCGCAGCTCGCGCTGCACGGCGTCGAGTTCATCGCGGTGGCGGATCGTGACGCCATGCGCGAAGCCGGCATTCATCGGATACTTGTCGGGCTCGTCGGTGACGACGACGACCTTCTTCGCCCCCTCGGCCTCGACCTGCCGCGTGATCTCGGGAACCGTGAGCGGCCCGTCGTGCGGCTGGCCGCCGGTCATCGCGACGGCGTCGTTGAACAGGATCTTGTAGGTGATGTTGACGCCGGCGGCGGCCGACTGGCGGATCGCCATCAGGCCCGAATGGTAATAGGTACCGTCGCCCAGGTTCTGGAAGATGTGCTTGTCGGAATGGAACGGCGCCTGGCCGACCCAGCCCACGCCCTCGCCGCCCATGTGGGAGATCAGCGAGGTGCGCCGCTCGGGCATCCAGATCGCCATGCCGTGGCATCCGATGCCGGCCATGGCGCGGCTGCCCTCGGGCACCTTGGTCGAGGTGTTGTGCGGGCAGCCCGAGCAGAAGAACGGCGTGCGCGCGACCTTGGGCGGCGGCGCCGACAGCAGCTTCTCCTTGCCTTCGAGGCGGGCGAGGCGCTGGCGCAGCTCGGGCGATTCGCCCTCATGCTTCATCAGGCGGCCGGCGATCACCATGGCGACACCGGTCGGCGTGAGTTCGCCTTCGCTGGGCAGGATGATGCGGCCGCTCTCGTCGGCCTTGCCGATCACCGTCGGGCGGCGGTCGGCCGGCAGGTGATAGAGGATGCGCAGCAGCTGGTCTTCGAGGTTCGAGCGCTTCTCCTCGACGACGATGACCTCCTGCAGGCCTTCGGCGAAGCGCCGTGCGCCTTCGGCCTCCAGCGGCCAGGTCACGCCGACCTTGTAGAGGCGGATGCCCAGCGCCCGCGCGCGGGCATCGTCGATGCCGAGATCCTCCAGCGCCTGACGCGTGTCGAGATAGGCCTTGCCGGTCGTCATGATGCCGATGCGGGCCTTGGTGCCGGTCTCGGTCGGCTCGATCACCGTGCGGTCGAAGCCGTTGGCGCGCACGAAGGCGGCAACCGCCGCCATCTTCGGCCCGTGCAGGCGCTTCTCGGCTTCCAGCGGCGGATCGGGATTGCGGATGCCCAGACCGCCCGGCGGCAGCTGGAAGTCGGTCGGCATCACGATCTGGATGCGTTCGGGATCGACCCAAACCGAGGCGCCACTCTCGACCGTCTCGGAGATCGCCTTGAAGCCGACCCAGCAGCCCGAGTAACGCGACAGCGCGAAGCCCAGGATGCCGTAGTCGAGATATTCCTGGACGGTCGCGGGATTGACGACCGGAATCATGGCCGCGGCAAAGACCTGCTCGCTCTGGTGCGGCAGGGTCGAGGACTGGCAGCCATGGTCGTCGCCGGCCAGCGCGATCACGCCGCCATGCGGCGAGGTGCCGGCCGCGTTGCCATGTTTCAGCACGTCCATCGAACGGTCGACGCCGGGGCCCTTGCCGTACCAGATCGAGAAGACGCCATCGACGGTGGCGCCGGGGAACAGGTTGGTCTGCTGGCTGCCCCACACCGACGTCGCCGCGAGATCCTCGTTGAGGCCGGGCTGGAAGTGGATGTTGTTCTCTTTCAGGTAGCGCTTCGCGCCCCACAGCGCGTTGTCGTACATGCCGAGCGGCGAGCCGCGATAGCCGGAGATGAAGCCGCCGGTGTTGAGGCCGGCCGCGAGATCGCGCTGGCGTTGCATCATGGGAAGCCGGACCAGCGCCTGGATGCCGGTCATGTAGACACGGCCCTTGCCGAGCCGGTAGCGGTCCTCGAGGGCGTAATCGCCGAATACGAGCGGAACTGGGGTGACGGTGCTCATCGCGGGAGCCCTCCGATGCGGCGGCGTGAACGGGCGTTTATTCCACCGCAGCATAGCGGGCGAAGCCGCCGGCGGAAAAGACTATCGAGTCCTTCCGCCGTTCCGAATTCCGCCGAGGCTCCGTCCGTCCGCTAGTTCGTCGCCGGACGCTTGCCGGCCTTGTAGTCGGCGATGGCGGCCTTGAGCTGGCGGTATTCGGCGCAGCCGAAGGTGCAGAGCGAGTCGAGACGCGCCAGTTGCTGTTCGGCTTCCGGCAGGCGGCCCAGCATCAGGTAGGCCTCGCCGAGATATTCGTAGGCGCCGATGTGGCGGGGATCGATCGAAAGCGCCTGCTGATAGTATTGCAGCGAAGCGTTGGGATCGCCCGACTTGCGCGTGGCGAAGCCCATCAGGTTGTAGGCGTCGGCATTCTTCGCATCCTTGGCGACGACCTGCTGCAGCAGCGGCAGCGCGCCCTTGTAGTCCCTTGCCTCGATCATCGCCTTGGCGCGCGTGTAGTTGGCGTCGACCGGCTTGGCCGGCTCCGCGGTCCCGCCGGCTGCCTGGACGGGCAGGGACGGGCCAAGGGTCATCACGGCGAGAGCCGCGGCGAGGAAAAGAGATCGCATGGGATGGCCTCCTGAAGATCCCGCATCTTGGACGGGCCTACCTGCCGGACAACGAAAATCTCATGACATTGCCGTGAGATCAGACGCCCGGGCGATGGCGCGGACGGAGAGCCGGCCCTGCCGGCCGCGAATCTCGACCTCGTGGCGAGGCGCTTCGCCGAGATCGATGCCGGCGCGGTCGAGCAGCTCCTGCGACACGACCAGCTCAACGGCGAACTCCTTGGTCAGCGATTCGAGACGGCTCGCCGTGTTCACCGTGTCACCGATTGCGGTGATCTGGGCCGCGCGCGCGTAGCCCATCTCGCCGACTATGGCGGGGCCGGCATGGAGGCCGATGCCGATGCGGAGCGGCTGGTCGAGATCGCCGGACATCGCCTCGTTGAGATCGGCGAGGGCCAGCGCCATGCGGCGTGCCGCATCCAGTGCCTGGCGGCAGGCGACCCGGGGTTCCTGGTTGAGGCCGAAGATCGCCATGACGCCGTCGCCGATGAACTTGTCGAGACGCCCGCCTGCGGCTTCGACCGCCTGTCCCGTGGCGCGGAAGTAACGATTGAGCAGGAAGACGACGTCGTAGGGAAGCTTGCCTTCCGAAATGGTGGTGAAGCCACGGATGTCTGCGAACAGCACGGCGATGTAGCGCTCGCCGCCATGGGCCAGGGGCTGCCGTCGATAGGCTTCGACCGGGCCGGCGGCGGCCGGCAACAGCAGCGCCACACGATAGTGCCCGGGCGGCGGGCGCAGCTGGCAGGCAAGGCGGACGTTGGCCGGGGCGCCGATACGCGCCAGCACCTTCGCTTCCTCGGGCGACGCGGGTGGCAAGCGGTGACGATCGTCACCGCTGATGCGGACGCGGCACGTCGAACAGCGGCCTCGACCGCCGCAGACCGAGGCGTGAGGAATGCCGGCCACACGGCTCATCTCGAGGATCGACAGGCCGGTGGGCTGGGTCACGCTGCGACGGTCGCCGTAGTCGAGCCGCACCACACCGGCGCGCCGTTCCCAGAGATCGCGCAAGGGACGGGCGGCGATCGCCACCGCCAGCAGCGCGAGCGCCGTGTATTCGAGTCCGGCTGCGATCGAGTAGAGGTGGGCGATCTGCCCGGGGGTGGGAATGTGCGCCCGCTCGAACAGGGCTTCGAGGAAGCCGGGACGCTGCGCCAGCTCCGCGACGTCGCGCAGCGCGACCGCAGCGCCGGCAAGGCTGGCGGCGGGAATCAGAAGCGCCACGGCGTAGAGCAGCGGCAGCCAGTCGCGATACCAGGGCTTGAGGCGCAGCGCGAAGTGCAGGCCGATGCAGCCATGCATCCAGACGACGAGCGGCAGGGTGAACTGCCTCACGACACCGGTCCAGCTACCGGCGACGAGCGTGCCCAGCACCCACGGATATCCAGGCTGGACGTCGTAGAGATCGGCCGCCAGGCGCGTGCCGGCGACATGGATCGTCCCCAGGGGAATGATTGCGGCGCCCAGGAGCCATTGCGTCCATTCCCAGCGCGACAGTTTCAGCGCGCGCCGCCGATAGAGCGACCACAGTGCGAGCAGGAAGTGCGCCAGCAGCGACCCGTAGAGCAGGATCTGGCCCGCGGGATTGCTCCAGACGAGCGTGAACCAGTGGCGTCCTTCTTCGAGGACGCGCAGCGACACGAGGCCGAGCGCATGATTGAGGAGATGGGTGACGACGTAGAGGAAGAGGACGTAGCCCGACCAGAGGCGAAGCCGTCCGGTCATGGCGTCATTTCAGCAGAGGCAGCACTGCCTCGGGCGGGCGGCCGATCGCGGCGTGCTTGCCTTTCACGACGATCGGACGCTGCAGCAGCACGGGGTGGGCGGCGATCGCATCCACGATCTGGGCCGTGGTGAGATCGGCCTTTTTGAGCTTCAGTGCCTTGAACTCCGCCTCGCCGTCGCGGATCAGCGCGCGCGGATCGCCGCCGACCAGCGCCACGAGCTTCTCGACTTCCGCCTTGCTCGGCGGCTCCTTGAGATACTCGCGGACGGCCGGCTCCACGCCGTTGCTTTTGAGCAGGTCGAGAGTCTGTCGCGACTTGCTGCAGCGCGGATTGTGCCAGATCGTGACGGTCATGCGGTCCTCGTTGGTCGAACCATGGCGAGCGGTTCAGGTTTCGTCCAGAGACTCGGGATCGCTCGCCTCGATGACCTTGCGGGCGAGCTCGTAGGCGAAGCCGGCGCGAGCCATCGAGGCGAGGTCGCGCGGTTTGTTGGCCTCGCGGTCTTTCATGCGCCAGGGGCCGAGCCGTCGGCGCCGGGCGAAGGCCAGCGCAGCCTGCAGCTCGCGCTCGGCCGGGGCGGTCCCGAGCTCGTCGTCGAGCGCTTCCATGGCCTTGTCGACATCCTCGCGTCCAACACCCGCAACCTGCAGACGCTGGCGCGTCAGGCGCCCCGACAGGCCGCGGCGGTGCAGCGCGCGCGCCTTGGTCTGGGCGAAGGCTCTGTCGTCGAGCAGGCCGGCCGTCACGAACTTCTGGACGACCGCCTCGATGGCCTCGTCGACATTGTCCATCACCGGCGCGTCGAGGAGTCTGGCCTTGGAGACCCGTCGCCGCAGGACGCGTCGCAGCCCCTCGGCTGAACTGGCGTACCGCTCGAGATAGAACACGGCGGCGTTCTGCAGATATTTCGCCGTGATCGGGGAGGCGGTGCGCTTCACGGCGTCAGCCCCGCAGCGGAATCCCCACCATCGCCTGCAGCTCGTCGATCGCGACCTCGGGATCGACGACCTTGATGGTGCGCATGCCGAGCGCGCGGGCCGGCTTCAGGTTGATGCCGAGGTCGTCGAGATAGATGCAACGCTCGGGCGGCACGCCCAGGAGATCGCAGGCGTGCTGGTAGATGCGCGGATCGGGCTTGCGCAGGCCGACTTTGCTCGATTCGACGACATGCTCGAAAAGAGACAGGATTTCTGCGACCGCCCGGGCCTTGTCCGGGCTACGCGCCATGCCGGGCCCTTCGCCCGCCTTCATGTTGTTGGTGATGCAGGCCACCCGGAACGTCGCCTTGCAGCGTCGCAGCGCCTCGACCATCTGCGGCCGAATGTCGCCGCTCAGTGCCTGCAGAATCTTCCAGCCCTCGACGCGATGGCCCTGGAGGCGCGCTTCCGCCTCGAACAGGTCGACGAAGCCCTGCAGCGAAACCTCGCTTCGTTCCATTTTGGCCCAGGCATTTGCATCGGGATTGCGCGCGTTCAGCCCTCGCAGGAAATCTTTGGGAAGGCCGGCCTCCGCCTCGTAGCGGTTGAAGGCATCGAAGGGGCTGGAAAGGATCACGCCGCCGAAATCCCAGAGGACCGCGAGCGGGGTTTTTGCATGGCTCGTATTCATGGTGGTGCGACCGTCTTTACCTTGTTGCTGCCGCAGTCGGCCCTTATCTCACGCCCTCCATAGGCGACCGGTCGGACGTTGACCATCCAAGCCTGAACTCCGGATTAGGAATTTGCACATGAGCGAAGCAGCGGTAATGCCGCGCGGCAACGCAGTGGCGGTAGTGGCAGCAGGAACGGACTCGACTGGGACGGCTCGTCCCGATGGCCGCAATCGTCGCGC
>Ga0182739_1003801_pt1 | contig 12908 bp, 14 predicted proteins | sample eDN5th30CBELigBY_FD_128873 | JGI IMG/M metagenome (GOLD analysis project Ga0182739, IMG submission 128873) | Enriched backyard soil microbial communities from Emeryville, California, USA - eDNA 5th pass 30_C BE-Lig BY (version 2) (version 2) | ecosystem: Environmental > Terrestrial > Soil >... | reverse complement strand
GCGCCGGCTCCGTCGGTGGTGACACGCAGGGCGTCGGCCCGGTCCTGCAGGCGCTGCAGTCCCGCAGCGAACGCGGCGTCGTCGTACGCATCGGCCCGCTCGGGGTCGACGGTGCGGAGGGCGGCGGCGAGGTGGGAGGCGAGCGCGCCGACGGTGGCGTAGTCGTACCAGACGTGCTCGTTGAATCCCTCGGCCCCGGTGTCGAGCCCGGACTCGTCGACCGCGGTGATCACCACCGCGGCGGCGTTGCCGGAGGCCTGGAGCATCGTCGTGGCGAAGTCGTCGTAGCCGCCACCGTTGACGACCACGATGTCGGCACGCGAGAGCGCGAGCTGCACGCGCCCGTTCGCCTCGAACTGGTGCGGGTCCTGCGCCGGATCGTCGATGATGCTCGTCACCTCGACCCCGGCACCGCCGATCGTCTGGGCGATGTCGCCGTAGACGTTCGTCGAGGCGACGATGCGCACCACACCGTCCTGGGCGTTGTCGGCCTGCGGGGCCGTGCACCCGGCGAGCGCGACGGCGAGCACCGGCAGCAGGACGAGAGGCTTCAGCACATCCCGACGCTAGACCTTATTGATAACGATTGTCAAAATCGTTCTCAGTCGAGCAGCAGCGCGGGCTCCTCCAGGACCGAGGCCACGTCCGCCGTGAACCGGCTGGCCACATCCCCGTCGACGACGCGGTGATCGAAGCTCGCCCCGACAGTCGTGACGAACGCGGGCCGCACCTCACCGTCGACGACCCACGGCTTCTGCTTGATCGCCCCGAGCGCCACGATGCCCACCTCACCCGGGTTCAGGATCGGGGTCCCGGTGTCCATCCCGTAGGAACCGATGTTCGTGATCGTCACCGTGCCCCCGGCCATCTCGGCCGGCTGGGTCTTTCCGTCGCGTGCCGTGATCGTCAGGTGCTCGAGCGCCTGGGCGAGCTCGAGCAGGCTGAGTTCCTGGGCATCCTTGACGTTCGGCACGATCAGGCCGCGGGGGGTCGCCGCGGCGATGCCGAGATTCACGTAGTGGTGCACCACGATCTCTTTGTCGGTCCAGCTGGAGTTGACCGTCGGGTTGCGGCGCACCGCCCAGATCACGGCCTTCGCCATCACCAGGAGCGGGCTCACCCGCACGCCCGCGAACTCCGGGCTCGCCTTCAGTCGCTTGACGAACTCCATCGTGCGCGTGGCGTTGATGTCGGTGAACACGCTCACGTGCGGCGCGGTGAACGCGCTCGACACCATCGCCGCGGCGATCGCCTTGCGCACGCCCTTGACCGGGATCTTCTCTTCGCGCTTGTCGCCCCATTCGGGCGTCTGGATGTTGCGGAAGACGCTCGCCTGCGAGGCCTCGCGGATGACGTCGTCGCGGGTGATCTCGCCGGCAAGACCCGTGCCGATCACCCGGGAGAGGTCGACCTCGAGGTCCTTGGCCAGCTTCCGGATCGGCGGCTTCGCGATCACCGGGCTCGCCGATGCGGCGGGCACGGATGACGGGCGCGCCTTCGACCGCGCCGCCGCGGCCTCCTGCGGAGCGTCCTTCGATCCGTCCGGGGCGATCGTGCGCCGGCGCCGGGTGGCCGAATGACCGCCCTTGCTGCCGTACCCGACGAGCACGGCCCCTCCGCCCTCCGCCGGGTCCGGGGCGGGGGCCTCGGGCTCCGCGCGCTCGATCGTGTTACGGGTGTCGCCGATCTCGCCCGCGGTGTCGCTGTCGCCCGGTGCCTGCAGCTCGATCGTGCCGCCCGCCGAGTCCACCCGGATGATCGGCGTTCCGACCTCGACCGTCGCGCCCTCGTCGGCGAGCAGCTCGGTGACCGTGCCCGAGAACGGGGACGGCAACTCGACGAGGGACTTCGCGGTCTCGATCTCGACGAGCACCTGGTTCACGGTCACGGCGTCGCCGGGCTTGACCTTCCACGACACGATCTCGGCTTCGGTCAGACCCTCGCCCACGTCGGGCAGCGGGAACTCGGAATGCGCCACGCCTCAGTCTCCTTCGTCGGCAGGTCAGTATGCCAGCGCGCGGTCGACGGCCTCGAGCACGCGGTCGGCGTCGGGCAGGTACAGGCCCTCGAGCTTGGCGGGCGGGAACGGGGTGTCGAACCCGCTCACCCGCAGCACCGGGGCCTCGAGGGAGTAGAACGCGCGCTCGGCGATGGTCGCCGCGATCTCCGACCCGACGCTCACATTGCCGGGGGCCTCCTGGGCCACCACCAGCCTGCCCGTCTTCTGCACCGAGGCCAGGATCGGCTCGTAGTCGATCGGCGAGAGCGAGCGCAGATCGATGACCTCGATGCTGGTGCCCTCCTCGCCGGCGATCTCCGCCGCCTGCAGCAGGGTCGACACCATCGCGCCGTGCCCGACCAGGGTGACCTCGGTGCCTGCCCGCACCACCCGGCTGGCGTGCATGCCCGGCCCGGCCGCCGCGCGGTCGACCTCGCCGCGCTGCCAGTACCGGCTCTTGGGCTCGAAGAACATCACCGGATCGTTCGAGGCGATCGCCTCCTGGATCATCCAATACGCATCGTGCGGCGTCGCCGGGCTCACGCTGCGCAGCCCCGCCGTGTGAGCGAAGTAGGCCTCGGGGCTCTCCTGGTGGTGCTCCACCGCACCGATGTGACCGCCGTAGGGCACCCGGATCACGACCGGGAAGGCCTGCGACCCCTCGTGCCGGTAGGTCAGCTTCGCCAGTTGCGAGGTGATCTGATCGAAACCGGGATAGATGAATCCCTCGAACTGGATCTCGCACACCGGGCGGTACCCGCGCATCGCCAGCCCGATCGCCGTGCCGACGATCCCCGACTCCGCCAGCGGGGTGTCGAGGACCCGGTCCGGCCCGAACTCCGCGTGCAGGCCCTCCGTCACCCGGAACACCCCCCCGAGGGTGCCGATGTCCTCCCCCATGAGCAGGACCTTCGGGTCGGCGGTCATCGCCGCCTGCAGCCCGAGGTTGATGGCCTTGGCCATCGTGAGCTGCTCGATCGCGGTCCCCCCCTCCACGGCGTCCGCGCTCACCGGCCGGCCTCCTCGAACGAGGCCTCGTAGGCGGCGAGCCAGGCCTCCTGGGCCTCGACCACCGGATGGGCGTCGGTGTACACGTTCGAGAACATGGCGGATGCGGGGCGCGTCCCGAGCGCGATCGTCCGGGCCCGCACGTCGGCGGCCAGGTCCTCGGCCTCGGTGGCCACGTCGGCGAAGAACGCCTCGTCGGCGCCGCGCGAGCGTAGGAAGGCCTCGTAGCGGCTGATCGGGTCCCGCTCGGCCCAGAACGTGACCTCGTCGGACTCGCGGTACTTGGTGGGATCGTCGCTGGAGGTGTGCGCACCCATGCGATAGGTGAGCGCCTCGATGAAGCGCGGTCCCCTGCCGCTGCGGGCGTCATCCAGGCTCTGCGCGGTGGCCGCGTAACTGGCCAGCACGTCGTTGCCGTCGATCTGGACCGACGGGATGCCGAAGCCTGCGGGACGCAGATAGAGAGGCGTGCGCGACTGGCGCGCGACGGGCACCGAGATCGCCCAGTGGTTGTTCTGCAGGAAGAACACCTGCGGGGTCTGGTAGCTCGCGGCGAAGATGAACGCCTCGCTGACATCGCCCTGGCTCGTCGCCCCGTCACCGAAGTAGACCAGGACGGCGGCGTCCTTCTCGGGATCGCCGGTGCCGTACGCACCATCGAACTGCATGCCCATCGCGTACCCCGTCGCGTGCAGCGACTGCGAGCCGATCACGAGGGTGTAGAGGTGGAAGTTGCCGGTGTCGGCCGGCACCCAGCCGCCGTGGCTCAGGCCGCGCAGCATCTCGATGATCTTCATCACGTCGAGGCCGCGGATGCGCCCCACCACGTGCTCCCGGTACGCGGGGAAGATGTGGTCCTGCGGACGCGCGGCGTAGCCGGAACCGACCTGCGCGGCCTCCTGCCCGAGACTCGGGATCCAGAGCGCGAGCTGCCCCTGCCGCTGCAGGTTGCCCGCCTCGATGTCGAAGCGGCGGATCACCACCATCTGCCGGTGGAAGTCCTGCAACCGGGCGTCGTCGAGCTTCTCGATCCACGGCAGGTACTCGGCCGTTGTGTCGTTCTCGACGAGGGTGCCCTGGGGCGAGAGCAGCTGGACCGTCGCCTCGGTGTAGGACATGAGGACTACCCTAGCCCGGCGTTTTCGGGCGTCTCTCGGAGGGTCTCGACAACCTGCGCCGTCGCCTGTAGGAGTTTCTCCACAGACTCCGGCTCGCCGATCGACACGCGGATGCCGTCGGGCGGGAACACCCGGGCGACGATGCCGTGGGCCTCGAGCACCTCGGCCGCCGCCGTCGTCTGCGCCCCCGTCGGCAGCCAGATGAAGTTGCCGTGGGCCGGGGGCAGGCGCCACCCCTGGGCCGCCAGCGCGTTCTCGATCTCGCTGCGGCGTTCGATCAGCACGCCGACCCGCTCGAGCAGTTCGGCCTCGTTGTCGAGCGCGGCGAGGGCCGCGCGCTGGGCCGGTTCGGTCACCGACAGCGGGATCGCGGTCGAGCGGGCCGCGTCGAGGATGTACTCCGGCCCGATGGCGTAGCCGACCCGGAGCCCGGCGAGCCCGTACGCCTTCGAGAACGTGCGCAGGACGACCAGGTTCGGGTGCCGCGCCAGCAGCGGGATGCCGTGGACGGCATCCGGATCGGTCACGAACTCGGCGTACGCCTCATCGAGCAGCACGAGAACGGTCTCGGGCACCTTCGCCATGAAGGCGGCGAACTCGTCGGCGGTGACGATGACGCTGGTCGGGTTGTTCGGGGTGCAGACGATCACCACCCGCGTGCGGTCGGTGATCGCCGCGGCCATGGCGTCGAGATCGTGCTTCTCGCCCGGCGCCAGGGGGACCGTCACGCTCGTCGCGCCGCTGACGGTGACCAGGCCGGGGTAGGCCTCGAACGAGCGCCAGGCGTAGAGCACCTCGTCGCCCGGACCCGCCGCAGCCTGGATCAGCTGCTGCAGGATCGCGACGGATCCCGATCCGGTGTGCACCTGCTCGGGCGGGACCCCGTAGCGCTCGGCGAGACGCGTGCGCAGCACCGTCGCCGCGGCATCCGGGTAGCGGTTGAAGCTGGAGCCGGCGACGGCATCGAGCACGGCGGGCAACGGGGGGAACGGGCTCTCGTTCGACGACAGCTTGAAGGCATCCGGCGCCGCGGGCCTGCCCTGGCGGTAGGGCTGGAGGGCGGCGATCTCCGGGCGGAGTGTGACGACCATGAGGATCAGCCTAGGGGCGTAGACCGGGGCGCATCGCGCCGACAGAATGGGGGCATGGGACGCCTTCTGCTCCGTCTGCTGATCAACACCCTCGCACTCTGGCTCACGACGCTGATCCTGGCGGGCCACGTCGATGTCACGCCGTTCGCCGAGAACGACACGTTCGCCTTCGTGCTGACCCTGGTGCTCGTGGCGGTGATCTTCGGTCTGGTGAACGGCATCATCGGAGGGATCATCCGTGTCGTCGCCTTCCCGGTCTACGTGCTGACTCTCGGCCTGGTCTCGTTCATCGTCAACGGTCTGCTGCTGCTGCTGGTGGCCTGGATCAGCAGCCTCCTCGGATTCGGGCTCACCGTCGAGAACTTCGGCTGGGGCGTGCTCGGTGCGCTGGTGCTGGGCATCATCGCGTGGCTCATCGGGATCCTGCTGCGACCCTTCACGGGATCGCAGCGCCGGAAGTAGCGGGCGCTCCGCGGGAGGCGTGGTAGACCATCACGGTCACGCGTGAGCCGTCGCGCTGCAGGTAGTCCTCGGTGAAGGCGTCCATCGCGGCGATCTGCGTGCGGACCACGTCGGATCGCGCGGCGTCGACCACGGTCGCGGTCGCCACGTAGGCGCTGCGCTGGTGGGCGGGCGCCGGCAGCTCGTCGGGGATCGGACTGCCCGGTGCGAACGCCTGGCGCTCGACCTGGAGCAGCCGGGAGTCCAGCTGGGGCCCGGCGAGCGCCGGAACGAGGTCGTCGGTGTTGCGCACCGCCATGCCCGCGAGCCCGGACGGCAGCTCGATGTTGCCGGTCGGCGCGCCGTAGGTCTCCAGTCCCGTCGCATTCCAGGCTCCGTCGGCGGCCAGGCGGGCGGCGACGAGGCCGCCCTGCGAGAACCCGACGAACTGCACCTCGTCGCTCGCGGCGATCCCGGCATCGCGCATCGCGGCCTCCGTGGCCCGGATCGACCCGGCCGACAGGCCCGCGACCCCGGCGACGTTGCTCGTCAGATCCCACGGCTCGTCACCGGGCGCCGGCGAGAACGTCTCGGTCGGGCCGACATAGACGATGTAGCGGGGCGGCTCTCCGGGGGCCTGGTATCTCTCGATGCGGACCTGGTCGCCCTCCGGCACCCGCGCCAGGCGCTCCACCGCCCCGCGTGGGCCGCGATCCCCCGGCAGTGTGGCCACCCGGTCGACCGTCACCGGGCCATCCCGGAATGCCCCGAACGGCGCGGCCGCCCCGACCAGCAGCGCCGCGCCCACCTCGACCCCCTCGAACCCGTGCCGGGCGCCCTCCTCGGCGACGGCGTCGGGCGGCAGGAACACCGTCGCCGACACCGTCTCGTCGATGCTCATCGCCGCCGAGCGGACCGCCTCGACGAAAGCCGGGTTCGTGATCAGGCCGGGGTGAGCGATGAGCCACCTCCGCAGCGCCATCACATCGTCCGCCGCGGGGAAGCCGGCGAGTCGTCCGACGACGAATGCCGGGAAGCCGATCAGTACCAGGGCGCGGATGAGCGGCGACAGCGCCACTGCGATGCCCGCGGCGAGCTGCAGCATCCGCGCGCGCTCGCGCGCCTCGGCCGCGGCGTAGGAGCGGATGGCCGACCGCAGGGCTACGCGAGCGCGCTCGGCGGTACCGGCCGCGGATCTCACGGCGAGGACCACGGAGGCGATGTGCTGGCCGGGGACCGGCACCCCGGGCAGCGGCGGCAGGGCGGCCACGCCGCGCGCGTCGGTGGCGAGAGCCGTCGCCAGGGCGTCGAGCCGTTCGGCGTGCGCGAGCAGCGCGTCGGTCGCGACGACCACGATGCCGTGCCCCCCGACCGCGGGAGCCCCGCCGTCCGGGCCGGCCGGCCACGGCGCGATGGTGCTGCCGGAGGGCGGACTCACCCGGAGCGGTCCGCCGAGGGCCGGATCGACCGGGTCGCCGTCGGGGTCATGTAGCGCCCACGGGTCGGGGGGCACGACGAACCCCCGCACACCCTCACTCATGCTCGAGCCCGGCGAGCGCCAGCCGGCTCTCGCGCAGCAGTGCGGCGACCAGTTCGTCGGCGGCGGTGATGCGGCCGCGCAGTTCGGCTTCCAGGTCGGCGAAGGCCCGCGCGGCGGGACCGTGCCAGTCGTGGGGCGCGATCGGGGGGTGCACGTGTGCGGCATGCAGCCGCGCGGACACCGGCGCGAGGATCGTGATGCGCTGCTGGAGCGCCGCGCGCACGGCGGGGTCGGGGTTCATGGGGGCCAGGATGCCCGGAACCGGGGGTGCCCGCGGCGGCGGGGTCGCATCCCGCGGATCGCGCCCGGACCGCCGCGGATGTGGAGGAGGGGTTCGGCGCGGGAGAATGGAGGCATGAGCCTGCCTCCGCAGCCGATCAGCCCGCTCGACGGTCGTTACCGTCCCGCCGTGGAGGCGCTCGGCGAGCATCTCTCCGAGGCCGGCCTCAACCGCGCCCGCGTGCACGTCGAGATCGAGTGGCTGCTGTTCCTCGCCGACCACCGCCTGTTCGGCACCGAGCCGGTCGACGCCGAGCAGGCGCGCGCGCTTCGCCAGTGGGCCGCCGACTTCGGCCCCGCCGAGATCGAGCGGCTGGCCGCACTCGAGGCCACCACCCGGCACGACGTCAAGGCGGTGGAGTACCTGATCCGCGAGCGCCTCGCCACCCAGGGGCTCACCGCGATCGCCGAGCTCACCCACTTCGCGTGCACGAGCGAGGACATCAACAACCTGGCCTACGCGCTGGTGATCCGGGCCGCGGTGCACGAGGTCTGGCTGCCACGCCTGGATGACGTGCTCGGCGCACTGCGCGGTCGCGCGCTCGAGGGCCGCGGCATCCCGATGCTGGCCCGGACGCACGGGCAGCCGGCGACCCCGACGACCATCGGCAAGGAGTTCGCGGTCTTCGTCGCGCGCGCCGAGCGCGTGCGCACCCGGATCGCCACGGTGACCCCGCTGGCCAAGTTCAGCGGCGCGACCGCCACCTTCGCCGCGCACCTGGCCGCCGACCCGTCGGCGGACTGGCCGGCGCTGTCGCGCGAGTTCGTCACCGGTCTCGGGTTGACCTGGAACCCGCTCACCACCCAGATCGAATCGCACGACTGGCAGGCGGAGCTCTTCACGGCGATCAGCCACGAGAACCGGATCCTGCACAACCTGTGCACCGACATCTGGTCCTACATCTCCCTGGGCTACCTCACGCAGATCCCGCAGGCCGGAGCCACCGGCTCCTCGACCATGCCGCACAAGATCAACCCGATCCGGTTCGAGAACGCCGAGGCGAACCTCGAGCTGTCCTCGGCGCTGCTGGACAGCCTCGCCGCGACCCTCGTGACCAGTCGGCTGCAGCGCGACCTCACCGACTCCACGACGCAACGCAACATCGGGGTCGCGCTCGGTCACTCGCTGCTCGCCCTCGACAACCTCGCCCGCGGTCTCGGCGAGATCGCGATCGCCGCCGATGTGCTCGCCGCGGACCTCGATGCCAACTGGGAGGTGCTGGCCGAGGCCATCCAGACGGTGATCCGGGCCGAGGTGACCGCGGGGCGCAGCTCGATCGCCGATCCGTACGCACTGCTCAAAGAGCTGACCCGCGGCCGCCGCGTCGGCGCCGACGAGCTGCGCGCCTTCGTCGACGGACTCGACATCGGCGACGACGCCAGAGCCCGGTTGCGCGCGCTCACTCCCGGCGGCTACACCGGGCTGGCCGACGAACTGGTGTCCTACCTCGGCGACTAGTGCGCGGGCGGCGCCGGCGGGTCGTCCTCGTCGCGGCGCGGCGAGATCGCCAGCAGCAGCATCGCGAACACCACGAGGGTCACGATGAACGAGACCCCGCCCGCGATCCCGGCGACCGGCAGGCTCCGGGTCGAGAAGCCCGCGATCACCCCGATCGCGACGGCGATGACCGCCGACAGGCCGAGCAGCTCGACCGGGCGGGTGCGTTCGCGGCGGGTGGGTTCTGTCATGATCCGGACTCCGTCGTCAGCCGCTCGCGCTCGGCGGCGCGCGCGGTCAAGGTGGGGGACACGGCGGAGATCGCCAGCAGCACCCCGGTGAGCACGCCCCAGGCGCCCAGCAGGCCGGTGACGATGATCGCCGAGGTCAGCAGACCCTCGACGCCGGTGTCACCGGAATAGGACTGCGAGATGTCGGGCGGCAGCACGAGGGTCACCACACCGAGCACCAGGGTGAGCGCGCCCACCGCGATCCAGTCGGTCCATGCGGTGACCCGGCGGCGGAATCGCAGGCCGGACATCAGCTCGAGCGCACCGCACACGATGGCCCACCCGCTCACGAGCAGCACCAGATAGCCCATCCCGCCCCCGGGCAGAACCAGCGCCGCGATGCCGGCGACGAGGCTCACCACGCCCTGCGCCCGGAAGGCGGAGCGCGCCTCGGCCGCAGCGCGCGGACCGATCCAGGCGAGAAGCAGCACCACCCCGGCGAGGATCGCGTAGCCGCCGAAGACGACGAGACCGAAGGTCGCGGTGTGGCCGGTGGTGAAGGTGATCGTCAGACCGAGGGCGATGGCGAGGACCGCACGCCCGGCAGGAACCATCCAGGGAGCGAGCACGTCTCCAGCTTAGGCGCGCCCGGCCGGCTCATGCCCGGCGTCACGGGCGGGCGACGTCGACGAACCGCGAGAAGCCGCCCTGGAAGGTGACGGTGAGGGTGTCGGTGCGGCCGTTGCGGTGCTTGGCGACGATCAGGTCGGCGTCGCCGTTACGCGGATCGTCGCGCTCGAGGCCCAGTTCGCGGTGCAGCAGGATCACGATGTCGGCGTCCTGCTCGAGCGATCCGGATTCGCGGAGGTCGGCGAGCGCCGGCTTCTTGTCGGCGCGCTGCTCGGAGTTGCGGTTGAGCTGGGAGAGGGCGACGACGGGGACGTTCAGCTCTTTGGCCAGCAGCTTCAGCGCACGAGAGAACTCGCTGACCTCCTGCTGGCGCGATTCGACCTTCTTGCCGGAGGTCATCAGCTGCAGGTAGTCGATGACGACCATCTTCAGCCCGATGCGCTGGCTGAGGCGTCGGCACTTCGCGCGGATCTCGACGAGGGTCATGTTCGGGCTGTCGTCGATGTAGAGCGGGGCGTCGGCGATGCCCCCGCGCACGTTGGCGATCTTGGTCCAGGCGCGGTCGTCGAGGTCGCCCTTGCGCAGGCTGTGCATGCCGATGCTCGACTCGGCCGACAGCAGGCGGGTCGCGATCTCACTGCGCCCCATCTCGAGGGAGAAGAACAGCGACGGCAGGTTGTGGTGAACCGACGCCGAGCGCGCGAAGTCGAGCGCGAGGGTCGACTTGCCGAGACCAGGGCGGGCGGCGACGATGATCAGCTGGCCGCCGTGCAGGCCGTTGGTCAGATCGTCGAGTTCGGCGAATCCGGTCGGGACCCCGCCCATCTGCCCGTCGCGGCCGCGCGCCTGCTCGATCTCGATGACCGCGGTATCGATGGCGTCGGAGAGCGGGACGTAGTCCTCGCTGTCGACGCCGCCGGTCACCCCGTAGATCTCGGCCTGGGCGTTGTTGACGAGATCGGTGACCTCGCCCTCGCTCGCGTAGCCCATCTGGACGATCCGCGTTCCGGCCTCGACCAGCCGCCGCAGCACCGCCTTCTCGGCGACGATCGAGGCGTAGAACCCGGCGTTCGCCGCCGTGGGGACCAGCCCGGTGAGGGTGTGCAGGTAGTCGGCGCCGCCGGCGCGCTGCAGCTGCCCCGACTTGGTCAGCTCGTCGGTGACGGCGATGACATCGGTGGGCTCGCCGTGCGAGTACAGCGACAGAACGGCCTCGAAGACGACCTCGTGCTTGGGGATGTAGAAGTCGGCGGCGCGGACGGTCTCCATGACGTCGGCGACCGCGTCCTTGCTGAGCAGCATGCCGCCGAGCGCGCTCTGCTCGGCGAGCATGTCGTGCGGGGGCGTGCGATCGGTGCCCCAGACGTCTCCACCGGCCGGGGGGCGTGCTTCGGAGGCCAGACCCAGGTGGGCGATGGACACGGCGGGCTCCTCTCTGCGCGCAACGGTTCTGGGCACAGGGTAAGCACCGCCTCCGACGGCGGCACGGCGCGCTGCGGCTCGGCGGGAAGATCGTCCCCCGGTGCGGAATCACGCTAGGGCCGTGGTGATGCGACGCCAAACCTGGGCTGTGGATAACCATGTGCACAACCGGCGGGAAACGCCGAGAGCGATGTGAAGAAGGTGTGGAAACTCCTGTGCAAAACCGGCGATTTTGCCCGCTTACTCGGGCTTTGATCAGGGTTTTCTGTGTTCACACGCTGTGTGTAGAAACATGTTTAGAGTTCCGCTTGAAAGTTGGCCGATCTCGGGCTCCCTGTGGACGGATCATCGATCCGCGGGCTGCTCAAACGAGCGACGGCGCCCCCCGCAGGGAGCGCCGTCGTCGTGGGGAACGCGTGCTATCGGGCTGCCACGACATCGATCGTGAGCGCCGCCACGACATCCTCGCGAAGGCGGACCGTCGCGTCGTAGCGACCCACCGACTTCACCGGCGAGCCGAGTTCGATGGTGCGCTTGTCGATCGTGCCGAGGCCGGCGGCGGCCGCGGCATCCGCGATGTCCGAGGTCTTCACCGAGCCGAACAGGCGACCCTCGCGGCCCGCCTTCACGGTCAGCTTGATCGCGGTGCCCTCCAGCTTGGCCTTGAGGGCCTGGGCCTCCTCGAGCGTGGCGAGCTCGCGCGCGGCGCGGGCTGCCTTGATCGAGTCGATCTGCTTCTCGCCGCCACGGCTCCAGGCCACGGCGAATCCCTGCGGGATCAGGTAGTTGCGGGCGTACCCGTTCTTGACCTCGACGACGTCACCGGCCGAACCGAGTCCGGTGACCTCGGAGGTGAGGATGAGCTTCGACATCTTCCCTCCCCCTATCGTCCGGAGCCCGCGTACGGCAGCAGGGCCATCTCGCGTGCGTTCTTGACCGCGAGCGCGATGAGCTTCTGCTCCTGCACCGAGACGCCGGTGATGCGACGGGCGCGGATCTTGCCGCGCTCCGAGATGAACTTGCGAAGCGTGGCGACGTCCTTGTAGTCGATGATGCCGACGCGGACGGACTTCGCCGGGGCGGCGTTCTTGCCGCCCTTGGCGCTCGTGCGCTTGCGACGGTCTCCGCCGCCGCTGCTCTTTCCTGCCATGTCTTTTCCTTGATTCCTTAGAAGGGAGTTTCGTCGTTGTAGCTGCCCGGCGTGTTCCACACGTCGTCGCCACCGGATGAGGCCGCGGGAGCGCCCCAGGGCTCGTCGGCCACCGCCTGCGGACGGCTCGCGCCGCCACCGCCGCCGGATCCGCCGGAGGCACGGGTGACCTGGGCCGTCGCGTACCGCAGGCTGGGGCCGATCTCGTCGACCTCCAGCTCGATGGCGGTGCGCTTCTCGCCCTCTTTGGTCTCGTACGAACGCTGCTTCAGACGCCCCGTCGCGACGACGCGCGCGCCCTTGGTCAGCGAGCTCGCGACGTGCTCGGCGAACTCGCGCCAGCAGGACGCGCGGAGGAACAGCGCCTCGCCGTCCTTCCAGTCGTTCGCCTGGCGGTCGAAGGTGCGCGGAGTCGACGCGATCGTGAAGTTCGCCACCGCGAGCCCGTTCTGCGTGTACCGCAGCTCGGGGTCGGCGGTCAGGTTGCCCACGACCGTGATGATCGTCTCGCCGGCCACGGTCAGGCCTCGTCGGTGCTGTCGGCGGCGGGAGCCTCGGCGGC
>Ga0182739_1003800_pt1 | contig 12909 bp, 12 predicted proteins | sample eDN5th30CBELigBY_FD_128873 | JGI IMG/M metagenome (GOLD analysis project Ga0182739, IMG submission 128873) | Enriched backyard soil microbial communities from Emeryville, California, USA - eDNA 5th pass 30_C BE-Lig BY (version 2) (version 2) | ecosystem: Environmental > Terrestrial > Soil >... | reverse complement strand
GACAAAGCACCGCTTTGTCCCGCTGAAGCGCCTTGACCAGGATGGGTCAAGGCTGGCTGCTTAGCAAAGCCAGGCGGGCTTTACTTAGAAACACAGCTGACAGGACCCAAGTTCTTGTAAAAATGACAGTTTAAAAACACCTTCTAAGACGATAGTTAATTCATAATCTAGCGCGTTAATTCTAACGCATAATCGGTTAATTTGGGCACTTTTTTAATTAATCCCTTTTGTAACAGAAAATAAGCTAATTTTTCATAACGCCCTTGATCTAGCGCGGCTGGCCGCAAGGCAAATCTTGGTAAGGTAGCAAACCAGGCTTGCTTATTTAACTCATTATTCAGTTCGGGATGATCCTTAGCAAATTGCTGCCAAGTTTCTTGCGGGTGATTCACCAAATATTGCACACCTTGCTCTAAGGCACGTAAAAAGGCGGGAAAACGTAGATCGTTAAGCGTATCGCGTTTGGCTACAATGACTAACTCATCATAACTTGGCATACCATTTTCTTCGGGAAAAAAAGCGCGGCCTGGCATATCCGCTTGCTGCATTTGGGTTAACTCAAAATTACGCATCATGCCATTAATAGCATCCACTTTATGAGTCAACAGGGCTTGGGTTAAATTATAACGAACATTAACAAGTTCCACATCTTTCACATCCACTCCCGCATATTGCAGCATGGTAGTTAAGGTAGTGCTATCCATTCCACTGGTACTATAACCAATACGCTTTCCTTTTAACTCGGCAATGGTATGGATTTTACTATTCGCTTGTACCACTAAGCAACTCAATGGAGTGGCTACTAAGCTTGCAATTCTAACCAAGGGTAAACCCCGGTCAACTTGCAATACTAATTGCGGCTGATAAGTAATCGCCAAATCTGCTTTTCCCGCTGCAACTAGCTTAGGCGGATCATTAGGATCTGCGGGCCCTATTAATTTAACCTCGAGTCCTTCCTTAGCAAAAAAACCCTGCTGTTGTGCCACAAATAAGGGAGCATGGTCGGGATTGGCGTACCAATCTAAGATGAGGGTCAAGGGTTTAAACGTCTCGGCACCGTAAACTAAAAAAGGCCATAAACTTAAAAAAACAACCCCAAGCAATTTCTTTACTATATCCACTTTATAGTCACCTTAAATAAATCTTTTTCACCACCGAATCCAAGAGCGCAATAACCTATCCATAACAAAGTATAATAATAAAGCCATGGCGATAAGCGTAAACAAACACGCAAACATTAAATCTATTTGCATCCTGGCATTACTGTTAAGTAGTAAAAATCCCAAACCATTGCTAGCCCCTACCCATTCACCGACTATCGCTCCCATAGGCGCAATAGTCGCAGCCAGTCTTAAGCCCGAAGCCAAGGAAGGTAAAGCAGCGGGGACTTGAATCTGCCATAATAAACGCCACTTGGTTGCATTCATGGTTTGCGCGAGTTCTAGCCAGGCATTTGGAGTCTGACGTAGGCCATCTAAAAATGCACTGGTAATGGGGAAAAACAACATAATGATAGTGGTGATGATCTTAGCCATCACTCCATAGCCAAACCAAACCACTAATAAGGGAGCAATGGCAAAAGTGGGTAAGGCTTGGCTGAGAATTAACAGGGGTAAAAGCCATAACCGCAAGGGTTTAAAATAAATGAGTACTAATGCCGAAAAACAGCCTATGATAATCCCTAGTAACAACCCAGCTAAAGTTTCAAATAAGGTAATCCCTGTAGCCGATATAATAAGCGCACTATTTTGCCACCAACTCATAAAAGTTAAACGAGGCCCCGGCAGAATAAAGGCGGGTAAATGGCCTAAGGAAACGGTAATTTGCCAAGCAATTAATAAACTTATTAAAATAAAAAAATTACGCTGCCACTTTTTCATACCAACGCCTGTGCAATACTCAGTTGCTTTAATAACTCGGCTTGTCTGTGTAGTAAGGTTTGATCGTCCAATCGTCTAGGTGGGCTGCCTGTTAAGCCCTTTAATTCTATCAGAGTAACGGGTTGCCCCGCCATAACATAGATATGATGCCCTAAACGCAAGGCCTCTAACGGATCATGAGTCACTAATAAAACGGTGCAGTTTACCAGTAAGGTTGCGGCCAGCTCTTGTAGCTTAATACGGTTAATAGTATCAAGCGCAGCAAAGGGTTCATCCATCAGTACAATCGAACGACTCTCAAATAAGGTACGAGCTAAAGCCACCCGCTGACGCATACCTCCCGATAATTCACTAGGTCTTAACGTCATCGAATTTTCTAGCCCTACTTGTACTAACAAATGCTTAGCTTTCGCTAAATCGGGCTTACTACCGCGCAGCTTGGCGCCTATAATCACGTTTTCAAGTGCAGTTAACCAGGGTAATAATAAATCGGCTTGAGCAAGATAAGCGATGCGATTAGCTAATGGCTTACCATCGGAGGCAACCACTGTACCCGTTAATTCGGTTTGACCTTGAGGCGCTATTAGGCCGGAGATTAAGCGTAAAAAGCTGGTTTTTCCCACGCCACTTGGGCCTAGCAGGCAAGTAAACTTCGCAGCTTCAACACTTACCGACAGCCGATCAAACAAAAGCTTGTTGGCATAACGTAAACGGGCATTACTAATATGAATAGCGGGTGCAGTAATATTATTCATTCACTTCCCTACGCTGGCATTAACCAGATCAGGTTATACAAGGGTCGTGCTTAGCACACCTCTCAGCCCCTATGGCTCCCCTAGTGATATTGGTTGACTATAACGGTGTTCTCGGTTTTTAGCAATTTTAATATTAGTTATTTTTATTTTAAGATCTGGCATGGTGGGTGCATTCAAATGGTCTCAATCGCTAATTTAATATCCTTTTCATTAACTAAACTTGCATGAAAGAACTTGAGTCCTGTCAGCTGCATTTTTCCTGCGTACTCGCAAGCTGAGGGTGCAGGGGATCCTTATCCATCTGCCACTCTCTTGCTAATGGATGATGAGTTAATGAAGAGGGTATAATGCTATATTAAAAATGTTTGTTAACTTTCGCATCTAAAGCTTACTTCGGTTATTTTTCCGATGTAGCGGCTACTAGACTAAAATTACCACCCGATTTAATTAAACATAATGGGTAAAAAAACTTCGTTCACTAATAAGGGCTTATTATTTAATTTAAAAACGGAACGTCTGGCCCATAAAAATTTGGGTTTATCTGGTAACTCGCGGGTGATTTTTTGGTAAAGCGGATGATCTTCAGCAATTTGGGCTATTTCAAATTCTGAACGGCTCACTTCGGGCTGGTTAAATAAAATTTTGCCTAAGGATTTACCTCCTAAACGCTGTAAACCTTTATACTTGCCTGTTAAAGTGCTTTCAGGAAAAACCGACCAGGCATAAACTGCAATATGTCCATCACAGCGTAAAAACACTTCCCGTACCCAACTTTTTTCTCTTGGCATGATGCCTAAGTATTGCACTTCACTTGGTTTTACATAGAACCAACCGGTATTGATCACTTCGACATTAAAGCGGCTTTGGGCGCGCTGCTCTAAATAGCAGGTCAATGAACTCGAATCTAATAAACGTTCCCACATGGCCTGAGATATCTTGGTCACAGGCACATCTTTATAACTCTGCCAATTAAGTTCCGGAATTTTGATTTCTTGCTTATACATAAAGCTTCCTTGCCCTTATAAATTGCCCAAATAGCATAACATAAATTAATTTTTTAAAAAATTTAAAAGTGTTCTGAATTTAGCCGACCTTAAACTAAATTTTTGATATTGGTTAAGTAAAGATAGTAAAACTTGTCAGCTCCATGCTAGCATAAAAACCCAATCTGATTAAAATAAACTTTTTAGTTTCCAAACATAGTTTGAGCTATTAAAATTTCACCCCTTGAATAAATAAAATTTTGGCGAGTAATGCTTGATGAATATTTATACCGCGACCATCACCCTAATTTTAGTTATGGATCCTCTGGGTAATATTCCCATTTTCCTATCGGTATTAAACAGCGTGGAACCCAACCGACGCTCAAAAGTCATTTTACGCGAATCTTTTTTTGCTTATCTTATTCTATTGTTATTTTTATTTGCAGGTCAACACATACTGACCGGTTTACATATCACCGAATCGGCTCTTGGTATTGCGGGAGGCATTATCTTATTTTTGATAGCTTTAAAAATGATCTTTCCTCCCACTGAAGAGCAGAAGGAAAAGCAAACTGGAGAGCCGTTTATTGTTCCTTTAGCCATACCACTAACCGCAGGACCTTCTGCAATTGCCACCGTACTGTTACTAACCACTCAGCAGCCTACTTTATTAGCCAGTTGGTTTATTGCTATTTCTATTGCCATTGCGATCTGCACCGCTATTTTACTATGCGCTAATCCGCTTAGAAGAGTATTAGGACAAAAAGGTTTGATTGCAATTGAAAGGTTAATGGGTATGATTTTAACCACAGTTTCGGTACAAATGTTTCTCGATGGTATTAATCATTATTTTAAATTAAGTCATGGTTAGAATTCGCATCAATAAATTGTTCCTGGGCCTTGCATTATTTTATGTAACCCAAGTATTAGCTCTTAGCACTACAGATACCTCAGAAGCCACCATTTCCAGGCGAATTCAGCCCGTGGGTGGAGTTTATGTCGGAGAAAGCGAAGAGGTTTCTACCCTGAACGGCCAAATTCGAGTGGCTAAAACCGCTCATCATGAGGCTCCTCAACATCAAAATGGCAAACAGGTTTATGAAAACTATTGCCGTATTTGCCATCAGGAAGGCGCAGCAGGAGCCCCTATTTTCGGCAATCAACAAGATTGGCAGCCGCGTGTTAATAAGGGTATAGCCCTCTTAATTAAGCATGCCTTAGAAGGCTACCACTATATGCCGCCGCGCGGCACCTGTTTAGAATGCAGCGATGATGAAATTAAAGCCGCTGTTCTTTATATAAAACAACATTCGGTTCCCTAAATTTCCATAATTATAGAAACTATGCTAATTATTCTGAGCGCCATAACCACCATCAATCAATTTGCGCCCAGCACCAGGTCCCATCGAACACTCAATATTAGGATTATCGGAACAAATAACACCCCTACATAAATAAGTCCAATGGTGATAGGCATCGAAATAGACTTTATCAAATTTTTTAACTTTTATTTTTAATGTCCCATCTTGATCGAAACCTTTAACTTTTTCTCCACGATTATATAAATGCGCCTTAAGTGCATTTGGCACATCACTTGCGGTATACTCGCAGTGAAATTGCTCATGAATGAAAGGATCATAGGAATTAAAGCGATAAAGGGTTTTATCACCAGGTTGGCAGCTACAGTTGCAATCTGGAGTTTGCTCACCCTGGCCGTAAGCGATGGTAATAGCGAATATCATGATGAGAAAAGAGACAACTCCTCTAAAAACTTTATCTATTTTCATAGCTCCTCCTATAGAGTTAAGAAAAAAGCCAAAATCATTTGATTAAAGTTGTTAAATTACACCCTCTATATTACACCTTTTCTCTAGGGAAAGGTATAAAACCCCAAACATCGAATTGCCTCACCGAAAAAGTAAATTAAGGATTTACAAAAAGGTAAGCCGCGTTATGATAAAGCGCGTACCAAAAAAATGATAATGCGCTTGTGGAGCAGAAAAATTGGACTCATGTCCGCCAGCTCTTTGGTTATGAAAGATTTGCAGATAACCGGCTAGTAGCCATAATGAATGAAGCCTTTATCAAAACCATTTTTGCCCTATTTGTTACGCGACGTTCAACTTTTTTCTAAAAGCCGGGTGGCGCTAAACCAAGAACTTCATTTCAAACGGTTTACGAGTACGATGGGAGACTTAAGTAGCAGAACCCAAATCCTTTTAAAAAAGTTGAGCATCGCGTATTTTTTAGATTTTAGTAGGTTTTTTAAACCGTTAACCATTAGGGCGTATCGCTCATATTCAATCCAGTAAATCTTAAACCTTAACCAAAATTTATAATTTTCGCTTAGTTTAAATTTATGCGATTATAAGGCTAGGCTTATTATAAGCCTTATCCAAATCTAATTTTACTGTGAGGAATTCCTATGCGTAAATTAATTTACCTATTTATTTTATTACCGGCTTTAAGTTTTGCAGCGGATTTATCGCCAATGGGTTATTGGCAGCAAATTAATGAAAAAACCGAACAGCCTCAAAGCGTATTGCAAATTTGGCAAGCTAAAGATGGCAGCTTGAGTGGTAAAATTATTGGCCTATATCCTGTTACGGGGCGCGAGCTGCAAAAATATTGTACTCAATGTACCGATGAAAGACGTGATCAACCCATCATAGGCATGACGATTATGGAAAATATGCAGCCTAATGCGGAATTAACTTGGGCAAATGGTGAAATTTTAGATCCTAAAACAGGTAGTATTTACCGCTGCAAAATTACCTTAGCCCCAGATAACAAAACCTTAAATGTAAGAGGTTATTTTGGCATTCCACTGCTAGGCCGTAGTCAAACCTGGATTAGACTTGAACCCAATGAATTAAAACAAGCCTTAAAAATAATTAAAACCAAAACTTAAATGTTAACGGCTGGATGCCTTAGATAGGCATCCAGAATACATCTCTTTTACTTAAGCTGCCTTAGCTTCGCCTATTAAGCGTCTTAACCAGGGGCTAACGATAAATAACAAAATACCAAAACCAACTGCGGTCCAACCCAGGAGGTTGAAAATATAACTATAAGCAGGATTGGTGACCATAGGCTCAATGCTGGTAAGCTCACCCAAACTATAATTAGATAAGAAGTGGACTATGGTAGCAGCCACCCCATTAACCATCATCCAAGTACCCATCATAATCCCTTGCAAACGAGCAGGGGCTAGCTGACCTATCATCGCATAACCAATGGGATTTAATAGTAACTCACCTAAACTTTGCAAGACATAGGTTATAATAAGCCAATGGAAGCTCGTTATACCTTGCTGAGCCATACCAATTCCAATCGGTAATAATGCAACGCCCACGCCTGTTAGAACGAGTGCCACACTAAATTGCAGCGGAATAGAAATCATCATTCCTTTTTCCCGCAATTTTTTAAATAAAATAGCTAATAAAGGGCCGCCTATAATGATAACGCCGGCGTTAATATTTTGAATCCATTGAGGCGCTATGGCATAACCCAAAAAGTGTAAATCAACGTTCCGGGCGGCAAAAAGAGTCAAAGACATGGGCAACATTTGATAAATCACAAAAAATGATAACCCGGCCACTGCCAAAATGATATAAGCCAAAATTTTATTGCGCTCGGTGGCTGTTGGTTGACGTAAAGCTAGCCCAATCATCACGATTAACATGATAAATCCAACTATTGCTACTAAGTTATTGCTAAAATTAGCATGTTCAACCAACCACTCTAAACAAATAATTAAGCCTATAATAATACCTACCGCCCAAATGCTGCGTTTAAATTGTTTTTTATAAGACAAGTTAGCAAATGGGGTAGTACGATCTTTTAGCTTTTCCCAATTAATGATGGCCAAAACGATGGCAATGGCACTACCATAACCTGCAAAATTAAACAGACTATGAAAATCTTGGGTTAATTGATAATGGCCAGCCACCAAAAATCCCAAGATAAATCCCAAGTTCATGCTGCTATAGTTAAGCAGAAAAGCGCCTTCTCTACGTTTATCTTCCGGATCAAACAATTGAGTTAACATCATATTGATACAGGTTACATTCAAACCACTACCCGCTAAGAAAAGGGCTAAACCCCAATATAAATGCAGTTGGGTTTGATAGGCCACGGTCAAACAACCTACCACCTGTAGCAATACCCCAAAAACGAATAATTTTCTATAGCTCAATAATCTGCCACCAAAATAACCGCCTAATAAATGTAGGCCATAATTAAAAGCAGAAAATGTGGCTACTATACCCGTTGCAGTGGCATCACTCAGTTTCAAACTCTGGGTTAAATAAAGCACTAAAGTTGACCATAACACGGCAAACCCGATGGTGGAGAAAAGCTGCATACCTGCCAAAGCATAAGCACCTTTTGGTAATAATTTTTTATGATGAACAGCTTGAGACATAGAGCGATTGATCCTTTCCTAAAAAATGTCAAAAGCTAAAGCTAGCATGGTAAAATTGATTTGGCTAGTTTTTAGCTTACCATAATTGACAATATTACCTAAAATGGCAAATTCTAAAAGATGGTTTACTTAATGCGGCTAAAAATTAGCGGAATATGGAAACTTATTTCTAAAGCCATCACCAGGTTATAGGCATGACAAAATATAACTAGCCTTTAGAATCTTATTAATCTTCAGTAAGAATTCTAGTAATATATTTTTTAACAACTGGGGCCATATTTATTTCGGTCAGCTACAATCAATAACAGGAACTTTTAAATTAAAGCAGGATGTGAGAGATAAAAATTATGAAGGCTTTAATTATATCCCTTTTATACTACTGCGGATCAGAACCTTGCTAGAATGAGTGGTACAAGCTGAGCTAAAAGTCATTGCTAATTTACCACTTTTGGCCACCCGTTTATGGAAAGATGAATTGGCCTTTATGCTCAGAGTATATCCTTTTGGAGGGTAACACTACGGCTATTCCGACAACACCTAAAGCTTGGCGAGAACATGATAAGCAACGATACAATAAAAATAAAGCCCTGCTTACTCAGCATATCAATAATATACTAAAAAATATCCATGGTTCAGCCGTTAATCAAAACTTTGGTATTCTGACTGGTTTTGACAAGCACGCAATTTACGTCGATATTAGTAGGCAGCGAAACTATCCTGACTGTTTCGTGGTACGCATAGCTAACCTCGGGGTAGGAGCGGATAAGTACCATCAGTCGGCTACTCAAGCAGAGTACTACTATCCGGTTGGCTTAATCGTTTCGGCAAGCATAACGCAACAAGAAAACTTAAAAAAATATTTAACTGAATTAATCCAAGCTCGCTATCGAACAGCAAAACATGCCTTACCTTTAATTTATGAAGTCGAGGAGCGCTATCCTGGATTAGTGCTTAACAAGTTAACCACCAGCGAATTAGCTAAGCAATGGCTACCTAGCCATAAACGGATTGTGGGTAATTGCGTGACAGAAAATCATGATCATGCCATGTTACAGCGTTGGTTAGATAATAGCTCAAGCGATTTTGCTAATGTGCCAGCCATCATGCAATTATTTGGCCAAAAAGAAATTCAATGTATCCCATTTGATCCTAAGCCAAGTTGCGAATTACTGCGTCCATTTAGAGCTTAGCCGAACCGCCATTACAACGATCGTAAAAGATAAGTATCTGACCCAACGTTTTCCGGCTAAAGCAATGGTGCCTGTCGCTAAAGATCTCCATGGGCTTTCATTTTAATCAAGCGCGTTTATTAGGAGACCTAGTTTAGACTGCTAATTTCGCTCGTTTCAAAGTGACGAACTTATAAGCATAATGGTTTTTTTCATCGGGCTCATGCTCGTGACATGCTATTTCTTGCCATTCTGACAAATCCAACATGGGGAAGTAAGTATCTCCCACAAAATCATGCTTGATAATCGTTAGATATAAGGTTTGAGCTAATGGCAAACATTGCTCGAAAATATCGGCTCCACCAATAATCATGATTTCGGACTCTGCGGCCGTTTTAGCTAAGGCTTCCGGTATAGAATGATAAATTTCACAGCCCGCGGCTTTAAAAAGTGGATCACGGGTGATAATAATATTTTTGCGTTCGGGTAAAGGCCGTCCAATCGATGCAAAGGTTTTACGTCCCATGAGGATGGATTTACCCAGAGTTAATTCCTTAAAATGTTTTAAGTCCGCGGGTAAATGCCAGGGCAGTTTATTTTGATTACCGATGACTCGATTTTTATCCATCGCCGCAATCATGTTAATTTTTGTCATTAGGGGGTTCCTAGGATTTATGCTATACTTTGCGCCGCATTTATTTAACTTAATTAAGTTATTAGTTATTCTAACACTAATAGTAACTTAATTAAGTTAAATAACCTAAACTAAGGAGATTACCGTGAGCAGCCACAAAAACTCTTTTAAGTCCAGACTAAGTCTTGAGGTCAATGGCAAATCCTATGACTATTATAGTATTCCTGCGGCCGAACAGGCAGGCCTTGGTAATGCCAGCCAGCTACCCTTCTCTTTAAAAATTCTATTAGAAAACTTATTGCGCCATGAAGATGATATTACCGTCAATGCAGAAGATATTAAAGCCATAGTTGACTGGTCAATTAATAAAACCTCGGATAGGGAAATTGCCTATCGTCCGGCCCGGGTATTAATGCAAGATTTTACCGGCGTACCCGCCGTGGTCGATTTAGCCGCCATGCGCGATGCCATGCAACATATGGGAGGCGATGCCAATAAAATCAATCCTATTTCGCCCGTCGATCTGGTCATCGACCATTCGGTACAGGTCGATAAATTTGGCAGCTCCGCCGCTTATCAAGACAACGTTGAATTAGAAATGGAACGTAATCGCGAGCGTTATGAATTTTTACGCTGGGGACAAAAAGCCTTTAAAAATTTCCGCGTAGTTCCACCGGGTACCGGTATTTGCCACCAGGTTAACCTGGAATATTTGGCTAAAACCGTCTGGTATTCCGAAGAAAATGGCGAAACCCTGGCCTATCCCGATACTTTAGTAGGCACCGATAGCCATACCACCATGATTAACGGTTTAGGTGTACTTGGCTGGGGCGTAGGCGGTATTGAGGCCGAAGCCGCTATGTTGGGACAACCTATTTCCATGTTAATCCCAGAAGTGATAGGTTTTAAACTAGCCGGCAAACTACGCGAAGGCATTACCGCAACCGATCTAGTACTTACCGTAACTCAAATGCTGCGTCAAAAAGGCGTGGTCGGCAAGTTTGTAGAATTTTATGGCCCAGGCCTCAATGATCTACCTTTGGCCGATAGAGCGACCATTGCCAATATGGCGCCCGAATATGGCGCAACCTGCGGATTCTTCCCGGTCGATAAAGAAACCATTAATTATTTACGTCTCTCCGGCCGTGATGAGCAACAAATTGCATTAGTTGAGGCTTATGCCAAGGCACAAGGCCTATGGCGCGATGCTAATACCGCCGATCCTATCTTTACCGATAGCTTACACCTAGACTTAGCTTCTGTTGAACCCAGTCTTGCCGGTCCTAAGCGTCCACAAGATCGCGTAGCACTGGTTGACGTGGTTCAAGCGGCCAATCGACAGTTGCAAGAAAATAATCGTAGTTTTGCCGAGTTAAAATCGGCTCCGGTAAAAGGCAGTGATTATTCCTTACAAGATGGCGATGTGGTGATCACCGCTATTACCAGTTGTACCAATACCTCTAATCCTAGCGTGTTGATGGCGGCTGGTTTAGTCGCCAAAAAAGCCATAGAAAAAGGTTTAAAACGTAAACCCTGGGTTAAATCGTCTTTAGCCCCAGGTTCTAAGGTAGTAACCGATTACTTAGCTAAGGCAGGCCTGCAAAACTATTTAGATGAGCTAGGTTTTAATCTGGTAGGTTATGGTTGCACCACCTGTATCGGTAATTCAGGCCCCCTGCCCGATGCTATTGCAGAAGCGGTGACCGAAGGCGATTTAATGGTGGCTTCAGTGCTTTCCGGTAACCGTAATTTTGAGGGCCGGGTTCATCCTCAAGTCAAGGCCAATTGGTTAGCGTCGCCTCCCTTAGTCGTTGCCTATGCACTGGCAGGTACCACTCGGTTAAATCTGACCACCAATCCCCTAGGAGAGGATAAAGATGGCCAGCCGGTTTATTTAAAAGACATTTGGCCCAGTAATAGTGAAGTGGCAGCCGCGGTTGCTCAAGTAGATGGAGAGATGTTCCGCAAACGCTATGCCGACGTATTTAGTGGCGACGAACACTGGCAAGCCTTGCAAGTCACCACCGGCCAAACTTATCAGTGGAATGAAAAATCCACCTACGTGCAACATCCTCCCTTCTTTCAAAATCTAGCGGCACAACCCGCGCCCGTTAAGGATATTCACGGCGCCAGAGTTTTAGCCTTATTAGGGGATAGCATTACCACCGATCACATTTCACCTGCGGGTTCGATTAAAGCGGATAGTCCAGCGGGCCGTTACTTATTGGAACACGGTGTCGCTAAAGAAGATTTTAATTCTTACGGTGCCCGCCGCGGTAACCATGAGGTCATGATGCGAGGCACGTTTGCCAATATTCGCATTCGTAATGAAATGGTACCGGGCATTGAAGGTGGCATTACCAAACACTATCCTAGTGAAAAAGTCTTAGCTATCTATGATGCGGCCATGCAATACCAGCAAGAGAATATTCCTTTAGTTATTTTTGCCGGTAAAGAATATGGTACCGGCTCATCCCGGGATTGGGCAGCCAAAGGCACTTTGTTATTAGGCGTTAAAGCGGTTATTGCCGAAAGTTTTGAGCGCATTCACCGTTCCAATTTGATTGGTATGGGAATATTGCCTTTAGAATTTAAGGCCGGTACCGATCGCAAAACCTTAAAATTAGACGGCAGTGAAATCATTGATATTCAAGATATTACTCAGGGACTTAAACCTCGGATGGAGGTTACCGCCATTATTCATAGGAAAGATGGCAGCAAACAGGAAGCTAAACTTGTCTGCCGTATCGATACTTTGAATGAAGTTGAATATTTTGAAAACGGCGGTATTCTGCAATATGTGTTACGGCATATGTAACAACCTCTCCTTAAATTAAAAAGATGGGGCTTACCCCATCTTTTTAATTGTATTTAAGCGCTGCTCAACTTTTTTTAAAAAACCGGGACACTAAAAGGCGGGGCACCACACGCGCAGCCTGTGGGGGCGAAAGCGGTCACAGACAAAGCACCGCTTTGTCCCGCTGAAGCGCCTTGACCAGGATGGGTCAAGGCTGGCTGCTTAGCAAAGCCAGGCGGGCTTTACTTAGAAACACAGCTGACAG
>Ga0182739_1003798_pt1 | contig 12919 bp, 15 predicted proteins | sample eDN5th30CBELigBY_FD_128873 | JGI IMG/M metagenome (GOLD analysis project Ga0182739, IMG submission 128873) | Enriched backyard soil microbial communities from Emeryville, California, USA - eDNA 5th pass 30_C BE-Lig BY (version 2) (version 2) | ecosystem: Environmental > Terrestrial > Soil >... | reverse complement strand
TTGTTTTCTTCACACTCTTTTAGAATTTGATGATTCCATATGGAGGCTTGAACTTCACCAATATGGGCTTTCTTTAGAAAGAACATGCATAATCTAGATTGACCGATGCCGCCGCCTATTGTATAAGGCAGGTTTTCACTTAAGATAGCTTGATGATAGGCCAGCACTCTTCGTTCCTCATTATTAGCCAATTTTAATTGTTTTAATAGGGTTTTTTTATCTACTCGAATGCCCATAGAAGACACTTCAAAAGCTCTCTCTAATAGTGGAGTCCAGAATATGATATCCCCATTTAAGGCCCAGTCGTCGTAATCCGGGGAACGTCCATCGTGTTTTTCTCCAGAGCGCAAGGCGCCGCCAATTTGCATAACAAAAACAGCTTTATGCTCTTTAGCGATTGCATCTTCTCTTTGCTTTGGAGTGAGTGAAGGGTACAAGTCCTCAAGTTCTTGAGTAGTAATAAAATAAATGTCATCGGGTAAGATTGGCTGGAGAGCGGGGTGGAATTCGTGCATATAGTTTTCTGTTGCTTTCATTGCTTTATAGATTTGTTTAACTTCTGTTTTTAGTGTATCGAGGTTGCGCTCTTCCTTTAAAATGATTTTCTCCCAGTCCCATTGATCGACATATAGAGAGTGGAGATTGTCTAATACCTCGTCTCTTCTAATGGCATTCATATTTGTATAAAGCCCTTCACCAGAGGCAAATCCATATCTAGCAAGAGCTATCCTTTTCCACTTTGCTAAAGATTGAACGACTTCAATTTGTGAATTATTAATATCTGAGGCCTGAAAGGAGACGGTTCGTTCTATACCATTTAAGTTATCATTTATTCCCGTGCCTTCATTGACTAGCAAAGGGGCTGATACTTTTATTACGTTGAGTGCTCTTGCGAAATGATCTTCAAAATGATTTTTTAATTCATTTATTGCAATTTCTGTATGCATTAAATTAAGTTTAGATTTATATCCATTGGGGATAACCAAGGTTTGATTCATTTTTATCATCCTCTCAGTTATAGATTTCCTGTATCCTTACGTTTTCACCTTAGTTAATGCACTAAGGTAATGAACTAAATTACTCTATGAATAAATTTCACAGTTGTGCCTATCAATTTATATAAAGAAGGTGTAATTTTTCATTTTTTTATGAACCATATGGATTAATGAAAGGACATACACCTATCTATATGGCCTGTAATACACTAAGTTAAAAGCGATAGAGGATATCTATTAATGTGAGGTGGTTCACTTTGTTTTTTCATATTAAGGAATTACAATATCATGCAAAACCTGAAAGACCAGATCCATTATTTGCGAAGCAACTACAGGAAGTATTAGGAGGTCAATTTGGGGAAATATCCGTTGCACTGCAGTATCTTTTTCAAGGATGGAGTGTTCGAGGGAACGGAAAATATAAAGACTTGCTGATGGATTGCGGCTATTAAAGAACTCGAAGCTAAAGAGAATGTGGTTGTGCCAAGTACGTTTCCTAAGGAGTTGGAAAAACAAGAGGTTTCGTACACCCTCTTCAATTTTTCTAGAGGAAATGAAAGTGTAACCGGGCGTTGGGCTCAGGGGCCTAGTATGGATGGAATGGGAGTCTTCAATTATGTAGAGAATCCAGCTCCTTGTGCCAACAAGCCCAAACTAAAACCTGTACCTCCATATATCCATGATACGCTGCCAACAGTTCTTAGAGGAAGCAATGAGCTTATTCCTCCCAGTTTAGATTAGTTTAGTTAAACGAAATAAATGGTCTGCTTAATAAGAAAGCTAATAAAAAAAGAGGAGACACTTGAAAAAGTATCAAGTGTCGTACCTCTGTTTTATAGCTCATCCTCATCCTCGTATTTACGATTTGGAATTCTTGGGGTAAGCTCTTCTGAAGCTTCGGTTTGATATCGTAAAGTTGAGATTCGGTTGTTGGCCTCTTGTTTGAGTATAATATTGTCCATATATTTATGGAAGAAGTACTCAAATAGAGCTACACCTACTGCTGAAGCGAAAGCAGCCGTTACTATATCATCTCCATAGGTTATGCTGTCGCCTATCAACCAAATTAATAAAAAGGCTAATCCGAAATCAGCAATTGTTGCAATTGTATTATTTGTTTTAGGCAAAATAAATAAGTCGCCAATTAAATAAGAAACGGCTCCTAAGACTAAACTGATTAGAAATACATTCCCAAAAGACATGTCGAATGCTACTCCAAGTATCATATATAAAAGAACTAGACTAGAAATAAATTTTATCGCTAGGGCTCTTACATGTTTCATTTTATCGTCTCCTTTCAATACATATTGTGCGTATTTAGGAGAAGAATTATTCGTGTTTTTCATGGGGTGTTGTATGCGTACGAATTACATAAAAAAGAGGCGTGTGCATATTTAGTTTTACACGCCTGAAATCAGAAACTTCCTATTATATTTTATGTATTTTTTAAAATAAAACCTTAGCCGCTTGGATAGCGAAATACATGCCAAAACAGATGAGCGATAGTCCCGATAATGCAGAGATGAGGACTAAGATAGACGGTGTTAAAAACCTTCGAAAGCTGCTCGAGATGAGAGCCATCGTAATATCCCAGCATAAAATACCAAGGAAGATAGCAGAGCTGTATAGAATTAAATGCTGAATATCATATTTATCGGCGGCATTAGCTAAAACGGATCCGTAAATGCCAAGCCAAAACAAAATCGTCAAAGGGTTAGAAATCGACATCAGGAACCCTGATAAAAAAGAGGAAAAATGGGAATCGTTTGCCTCTTGCTTGTCTATAGCCAATTTTCCTGCATTAAGTACAGTTTCAATTCCTGTATAAGTGAGGACAAAAAATCCAAAAAGCCACAAAAACGTTTTCATGAAATCCATTTCCAAAAAGTGAACGACTCCCAAATAAACGAGAGCCATATAAACCGCATCAGCTAATATAGCCCCCAAACCTAATATCCAAGCGTGCCAAAATCCTTTCTGAATGCCTTTGTCTAATTGGGCGGCATTAATAGGACCAATTGGTGCAGCTAATGACAAGCCTAATAAAATATAACTAAAAAAAATACCCAATCCATTTTCACCTCACCGTTTAGTACCTTCCTGCTTGTACCAATGTATTCAGATAAAGAGGTTTGTACCACTTTTTTTAGATAACATAAATTTACTTTTAGGAACTTTACAATTCAGCGAGAATCGGCAGCATGTATTAAGTGGGCTTTTCTGTAGAAAATAATTTTATATGTAGACGCTGTTACACACCTTTATTAAGCCAAATCAACGGTGTCTTAAGCATTTCCTATATTTAACAAGGAGTGTGGAGAATGGATCAATCATTAGGTTATTTACGAGAAATATTAGCTGGCTATACGGAAAATGATGCAATGGGAAAGAGACTTTTTGATAAAGTTTCAAATCGTAATTACGTAACAGAAGGGAAGTTTGTTGAGGACTTAACGCAAGTAGAAAGCAATTATCTTAATCGTGTATTGGTTGATGCAATTAAATACGCAAATCAGGAACAGGACGCTGAAAGAGCACATCAATTAAACGAAGTGTACGAGCTGTTATTTATCTGACTAGATCGGCAGTGTGACGATTTAGATTTAAGATGGAAAAGAGGGGACATCATTTGACGAATATTATAGATGGAATGGATGAAGCGAGGTTTCAATCACCTTATCCAAATGGTAATAAGCAAAGAAAAAGTAAAAGTAAGGAAGATAAGAAAATGCCGATGGTACTAAAAAATTTAAAGAACGGGTCATGAAAAGGGCATGATACAAAGCATAATAAAACTCCGCTTAGTATGGCGGAGTTTTATTATGCTTTGAGCTAACAATAGCGGAGGGTCATCTTATATATAAACATCATTAGGCATAAATCAGAGAGGAGAGGAAAATACTAAGCAGACAATTAATTAACTTTCGGAGGTAAAGTACATGTCTGTGTTTGTTTACCAAACATTTGAGTTGAAGCAGGACAAATTTAAAGAGGGAATTGAAAATTTACAGGAAATGGTTAAGTATCGGAATGAAAATTATAATCATAAGGTGGAAATATTAACACCTATTACAGGAAAAGATTATACATATGTGCTTTTTTCAACATATGAAGGACTAGCAGAGATGGAATTACAAAATAAAAAAATGTTTGATGATGAAGAGTACTTGAAATTGATTGGAGATTTTTTTCTGCAAAATATTGTGCAAGGAAGTATGCATACACAGTTCTATCGACGAATGAGTGAGAAGAAAAAAGATAACAACGATGATAAGGATAAGAAAAAAGAGTAAGCGAATCATTTACAATAAACGAACATGGGGGCATTACTTTCAGGAGTAAAGTCCTTATTCTGATTGGAAGGGAGCTCAGCATCATGATTTAAAGAAGAGCTGTAATTCCTTGATAGCCAAAATATAAACCAAATCCAATGAGTGTTAATCCGGATAGGATGGATATACCTCTTAAGCTGTTAAGACTTAAAAATTTTCGGAACCCGGTTGTTAGCCCAGCAACGACAAGATCCCACAACATTAAACCAAGAAAGATCATAGCGCTATAAACGAGCAGGGATTCTGTTCCGTTTACTTGGGCCGTTTTTGCTAAAACAGAACCGTAGATCCCTAACCAGAAAAGAATCGATAAGGGACTTGTAATAGACATAATGAAGCCTGTAAGAAAACATTTGAATAATGAATCTCTTCCGCGGCTATCAGCAAGGGCAAGTGAATTAGCACTAAATATACTTTCCACTCCTGAATAAATAAGTATAAAGGCTCCAAATAACCAAAGGAATACTTGGACGATAAACACTTCCAGGAAATGGACCATTCCTAAATAAACCATTAGCATAAATACCCCATCTGCTATCATGGAGCCAACTCCAACAATCCATGCATGCCAAAACCCGTTTTTAATTCCTTTATCTAAACGGGCTGAATTAACGGGGCCGATGGGGGCTGCTAACGTAAATCCTAACAAAATATAGCTTAATAAAATACTCAAGCTCAAACATAATCACTCCACTCGATATTAAATAATAACTTGTACATTCTATGTATAAAAAGATAGAGCTATGAATCCTCGTCCTAAAAATATCCAAGTATTACAGTGGGATAATTTATCAAAGCGAGGGGAGAGTGAAGTGAGTGAATGTTTAATGGGACTATCATTTTTTGTCAAGGATAATATGCTAGCTAGCGGTCCATATTAAAAGTAGTTAGTGCGATTTCTGAAACAGCTGTAACTGTTTCAGAAAATAATAAAAAAAAGGCGTGTCACCGATGGAACATGTAGAAAATATTCAATCTGTAAAGGCTAACAAGAAGTCAAAGAGTACATCCAAAAACAAGCCTAATAATCAAAAGTGGGCTGTACTATCCATTTCATCGATTCCGCTTGTGATGACATTAGGAAATTCAATGCTTATTCCAGTTCTTCCAGCTATGGAAAAGAATATAGGGATATCACCGTTTCAATCTAGTATGATTATTACTGTCTACTCGATTTTAGCTATCATTTTTATTCCTATTGCAGGGTTCTTATCCGATCACATAGGCAGGAAGAAGGTTATTATTCCAAGTTTAGCTATTGCGGCAATTGGAGGACTGATTTCTGCATGGGCAGGATGGAGAATGGATAATCCATATTGGATCATTTTAATTGGACGGGCTTTACAAGGAATTGGAGCTGCTGGGGCTTTTCCAATTGTCCTACCGCTTGTCGGTGATATGTTTAAGACGGACGAAGAAGTGAGCAGCTCGCTAGGGTTAATCGAAACGTCCAATACGCTTGGGAAAGTATTGAGTCCTATTTTGGGAGCCTTTTTGGCAGGGTTCTTTTGGTTTATCCCATTCTTTTCTATTCCAATTTTTTGTTTAATATCAATTTTACTTATGGTTTTCTTAGTTAAAACCCCTAATAAGAGAGAGAAACCGCTTCCCTTTAAACAATTTATACACAACATAAAGGATACGTTCAAAAACAATGGGAAATGGCTTTATGCTGTGTTTATTATTGGAATTATCTTAATGTTTGTGCTATTCGCTGTTTTATTTTATTTGTCCGATACATTGGAAAAAGTATACGATGTGAAAGACGTAAAAAAAGGGTTGTTATTAGCTATTCCACTGGGAGGGCTATGCATTGCTTCTTATATTACAGGGAAATTAATTAAAGAAAATAAAGTACTTATGAAATGGCTTACCTTTGGAGGAATTGTTTTATTAGTTGCATCGATTGTAACGCTAAGCTTTTCTAAAGCTATGTGGTTTATGATTACTTTATTTTTATTAAGCGGTATTGGAATTGGAGTAGGGCTGCCATGCCTCGATGCATTTATTACATCAGGCATTGAAAAGCAAGAACGTGGGACTGTTTCTTCTATTTATAGCTCAATGCGTTTTATTGGGGTAGCTGCTGGGCCACCTATTATGGCGATTATGATGAAACATGCTGAAAACTCTCTTTTTTATATATTAGGCGGTTTAAGTGTGATTGCAGCTATTGCTACGTTTATCGCTATCAAGCCTGAAACCGAAGAAGCAAAATGAACAGATGTTTCATAATCAAGGAACAAGGCTATCTCCCCCTGAGACAGCCTTGTTTCTAATTAATGAGCCGATTTAGCCTGATCAATATGTTTGATATGCTTATAATTGCACAAGATGAATACTACAGAAAGGATAACAAATCCTGCACCTACAAGAAACGGAACATGTGAGTTGTAAATCTCGGCAAGTTTAGCCGCCATGAAAGGAGATATCGCAGCTCCGATGAAACGTAGGAAGCTGTATGCAGCAGATGCTGTAGATCGTTCAACAGGTGCTGCATCCATTACAGCGGTTGTAATCAATGTGTTATTATTTCCTAACAGCGCACCTGCAATAATAACAGCAGCGATTACGACAACGGAGTGTGCTGTCCAAATCCCCATTATGAGCAAGGTAAGAGCAAATAAAAGTAACATCATGACCATCGATTTAATGGCTCCGAAGCGTTGTTGAAGTTTTGGCGCCATAAAGACAGAAGTAATCGCAAGTAAGATTCCCCAACCTAAAAATACATAGCCTAATCCTTTTGGATTTAGCCCCATGATGAATGGTGCATACGCCATAATTGTAAAGAATCCGATATTGTACAAGGCAGCAACAATCCCTAATGTGAGCAGTGAACGATACTTCATCGCACGGAACGGATCTAATAAGGAAGTTTTGGTTTTAGTAACTGTTTTTGTGTTCGATGCGGGCATTAATTTAGATAGAATAATAAAGGCAAGGACCATCAATGTTGCGACACCAAGAAATGGTGCTCTCCATGATAAAGAACCTAATGTTCCACCAAGTAGTGGTCCAACTGATATGCCAAGTCCAACCGCCATTTCATATAGAATAATCGCTTTGGCCGTTCCACTATTAGAAAGAGAAACGATTGCGGCTAGAGCAGTTGCCACAAATAAGGCATTACCAAGGCCCCAGCCAGCCCGCAACCCAACCAATGTCCATATATTGTTGGCGATTCCGCCACCAAGTCCTGAAACAATCGCAATGATGATAATTCCTAGAAGCAACGTCCATTTATGTCCAAGTCTTGAAGAAAGCGTACCAGTAATAAGCATTGCAAATGCCATGACAGCATTATAACTCGTGTAAAGTAAAGTTACTTCACTAGGTGTAGCATGCAATTTTTCAGCAATGGTTGGTAAAACAGGGTTCACAAGCCCCATTCCCATAAAGGCTGTAATACTAGCGAAAAAAATTGCCCATACAGCTATCGGTTGATGAAAAAGACCACCTTGCCCTTTTGATAATTCAGATTGTGCCGGTGGTATTGCTACTTTTGCTTTTACTTTTGATGTAGCTGACATACCTTTCTCCTCTCCTAACTGTTTTCAACTATCTATAAGGAAAAACTCCTCATAGTTTTTTTACTAATAAATCCAAATATGCACAATGAATAAATGTAACAATATCCCTGAAGTTGTATTATACAACTATTTTAATTGTATGATGCAACTATTTGATATGTCAATACAATTTTCTATCGTGATTAGTCGTGAATTGACAAACGTCTGTAGTGAGTTATCATAATTTATAGAGAATATTTGATGAGGTGGAAAGATGATGAAGGAAGATTTACTGGAAACAATCGAACTAGAAATGGCAATACTCGGTCGGCGTCTTACATCTGTTACACCGAATAAAGCTCAAACGAATCTAGACCGAGCTACATATCTTCTATTGCTTAAGTTATTCGTTCAAGGTTCTATTGGAGTAAAAGTATTGGCGAATGAATTACAATTGGATATGTCTACAGTAAGTAGACAAGCTGCTACATTAGAGCATAAAGGGTATGTGAATAAAATCCCTGACCCCCTAGATGGTCGCGCCTCCTTTTACCAAATTACTGAACTGGGAAAAACAGAATTATTAACATACAAACAAATGAGAATGGAGAGAATTGGGGATTTAGTGAAGGAATGGTCAGATGAAGAATGCGAAGCATTTGGCCGACTGTTAAAAAAGTTTAATCAAGCACTACATCGAAAGTAGAGATAATACGTCATCAAGGCGATTGGAAATGGTAGAGAATTCTTAAGAAAAGGGGCGATTCTAAGTTATGTATGAACTAAAAACAAAGGAAAATGATAACAGTGTTATAGAGTTTATTGAAGCGGTTGAAAGCCCTAAAAAGCGTGAAGATGCCTATAGATTGTTAGATATTTTTACAGAAACGACAGGTTTTCAAGCGAAAATGTGGGGACCGAGTATTATCGGATTTGGTTCTTATCATTATAAATATAAATCTGGTCATGAAGGAGATGCACCGCTAGTCGGCTTTTCACCTCGAAAAGCAAAAATTAGCTTGTATTTTGCGACGGGTGACACGACACGAGAAGAATTGTTAAAGGGTTTTGGCAAACATACGACAGGAAAAGCGTGTGTATACATTAATAAAGTGGCAGATATTGATGTGGATGTGTTAAAAGCGTTAATTCAGCAATCTATAAGATTTCTACAAGAAACTTATCCGAATTAAATTTGAAAATAAAAGAATCTAAACCCTTAATGAGTCTAGATTCTTTACAGGCTGCTGAGAGATTCCTCAACAGCCTATTTTAATGCTTATAGAAAGTCATTAATGTTTTCGTTTACCCAAACATAGATTTTTTCTCTTACGTCTGCATCGTTTGCTCCGTGTTGTTCTGAAAGAGCGACAATTTCAGCTGGCAGCTGCTCGATTACTTTGTCTACTTGCTCGTCTGTTGGCGGCATTCCTAATGCGTCAATAAAGCACTCTTGAATAATTTCTTTCATGTCTGTTCCTCCGTTAAGTAAAATAAATGGACTAGCTTCCTTTTCAAATTTTAATTGAATTTTATATAAATTGAAACATATTTCAGCTCTAGTTAAAAAAAATACCCTAATCCGTTGAATTTATGATTAGGGAGGAGGTATATAAGGAAAAAGGCTGCCCCTTTTCATTTCGGGACAACCTCTTTTTACACGGTCACGAGTTGTTTAGTGTCACTTGATTCTTTTGTTTTTAATAATACAGTGATTTCTGTTAATAGTACAACTTCTTCATATTGATTGGTCATAGTAAATTTGAGGGTGACTTTGCCGCGGCCAGGGTTTGATGTTGGTTTTGAATTGACAACTTCTACTTCTGTATATAACACATCATTCTTTCTAACAGGTGCTGTAAATTTAACATAGTCAAGACCTTTTCCAACGATGAATTCCTCACCTAATTTATTTAAGCGAATCCATTGTCCCCACATCTTACCAAGAGTTAGAAAGCCAGAGCTGATGATTCCGTTAAACATGCTATTTTCAGCATATTCTTGATCAACATGGATTGGTTGAGGATCGTATTTCATTGCAAAATCGGCAATTTCTTCTGATGTCATTAAAATAGGTTCACATTGAAAACGTTGGCCAAGTTTAAATTCTTCGAAAAACATTAAGATTCTCTCCGTTCTTTTGTTTGTGTGTTATGTAACGTGTTACACATTTTATTTTTAATAGGATATTTTACAACTATAAGTTTAAATTAAAAATTTACGTTAGTAAAATACTAATTTTAGATTGGATTTTTAATTAATATTTGTATTAATAAATAAGGAAGGAATACGGGGGATTTAATATAAAGGAATAAAATGCCTGTTATATCAACAGTTTTATTTCTTCTTTATATGAATGAATTGTCTGTTGAAATGATAAACAGAAGTTTTTTCTAATATTTTTTATAGATTACATAATTTTCTAATATAATTTTAAATATCATTGGTTATTATTGATTATAGAAGTCGTGGAATATACGGCTATTTTTTTGTATTACTACAGTGATTAATTTGACAAGGGAAGTTGGATGAAATCGTTATTTGAAAATTTATTATCCTACCTTGTCGTAATGATTATTATACTGATATATAACAAGGTGTATAATTTCACTTTCTTTTTCAGAAAATATGTAAGGAGGGAATGAATAGTTATTTGTTCAAACCTACTCATATTACAGTAGTAAAGAGATCTTCTGTAATAAATCTACACAAAAACTTTGATACATCGTTTTTTGTGTATGAGAAGATGCGGAGGGAAATAAAGAGTTATCATGGTTCTTGAGCTTATTGATAAGATTGTGTATGTAATAAAACAGAATGGTTTTTGATATGAAACGCTATAAACTTGTCTTAAAAAATGCGGAGAAGGTCTATCCCTTTTTCATTTGAAAAGCTGTATTTAAAGTATTGCGAAAAAGTAGTTTGAGCGGTACGAGCAACCACTTTTTTGGGGTCGATTCTAAAAAAAGTAATAATACTGGTAAAGTTTTTTATTGATTTTTTTATGAGAAAGATGTTATGTTTTATTTCAAGGAAATATTGAAATGAATTCAAGAGTTTTTCTATTTTGGGGGAAATGGGAATCGTTGGATTTAGGAATCTTTCTATTTTGGGGAAAATAGAAGTTGTTCGTAATTTTCAGTATTTTCTATATTTTCTATTTTTTGGGGAAATAGAAAATGATACATGGGAACAAGGGGGAACTATAATGAAAAACAGATGGTTAATTGCTTTATCGGCTATTGCGATTCATCTCTCAATTGGTGGTGCATACGCTTACAGTGTATACAAGCTACCATTAGTTGAAACGATGGGATGGACAGCCACACAAGTAACTGTAGCATTTACAATAATGATGGCGCTTGCAGGAACGTCTGCCGCCTTTTTTGGAAAATTTGTTGAAAAGAATGGTCCGCGAAAATCAGCTATGGTAGCCGCGATTCTTTTCGGTGCAGGACAAGCTGGTTCAGGACTAGCTGTCATGATGGATTCAGTAACACTTTACTGGTTAACTTATGGATTATTAAGTGGTCTTGGAATGGGGATTGGATATATCTCACCAGTATCAACACTGATTAAATGGTTCCCAGATCGTCGAGGATTAGCAACAGGTATGGCTGTACTTGGTTTTGGTGCAGGGGCTCTTATTACAGCTCCAGTAGCAGCTAACCTTATGCAATCTGTAGGTATTTCATCTACGTATTATATTTTAGGTGCAGGCTACTTTATACTAATGTTTTTAGGTGCTTCTTACATCACACCGCCTCCAGCGAATTATATGCCAGAGGGAATGAAACAAGCTATTGACACTGGTAAAAAAGAAGTAAAGAAGGATTTACGACAATTAACAGCAAAAGAAGCAGTGAAAACAAAGCATTTCTGGATGCTGTGGGCAATGAAACTTATTAATACGAGTGCGGGGATTATGATGATTTCGGTCGCTTCTCCAATGGCTCAAGAGGTAGTTGGCTTATCAGTTGCTGGCGCCGCTGCTCTAGTAGGGATCATGGGAATCTTTAATGGTGGTGGTCGACTTGGTTGGGCCGCAGCTTCTGATTATCTTGGTCGACAAAATGTTTTCATCATCTTCTTTGTTATTCAAATCGTAGCGTTCTTGTTACTACCAATTACAACAAACGTTTTAATATTCCAAGTATTGATTTTATTAGTTGTTAGTTGTTATGGTGGAGGATTCTCTAATCTCCCTGCTTTCGCTGGAGATTTATTCGGAACAAAAGAAGTTGGTGCGATCCATGGTTATTTATTAACAACTTGGTCATTAGGTGGAGTGTTTGGACCGATATTAGTAAACGCTATTAAAGGAAGTACAGGCAGTTATATTCCTGTTTTCTATACGTTCTTTGGGTTAATTACGGTTGCTTTTATCATTTCAATTTGGCTGAAAATGGACATTAAGAAATTCCAAATGAAGCAACAAGTAGTTAATGAACAACAGGCAGGAAAGGCTTCAAGAAGGACTTCATAATGGCGATTAGATGTTTCTAGACTTTAATCCGCAACAGTAAAGTTTTGATTTATAATTGATTAAGACATTATCCATGTAGTTTCCTTATCGTGAGATGGGAGATACTTGGGTAGTGTCTTTTCTTGGTTTAGTAAAAAAATTTTTGGTTGAGTAGGATTTGGACGAGAAAACGCGAAATATATATTGTTAAACATAATAATATAGGAGGCGTTTATGAATCATTTAAAGAAAGTGATAGGTATATTATTAGCGATTACATTAGTTGTTGGTGTATCCTTTCCTGTTAACGCTACAAAGACTACAACGAAAGCTAAAACGGTAGATTACGTAGCGCTAGGCGATTCATTAGCAGCAGGAATGACACCGGATGGAATTTTGGATTATAGTTATACCGATTATGTAGCTTCAAAGTTTGAGAGTAGTAAATTATATAAGTTAGTGGATTACGATAATTTTGGTGTTTCAGGGTATACATCTGTTCAGCTGAAAAATGATGTTTTGAAAAGCAGTAAGATTAGAAAAGAGATAAAAGCAGCTACTCATATTACAATTGATATTGGAGCCAATGATCTTTTAGCTAAGCTTAAAACAGAT
>Ga0182739_1003797_pt1 | contig 12920 bp, 8 predicted proteins | sample eDN5th30CBELigBY_FD_128873 | JGI IMG/M metagenome (GOLD analysis project Ga0182739, IMG submission 128873) | Enriched backyard soil microbial communities from Emeryville, California, USA - eDNA 5th pass 30_C BE-Lig BY (version 2) (version 2) | ecosystem: Environmental > Terrestrial > Soil >... | reverse complement strand
GGGCATGCCAATCACCGGCGCGCGTGGTCATGGCGCGACGTCGACGATGCGTTGCGTTGACGTCGCGGCTCTCTTCGCGGCCGCGGTCCTCCGCCGAAACCCGGACAGCGTCCTCGTCCCGTTCGACAACCTGATCCACAAGGGGGAATTCGACCCGGGCGACACCATCCTCAGCCTCGCCGAGCGACTCGCCCGCTACGGCGGTGGCGGCACCGACTGCTCTTTGCCCCTCCACGCCGCTAACACCACCTTCCGCGACCGCAAGTTCGCGGGTTGCGTGCTGGTCAGCGACAACGAGAGCTGGATCGGTGCGGGCGTGCACGGGTCGACCGGCGTGATGACCGAGTGGCAGGCGTTCGTCAAGAACCAAGTCCGGCTCCAGGGGGGCGACTTCGCCGGCCCGAAGCTGGTCTGCATCAACCTCCAGCCCTACGGCACGACCCAGGCCCCCGAGCGTTCGGACATCCTCAACGTCGGCGGATTCAGCGACGCGGTCTTCACGGTCGTCGCCTCGTTCCTCGGAGACGGACCCTCGCGGTTCGTCGCGGAAGTGGATGCGATCGAGCTGTAGCGTGTGGGTCCGTCGAAACCGGTGATCGCGAATCCCCCTGGGGGCCGTCCTCGGCCTGCCAGGGGGTTTGTCATTCCGGCGAAGCTCGTCCGGAATTGCAAGGCGCGACCGGGAAATGATCCCAGTCGCGTCTTGCACCGTTCCAGCCGAGCACAAACTCACAGAATCATTTCATTGTTTGCTGATTTTCTGTGCCTTGCGCACGAGGGCGAGGAACTCGCCTCTGTACCCCTGCGGGTCCCTGCTGGCCGCGGAGGTAGCCAGTTCCAGGACCGAGTCGTACGTTAGGCTCCCCTTGTGGGGCGAGTCCCGCAGCAGCATCCCGAAGCCCGCGACCGCCACGGCGAATTGGAGGTCGTGACTCGCCTGCGAGACGGCGGCGGCCCCGCCGTCGACCAGGCCGACCTTGAGGAGCCGGCTTTCGTCTCTCGCCGGCGGCTTGTATCGCAGCTTGACGATCAGCGATTCGTCGCGATCCTGGCTCAAGGACCGCGTCGCCTTCTGGAATTCAAGCGGGTCGATGGCGGGGACGTTGTCCTCCCGGCCCGCGGGGATCAGTTCGTAAAGCGCGGTGACGTGGTGGCCCGCGCCGACATCACCGGCATCCTTGGCGTCGTCGTTGAATTCCTGATTGCGGAGGAGGCGGTTCTCGTACCCGATCAGGCGGTAGGCACCGACCTTCGCCGGGTTGAACTCGACCTGGACCTTGACGTCTTTGGCGACCGTCACGAGGGTCGCCCCCATCTCTTCGACCAGGACCTTCCGAGCCTCGCGGAGCGAGTCGATGTAGGCGTAGTGGCCGTTTCCCTTGTCGGCGAGCTGTTCGAGCGTCGCGTCCTTAAGGTTGCCCATGCCCACCCCGAGGACGGTAAGGAAGACGCCACTCTTGGCCTTGGCCTCGATCAAGCGGACGAGCTCGCCCTGGGCGGAGACACCCACGTTGAAGTCACCGTCGGTGGCCAGGATCACCCGGTTCGTCCCCCCTTCGAGGAAGTTTGCCACGGCCTGTTGGTAGGCGAGCTGGATGCCCGCGCCACCGTTGGTCGAGCCGCCGGACTCCAGTTGCTCGATCGCGCCGAGGATCCGCGTCTTTTCCTGGCACGAGGTGGACGGCAGAACCAACCCGGACGCCCCTGCGTAGACGACGATCGCCACGCGATCGTTCTCGCCAAGGCGGCCCACCATCGCCCGCAGCGCCGACTTCAGTAGCGGCAGCTTGTTTGCGTCGGTCATCGACCCGGAGACATCGATCAGGAAAACGAGGTTGCTCGGGGGCCGCCCCTCGCGGCCGACCGGCCGTGCCGTCAGCCCGATCCGCGCCAACCGGTGACCGGGGCTCCACGGACAGGCCGCCGCCTCGAGGTGCACGGCCATCGGCGCGTCCCCCGTCGGCGGTGGGTCGTCGTAAGGGAAGTAATTCAACATCTCTTCGATCCGCACTGCATCCTTCGGCGGCAACGCACCGTGGTCGAGGAACCGGCGGACGTTGGCGTAGCTGGCGGTGTCCACGTCGACCGAGAACGTCGATAGCGGCTCGTCCCGGACGCGGAGGAACGGGTTGTCGACGATATGGTCGTAGTCCTCCGCGTTGGGCCCGGCTCCCGGCGCGCTGGGCCCGACCGCGCCAGCCACCTCCGCTGGTCCCGCCGTCACGGCCGACGTCACCTCCCCCGGCGCCGTGGGCCCGTCGTAGGAGTCGGACGAGATCACCTCCGCGCCGCGTTTCGTGAGCAACGCCCTCAGCGTCACGGGAGCAATCGTCGCCTTGACGAATCTCACGGCCCCGTCCAGGAACAGCGCGTTGGACCCGTCGTCGTGACACCCGAGCAGGCTCCCCGGCCCTTGCGGACTTCCGGCCACCGCCTCGGGCACGTCCTCCGGCTTCGTCCATGGGATCGTCCGTCGTGTCTCGCCGACGGCGAGGGTGTTGCTCGTGCCGTCCGCCACGTCCACGATCTTCACCGGCTTGAAGTCCGAAGGGAACGCCGTATCTGCGCCCACCACGACCTGGTAGCCCGTCATCCCCGGCTTCGAGTCGGGGTGACTTGGGCAGGCGTAAACGTCGGGCCGGTCGTTCAGCAGAGCCAGGTTGTGCGGACTGTCCCACGGCTCATCGAGGTGAAACTTGGAATACCGATGCCCCGACCCGAGGTACGGCAGAATCGCCACCCGCCAGCTCAGCATCGGCCGTCCCTGCTTGTCGGTGATGGCAGCCGGCGGGAAGCAGCCGAAGGCGTCATGGTAGTCATGGAGGGCCAACCCGATCTGCTTGAGGTTGTCCTGGCATTGCGCCCGCCAAGCCGCCTCGCGGGTCGAGCCGGCCAGGGACAGAACCAGGGCGAGTATGACGAGACCGCCAAACGTCACCATCACCGGTTTCTGCCAGGCCACACCTCGGCGCCAAGGGCGACTGCCCTCGTTTCCCGACCGCAACCGGCCACAACCCGGGCACCGTGTGTCCAGGCCCTCGGCCTCGTACAACTGCCCGCATGCACACGCCACGAGCTCCACCACGGGACACCTCCCTCTGCCATCAGTGGATACGCCCCACGTCCGCGCCCGCCGCTCCGGCCACCTCGCACCGGCACCTCCTCGGAGGCCTACGAACGCAGGCTCGACACGACGAAGACGTTCACCCGCTCAAGCCCGAACAGCGAGCCGTGAATCACGCCGCTCATGCAAAGGCCGCCGGGAGGGCAGCCCCAGGAGCCACGGCAGCGCAAAGCCGCCGCAGGCCGCTTACAAGTGTCACAGGAAACAAGAAGGATTGCAATGCCCGGAGTCGGTCAATTCGACACAGGTTGCGGCTGACCGATCGAGGCTTCGAAGCGGGGTAAGCCGCCATCGACCCGCTCCTCGGCAGTTACGAGCCAAAGCGCCATCGCCAGGTGCGAAGCTCGAGGTCGATCGTCCCTCGGATCGCGCTTCGAGGCACGGTCATCGGCGGGAAACGGTATCGGTTCACCTCGCCTTCGAGGCGGGCAGCTCCGCCTCGGGGGTGAAGTGGCCGCGGGTCGGCACCATGGAATTCATGGCCGGTACGGTCGCCGTGACGTACCTCGAAGGAACCCGGTGGCAGCGCGACCGAAATTGACTCCTGGCCGGGCAAATCCTATGATCCCAGCCATCCGCCCAGGAGCTGCCCCCTTCGAGTCGCGTCCCGTCGCCGTGTCCCTCGACCCTCGATGGAGGTGGTCCATGCATCTCACACCGGGCCTCTTGACGTTGGTCCTGCCCGAGAGGATGGGTTCGCCAGCCCGGTCGCGAGACCGCCGCGCCAGTCGACTGGGACGTTCGACCTCGGTCGACCCGCGACCGGAAGGTCCGGGCGAGGCCTCCGCGTTGCGGGTCTATCTCGCCGCGGTCCTGGGCGGCACCGTCAGTGCGTCCGCATGGTTGGTGCCGGGCACCGGGATCAGCGCGGCGCTCGGGTGGGTCGCTGCACTGCTCCTGGTCTACACGGTCCGTGCGCGGCGAGCCTATCTGCCGGCGTTTGGCGCCGGAGTCGTCGGTCACCTCATCGGCTTTTACTGGGTCGCCGGCACGGTCTCCGCCTTTGGAGGTTTCAGCCTGCTGGTCTCGACGCTGATCTTTACCCTTTTCGTGGCCCTCGGCGCACTCCTCTTTCTGGTCTTCGCCCTGGTTCATCACCAGTTGCCGGCCGCGTTCGACGCCCTGGCCTTGCGGTCGGCGACCGCGGTCGTGATGGCCGAGCTCCTGACGATTCGCCTCTTCCCCTGGCACTTTGGGCATACCCAGATCGCCTTCACTCCGTTCGTGCAGATCGCCGGTATCGGCGGCGCGATGGCCGTTTCGTTCCTGATGTTCTGGCTGGCGGAGGTCGGCGTCCGCATCGTCGTCTTCCGCGAGTGGCGAAGGACGTTCCTCGTCCCCGTGCTCCTCTTCGCCCTGGCGATCGGCTATGGGGTCGCGATGATGCGTACGTTCACCTCGCTGCCGGGCCGCCCGCAGGAAGTCATCGTGGTACAGGGCAACGCCTCCCTGGCCGAGAAGCGCGACATCGACTCGGCCCGGAAGAACCTTGACCGGATTCACGAACTGAGCCGTCAGGCCGCCCATCCCGGTTCCCTGGTGATCTGGCCCGAGGGTGCCGTGCCAGCCTACATCCCCGCCGGCATCGGTAAGGTGGGACGCCCACCGGTCCTGCCGTGGATCGGAGGCGATACCGCCCTCCTCGTCGGCTCCTATTCCTTCCTACCGGATCGCCGACGGTACAACGCCGCCTTCGCGGTCTACCCGGATGGCACGATTCCGTGGCCCTACTTCAAGCAAATCTTGATCCCATTCGGCGAATCCATCCCCTTGTCCTCGTACCTCCCCTGGCTCAAGGGGTTGAACTCCAAGGCCGGGGTCTTCAGCGCCGGGACGGAGACCCAGGTCTTCTCCTACCCGATGCGACGGCCGGACGGGAAAGTCTCGACCCTGAAGGTTGCGCCTTTGATTTGCTATGAGGACACAGTCCCCGCGCTGGCTCGCAAGGCGTCTCGGAAGGGGGCGGAGCTTCTGGTCAATATCACGTCCGACTCCTGGTTCGGCCGCACGCTGGCCCCCCACCAGCACCACCTGATCGCCGCCTTCCGGGCCATCGAGAATCGTCGGTTCTTAATCCGAGCCACGAACACCGGCCTCAGCGGCGTCGTCGACCCACTCGGCCGGACCATCGCCTCTATCCCCCCCTTTGCCGAAGGGACCGCAACAGCGCAAGTGACCCCACTCACCTATCACAGTGCTTATACCAACGGGATCGGCGACCGGCCCTGGTGGACCCTGCTGGTGGTCAGTCTCGTCTCGACCGTCCGTGCGAAAAGGACGGAGCGCGTTCGGGTCTCTCGTGCCTGAGAACTCGGGGAAAGGCCTCCCGGAGAGCAAGGAATCACTGCCGCCTTTACAGCCACACACGCCCACTCGCCGGTCGCCGTTCAGTGCGGCCCCCAGTAGCGGCCCAGGTCGAGATATCCCTCCTCGTCGAAACTGAGGGGCTCGGGTTCCTGGACGATACGTGCGTTACCGTCGGGCGGGAGCGTGGCAATCAATCCCGGCGAGACGAGCAGCCGGGTCATCTCCAGGGTGCTGTAGATGAGCGCTGCGCGGACACCGTTCGGTCCCGACGGGCAGACGGCGAGCGCAAGCTCGAGGGTGCGGCGATCGCTCTCGCAGACGATCGGCCGCTGGGCCTGGTTGGGGGTGAGCGCGGAAAGGCAGTTGACCGCCGTCCGTTCCCAGTCCACCGCCTCGTCGAAGCGGCGGGTGATGAACTGGCACATGCCAACGCCAATCGCGTTGCCGTGACTTCCTTCGGTCAGGCGGCCGCCGATGATCGTGTGAACTCGCGGCATCGTGGGCTTCCAGGGCTTTCCCTGCTCGTAGCCATAGGGCGAGCGCCCGATCGCCTTCGTGTGCATCCCCTGGCCGGACTTGTCCTTTCCCAGAAAGGCACAATAGAGGAGATCGAGATCCAACACGGGCAGCGCGGGCATCAGGAGCTTCGAGCGGCCGAGCGCTTCGGCTTCCGCAGCGAAGAACTCGTCCACGGTGGTTACGGGAACACCGATGATCTCGGCGGTCTCGTCGCAGGCGTTCTCGATAATCCCCAGCCCGCCGGCGATCTTCACCTCCGTTCCACTGATCGTCCGTCGCGCGGCGAGTTCGATCGCAGCGCCGAGGCCGATCCGCGGAATATGTCGGTGCATCTCAATGGCGCGCATCTTGGACAGGCCCAGGGCGAGGATCTTCGCGAACCCGGACTCCAGACCGAAGAACGCCGCGGGCAGCGGCACCGGCCAGTCGATGTCCGTGTGCTCCTTCACCCGGTTCAGCAGCACGATGCAATCGCACGCCAGGGCTTCCTCCGAGACGTGGATCTCGACATGATCCACGGTGGCGATATGCCGTGTGTCCATCCGCGAGTGTATGGCGGCTCCGACCGACGCCTCGGTCACGCCCCGGGACGCCGCCATGTCACGTTCACCGGCCTCGGTCCCACCCCCATGCGTGCCCATGGCGGTCAGGACTCGGACCTCCGCGCACTGGACCTTGAGAAAGTCGACCGCCGCTCGAACGACGGTTTGGATGTCGCGGATGCCTCGGCTCGGCATGGTCAGTCCCACGACCTTGTCGCGCAGGACTGCCGGGTCCGGGAAAAGCTTCCTCATCTCTCGAAACACCGCAGCCCGGACATCGTGTTCGCGCGGACGCGCAAACGTCTGCTCCAGGACACCGAACGGCGGTAACGCCGTCACTCGTGGGCACAGATCGGTATCCATGAGCGCTCCTCGACTCCGATCACCGAAAAGGCGATCGGTTCTTTATCTCGCTTTACAGAAGGTTGTTGGCGACGGATCAACGGTGTGCGCCGTCCGCCCCTTGGCAGCCGCTGCCAGGGTAGGGCGATGGTTCGACCAGGCGCTGACGCACGCACCGGGCTCGAGGCGGCCATCGGATCTCCGACGACCCCGGTGCTCTACGGCCCAACCTGCACCGCCGCGCTGGGGGGCGACTCGTTGCCGGCCGCGTCCAGGAAGGTCAGAGTATAGGTGTGCGGCTCGCTGGCGTCCACGTCGAGGCCCTGGGTCCGCAGAGGCTTTGGCGAGGAATCTCGGCCCGTTGCGAGGAAGTCCGTGGGCTTGAGGCCGAATTCCTTCCAGGGTCGGCCGTCGCGATGGACTCGCACGGCGCGGAGGCCGCCATCGAGTGCCGGGCTGATCCGCCAGCCCAATCGCGCAGGTTTGCCGATGGTGCGATCGACGAACATCTCGGGCGGCGCGAGTTGGGGGCTCACCGGACGCAGCGTGCCGTGCTCGGAGAACTCGCGCCAGCGCTCCGCCACTTCAGGGGTGGGAAGCCACGCCAGGGCGGGATCACACAGGGTCTCCGGGGTCGTGTCACGACGCTCCCTCGTCGTGATGTCGACGAGGACTCCGGCGGGTTCTTCGCCGGCAGTACGGGCCGAGAGCACGGCATCGAAGAAGGGGATGATGATCAGCCGCGAGTCGTCGCAATTGTGCTCGGAGCGAGGGTCGATCACCCGCCCCACTGGGCTGCCCTGGAGGCGGAGCGCGCGATACATCGCATTCATCGGCTCCCACGAGACGAAGTGACTGGAGCTCGGCACCGCCTCGCGCTTGCCCCACACGAAGAGGAGCGGCAGCTCACGCGCTGTCGCGAGGAACCGCGCGCGGAACTCCGGCGAGCCGAACTGCTTGTGACAGCCGCCGCGGAACGAGGCCGCCAGCACGCGGCCGGGGTGCCGCAAGATCATCTGCGCGGACCAGCTCGAACCACCGGAGTGCCCCCAGAACACCCAGGGAACGTCAGTCAGCTCCGCACGCCCCGCATCCCGCGCGAAGCCCGCGAGCGCAGCCAGGAGGGCCCGTTCCGACCCGCTCTCCGGGTCGTTCCACTCGTCACAGGCGCCCGCGACCCGGTACATGGGCACCAGCAGGGCCAAATCGTGCTTTCGCGCCAGCGCCCGCCAGTGGAAATCCCCCGTCACCGGCGGATGCTGCTCGGGCGAGGCATTCGTGCAGCCGTGCTGGTGGACGAGCACGCCGCGCACCGGCTTCTTCGCGTCGGGAATCCAGCAAGAGAACTCCGCGCGTTGGAACCGGTCTCCGGCCCCCGGCGAGATCGTCCGGGTGAGCAACAATCCATCCTCGGCAAGGGTTCCAGCCTCGGCCACCGCGGCGAGCGGAGGGCCGAGCAACAGGAACAGAGACACGGCGGTCGCGACGAGGGTCGGTTTCATGGTAGGGAGAGTCAGGTTAGGGTTCGGTTTTCACAATGAGACCCAGGGCATTCACTGCCAAAACCTGGGAAATGCCCTGGAGTGCGCACCCTGGATCGGACGAACGGTGTCATCTTCATGGTACGAGGGCCGGGTTGGCGTGCCCTTCCTTTGCCTGAAGGCAAATCGCCTCGGTATCATAGTGAAACACGAAGCGACCAAGACAGACGAAAACTCATCGATTCGCTGATCGGCATTTGTCGCATGGCCGAATTCGAATACCCAAACGACATGGTCCCACATCCCCGCTTCGGCGTTCGGAGTATCCCATCGGGGTTCGACGTGCCGCGGGAATTGATTCGGGCTGTCTATTGCTACGACCGACCGCCAGTCTTCCCCGAATCAGCCATTCCGGCCGACATCTCGCGACAAAACTATTCGGTCGTACCGCGTGCGTGCTACGTCGATTGGCTGAGGACGTGCCACTGCTGCGACCGGCCGTTCATTTTCTTCGCGAGAGAGCAGCAATACTGGTACGAGGAGCTTGGCTTCTGGGTGGATGCGCAATGCCTCCACTGCCCCGAGTGCCGCCGTTCACATCATCGTTTTCGGCGTGCGTGCCAACGGTTCTCTGAAACCGTCAGCCGGGGCCATGTGAGTCATGAGGAACTCACATCGCTCATACAAGATACAATTCTCTTGTACGAGAATGGTACTCTACGGAGCGAAAACAAGCTCCGAAGGATCAAGAACCTGGCTCTGGCGCAACGGCCAGGGTCCGAGGTGACCAAGGAGATCGCTGGCCTGGTCGCCAGTCTGCGGGCGAAGAGAAGGGGCACAGGCTAAGCACTTGGTCGCGACCGTTTCTGCAATACCCATAAAACCATGCAACTTATTGCACACAAACAGTGCATCCGTCAAGTCACTTGACGAAGCCATTCCTCTTTGTAGGGTAGGCTTTAGCCTGCCGGAGCTGGCCGAAGACCGGCAGGCTAAAGCCTATCTTACGAAGGTCTTCTCACATGTTTAATACATGAACCACCAAGAGCAGTCTTCCGGCGTGCCGCCGATTCCACTCCAGGGCGTGAGTTGACGGTCGAACCCCAGGGGGCTGGCCTCAGCACCGGAGAGGACCTACGCGAAGACGTGGCGGAGTGAGAGAAGAGAGAAAGGGTTGGCCAAGCATGATTGACCTCGCTGGCCGGGGGCGGTACGCCTTCAGCCAGCGAGGGTCCCTCATCAGTCGGGCCTGATGTTTTCGAAGAACTCTTCGACTGTCTCGGTCTCTCGTTCGCACTGGACCTGCTCGGCCAGGCGCTGGATGAATCCGTGCTTCAGAGCCTGAACGGCCGCCTTGAGGATACTGGACAGGGCCGCCGACTCTTCGGCCGTCAGCTCGCGTCCCAGCGCCTGGCGTCCCAGGACTCGCGTGGCCGCCTCGGCTTGCTCGTCCACCGACAACCCGCGTTCCGGCTCACCCATCGTCGTCCCCCCTCGCTCAAGGAGTCAAAGACTGAACCAAGCCGGCTCTCCTCCGATCGCCGCCGTTGCTCACCCCCTCGACGCTCGGCGAATCTCGCGCTGAGAAATCGCCCCGCTTTGCGATATCATCGGCGATCGTCCCGACCAAGTCACGTCGAAAGCGAAGAAAAGAAGGATTCCTTGATGCGAGACATCCGCGTCGCGACCGTGCAGTTCGAGCACCGCAATGACGACAAGTCCTACAACCTCGGGCGGATCCGAGACCTGACCCAGGCCGCGGCGGAGCGGGGGGCCGAGGTCGTTAGTTTTCACGAGTGCTCGATCTCCGCCTACACCTTCCTCCAGCACCTCGACCGCGACGGATTGGCCGCGGTCAGCGAGTCCGTCCCTGATGGTCCCTCGGTCCAGACCTTGATTGGGATCGCCCGCGAGTTCGGCGTGGTGGTGATGGCCGGCCTGATCGAGAGGGATGAGGACGGGGGGTTGTTCAATACCTACGTGGCGGTGAGCGGCGAGGGGCAACTGGCCAAGCATCGCAAGTTGCATACATTCGTCAGCCCCCACCTGTCTCCGGGCGATCGGTACAACGTCGCCGAGATCCTGGGGGTCAAGTTCGGATTCCTGACCTGCTACGACAACAACTTGCCCGAGAACGTGCGGATCACCGCCTTGATGGGGGCTGAGGTGATCGTGATGCCGCACGTGACGGGCTGCCTCCCCTCGGTGATGCCGGGGCGGGGGATCGTCGAGCCACGGCTTTGGGACAATCGGCACCGCGACCCCGTGCGGCTGCGACAGGAGTTCCAGGGACCGAAGGGGCGGGGCTGGCTGATGCGCTGGCTACCGGCACGCGCCTGGGAGAACGGGGTCTACGCCGTCTTCAGCAACCCGATCGGCCGGGACGACGACACGATCAAACCGGGCCTGGCGATGATCCTCGACCCGTTCGGCGAGGTCCTGGCCGAAAGCCAGGCGCTCGAGGACGACGTAGTCGTGGCCCTGTTGACGGCCGACAAGCTTGAACAGGCCTCGGGACGGCGTTACCTCCGTGCCCGACGCCCCGAGCTCTATGGCAAGCTCGTCGAACCCCCGCCCGCGGGCCAAGAGCCGGTCACGAAGCCGGGCTGGGCGATGGCCCACGAGTCGGATTCGCCCCACGCTTCGTCGCAAGATCGCTCCCGAACGGACGCGTGAGAGAGGAGGAAAGGGCAGGGGGGCTGGCCACAGTCGGACAGCCCACCCCGCGACCCAATCCACGCCAAGGCCAAGACAACGCTCAGGCCGCCTTCCTGGGCTTGGGACCCGGCTTGGGATCGAGGTTCTTCTCGAGTTCCTCGGGCGTAACCTTGCTCTTGGTCCCGTCGGAAGGGACGTCGACCTTGGCACTCCAGAGGATCGCGTTCAGCACCAGGGTGCGGAAGTCATCCTGGCCCCAGTTGTCGTGAAAGTGGGCGCCGGTGAACCCGAACGAACGGCCGCCGTCCTTTCGTTCGGTGGCCCAGGCCACGGTCTGATCCTTGTACGTATTCTTGTCGTGGCCGACGAGCTCTTCGGCCGTCAAGATCGTCGTGACCCGCGGATCGTCGGGGCGGAACCGGATCTTGAAGTACCACTCGTCGTTCGCCTTGAACGGCTTGACCCCACGTGTGATCGGGTGGCCGCTCTTGGGGAGGATCCGCGCGTTATTGTGCGGGTTGTCTGAATAGTGGGTCTCATAGTAGCCCCCGAGCCAGTCGAGGATCTGGTCGCCGACCTTCCCCTTGGGGAACTCGACGGCGTAATGGAGGCAAACCAGGCCGACCCCCTGATCCATCAGCTTGCGGATCGTCTCCATCCGATCGTCCTGGATCATCGGATGCCGGCCACCGCCGTCCATGAAGAAGACGACCGACCGGGCACCTTGGAACACGCTCTCGTCCTTGGGCCAGCCCCCCTCGACGAACACGGGGTCGATCCCCGGGATCTCCTTGAGGCACTTGACGAGCAGCTTGATCCCGGCGTTGAACTCGTGGGCTCCGGGAGGATGGCTCGGCGTGCCCGCGATCAGCACGATCTTGGTCTCCGCCGCCCCAGCCCCCGACGAGGCGGACAGGAGCGTCAGGCAAGCGAGCGCGAACCCTCCAAACAGCGTCTTCATCAGTCAATCCTCGAAGTTTTTGGAATGATTCGGGCAGGAAAGCGCAAAAAAGACACCGACCTCCCACCCCGCAGCGCGGGAGGCTCGGTGTCTTGATCGCGTGGACCGGAACGCGGGTCAGATCAGCTTGGTCTGGCCGGGGATCGCCACCGGCGGCACCGGCAAGGGTCCCATGGCCAACCGCTCGGGCAGCAGGTTCTGGGTCGAGCTGAGCGCCTGCTCCCAGGTCACCGCCTCGCCGGTATAGGCCGACATCCGGCCCATGATCGCCGTGAGGGTGCTCTCGGCCACCGTCTTCAGCTCATTGATCGGCTTGCCCGAGCGAATGCTGGCGAGCAGGTCGACGTGCTCCTGGACATAGGGGTTGACCCCCTTGCCGCGCGAGTCGTACGACACCTTGCCCGAGAGGTGGGTCCGGCCGCCGTTGTTCGAGCTCCAGAACTTCCCTGCCGACCCGACGACGGTCTCGGAGATGTCCTTCTCGCAGCCGTCGATCTGCCGGCACATGCTCATGACGTGAACATCGTTGGGATATTCAAAGTCAATCGCGAAGTGGTCGAAGATGTGCCCGTAGGCCGGGGAGGTGCGGACCTGGCGGCCCCCCATACCCACGGCGCGGACTGGGTGAGCGCCGATGGCCCAGTTGACCACGTCGATGTTGTGGACGTGCTGTTCGACGATATGGTCACCGGAGAGCCAGGTGAAGTAGAGCCAGTTCCGGACCTGCCACTCCATGTCGCTCCAGCTGGACTCGCGGGGCTTCATCCAGAGCGAGCCCTGGTTCCAGTAGCAACGCCCGCTCTTGATCTCGCCCAGGGCCCCTTCCTGGATCCGCTTCATGGCCTCGACGTAGCCCGCCGAATGCCGGCGCTGGGTGCCGGCGGCGATGGCCAGCCCCTTCTTCTTGGCCTCCTCGGCCGCGGCCAGCACCTTGCGGATGCCGGGGCCGTCCACTCCCACCGGCTTCTCGGTGAAGATGTTCTTGC
>Ga0182739_1003796_pt1 | contig 12920 bp, 16 predicted proteins | sample eDN5th30CBELigBY_FD_128873 | JGI IMG/M metagenome (GOLD analysis project Ga0182739, IMG submission 128873) | Enriched backyard soil microbial communities from Emeryville, California, USA - eDNA 5th pass 30_C BE-Lig BY (version 2) (version 2) | ecosystem: Environmental > Terrestrial > Soil >... | reverse complement strand
ATAATTGACGGTACCTCGGCAGTATCAAGCGTTTCCACTTCCGGCTCATCCCCACACCCTACCAGTAAAAAAGGTACTGCAACTAAACTGTAAAGCCATTTTCTCATCGTTAAATCTCCCATCTTTATGAACAATTATGTAATGCATCCTATCGTTATTAGCGTACTAAAAAAACCTTACCGATGCATACTAAATTTAAGATAAATTTGTGAACCATTGAAAAATTACCCAAAATAAAAAATACTGCATTAAAAGCAACTCACTTTTAATACAGCATTTCATTAATCATTCCATTGATGTTAAATTGCCAATTTAGCTTCGGACAATTGGTTGAGTAATTGCTCGGCAGTCGTTCTTCCTTGGAAGACACAGTCCGGAATACTAATTCCCTCATAGGAGCTTCCTGTTAAATAGACATTCGGAAACTCTTGATAGAACTGCTCTTTCATAGTAGACATGCGCGACTCATGACCAATTGTATATTGAGGCATTGCTTCCTTCCAGCGGGCAACTGTTGTCAACAATGGCGAGGCATTCAAACCTACCGCCCGTTCCAGATCCTGCAATACGATTTTTTCAATTTCACTGTCGGGCAGCTCCACAATCGATTCGTCGCCTACACGGCCAATATAAACCCTCAACAGTTCATGGCCATCCGGGGAGACATTATCCCATTTACGGTGACTCCACGTACAGCTTGTAATAGCAAAATGACTATTGCGGGAAACGAAGAAGTTCAGCGCATCTTCATATTTTTGCATTGATCCTTTTTCGAATGCCATCGTCACCGTGGCAATTGTAGCATAATTCATATCCGGAACTTGCTGCATCGTTACAGAGTCCGGGAAGATTCTTTTCGTTACATTAAATGGTGTCGTTACAACGACTTTGTCCGCCTGTATAGACGTCCCATCATTCAATTCAATAAGGTGAGTATCATCCATATTATTTTCGATGGAATTCACTTTCAACCCTTTTAAAATCGTAACATCGGTTAAAGCATTTTCCAATGTTTCAATCAATGATTCCAGCCCATTTTCAAATGATTCATAATGTAGTTCACCTGGTGTATCCACGAGCGCGTAAATACCTTTACCAGTTTTTTTCATACCGAGCAGTAAACTGCGGTAGTCTTTTTCCAACTGGTAAAATTGCGGGAACATCGATTGCATACTAAGATGGTCGACATCGCCTGCAAAAGTACCTGCCAATACCGGCTCAACTAAATTTTCGACAACTTCTCTGCCAAAACGCCGATTGAAAAACTCACTGATCGGTTCGTCAGCCGCATGCGGTAATTTCGGTAATAATAAATCCCCTGCTGCGCGAAATTTCCCCATTAAAGATAGAACATTCGATGTCATGAACGGTAAGATTTTAGGTGACCCCCCGAGCAGAATATTGCTCGGAATTTGGTGTAACTTGCTGCCAACTGCGATGAATGTTCGACCATAATTATTTTGAATCATCTCATGTTCGATATTTAAATCACGTGCCAACTTTCGGACACTGCTACCTGTATCAAAAAACGATTCAGGCCCACGTTCGATAATATATCCATTTTGTCTTACAGTATGGATCTTACCACCTAAACGTAGTGACGCTTCGATCAGCACGATATCTATCGGTAAATTATGCGCCTTCGTTTTTTGCTGTAAATAGTATGCCGTCGTTAAACCAGTGATGCCACCGCCAACGATAACAACCTTGTTCCTTTTTAAAGTCACCCTCATCATCACTCTCTACTATTTCGCTAATTTTTTATTGATAGCATCTACCATTGCATCAATGAATAAAGGATGTGTATTTGGCATTGTCGGGCGATAGTAGCTTGCACCGATTTCGTCACAAACAACTTTACACTCAATGTCATTATCATATAACACTTCTAAATGCTCTGTAACAAATCCTACTGGTGTATAGATGAAAGCTTTATAACCTTTTTGCTCAAATAATTCCTTTGTTAAATCCTGTACGTCCGGTCCTAACCATGGCTCCGGTGTTTGTCCGGCTGACTGCCAGCCTACTTCAACATTCACGATATCAGAAGCCTCTTCAATTAAACGTGCTGTTTCGATTAACTGCTCTTCATACGGGTCGCCTGCAAGGTTGATTTTTTCCGGTAATGAGTGGTTAGACACGATCAGGCAAGCATTTGCGCGTTCTTCTTCTGTCATTTTTGCCAACTCGCCATTTACGGCATTTTTCCAGAATTCAATGAATTTAGGCTCGTCATACCACGCTTCAACAGAAGTGATATTTAATGTACCGCCTAATTTTTCTGCAGCTTCTTTCGCTCGTCCATTGTAAGATTTAATCGAGAATGTTGAGAAGTGTGGTGCTAAAACGATCGATACCGCTTCCGTGATTCCTTCTTTCACCATTGCTTCTACTGCATCTTCTACAAATGGTTCGATATGTTTTAAGCCGATAAATACTTTATATTCCACTTCGTCCTGTACTTCATTCAAACGTGCACATAATGCATGAGCCTGTGCTTCCGTCATTTTCGCAAGCGGAGAAATACCGCCGATTGCACGGTAGCGTTCTGTTAAGTCGTCCAAATGTTCCTGGCTCGGTTTACGGCCGTGACGAATATGTGTGTAATAACGTTCGATATCTTCTTCTTTATATGGCGTACCATAAGCCATTACTAATAACCCGCGTACTTCTTTCATGTAAGTCACCTCTGCATGTTTTTAAACACGTTTCTTTTTTGTTAGTTTTAAAGGTTTTACATCCCGTTTAGTTTTTGGGTTCTCCAGTCAACCTTCATCTTATATAGTTTTCTCACCTATACCGGTGAATAATCAAATTTGAATTTATTGTTGTATTATGAACGTTTTGCGATTTGTTCGCGGCTGTATTCATGTACAAATGTTGTTAGTCGTTTTAAGACAGCTGGATCTACTTCAGGGAAGACACCGTGGCCTAAGTTGAAAATATGTCCGCCTGTATGTGCTAAACCTTGATCAACGATATCTTTCGCTCTTGCTTCGATTACGTTCCAGTCTGCCAGTAATAATGTAGGATCCAAGTTCCCTTGTACCGCTTTTGTTACGCCGCGCGCTTCTGCTTCACGGATTGGTAAACGCCAGTCCAAACCTACGACATCAACAGGCAGGTCATGCCATTCTTTTACTAAATGCGATGCACCTACACCGAATTGGATTAACGGCACATTCAATGCGCGCAATTCAGCAAAAATGCGTGTCATCGTCGGTTTAATGAAAATACGGTAATCTTCTACATTTAATGCACCAACCCAAGAATCGAAAATTTGGATTGCCTTTGCACCAGCTTCTACTTGTGCTGTAATATCCAAAATAATCATATCAGCCAGTTTGTCCATTAACGCAAACCATGCTTTTGGCTGTGAAACCATGAATGACTTTGTTTTAGCGTAGTTTTTGCTCGGGCCGCCTTCGATCATATAGCTTGCAAGCGTAAACGGAGCACCGCCAAAACCGATTAACGGAACATTTAACTGTTCTGTCGTTAACATTTTAATTGTTTCAAGCACGTAAGGTGTATGCTCTTGTGCATTGAAATCACGTAATTTTTCTACATCAGCAGCTGAACGGATAGGGTTTGAAATAACCGGACCGATTCCCGCTTTTATTTTCACATCAATTCCCATTCCTGGTAAAGGGGTAACGATATCTTTATAAAGAATCGCAGCATCTACATTGTATTGTTCAACAGGTAAACGCGTCACATATGCACATAACTCCGGCTGCATTGTAATCTCTTCTAATGAATATTTTTCTTTTATTTCACGATATTCTGGCTGTGAACGGCCTGCCTGGCGCATAAACCAAACCGGCGTATGTTCTACTTGCTCACCGCGAGCAGCACGTAATAATGTGTCATTAAATTTCATCATTTTTGATTTCTACCCCTTAAAATAAATTCTTTTTTATTCTATACCTCAAAAACGTCATTGATATCCATGATCGACTATAAACTTTTCATTAATAATTGTATAGATTTCTTCAATAAATGTCATAAAATTGTCTCTTCTGCTATAGAACTTTTTGACAAATGGCTTGAACATCTTTATAAATGGAAATAATAGTGTAAAGGAGGTCGGTCTTATGAATTTTTATGTAACTTCAGGAACACCTGACTATATGGAAAAATTAATCTCAAAAAACCCACAGCACCCTTTAGTTTTATTGCACGGAAATGGCAATTCGGTGGTGTTGCATGAAACAGACAAAAAATCAATTTTCGCAGTACCTCGCAAGTTTGAAGTCATTGCACAGGATGGGCAGTTTACGCAAAAGGGCTATTTTACTTTTTTCAATATGCCCATTATGTCAGATGAACGCCCGGTTTTCGAGAAAAAAGCTCTCGACGTCATCCCTGCACTGAATTCCAATGATGCTGTCATTGCCTACCGTTTATTGCGCCCGGTTAAAGCAGAAACCTATTTATTTATCATTCAATGGGGCGGACCTGCTTCCTATGAAGTGTGGAAAGCAAGCGATGAGTATAAAACTTCATTTGCCCCTGTTTTTGAAGGTACGACACAAGTGCTACAGTCGATGTTTAACTCATCCTCTTATATTACGACATATAGTGCAGCTTCAAAAGAATAATGCTTCTATCAAAAATGCTACGATTGTATTTCGTAGCATTTTTATATAAAATAATACATATTTAGAAATTCTTTCGTTTTCCGAACTATTTTGCTTCCAACTAATTAAAAGGCGGTTATGATGTGAAAATTCAAATTCAGTTGTTTAAAGCTTTTTTTGTGTCCGGAATTCTTGGCTTCGGCGGAGGTCCGACAATCATTCCATTACTACATAAAGAAGTGGTGGAAAAGTATAAACTTATGACAGACGATGATTTTTCGGATGTTTTATCAATTGGTAATACATTGCCTGGACCGATTGCGACAAAGATGGCAGGCTATATAGGCTACCGTATAGGCGGAATGCTCGGGTTAATCAATGCCCTGTTTGCCTCGGTCATACCTACCGTACTATTAATCATCATATTATTAAATTCATTGAAGCAATTTAGCAACTCCGATTTCATCAATAATATGTCTAAAGGGGTCATCCCCATTGTGACAGTGATGATGGGGCTCTATGCATTCGATTTCCTAAAAAAATCGCATAAGTCTTTAGGTTTGAAAATCAGTGCAATTATTTTCTTATATAGTTTTATAACGATTGTTGTATTTGATCTTCACCCTGGGATCATCATTGCTTCCCTCTTAATATTGGCGCTTGCACTGCCGGCTAAAGGAGGAAAAGAACAATGATATTTTGGGAGATTTTCATTGCATTTTTAATACCGAACCTTTTGGCATACGGTGGCGGACCTGCTTCCATCCCGTTAATCGAACATGAAGTAGTAGACAGGTATGCGTGGATGACGCAAAGTGAATTCAGTGAGTTTCTAGCTTTGGCCAATTCACTGCCAGGCCCTATTGCAACGAAGATGGCGGGCTATATCGGCTTTGAAGTCGGTGGAATTTTAGGGAGTTTTATCGCGTTATTCGCGACAGTTGCCCCTACCCTGATTTTGATGATTACACTTTTAAATCTTCTACATAAATATAGAGATTCACCTAAAGTAATCCGATTATCAAGCTTTGTACTACCTGCAATTGCCGTATTATTAATTACATTAACATTCGATTTCGCAAAGTCTTCCTATGAATCAAATAAACTGATTCCAACGATTTTAATGATCGTCGGCAGCTATCTTGCATTGGAAAAATTTAAAGTTCCTTCTATTATAGTAATCGTCGTCGGCTTACTAATCGGCGGCTTCTTGTTATAAACATAATAGGCACCCATTTTCACTCTAGAAAATGGGTGCCTTATTTATTAATATTCCATTTATTATTTTGACATTCTCATCGTCAGTTCGCTCACTGCGATAATGACAACCGGAATGATGTAAAACTGCGGCTGCATTACTGCACATAGTGTCACGATAATAGCCTGTACAATGCTTAGTTGACGAAGCAGTTTTGCGACAGCCTGTTTTCTCGTATCGCGCGGAATCGGGTAAAGCATGTCCATTCGGAAATCCCCTGCTGACATGAGCGCATACTTAAGCTGAAGTGTTGTCGCAAATGCCAATGCACCTGCAACGATACAAGTAACAAACGGAATCGTAATAAACATCGCAATAACAGCTGAAATCGCTGTTAACCGTAGCCATAAGTAAAAATGGTCATCTGTACGGATAAACGTACGGTAAATCAAATACGCCTGTGTATTTTCCTTTTTATAGCTGATTGCTTTATACGCTATATCGAGCCATGCACGACGTTTGACAGAGCCCTTTAAATGCGGGACATCTGTAAAGTAGTTGGCAAAACGGTAAAAACGCATCATCCGGTTTTGCTCAAGTTTAATAAAATGCTCGTAAGGCACCGGGTTATCCTGAACTTTCTTCTTCAATGTAAATGCATAATAAGCCATCATAATTAGAAATACGATGCCTAAAAAGCCGTCTGTCAAAGTCATTTGGATCCCGATAATCGATACGACTGCCCGTACAAATCGGTCGAATCCGATGGCATTGCCACGGTTCGCATAGCGGTAGTTGAATTCGGCGCGAACATTAATATATTTTAATACTGCGATAAACGCGGCAGTCAGCCAAATTTCTCCTACGCTAAGTGGCGTAACCTCTTTCAACAACGGAATCGCTATTATATAAAGAACGACCGGCACTAGCACCTGTGACCAAAATGTCCAGTTCAGCGCCTTTTTAAAATAGTTCGGCATTTGGCTCTCAAGCGGCAATAAGTACACCTGATCCGGTTCTTTCAATAAAGTGACAGGTCTACTGAATGCGACTAAGCCCCCTGCGATAACGGCAATGAGCCACTCTGCCGGGAAATCCGGCTGCACGACCTTCAGCCATTCGCTGTACTGATATCCCCCCGCCCCTGCGATAAAGACAAGGACAATCGCAATATGCCCTGTAAAGACGAAGCGCATATACTTCATCACTTCGCCGATGTAATGCTCGAAGCGCTTAGCCCATACACTATGCATGCTGTTCATTGTCTTGCTCCTTTGTCATCGCAATATACAAATCATCGAGTGTCGCAGTCGGCATATTGAACGCTTTGCGCAAATCATTCATTGTCCCTTGTGCACGTACGCGTCCTTCATGAAGAAGAATGATACGGTCACAATGTTTTTCAGCAGTCGATAAAATATGTGTAGACATTAAAATCGATGCCCCTGCACGTTTTTTATCATCCATTTGGTCTAGCAATGACTGAATGCCGAGCGGATCTAACCCGACAAACGGCTCATCGATAATATACAGACTTGGATCGACTAAAAATGCGCACATAATCATTACCTTCTGGCGCATTCCTTTTGAAAAGTGCGACGGGAACCAATTTAATCGCTTTTCCATACGGAATTCCTTCAATAAAACTTCCGAGCGCGCATCCAGCGTTTTTTCATCTAAACCATAGGCCATTGCCGTTAATTGTAAATGTTCTTTTAATGTTAATTCTTCATACAGTACAGGTGTTTCCGGAATGTACGAGAAGCTTGACCGATACTTGTCCAAATTCTCCTTCAACGTCACACCGTTTAAACGAATTTCTCCAGAGCGCGGTAAGAGCGTGCCAATAATATGCTTGATCGTCGTACTTTTCCCGGCACCGTTAAGACCGATTAATCCAACGAGCTCTCCTTTGTTAATTTCAAATGATAAATCTTGAATCACAGGCTTTCTCGTATAACCACCTGTTACATTTTGCAGTTGTAAAATTGTCACAGTCGTCACTCCTCTTTTCTAAAATTTAGTTTATCAAAAGCGAATAAAATTGAACACTGAATGCAACACTCAATTCAGAGAACAAAAAATAAATCCTTCATATAAGAAAGTAGTTTTCCGAATAATCTATGATAGAATAAAGAAAAATAATAGTATCTTCACCATAAATTGGGGTTGTACAATTGATTTTTATTGTAGGCGGATGTTTTCCAAGTGAATTTACCGCCCTCGATTCCTCTCAATTTACAATAACATTTTTTTCGAACTTCTAATGGTGAAACTCAAAAATAGAAAAGGAGCGATAAAAAAGATGAGTGATTGCTTATTTTGCAAAATTATTGCCGGTGAAATTCCAAGTGTTAAAGTTTATGAGGATGAGCATACTTTTGCCTTCATGGATATTGCCCCGTTAACAAAAGGCCATACATTGTTAATCCCGAAAACACATTGCAAAGATCTGTTTGAAATGCCAGAAGATGTAGCACGTAACTTATATGCTGCTGCCCCGAAAGTGGCGAATGCCATTAAAGCTGCTTTTAACCCGGCTGGTATGAATACGATTAATAATAACGGTGCTGAAGCAGGTCAAACTGTTTTCCATTACCACTTGCATCTTGTTCCTCGATATGATGAAAAAGACGGACTAGTTGTCAACTGGAATGGTCGTTCACAGGAATTCCCGCCAGATGTGCTGTCGACACTTTCTGAGGAAATTAAATCCCACTTATAATTGCTCCTACAAGGAGACTATGGCCAGCATCTTTCTCATAAGTGAAAATGCTGGTTTTTCTTTTAATACTTTCCCGCCTAATCTTTTCAATGTTTATCGGAAGATGGATTTGGAAAAAGATTTGGATAACAAATAAAAAAAGCGAGGTTAACAATATGAAAGCAAAATCATTTTTACTAGGAATTACCACAGGCATTGTTAGCGGTGCGGCTGTTATTTTATTTACAGCACCACAATCAGGTACAGCTTTACGCCAAAACTTATTGGAAAACACAAAGATCGCCAAATCAAAACTCCAAGACGTTCAACATGAATTAAATAATGTAAAGCAATCGATTACAACATTAAAAGCAGAAGTACAAAATAGTATGCCTAGTATAGTAAATGAATTAAAGGATAATTTCGCAAATTTCAAAACTCAGATTGAGCCGGAAACAGTAAATCTCAAACAAGAAATAGAGAAATTACAGAATTCTATAAGTGAAATCGAGAAAAATATTCCTTCAAATAGAAATAACGAGTAATGAACAGTCATTCACCACTATAACTTTTGAACCAAAATAATCTTTAAAAACAGTCAAAATAATCCCAAATTTACTTTTTTATAGCATAAATCAACCAATGTTGAATTATTCCATTTTTCTAACTTTAAAGTCTTTTCTTTTATTGCTATAATATTTTTAAAACGTAAATGAAAGAAGAAGGTGATTGCTTTGACAGAAGATTTATACTCACAACGAGAGGCTATGTTATTTAGCCAAAGAGTCGCACAACTTTCGAAAGCACTATGGAAAGCTATCGAAAAAGATTGGCAAACATGGATTAAACCTTTTGATTTAAATATTAATGAACATCATATTTTATGGATTTCATATCATTTGAAAGGTGCATCCATTTCAGATGTAGCTAAATTTGGTGTCATGCATGTATCTACCGCTTTCAACTTTTCAAAAAAATTAGAAGAACGTGGATTACTTACTTTCTCAAAACGTGATGAAGACAAACGTAATACATATGTTGAGTTGACTGATAAAGGTGCAGAACTCATCCTACGTATGTATGATCATTATCACGATACAGAACATACGATTTTAATTGGTGCATTACCATTAAAAGAACTTTACGGGCGTTTCCCAGAGTTTTTGGATGTAATGGCTGTTATCCGTAATATTTACGGGGATGACTTCATCGAAATATTCGAACGTTCTTTCTTCAACTTTAAAGAAACGATTGACGACAAAGGTAAACCGTCCATCACTACAACTTCATAAAATTTCTAGTAAGAAATGTCGACAATTTAAATTGATGACATTTCTTTTTTTATTTATTATAGTTAGTTTTATGTTTAATAATGTTTCGTTAATGGAAAAGCATAATACGTCCTTTTCCATAATATTTTAGGGGGGCTCACATGCATTGTTGGAAAACAATCAATATTGAGCGTGAATACGGTACGGGAAGACTTGTATTATTGGCAATCACCCTTTTCATCCTTGTATTCTGCTTTTCATACATTGCATTCAGTTTTAATTTTAACGGTAAGCATATCGATCGCCATTTATGGTTAGTTTTATTAGTATTACCATTTATTTATCCTATGCATAAATTATTACATTATTTCGCTCTGTTTCAACATAGAAAATCACTCGTTATTCGCTTTAAGATTCAACACCTTTTACCGGTTGTCCGGATGCGTCTGCAGCATGGTATTCCGAAAAAGTCGTACCTTTTTGCACTCGTCACACCTTTTATCGTGATTAATGCAGCAATAATCGCCGGGGGCATTAACTTACCGGAATATGCGCATTATTTTAGCGGTTTACTCGCATTTCACTGCTGTATTTGTCTCATGGATTTTTTATATGTGAAAAATTTAATGTATGCACCAAACAATGCTATAATTGAAGAAACGCCAAGAGGTTATGAAATTTTAGTTCCGCTTGATATTTAGGTTTTTTATTGATGCTTTAGAGGGGAGGAATAAATTTGTTACTACTTGTTGTGATCTTATTCTCAGTAATATACTTATTCCAAATAAATCGAATGACTGCCGCATTATGCAGTCGACGTGAAATTCCAGAAGAAAAACAGCCAAAAATTTTCCGTACGATTAATGTACTGATTACGATTTTACTTGTAAGCATGTATGTTGAAGTACTGCTAGCCGTTTAAAAAATTTTTATATGTAATAAATTTTTTGGTCCATACTTTAATAATTGGAAAAGGTGTGTTAAAAGTCTTTACGACTTTTAACACACCTTTCTTTCTTAGTAGATGAAAGCTGCACCTACAATAATCAACAAGATAAACAATACAACTAAAAGAGCAAAGCCAGAGCCGTAGCCGCCGCCGTTGTAACCTCCGCCACCCATATTGACACCTCCCTTCTCTCTTTCTCTCAATATCGTATGCGCCTGTTGTTACAAAACTTAGGCGCTCTTCACATGCAACCATTTTGTTTTTAAATCGTTTATGTTATAGTTACAATTGCATTAAAGTTAAGTTAGGAGCGTATTCAAATGAAAAAGACCATTTTTGCATTAACAGTTGCTGCTTCAATCGGTTTAGCTGCATGCAGTAATCCTGGAGATGAAGTTGTTGTATCAACAAGCGTAGGCGATATCACTCAAGAAGAATTTTATAATTCAATGAAGGACATCGCTGGTGATCAATTATTACAGCAAGTAGTAGTTGAGCAGATTTTAAACGATAAATATAAAGTAACAGATGAGGAAATCGAAGAAGAATTGAAGGGTGTTAAAGAGCAGTATGGCGATAGCTACGAGTCGATTTTAGCACAAAGCAATTTAACGGAAGAAACGTTAAAAACAAATATTCGTTTCACACTGTTACAAGAGAAAGCTTTAAAAGATGTTGAAGTAACTGACGAGGAAATCGAAAAGTACTACAACCAAGCATCTCAAGAATTAAACGCTCGCCACATTTTAGTGGAAGATGAAGAGACTGCAAAAGAAATTAAAGCTAAATTAGATGCTGGGGAAGATTTTGCTGAATTAGCGAAAGAATTCTCAACTGATCCAGGTTCTGGCGCACAAGGCGGAGATTTAGGCTGGTTTACAGTAGGTACAATGGTACCTGAATTCAACGATGCTGCATATGCATTGGAAGTAGACGAAATCAGTGAGCCTGTACAATCTGAACATGGCTTCCACATCATTCAAGTAACTGAAAAACGTGATGTGAAAGATTACGGGAAACTTGAAGACAAAAAAGAAGAAATCCGTGAATCAATTGCTGCTACAAAAGCGGATTGGAACACAAAAATGGCAGAGTTAATTAACGAAGCTGACGTAAAAGTAAAAGACAAAGATTTAAAAGACGCTTTTTCAGGCTTCAAAGCTGAATAATCGTTGAAATATAAAGTGCGAGGCCCATAATCGGGTCTCGCATTTTTTTAGTTTTTCTTCACGAATTCCGATTTCAGCTTCATTGCACCAAAACCATCAATTTTACAATCGATATTGTGGTCGCCTTCCACTAGTCGAATATTTTTTACACGTGTACCGATTTTTAATGTAGAGGAGCTTCCCTTTACTTTCAAATCTTTTACAACTGTTACAGTATCGCCATCAGCTAACAGGTTGCCATTTGCATCACGAACGACTAATCCTTCTTCTTGCACTGTTTCAGCTGATTGAGACCATTCATGCGCACATTCCGGGCACACATAATTTTGTCCATCTTCATACGTATACTCTGATCCGCATTCCGGACACTTGGGTAATTGTTCCATTTTTTTACATACCTCCTGTATTTCATCCCCTCTATACTCGCATAGTTCCTGTTTATAAACAAGGCTATAAAAATAACTATGCCCAAAACACGAACATTCCCTTTTCCTTTGTGACAAAAATCTATAAATTTTCTATAAGTTCTTCTCATTTATGTTTATAAAAAAAATAATTTCAAGAATTTTCACATATTTGTTCGGAAAGAGTATATTATCAACTTATATATTCTAATAAATAATTCAGGAGTGATTGCATTGACAGTAACAACAAAACGCGCGTTTAACTTTAATGCTGGTCCATCGGCATTACCATTAGAGGTTTTACAAAAAGCACAGGCGGAGCTAGTGGATTTTAAAGGTACTGGTATGTCGGTAATGGAATTAAGCCACCGAAGTGCGGCATTTGAAGAAGTCCATAATGAAGCGATTGCAAATTTACGCCAGTTATATGAAATTCCTGAAAACTATGAAGTACTGTTTTTACAAGGCGGGGCAAGCCTTCAATTTTCAATGATTCCAATGAACTTCTTAAATGAAGGACAAAAGGCAAGCTATATCCAAACAGGTGCTTGGTCAGAAAAAGCCTTTGCCGAAGCGAAGTTATTTGGAACACCTGTAGAAGCAGCAAGCTCAAAAAGCAATAACTACAAAAATATCCCGGCT
>Ga0182739_1003795_pt1 | contig 12922 bp, 9 predicted proteins | sample eDN5th30CBELigBY_FD_128873 | JGI IMG/M metagenome (GOLD analysis project Ga0182739, IMG submission 128873) | Enriched backyard soil microbial communities from Emeryville, California, USA - eDNA 5th pass 30_C BE-Lig BY (version 2) (version 2) | ecosystem: Environmental > Terrestrial > Soil >... | reverse complement strand
AAACTATTAATACATATGAATATAATAGTGTATTTACTTCTCCCAATATATTGCCAAACCAATCCATTGTTTCACATCCTCTATTTTTTCAACTTATTCTGTTAGTATGTAGATTGCCCTACTCCTTCAAATAAAAATTCTCTATCTTCCCGAATATATAGTCACTTCCCTACACTAACCGTTAGCCAACATTGTTTTTTTAATATATCATTACCCCAAAAATGCTGACTTGTACTATTTTATACTCACTTGAATTTTTAGTATACATTTTTATTATGGTGTATGAATTTACCAGTAATACAGTTCTCTTCCCTTGCTCCGCTACATTTACTCTCGTTTTTCTGCAGGTGATAAATAATTTTCCTTTAAATAGCATGCTAACTGTATTTTCAAAGTGTCCTCCTGTATTTGCAAAGAGACATTTAACATCTGTTCAATCCGGTTTAAGCGCTGGTACAGTGTGTTCGTATGGATGTGTAAATGCTGGGCTGTTTGCTGAATGGAACGGTTAAACTTAAAATAGGCCAGCAATGTTTCATAGAGGTGACTTTTGTTCGACTGCACTATTAACTCCCCGATTTGTTCATGAATGAAGTTCGCCAAATCCTGTGGCGGGATTTGTAAAACCAGCTGATTGAGCCCGATTTTATCGTAGCTTGTAATTGTCCATTCATCACGAACATGTAAAAAACGCAATGTCTGCAGTGCTTCCTCGAAAAGAGCAGAAACCGTCTGAAGTGTTTTATATTGTTTACTAATTGCACAGCGAAACAGCGGCTTATGCTGTAACTGCCACTTCTTTTGAAGCTTCGAGAATGTTTCGTGTAAAGATGTAAGCATAATTGGTGACGGCACACCAATTAACAGCGTAATTTTGTTTTTTTCATAAAACAGCAGTTTCCGCTCACCTGAAAATTGTTCTTTTAGCATCGTGATGAACTGATGCAAATGCTGATTAATCGATAGCATGTCAGCCGTTTGTTTGAACTCGATAATACATAACCGGTAGTAATCCTGTACATCCAAATCCAAATGGTACGCCGTAGAGGCAATTGATTTTTGATTCGGTGCATCGATAATTTGATGGAATGTTTCCTGGATTCGTTTGTTATGGAGTTCTTGAACATTTTTATTGCGTAAAATTTGCAGCGTTAATATATTGGCCCCCTGCTCCAGTGTTTGCTGATCTTTGTAGGAAATGATGGCTTTCTGTTCGATAATCATGCTCCCTAAACAAATATCCAAATTATAGAGCGGATAAACAATAAAGCTGCGGTCATTTTTAAGCCGGTATTCAAATGGATTCATTTTAAAGAGTAATTGTTTTTTTATTTTTGTTTTTGTGTGATGGGGAATTGACAGATTGTCTTCAAAAAACACATCATCATATGCGTCATAAAAACCAATTGGTAATTGTGTTAAGATTTGCAGTTCATTTAAAATGACGGATATGGATTCATTTTGCAAAAGCAATTGATTTAATCTAGCATGGACATCATAGCGTTGTTTAAGAAGGGTATGTTTTGTCTCTAATGCCAGAGACAGTTCGTGCGCTTCTTTTACTTTTTCAAGCATCTGTTCATAATACTGTGCTTTTTGAATTGCTACCCCTACCTGATCGGCAAAGGCTTGAAAAAATAATAGATCTTCTTGTGTGAGGTCTCTTTTCTTTTGGAGTTGGTGAAGGATCATGATGCCAATCGGTTTAGTATCAACAGTTATCGGTACACAAAGTGCTGCCTGCGGGACATGTGTGCTCTTTAAAATTGTCCGTAAGTTACGGGGGCTTACATTTTGATGGTACATAGCAGCCATAATTTCATCGTAACTGTTAAAGAACTCACCGATTCCTGTCGCAAATACACGTCCAGTGATGGCCTCATTTGGCTTTGTTTGAAATTGCTCAATTAGTGGAGGAAAATGAATATAGGTTTTAGGGATAAGGCATTGTTTTTGCTCATCGAAAAGCATTAAATAACCTGCGTCTGCTTCAGGAATAACATCCAGCGCATGACGCATGATTGTATGTAATACTTCATCAATATGGAGTTTGGAAGTAATTGTCCGGATACTTTCCACGAGGATAGATAACTGTTTATTCGATAGTGTTAATTGACGTAGAATTGCTTCTTGTCCATCTGACATAGACATACCCCTTTCTCTTAAATATATAGGATATTCCATAATTTTATTTATAAATATAGAGGATTGCCCATTGTTTCGCAATAAGAAAACAAAGTATAGTGTAAAAAAACTGAATTGTTCGTCAATTCAAAGGAGGGGTCTCTTTGAAGTTAGCATCAGAAATTATGGATCATCCGGTGTTATGGGTATTAGCGTTTGTCATTGTGCTCATCGTGATTTTCCAAGCGATCATCTTTATACGTATTTCAAAAAAAGTTGCACCGGAAGTCGGTTTAACGAACAAGGAAGTCACTTCTATTATCCGAACAGGTGCAATCAGTTCTCTCGGTCCGTCTTTTGCCATTATCATCGTTGCCATTGCTTTAATCACGTTAATTGGTGAACCAACAACAATGATGCGAATCGGTATTGTCGGATCTGCACCAATCGAAACAGTAGGAGCAAGTCTTGGGGCCGAAGCGGCTGGTGAACAGTTGAGTGACAAAAACTTCTCGGCACAGGCATTTACAGCAGCAGCGTGGACAATGTGCTTAGGTGGCATGGGCTGGTTGCTTGTAACAGCTTTATTCACGAAATCACTCGGCCGTCTTCAAACTAAGTTAACAAGTGGTGGCGGTAGTCGCGCAAAGTGGTTGAGTGTCGTTTCGACTGCAGCAATGATTGGTGCTTTCGGCTATTTTGGTGGAGGCCAGATCGCAAAAGGCATGAATGAAACGATTATTTTTTTAGTCGCTTTACTTGTCATGCCGGCTATTATGTGGGCAGCACAACGCTTCAACCAAAATTGGCTCCGTGAGTGGTCGCTGGGATTAGTAATTTTAGTCGGTATGAGCGTCGGATATTTCTTAATTTAATAGAAGGAGGAAGAATAATATGGTCGTTTTAGAGCGTCACACAACAGTTGCTTCACCTGCAAAAAGCGAGGAAAACTTTGCAGCGTTTCATAGTCAAGCGCATTTCTGGGGACGTCTTACTATTTGGGGTGTCATCATTTGTACGATTGCCTTTCCCCTCTATTTATCGTTTGGTCTAGGGTATCATCCAGGCTGGTCTGTTATCTTAACAGGTTTTTTAAGTTACGGGGCCGTTGTAGCAATCATTTGGTTTGTCGAGCCAATTAGCTATTATCCTATTTTAGGTGTATCGGGTACGTATTTGGCCTTTCTGACAGGTAATATCGGGAATATGTGCTTACCTAGCGCATCTATTGCACAATCCATCGTAAAAGCAGAGCCAGGAACACGCAAAGGTGAAGTGACAGCGACATTAGCAATTTCTGCTGCTTCGATTGTGAATACGACAATGCTAATAGTTGTAATTTTAGGTGGTTCTTATTTAATTAATGCGTTGCCAGAGTCAATCCGCGCAAGCTTCAGTTTTGTATTGCCTGCTATTTTTGGAGGCGTACTCGCACAGTTTGCCCTTAAAAAGCCTGTTTGGGGGATCGGTGCAATCGCATTAGGTATATTTGCGGCACTTGGTCCTGTTCCGCCGTCATTCCAAACATTTATTTGTATTGCAGGAACAGTCATCTTTGCAGTAATTCTTGAAAAAATGAAAGCGAGTGAACAAGCATCATGACAATTAAACAACAGTTAATGGACAAGTTAGCAGCTCGAAACGATGAGATGATCGCAATTCGCCGTCATCTGCATGAAAATCCAGAACTCTCATTTGAGGAAGTGCAAACAGCCCAGTATATTGCGGATTTCTATGAAAATAAAGACGTAACGATTCATCGTAACGTCGGAAATGGCTATGGAATCATTGTAGAAATACAAGGCAGCCATCCGGGCCCTGTCATTGGAATACGTGCAGATTTCGATGCCTTGCCGATCGAAGAAGAAACAGATGTCCCGTTTAAATCGAAAAATCCTGGTGTCATGCATGCTTGCGGCCATGACGGTCATACGGCGTATTTGCTTGTTTTGGCGGACAGCCTTATTCAATTAAAGGATGAACTGCACGGTACGGTAAAAATTATTCATCAGCATGCAGAGGAAAAACCCCCTGGTGGTGCGAAAAGTATGATGGACTCCGGCTTGCTCGATGATTGCGAAATTATTGTCGGAGCACATTTATTCCCAACATTTAAAGTTGGACATATCGGCTATCGTGCTGGCGCTGCTATGGCCGGTCGCTCATTTTTCAAACTGATCGTCCATGGTACAGGAGGGCATGGTTCGTCCCCTCACCTGGCAAATGATGCGATTGTTGCAGCCTCTAATTTTGTCACGACCGTACAGACGGTTATTAGCAGAAGGTTAAACCCGTATGATATGGGAGTCGTTACAATCGGTTCCTTTGACGGGAAAGGCACGTTTAATGTTATTAAAGATGCGGTAACACTTGAAGGTGATGTCCGATATATGAGCGATACAGTTCACGCTACGATTGAACAGGAAATCAAACGGTTAGTACATGGTTTGGAAGTTCAGTTTGGTGTTACTTGTACACTCACTTACGAAAAGGATTACCCCCCATTAGTAAACGATGAAGACTTAACAAACTTTGTTGTCGAAACATTGGAAGCATCGGAACAGGAAGAAATCATCGCCATTGAAGAAGCGCCCTTATTTTCCGGTTCCGAGGACTTTGCTTACTATGCACTTGCAAAGCCTTCCACTTTTTATTATATTGGCTGTCAACCGACGTATATAGATGTCCCTTATATGAATCATCACCCTAAGTTTGATATTGATGAACGAGCATTATTAGTTGCAGCAAAAGCTGGTGCTGAAGTCGTTGCTAAATATTGCTTAAAATAAATCGTAGAAATGCCGTTTTTCTCTTCAGGAGGAAAATGGCTTTTTTTTAATTAAAGTAAATTTCTAACTAGTTAGTTCTACATAGCTATAAATAAGACGAAAGCCTATTCCAACTAGAAAGCAATGCCATAACATATTAAAACAATCTGATTTCAGGGAAATAACATATCCCCCACTCAATATGCCAATGAATGGGTTTACTTATAAGGAGGAATTACTAATGATGCACCCGGATACTGAAATTCAATTCGTCAGTGAGCAGGTAGGCGTCGGTGTCTTTGCAACAAAATTAATCCCAAAAGGAACGATTGTCTGGATTAAAGATGACCTTGACCTCATGTTGACAGAGGAGTTTATCGAAAGCCTCGGTGATCTACAAAAAGCGGATATCTACAAATATGCCTATGTAGAATCTGACGGCATCTATGTCCTTCATTGGGACCACGCAAAATATATGAATCACAGTTTCAATCCAAATTGTGTCGATACAGCTTATAATTTTCAATTGGCTGCCAAAGACATCCTGCCTGGTGAGCAAATAACATGTGATTACGGAGCTTTGGGTCTTATTGAAGAATTTGAGTGCATCCCCGAGGAAGGCACAACAAGAACAAAAGTAACGGCAAATGACTATTTAATCTACTATAAAGATTGGGATGCGATCGCAAGGGAAACATTCAAATATTTTCATGCAGTAGAGCAGCCGTTAAAGTATTTAATCGCCAACGAATATGTTGATAAAGTGAATGCTGTTGCGAATGGAGAGGCCCCAATGGATTCCATTCTTACGCTTTTTATTGATAAAATCGAAAGAACTTAAGCTCCTTTAAACACGAAAACCGCACTTGTATAAAGTACGGTTTTCGTAAAATAAGTAGCCTACTTCTCCTATTCACTAAGCGGAATTTCCTTTTTCTTCTGGTTGTTTGAATCGCTGCGTTTTATACCATTTTACCTCCTGTTTTAGTAATATCCGTTTGGTTTCAAGTAATACGGCTTGAACAACAAGCAATATCCATAATTGGGAGTATGTGAAATACATTAGTAATACAATAAGGAAATTTTTGGTGGTATATTGTTTCTTCTCCATGCTCAACGCCAAGCAAACTTCTGTTACAAATAGTAGAAAGCCCGTTATTAATAATGCATATGAAACTATCCCAATGGACAGCTTCAAATCATATATAAGATTTACGACAAAAATAATGTGAGAAATCATAGCCCCGCTGAAAAACAAAAAATAAGTAAACAAGAAATAAAAGATATCAATAACAACTTTTTTATTCTTTAATTTATGAATTTGAAAAAGATACTTTAAAATAACATATAAATTTCCCCTCGCCCATCTTGTCCGTTGTCGCCACCATACACGGATTTTTTCCGGTTCTTGTTCCCAAGTAACGGCTTCTGGAAAGAAACGAATATAATAACCGAGGTTATAAACTCTAATACTCAGTTCTGTGTCTTCTGATAAGGCATTTTCATCCCACCCTCCCAGCTCCTCCAATATGGATCGGCGTATCGCAAAATTCGTGCCGGGAATAGTTGTCATTTTGAACCAAAACCATCTGCCTGCTTGAGCTAACCATTGAAATGTTAAAGTTTCTATATTTATTAGTCTTGTTAAAAGATTTTTATTTGCATTTATTACGCGGAACTTTCCTACTATAGCACCTGCTTTTTCATCTTTTAACAACCCTAATGCCAAATTAAGTATAGCATCCGGTTCAGGTGTATTATCGGCATCATATACAACAATAATGTCTCCAGTCGAGTATTTAAATCCTTGATTTAATGCACCAGATTTACCTTTACCGGCATATGGAGGAATTGTATGGACAGCTCGGATATAAGAAAATTCCTTTTCATACCGGTCAATAATGGCACCAGTTTGGTCAGTAGAATTATCGTTAATAATAATTACTTCTAGTTTTTCTTTTGGATAGTTAATCTTCAGCATCGATTGAATAGTATCTTCTATAACGATTTCTTCATTGTGAGCGGGAATGAGAATACTAACCTTAGGATAAGCTTTTTTAGAAACCTTAAGCGTCCTTTTAAACTCCCTATATTTTAATGAGTGTAAATATCCTCCTAACATCAAGAAAGCATGATAAATCAGCATAATCCAAATCAAAAAAATAGAAATATAAAGAAAGAAATCCGCTATTTTGGTCACCCTTCTATTTGTTTATTTTTCTTTATAAAGTGGAAAGTAAACATAATAAACATACACACTGCAATACTGCCGATACCGACTAAAATCCATGCTACCAAACTAACTATTTGACCAATATAATAAATAAGTGCATCCCATGAAGAATAGATAATTTTATAACGATTAACATCTGTAATTATTTCACCATTTTCTGTATGAATCGAAACGTTTTTTCCATTTACCCATACATTTGTTTTCTTCAAATCAATCCAAGAAACATTTGTTAATTGATCTAACTCATTCAGTAATTCCTTAAACTTCTCTGAACCTAAATAAGGATGATAGAAAGCCGATAATATCCCATCACGAGCCACTCTAATTCTTTCTCTTTTACCCATCAAATTCTGTATAGCATTCTCATCATCAGGATCGATATAACCCATCGTTTCCGGAAGTAAATTCATCCCATGCAAAAATGATGGAGAGGTAATGTAGGGGGCATCACTCATTATTTCCCAATCTTTATCACTTATTTGTACCTGACCCACATACGTGGAAAAATACCCCGATAATATTTCGTAACCATATTGGGACATAGTGTAATGCGGAGCTTCAAATGCCAAAGGGTATAATCCGTATTTCGCAAGTTCATCAATCCCCTTGTTTATTTTTGTTTCTGTATATTCTCTTTCATATACTTTTAATTCATTTATATAAGCTATATATTCATCTCGTGTAGAGAAATCCTCTAATTCTTTTAGCTTAAATTTCTCATGTTCGGGGAAATAAATCGGTGAGTTATTCTCGACATCCCAAAATTCAAACCCTTCACCGGTCTCAGATGCCCTATACTGATGAGTATATCCATGTAATATAATACTGCCGCCATCTTTTTGGATTTGCTTTAAAACTTTTAACAGTTCTGGAGAATCTGCAAAAGTAGTTCTCTTTCCAGTAATCGGATTTATATAAATCGGTATTACTGCAACCATATAAGGTATATTTTTTTCTTTAAGCATAAGGGCGATTTCTTTCAGCGGCTTGGGATCCGTTAATGGATGAACATCTTCCAATCTGATATATCCAGGATAAATCTCGTCATGTTCAATGTTAAAAACGTCATGGAGCGATTCAGCAAAAAGCGTAGCGCGACTCGAATCAATATTATCAAATCCATAATAATAGCTTTCTCTTTTTCCCACCATTATGGGGTAACTTCTTTCTTCGCCTCTCATGCTTCCATTAATAAGAACTTCTGTCCCATCACTTATCTCTATCTCGACGGCATTTATTTCTGGAATATCTAAGGTTTTATCAGTAGTTTTCTTTTGAAGTTGGTTGATAGTAACTTCATTTAATGGTTTAACAAATGCAAATCTACTTCCTAATTGCTCAGAGTTATAACCAATCGCCAAGATTGTCCCTTCATATTCTTCCATCATCTTTGTCAATTCAGCAGGCAAAAGTTTTGCAGTTTGGCCAAAATAGACTAAATGGGTTGTTGTTGTTAAATCACTTTTTTTTACATTATCGCTATTCATAAATTGGATATCTGATGTAAAATGACTAATTAATAAATCTAGATACCGTTGCTCATGGTTCAATTCACCATCTTTTGTTGTATATATAACCAATACTTTAGGCTCTTCAATTTCTTTAGCAGCCAATACTGAAGGATTTTGCAATATTGTGAAGAAACATATCAAAATAATATAAACCCATATTTCATTCCTCTTTAATTTTTTTTTCATAATTTAAGCATATTCCCCTTTTTTGCTTTGCTAATGGAATTCATTTAAATTCCTAGTTACCAGTTGTTAAAGTAGAAAAGTCTCAAATGAATTCGTTAGCAATACATTAGTCTTGCATTAAAAGTACTATATGAAATCCAAAAAATAAAAACGCTCAAAATTGAATTTTAAAAACAGGCTTAAACCTATTCAGTATCGGTTTTAGCCTGTTTTATTAATTTGTAAAAAGGATTTCCTTCTGCATTTTGTTTACTACTAAAAAACAAACTCTTCATAATAAACTATCAATAAGGGGTTTGAAGTAAGTGCTTTTTAAGAACCTCTTCCGCAGGTAATTCCAAGGGTGAGTAGGTTATATCATTGGAACGGTCGCCAAGTATAACTGCCCACCAATAGATACCTTCAGTTTTGGGTTTCCATATGTTAAAAGTTGCTTCGTAATAATTTGATTGAGCTTGAGAATCAAACGTACCATCAGGAAAACTCCAAGCGTAAGGTGTTCGATATGCACCGGCAATAGGTAGTATTCCTGCTTCCGTTACAATAAGTGAGTATTGCCATAACGCAGATTCTAACTGCATCATTTGATTCCTCCACTCTTCCTCCAGCATCTTTACTGTTGCACCATTTGGTAAATCTAACGGAAAATAAGCATCAATACCAACGTAATCGAGTAACTTAACGAATTCAATAGAAGGAATTTCCGAAACAGTATCATAGTTAAAGGAATACAATAACCTTCCTTTATAAACTTGACGTACACTCTCTATAAGTTCTTTCCATTTATCCTGAAAATTGCTTTGCATTGAATTCAACTCAGTACCAATATTTAATAATTTAGCATTGGTGGATTCAGCTAATTTTGCGTATGTTAGGATAAATGCATGGTAACTTTCAAACCAAGAATCCGGGTCTGTAGGTTTTATCTGCCCTCTCCACATATTGGAGGATGAAAACACCTGTTCATCCATAATAGGTTTAATCATAACGCTTAGTTCAGTAGAATGAGCAATTTCTATAATTTTTTGAAGCTCTGTAATTGTCGGTGTATCTTCTGGACTAGTACTCACTTCATTGGCCTGCCAGTTAGATTGATAAAAAGGAAAATTTAATGCCACACTGTTAATTCCTATATTTCTTAGATGATTAAACACATTCCTAACTTCTTCCATATCAGGGTGACCATAAATCTGTATATTCATACCCCCTTGAAAATCATCACTCCTGTATTTTAATAGAGGCCGTTTATTAGTTTCAGTAGAATCTATAAAGGGGGGGTAACTTTCCATTTTTAATTGCTCCTCTACTTTTGTTTGCTCATCTATAAATTGCTTTGAACCTTCATCCTCTTTCACTACTTTTTCCTTTCCTAAGAAAAACACCAGTATCAAAAGTAATGGAGTAATTACCGTTCCAACAATTAACTTCTTTTTTAATATCACATAACACCTCATACATATTAGATAGAACTTAGCTAACTTCTTCCCAGTTTATACAGATTTACCTAAAATTATTACAATAATTATAAGTTACATAAAATATTATTAGTTTTACTCTATGCTTACCTAATATGGGATCAACCAGCTTTATTTTCAAAGTTACTATACACATCCTCTCCATAAATTAAATAAAAATAAGTGTTACACATAACTTAAAAAAGCCATTTTTCTCTTGGAGAAAAATGGCTTTTTTGAATTCAATATTTGTTTATTAAAATAATTTTACTTCTTAATCAATAGTAATTCACTTAATGTCTTAAACACTTTCAACTTTAGATTTAATCTGTGAATTGATTAATCATCAAACTTCATGCCTTTTAATAAATCCGCAAATGCGTTATTAATTGGCTCGGCTTCTTTTTCTTGCTGCTTCAAATATTTTTGAACACTGCGTTTATCGACTTTACCGCCGCCTTCTTTTTTACGGCGCGCTTCAAATGCGGACAGTTTTTCGCGGTAACCGCATTTACATACGAAAATCTGGCCATCACCTTGTCCGTGCAGTTCCAGCTTTTTCTTACATTGCGGGCAGCGTGCATTCGTTACGCGTGATACGTTTTTGCGGTGGCCACATTCACGGTCCTGACATACGAGCATTTTACCTTTTTTCCCGTTTACTTCAAGCATCGGCTTTCCGCAATCAGGACAGGTCTTCGTTGAAATATTATCGTGCTTGAACTTTTTATCGCTGTTTTTAATATCGGCAACGATTGCTTTCGTATGCTGTTTCATTTCATTAATGAAAACATCTTTTTTCAGCTTGCCTTTAGCAATTTGCTCGAGCTTTTGTTCCCACTGCGCTGTCGTTTCCGGTGATTTCAGTTCATTCGGCACTAAATCCAATAGTTGACGCCCTTTTGACGTAATATGAATGTCTTTTCCGCGCTTTTCGATAAGGAATGAATTGAACAGTTTATCGATAATATCTGCACGTGTCGCAACCGTTCCTAACCCGCCAGTCGATTTCAATGTATCAGCAAGTGCTTTATTTTGCGTGTTCATATATTTCGCCGGATTTTCCATCGCTGTCAGTATCGTCGCCTCTGTAAAGCGTGCTGGCGGTTTTGTTTGCCCTGAAGTTTGGGCTAGTAATGACACGTTCAGCACTTGTCCTTTTTCAAGGCGCGGCAACAGCTGTTCTTTTACATCCTCTGAAATTTCCTCGTCATCAAAACGATTCGAGTACACTTCTTTCCATCCTGCAGTAATGACTGTTTTACCACGTGCGATGAATTTCTCTTTCCCGATTTCAGCTTGAACCGTTAACTGCTCATACTCATGTGCAGGGAAAAGTACCGCAAGGAAACGCTTTACGACTAAATCGTAAATTTTGCGCTCTTTATCATTGAAGTTTGCAAAGTTTACATATTCTTCAGTCGGGATAATGGCATGGTGATCCGATACTTTACTGTCATCAACAAACGATTTGTTTGCTTTGATCGGCTTTGTTAGTACTTTGTTTGCTAAAGTACGATATTCCCCTACAGCACATGCTTTGAGACGTTCAGGTAATGTGCTGACAATATCAGAAGATAAATAACGTGAATCTGTACGCGGGTATGTGAGCACTTTATGTGATTCATAAAGCTTTTGCATAATATTCAGCGTTTCTTTTGCCGAATAGCCGAATAGCTTGTTGGCATCACGTTGCAATTCAGTTAAATCATAGAGCCCTGGTGAAAACGACTTTTTCGGTTTACGTTCAATATCGACGACTTTCGCATTTTGCTTATCCAATGTATTGACGATTTTATCGATCTTGTCTTTATCGAAACTGCGCGAATTGCCGTTCTGGTCTTGCCAAGTTAATTTCAGCTCTTTTGTTTGGGCTTCAATGCCATAATACGTTTGAGGTTTAAAGTGCTTAATTTCATCTTCGCGGGCTGCGACCATTGCGACAACCGGCGTCTGTACTCGGCCAGTATTAAGCTGTGCATTGAACTTCGTCGATAATGCGCGACTTGCGTTCAGCCCGATATACCAGTCGGCTTCACTTCGGGCAACCGCTGCATAATACAGGTTTTCATATGCTTTACCTGGTTTCAAATTTGCAAAGCCTTCTTTAATTGCTTTATCGGTAACAGATGATATCCATAAACGCTTAACCGGTTTATTTACTTTTGCACGTTCAATAATCCAGCGTGCAACCAATTCCCCTTCACGCCCTGCATCTGTTGCAATGATGATTTCTTTGACATCATTACGTGTAAGCTGTGATTTTACCGCATTATACTGTTTGCTCGTCTGCTTAATTGTTGTTAACTTCAGACGCTCCGGCAGCATTGGTAAATCAGCTAAATCCCACTTTTTATATTTCTCGTCATAGCTCTCCGGATCTGCCAGCGTTACTAAATGCCCTAGCGCCCATGTGACGATATATTTGTCTCCTTCTAAAAATCCATTACCTTTTTTATGACACTTCAGCACATTTGCAATATCGCGTGCTACTGAAGGTTTCTCTGCTAATACTAAGCTTTTAACCATTGTAAACAATCCTTTCGTAACTCTTTGAACCAACTATACCATACATCAATCGCGCCTAGATGTATTTGAATTACGACCGTATTCAGAATTCATAATAAGATGTCACAAAAATTTTTT
>Ga0182739_1003794_pt1 | contig 12923 bp, 12 predicted proteins | sample eDN5th30CBELigBY_FD_128873 | JGI IMG/M metagenome (GOLD analysis project Ga0182739, IMG submission 128873) | Enriched backyard soil microbial communities from Emeryville, California, USA - eDNA 5th pass 30_C BE-Lig BY (version 2) (version 2) | ecosystem: Environmental > Terrestrial > Soil >... | reverse complement strand
TTTTGCCGGCGCTGCCCGGACGATGACGGGGCCGGTTGCCGGGGAATATGTTTCCGGCCACACCAGCATGATCCGCCGCGAGGCCGTCGGTCCGGTCGCAGCCATCACGCCTTGGAACTACCCGCTGATGATGGCGGCGTGGAAGATCGCCGCGGCCATTGCGGCCGGCTGCACGATCGTCCTCAAGCCATCGGAAATCACGCCGCTCTCCACGCTGAAGGTGGCGGAACTCTTCGCGGACATTCTCCCCAAGGGCGTCTTCAACGTCGTCCATGGCCGGGGTGCCACGATCGGCGATCGGCTGATGAACGCGCCGCAGATTGAGGCGATCGCCGTGACGGGCTCTCCCGCCACAGGCATGGCCGCGATGCGGGCCGCCTCGCAGCAGATCCGTCACGTGCATCTGGAGCTCGGCGGCAAGGCGCCGGTCATCGTCTTCGACGATGCGGATGTGGATGCGGTCGCGCAGACGATCCGCTATGGCAGCTTCTTCAATGCCGGCCAGGATTGTGCCCAGCCGTGCCGGATCATGGTGCAGGACGGCGTCTACGATGCCCTCGTGGCGGCGATCGCGCGTGCGGTCGGGGAAATCCGCATCGGCGCCCAGAAGGCCGAGGGAACCCAGATGGGACCGGTGGTCTCGGCCATTCAGGCGGAGCGTGTCGCCGGCTTCGTCGAGCGCGCCCGCAAGAGCTGCGAGGTCGTCGTCGGCGGCGAGCGCGGCGAGGGACAAGGTTTTTTCTACAAGCCGACGGTGATCGCCAATGTCGACAACGACGCCGAAATCGCCACCAACGAGGTGTTCGGTCCCGTCGTCACGATCTCGCGCTTCACGGATGTCGACGAATCGCTCTCCATCGCCAATGCCGGCCGCTACGGGCTCGCTTCCTCGGTGTGGACGCGCGATGTGGGGCGGGCGATGGAGGTGACGAGTCGCCTGCGCTATGGCTTCACCTGGGTCAACACCCATGGCGTCGCCACGCCGGAGATGCCCTGGTCAGCCATGAAGGGCTCGGGGACGGGATGCGACATGTCGATCCACGCGCTGGATGCCTATACATCCGTCCGTCACGTCATGGTTTCGCACGGATAGGGGCAGGCGATGGCAGAAGCAAAGAGCAAAATCGCAATCGTCACGGGCGGCAGTCGAGGCATCGGCCGTGCCATTGTCGAGCGCCTGCGGCGCGACGGGGCGATCGTCGTCACCTGCGGACGTGCCGAGCGACCGACGGATCTTCCGGCCGATGTCGTCTGGGTGACAGGCGACGTCTCCCGCCCGGAAGACGCAAGACGCATCGTTGCCTCGGCGGCAGAGCATGGCGATATAGCTGTGCTCGTGAACAATGCCGGCATCCAGATCGAAAAGACGGTGACCGACACGACCAATGATGAGTGGGACCAACTCGTCGGTATCAATTGCCGGGGTGTCTTCAACATGTGCCGAGAAGTCATTCCGCTCATGACGGAAGCCGGGGGCGATATCGTCAATCTCGGCTCGATCTCCGCCACGGTCGCCGATCCATCCATGGCAATCTACAACGCGTCGAAAGGCTTCGTTCACAGCCTCACGCGATCGATCGCCGTCGATCATGGCCCGAAGGTGCGCTGCAATGCCGTCAGCCCCGGCTGGATTCTGACCGAGATGGCGGAAAGCGGTTTTGCCCTGGCGAACGACCCAGAGAAAGCACGCGCCGATTCCATCGCCCGCCACCCTGCCTGCCGTTTTGGCAAGCCGGAGGACGTCGCGAATGTCGTCGCCTGGCTGATCTCCACCGAAAGCGCCTTCGTCACCGGCCACTGCATCACCATCGACGGCGGGTTGACCGCAGCGTCACCCCTTCAACCAGGATTATTCTGATGACCGAATTCAAGCAAACCGCAGTATTGGGTGCCGGTGTGATCGGCGCGAGCTGGACCGCGCTTTTCCTCGCCTCGGGTCGTGATGTCGCGGTCTATGACAATTCGCCAGCCGCCGAAAAGACCGCCCGTGACTACGTCGCCCGTGCCTGGCCGACCCTTGAAAGCCTCGGCCTGGTGAAGGGCGGCAGCCCGGATCGCATCCGCTTCTGCGCGTCGGCCGCCGAGGCCGTCGAAGGCGCTGCCTTCGTGCAGGAGAACGTGCCCGAGCACATCGGGATCAAGCACGCGCTCTTCAAGGAAATCGAGCCATCGCTTCGCGAAGATGCGGTGGTCGCGACCTCCGCCTCCGGTCTCACACTCAGCGAGATGCAGGAGGGCTGGAAGAACCCCGACCGTTTCGTGCTCGGCCATCCCTTCAACCCGCCGCACCTGATCCCGCTGGTCGAGGTCATGGGCAACGAGCGCACGGCGGACGGCGTCGTCGAGGCCGCCGAACGCTTTTATGAGGCCGTGGGCAAGGTCACCATCCGCGTTAACCGCGAGGTGCCCGGCCATGTGGCGAACCGCCTCCAGGCGGCGGTGTGGCGCGAGGCCATCCATCTCGTCAAATCCGGTGTCGCCAGCGTCGAGGATGTCGACAAGGCGATGTGGGCCGGGCCGGGCCTGCGGTGGGCGGCGATGGGTCCGACCATGCTCTTCCATCTCGGTGCCGGCGAGGGCGGCCTTGCCGCCTTCTGCGAACGCTATACCGACAGCTTCAATCGCTGGTGGGACGATCTCGGCGTCCTTCACCTCGATCCGGCAATCGCCGAGACGCTGGTCGCCGGCGTGACGGAGGAAGCCAACGGCCAGTCGCCGGCGGATCTTTCCGCGCGCCGCGACGCCTTGATCGCCAGCATCCAGAAGGCGATGGCGCCGCTTCGCGCAAACTAAAACAGAAAGAGGTGGTCCATGCGTGACGAGCTGATCGATCCTCACGCCCGCATCGTGGTCATCGGGGCGGGGCAGGCGGGTTTTACCGCCTGCGCCAAGCTGCGCGACCTCGGGCACCAGGGGCCGGTCACGTTGATCGGCGAGGAGGCGCATCCGCCCTACCAGCGGCCGCCCCTGTCCAAGGGCTATCTCCTTGGCGAGATTACCGAGGGCCGCCTCTATTTCCGCCCGCTGAGTTTCTATGAGGAACGGTCCATCGATCTTCGGCTATCGGCAACGGCCACGGCCATCGATCGTGATGGGAAGGCCGTTGCACTCACCGATGGTGCTACTATCGCCTACGACCGCCTTATCCTCACGACAGGTGCGCGACCGAGAACGTTGCCGACGGACATTGGTGGCGATCTTGACGGCGTCTTCTGCGTTCGCAGTCTCGCCGACATCAATGCCATGGTCGAACGTTTCCGGCTAGATCAGCGCGTGCTCATCGTCGGTGGAGGCTATATCGGTCTCGAGGCGGCGGCCGTCGCGGCCAAGCTGGGATTGAAGGTGACGGTGATCGAAGCTGCGCCGCGCATCCTCCAGCGTGTAGCCTGTCCTGAAACCTCGGCCTATTTCCGACACCTGCACGGCCAAAGGGGGGTAACGCTGCTTGAAGGCGCCGCGCTTGAGGCGCTGGAGGGCGAGGATGGACGTGTCCGCTACGCGCGGCTCGTCGATGGCTCGGTGATCCCGGTCGATTTCGTCATTGCCGGCGTGGGCGTAATCCCGAACGTCGAACTCGCCGAAGCTGCTGGTCTTTCTATCGACAACGGCATCGCCGTGGATGAAAACTGCCGGACTTCCGACCCGCACATCTACGCCGCCGGCGATTGTGCCTCGTTCCCCTGGAGCTCTGGCCGAATCCGTCTGGAAAGCGTCGGAAACGCCATCGAGCAGGCCGAGGCGGTGGCGCGATCGCTGACCGGAATGCCCAGCCGCTATGATGCGAAGCCTTGGTTCTGGTCGGACCAATATGACGTGAAGCTTCAGATTGCCGGGCTTTCTGCCGGCTACGACAACGTGGTGACGCGGCTCGGTGCTGCGGGCAGCGTCTCATACTGGTATTATCGCGGCGAACAGCTCCTTGCGGTCGACGCGATGAACGAGCCACGAGTCTACATGGTCGCCAAGAGGCTGATCGAGGCGGGCAGGTCACCTTCCGCCGAAATCGTCAGCGACCCGGCGACCGACCTCAAGTCTCTGCTTCTGTAAGCCTCTTCGGGCGTCTCGCGCCCAAAAATATCCAGATGTCCTTCCCGGTGATCGCCGGCAATTACCTTCGAGCGTTCTCATGCCCAAAATATCGATTGTCGCAAAAGATGGCACTGTATTCGAAATCCACGCCGAGCCTGGAACGAGCCTCATGGAGAACGCCGTGCGCAATTCCGTGCCGGGCATTGAAGCCGAGTGCGGAGGGGCCTGCGCCTGTGCGACCTGTCATGTTTATGTCGATGAAGCTTGGCAGGAAGAGGTTGGTTCACCCGGGGCGATCGAGGCTGATATGCTCGACTTCGCTTACGATATCCGTCCGTCCTCGCGGCTATCTTGCCAAATCAAGATCGTCGATGCGCTCGACGGCTTGATCGTCCGCATGCCGGAACGTCAGTCGTAAGGATCGTGTTCTCAAGAACGTGGAGCGATCCTCTCAGGATGTTGCGCGCCAGATAGCCTGAGCAGGCTCTCAACTCTTTTGCGCTACGTGCCGCCCAGCCCCCGCGGGCCATGGCAGCGCACGATGGACCTCCGTTAGTTCCCTGACCTTCTCGAGGATATGCGGCTTGGCGGAGCACGCCTTGCCGCCCGCCATGTCAACATGAAGAAGAAGGTGCTCGCCGGTGGCAAGGGTTTGGCGAGTGGCTGTGTCGATCATCGTATGGAGAACATGAAGACGCTTCTCGTCAGCCGCGAGCAACTGGCAGGAAGCCTGAATGCTGTCCCCCGCCTTTGCCTCGCGGAGGTGCCGAATGTGGGTCTCGACGGTGTAGTAGCTGTGACCCTTCGCGACGTAGTCGAGGTCGGCGCCAATGAGACGTAAGAGGGCATCCGTCGTTTCGCCAAGTACCTGCAGGTATCGATATTCGGTCATGTGACCATTGTAATCGACCCATTTATTGGGGACGATGGCTTCCAGAAGCATCAACTCCGATATCGGCGTCTGGCTTGGGACAACACAGGAATGATTGCCGCCCCAGCCTTGGCGGTCTTCGGCGCTTGGGGCGCACTTGTGCTCGGGAGGGAGGCGATCGTGGCTGGAATGGGATTTCACTGAGGAGCTCCTAGCGTTCGGCAGCGCCAGCTAATCCCATTCTCCAAGTCTGCTTTTTACCTAAGTGGAAGCGAATGCAGCAATATTCGCCTTGAGTTGAAGGGGGGTGATCGGTTCAAATCCCTTCAAGAGCTTAGCCCTCACGCTTTGAACGCGGCCTTCGATGCTTCGGGATTGCCGTGCATAATGCTGATGAAGCGGCTGATCGCCATCGCCGAACGTCGATGGGAAGCGCGGACGTCGCGGGCATACTCGCCCAGGTTCCAGGCGCCGTTCTCTATCTGTATCAATCCTGCCCGAGACTCTGTGCGGCGGGACGGATGCGCCCTTACTTGAGAGGGCTTGATTTTGCGGGCAGTATTCTATTGTTTTAGTAGAGAATGCCGTGTCACCCCTCGTCGGACAGACGAGTTCCTGGAAACCGCCGCACGCCGTGCAGGAAAGGAACCCATCGATGACGCTTGTGCCCGCCCATTTCCTTCCGCAATCGCAGGACGCCGATACCCTCGCAAGGATTGCCGTCATCGGCCGTGGCTTCACCGGCCTCATGACGGCGATCGCGCTGCTGAAGACGGTCCGCAGCCCGTTCCATCTCGTGATGTTCGACCCCTATCCGAAGATCGACGGCGGGGAGGGCATCGGCCATCCGGCATCCGCGCTGCTGAACAGCCGCGTCCGCGACCTTTCGGTCGATCCGGGCGCGCGCGACGATTTTCGCCATTGGCTGGAGGCCCGCAACGACTGGCGTGATCGCGATCCGGCGTTGTCGGGCAATGTCGATCATGCCTTCGTGCCCGGAGAGGTGTTCAGCGCCTATGCCTACGAGCGCTTTTCCAAAGCGCTGCGCGAGCGGGCCGACGTCATGGTCCAGGTGCGCGCCGAGAGTGTCGCGGCCGTCGGGCGCCATGCGCAGGGCGGTCTCTCGATTGTCTCGGCGGAAGGGGAGCGGGTGCGCTTCGACGCTATCTTCCTGGCCACGGGCTATGGTCTGCGCGAGATCGCCGAGGGCAGTGGCGGCCTGACCGGCGCGAGGGAGGTGCAGGTCATCGGCGGCGGCGTCCATGCCGTCGACCGTGCGCTGCGCCTGCTTGCGGCAGGGGAGGCGTCCCATGTCACGCTCATTTCCGCGTCCGGCTTCCTGCCGCAACCGCATGCGCCGTCGGCCGTCGGCTCCGTATCGTCCGATCGGCCCTTCCCGAACACGCTCCGCGGCGCCTTCCGTCATCTGCGCGAGGCCGCGAACCGGGCGGCGCTGGAAGGCACGGGCTGGCAGGGCATCATGAACGATTTCCGCCTGCGTGCCCGCGAACTCTGGCAGGGCCTGACGCCGGAGGAGCGGCGCCGCTTCAAGCGCCATGTCAAGCCGATCTACGACAGCCACCGTAACCGTCTTCCGCTCGGCCACTATGAGCGGTTGCGTCAGGCAATCGACAGCGGGGCGATCACGGTGCGCAAGGGCAAGGTCGAGCGCATCGCGACCAATGGCGTGCTGCTCTCGGGCGCGGGGGGCCTGCAGGTCCTGCCGGCGGACCGGACGATCGATTGTCGTGTCCGTCCGACCGATCTCGATTCCTCGCTCTTCCGCTCGCTCCTCTCCGCGCAGCTTGCGCGGCGGGACGAACTCGACCTCGGCATCGTCGTCGACGGCGACGGCCGGGTCTTCTCGCAGGCGGGGGCATTTGAAGGCCTGTTTGCGATGGGGCCGCTTGGGCTTGGAAGCCTGCCGGATATCGACCTCGTGCCGCAGATCGTCGTTCAGGCTCACGCGGCAGCCGACGCCCTTGCGACATGGCTTGCGGACGCTTCGGGCAGCAAGGCCACGGAGTCACGGGTGCGTTAGCGCATTTCCGGTGAACTCCGTCTCACCGGAAATGCCACCGTCGGGCCCCGCTGGAAGCGCTTTAGCGGGGCAGCAGGGCCTGTTCGTAGATCTTCGTCGAGCGGGCGCCGCCGGAATGGCATAGGCGAGTATCGGCCGGGGAAGGTCGTCCAGCGCCTGGACCATGCTGCCCACGGCCTCGTCCGTCAGCCCGGTGGAAAGAAAGGGGATATGCCGCACCGCGATGCCAAGCTGGGCGGCGCGGTCGGCGATCACGGAGAATGCCGGCTGGTCGGCCTGCTCGAGGTCGGGCCGATGGCAGACGATAGCAGGCTGACGATGTCGACGTCCTCCGCCTCGATCTGCGGCGAAACCGAATAATCCTCGTCGATCTTGCGGATGTCCATGCTTGTCCTTCTTTGTCCTTCTGGCGAAGGGCGCGGCGGGAAAAGTTTTTCCTTTGCCGGGCTCGGCGCGAAACTGGAGGCGGGTCGCGAGGGTGGCTCTGCGATGCCAGGCCGGCGCAGGCGTCAGGCGTTCCGCCTGCCGTGCCCGCGGTGCCGATCGGCGGCGAAGGACGGCGCGATAGGAGAAAAAACTACGCGGGCCGGGAAAGGTTGGAATGGGCGTCCTCGAAATCAATTATATTCTATAGATTATATAATCTAATTGATCTCGACCCAGGGGAACGCCATGACAATTTCACGCCGCTTTTTCTCGACGGCCCTTGCTGCCCTGCTCGCTTTGCCGCTTCTCGGCAGCGCGTCGGCGGATGCTTCCGACAAGACGGTCCGCATCGGCTACCAGAAATACGGCACGCTCGTGCTGCTGAAGGGCAAGGGGCTTCTCGAGGAGAAGCTGAAGAAGATCGGCTATACGGTGACGTGGACCGAGTTCCCCGCCGGCCCGCAGCTGCTCGAAGCGCTCAATATCGGCGCCGTCGATTTCGGCACGACCGGCGAAACGCCGCCGATCTTCGCGCAGGCGGCCGGCGCGCCGCTCGTCTATGTCGCGCACGAGCCGCCGGCCGCGCGCGGCGAAGCGATCCTCGTGCCCAAGGACAGCCCCATCAAGACGGTGGCCGACCTCAAGGGCAAGACGGTCACGCTCAACAAGGGCTCGAACGTCCACTACCTGCTCGTGAAGGCGCTGGAAGAGGCGGGTCTCAAGTACACCGACATCAAGACCTCCTTCCTGCCGCCGGCCGATGCGCGCGCCGCCTTCGAGCAGGGCGCGGTCGATGCCTGGGTCATCTGGGATCCCTTCCAGGCCGCCGCGGAAGTGGCGATCGAGGCGCGCGAACTGCGCAATGGCGAAGGCATCGTGCCGAACCACCAGTTCTATCTCGGCGCCAAGCCCTTCGTGGAGAACAATCCCGAGGCCGTCGACGTGGTGATCGAGGCCGTCGCCGAGATCGACGCATGGGCGAAGGCCAACACGGCCGCGGCCGCGGCCGAACTGGCGCCCTCCGTCGGCATTCCGGAAGACGTGCTCGCCATCGCGCTTGAGCGCCAGTCTTACGGCGTCAAGGCCATCGACGAGAGCGTCGTCAAGCAGCAGCAGTCGATCGCCGACACGTTCTTCGATCTTGGCCTGATCCCCGAGAAGATCTCGATCGCGGATGCCGTGCGCAAGGGTGGTGCCTGATGGCGGAGACGTCGGTGGCCGGTTATGCTGCCGGCGAAACCCGCAAGCCCAACCTCAAGGGCCTGGGAAGCGCGCTTGCGCCCTGGGCCCTTCCCATCGTGCTCTTGATCGTCTGGGAGATCGCGGCGCGCACCGGCCTCGTCACCGCCCGCCTCATGCCGGCGCCGACGACGATCGCGGCGGCATTCTGGCGGTCGCTGCTGGACGGCTCGCTTCTCTTCCATACGCTCGCCTCCACGCAGCGCGCGCTGATCGGCCTCGTCATCGGCGGCGGGCTCGGCTTCGTCGCGGGCGTTCTCAACGGCTTGTGGCGGCCGGCAGAGACGCTGTTCGACAGCACGCTCCAGATGGTGCGCAACATCCCCCATCTGGCGCTGATCCCGCTCGTCATCCTCTGGTTCGGCATCGGCGAGACGGCCAAGATATTCCTCGTCGCCATCGGCGTCTTCTTCCCGATCTACATCAACACCTTCTACGGCGTGCGCGCCATCGACCCGCAGCTGGTCGAGATGGCGTCGGTCTACGGGCTCGACCGCAGGGCGCTGATCCGGCGCATCATCCTGCCCGGCGCGCTGCCTTCCATCCTCGTCGGCCTGCGCTATGCCCTCGGCTTCATGTGGCTGACGCTCATCGTCGCCGAGACGATCTCGGCCACCAACGGCATCGGTTACATGACGATGAACGCGCGGGAGTTCCTGCAGACCGACGTCGTCCTGCTCGGCATCATCGTCTACGCCCTTCTCGGCAAGCTGGCGGACGTGGCGACCCGTGCCATCGAAAGACGCGTGCTGGTCTGGCACCCCGCCTACCAGGTCAGGAAAGGCGGCGAGCCATGAGCATTGCCGAATTCCATGCGCCGGAAGCCGCCGGCGGCCTGCCGATCTCGCTTGCCCGGGTCGAGAAGTCCTTCGGCAAGCTCAATGTGCTCGCCAACTTCAACCTGGAGATTCCGGCGGGCCAGTTCCTCGCCGTCGTCGGCCGGTCGGGTGGCGGCAAGTCGACGCTGATGCGCCTCGTCGCCGGGCTCGACGCACCGGACAGCGGCCGCGTCGGCATCGGCGGGCGCAAGGTCGAGCGCCTCCATCCTTCCGTGCGCCTCTTATTCCAGGAGGCGCGCCTCGTGCCCTGGCAGCGCGTCATCGAGAATGTCGGCATCGCCCGCGGGCCGCACTGGCAGGAGAAGGCCGGGCGGGCGCTTGCGGATGTCGGGCTCGAAGGACGCGAGAACGACTGGCCGAGCGTCCTGTCCGGCGGGCAGCGGCAGCGCGTGGCTCTTGCGCGGGCGCTGGTCAGCGAGCCGCAGATCCTGCTGCTCGACGAGCCCTTCGGCGCGCTGGACGCGCTGACGCGCATCGAGATGCATCGCCTGCTGGAGCGGATCTGGACGGGCCGCGGCTTCACCACCGTGCTGATCACCCATGACGTAGCGGAAGCCGTCGCGCTGGCCGACCGGGTCGTCGTGCTCAGCGAGGGCGCCATCGCCCTCGACATCGCGATCGATCTCGACCGTCCCCGGCGGGAACTCGCCGATCCGCGGGCCGTCGATCTGCAAAGGCAGATTCTGGACGCGGTGTAGAACCACCGGGCCGCGCGCAGCCTTGCGCCACGGCCTTGTCGCACCCGGCTGGCGGCCATGGTGGCCAGCCACCCGCATTCCCTATGAGGCTGAACCATGCCAGGACACGAAAGCAACGTCGTTTTCCTCCCCGTCGAGGATGCCGCCCGCGGCGTGGTCGCCGTGCTGTGGGAAACGCTGCGGGAGGAAGCGGCCGCGGCCGCGCAGCGCGATCTGGCGCTGGCGCGCGCGATGAACTCGGCCGTGCTGATGCATGCGAGTTTCGGCCATGCGCTCTCCCATCGCCTCGCGATCAAGCTCGCCGACCACGATGTCGACCGCGACGAACTGCTCGCCCTGATCTACGGCGCCTATACCGACAAGCCGGGCCTGCTCGGCGCGGCGGCGGCCGATCTCCAGGCGGTGAAGGACCGCGATCCCAGCAACGGCGAGGTGCTGACGCCGTTCCTCTATTTCAAGGGCTTTTCCGCATTGCAGGCCTATCGCGTCGGCCATTGGCTCTGGACGACGGGCCGCCGGCATCTTGCGCGCCACATCCAGAGCCGGATTTCGGAAACCTTCGCGATCGACATCCACCCCGCCGCCGTCATGGGGCGCGGCATCATGCTGGACCATGGCAGCGGCCTCGTCATCGGCGAGACGGCGGTCGTGGAGGACGACGTCTCCATCCTCCAGAACGTGACGCTCGGCGGAACCGGAAAGGAAACCGGCGACCGCCATCCGAAGGTGCGGCGCGGCGCGCTCATCGGGGCGGGGGCGAAGATCCTCGGGAACATCGAGGTGGGCATCGGCGCCAAGATCGGGGCGGGCAGCGTCGTCGTCGCGCCCGTCGCGCCCTACACCTCCGTCGTCGGCGTTCCGGCAAAGCCGGTGGGCAAGCCGCATACGGCCCTGCCGGGCGTGACCATGGACCAGACCCTGAGCGAGCCGGAATACATCATCTGAAATGCCGGCTGATGGCGGTCACCGCGCCTGCCGGCCCTGGACGACGCGGTCGAGAACGATCGCGCACAGGAGGATGGCGAGGCCCGCAAGCAGGCCCTGGCCCTGCGCGGCATATTGCAGGGCATGCAGCACGTCCTCGCCGAGCCCCTTGGCGCCGATCAGGGCGGCGATCACCACCATGGACAGGCACATGAGGATCGTCTGGCTGATACCGGCCATGATCGAGGGGGCGGCGGTCGGAAGATCGACCTTGAAGAGGATGAACCGGCGCGAGGCGCCGAAGGCCACCGCGGCCTCGCGCACGGAGGCGGGAACCGAGGCGATGCCGAGCGCCGTCAGCCGCACCACGGGCGGTATGCCGAAGATGACGGTCGCGATGATGCCCGAAGGCTTGCCGATGCCGAAGAGCGCGATGACCGGGATCAGGTAGACGAAGGCCGGCATGGTCTGCATGAAATCGAGCAGGGGACGCACGACCGCCGCCACGCGCCGGTTATAGCCGCAGAGCACGCCGAGCGGGATGCCGATCGTGATCGAGATCAGGGCCGCGGTGCCGAGGAGCGCGACGGTCTGCATGCTCTTTTCCCAGTAGCCGAGGATGGCGAGGTAGCTGATCGCGACGAAGGTGAGGAGGAAGACGCGAAAACCGGCGAGCTGCCAGGCGATCGCCAGGATGACAGCCATCACCACGGGCCAGGGCGTCTCGGTCAGCACGGCCTCCATCAGGCCCAGCATGGCGTTGATCGTGCGCGTCAGGGCGCCTGCGGCCGGTGCCACCGCGCCGCTGATCGCGGCGATTACATTGTCGAGCCATGCCGCGGCGGCGGAGTTCCATGCCGGATCGCTTGGAAAGACGTCGAAGAGGGCCCGATTGCCGAAGTGAACGGCGATGACGGGCGTGAAGACAGCGAGCAGGAAGGCCGCGCCCGCGGCATGCGGCAGGCTGAAGCCCGCCTTGCCCGGATCGCCCGCAAGCCGCCATTCCCGGAAGCGCCGTTCGGCCAGATGGTTGGCAAGGGCGCCCGTCGCAAGGCGCGCGGCGATGAACAGGCCGCCGCCGAGCGCGACGATGAGGGACGCACCGGCGCGAGCGTCCTCGGCCACCTGACGGGCGTCCCTCGCAGCCTGTTCCAGCGCGACGGCCGAGCGCGTCAGCGATCTGGCGATGGCGGACGTTGCATCCTTGCCGTTCGCGGTGCCGGCCTCGGAAAGGCGGGTGGCGGCGAGCGCTTCCAGCCGGTCCGCGCGCGCGCCCAGTTCGCTGCTCGCGCCGCCCGCAAGGGCGAAGGCGATGAGGACGACGGCGAGAAGATCGGCGATCAGGAAGGGCCAGAAGGCCGACCAGAGGCGGCGCCCCCCGAGCCAGACGGGGCCGAGCAGGGCGGCGGCGATGTTGAAGGAGGGCACATAGCCGCGGCGCGCGCCGATCTTGCGGAAAGCCTCGCGGTAATAGGCGCCGCTGATGCCGGCGAATCGCTCCACGGCGTCCTCGCGTGCGGAACGGTCGTTCATGCGATGGCCCTCGCTTTGGCAGGTGGATTGTCTTTTGCGGCGGGCAGGCGGGCGTTCGCGACGAAGCGGCGGACATAGTCGTTGGCAGGCCGGTTCACCAGCTCCCCGGCCGTCCCGGCCTGGACGATGCGGCCGGCCCGCATGAGCACGACGCGGTCGGCGATGCGGAAAGCCTCGTCGACGTCGTGGGTCACGAACACCGTCGTCTTGCCGAGCTCGCGCGACAGCGCCATGAACTGGGTCTGGAGATCGTGGCGGATCAGGGGATCGAGCGCGCTGAAGGGCTCGTCCATCAAGAGGATGTCCGGATCGGCAGCCAGGGC
>Ga0182739_1003792_pt1 | contig 12930 bp, 13 predicted proteins | sample eDN5th30CBELigBY_FD_128873 | JGI IMG/M metagenome (GOLD analysis project Ga0182739, IMG submission 128873) | Enriched backyard soil microbial communities from Emeryville, California, USA - eDNA 5th pass 30_C BE-Lig BY (version 2) (version 2) | ecosystem: Environmental > Terrestrial > Soil >... | reverse complement strand
TGCTCAACGAGGAAGTGGCCGACACCGCGCTCGGCCTGCTGCTCGCCACGGTGCGCGAACTGCCGCAGGCGGAACGCTATTTGCGCGCCGGCCAGTGGGCCGAGAAGGGCGACTACCGCCAAAGCGCCTCGCTGCGCGACCGCACCGTCGGCGTGGTCGGCATGGGGCGGATCGGCCGCGCCATCGCGCGCCGCCTCGACGCCATGCGGGTGCCGGTCGCCTATCATACCCGCAACGCGATCGCCGACCTTCCCTACCGGCACTATCCCGACCTGATCGCGATGGCGCGCGATGTCGACGTGCTGCTGCTGATCGTACCCGGCGGCGCCGACACCCGGCACATGGTGGATGCCAAGGTGCTCGAAGCGCTCGGTCCGGACGGCATCCTCATCAACGTCTCGCGCGGCAGCGTGGTCGACGAGGCGGCGCTGATCGCCGCGCTCAAGGAGGGCAAGATCCTGTCGGCGGGGCTCGACGTGTTTGCGCGCGAGCCGCATGTGCCGCCGGAACTGATCGCGATGGATAATGTCGTGCTGCTGCCGCATGTCGGCTCCGCCTCGCGCCATACACGGCAGGCGATGGAGCAGCTTGTGGTCGACAATCTGCTGGTCTGGAAAGCCGGCAAGCCGCCGCTGACGCCGGTGCCGGAGACGCCCTGGCCGCCTGCGGGGAAAAACGGATAGCGTCGCGCCATGCCGACCTCGGTCCTGCACGCCATCGCCCTGACGCTGTGCTGTCTCGCCGGCAGCGCGCCGTTGGCGTTCGGCCAGGCACCGGCGGTACCGGAGCCGGTCCGTGCGCTCGCAGGCGCATGGGAAATGTCGAACGCGGACCGCGACCGTACCTGTACGGTCGTGCTGCGGGGAGCGCGCTCCGGTCCGGGCTTCGGCCTGCAATGGGACGCCAAATGCGCCGAAGTGTTCCCGTTCAGCACATCGGCGACGGCCTGGCAGATCGGCCCACGTGACGCCCTGCAGTTCCTCAACGCCGGCGGCTCCGTGCTGATGGAACTGACCGAGGTCGAAGGCGGCCTCTATGAGGGCGAGCGCCGCGGCCAGGGGCTGGTGTTCCTTCAAAGCATGGCGAGCCGCGCCGGCGAGGAACGCAGCCCCGCGCAACTCGCGGGCGACTGGGGGTTCGTGGCCGCCACCGGCAAGCTGCTGTGCCGGGTCGCGCTCGCGACCACGCAGACGGAGACCGGAACGCTGGCTTTGTCCGTACAGCCGGGCTGCGATGCCGCGGTCACGCGCTTTGCGCCGGCCGCGTGGCAGATCGACCGCGGGCAGTTGGTGCTGTTCTCAAGGCGCGGTGAGGCGTGGCGGTTCGAGGAAGTCGATGCGCTCTCCTGGCGGCGCATTCCGGCGGGACGGCAGCCGCTGACGCTGGTCAAGCAGTAGCGGGCGAAACCGATGCGGGTCGATGGCAAACCGATGCGCAGCATCTGGGCCGAGCCTGACGGCGAGACCGTCGGGACGATCGACCAGACGCTGCTGCCGCATCGCTTCGCGACCATCAAACTCACGACGCTGGACGATGCCGCGCATGCCATCCGCAGCATGCAGGTGCGCGGCGCGCCGCTGATCGGCGCGACCGCCGCCTATGGGGTGTGCCTCGCGCTGCGCGCGGACGCCTCTGATGCCGCGCTCGACCGCGCCTGCGAGACGCTGCTCGCGACCCGGCCGACCGCCGTCAACCTGCGCTGGGCGCTGGACGAAATGCGCGCCGCGGTACGCAACCGGCCGCGCGGCGAACGGGTCGCGGCAGCCTACGCGCGCGCGGCCGAGATCTGCGACGAGGACGTCGCGATCAATGCGGCCATCGGGCGGCACGGATTGGGGCTGATCGAAGCCATCGCGGCGCGCAAGCCGGCCGGCGCGCCGGTGAACGTGCTTACCCATTGCAATGCCGGCTGGCTCGCAACCGTCGACTGGGGCACGGCCACGGCGGCGATCTACATGGCGCACGACAAGGGCATTCCCGTCCATGTCTGGGCCGACGAGACCCGGCCGCGCAACCAGGGCGCGGCACTGACCGCCTGGGAACTCGGCCAGCATGGCGTGCCGCATACGGTGATCCCGGACAATACCGGCGGCCACCTGATGCAGCACGGTGAGGTCGACCTGGTGATCGTCGGCACTGACCGCACCACCGCCCAGGGCGACGTGTGCAACAAGATCGGCACCTACCTCAAAGCGCTCGCCGCGCGCGACAACGCCGTGCCGTTCTATGTCGCAGCCCCCTCCCCCAGCATCGACTTCACGATCGCCGACGGGTTTGCCGAAGTGCCTATCGAGCAGCGCAGCGCGGACGAAGTCGCCCTGATGACCGGCCAGACGGCCGACGGCCGGATCGAGACCGTGCGGATCATGCCGGAGGGCTCCCCGGTCGCCAATTACGCCTTCGACGTGACGCCGGCGCGGCTCGTCACCGGGCTCATCACCGAGCGTGGCGTGCTGGCCGCGACGCGCGAGGCGCTGGCGGCGGCGTTTCCCGAGCGCACCGGCCGTTCAACTGCCACGCCTGCCGTGCGATAATAGGCAGATGTCCTTCGAATCGATCCGTGCCGAGATTGTCGTCGTCGACGGCCGACAGTCGCCGACCGCCCTGTCGGTCGCGCGCGGTACCTCGCGCCTCCTGCGCTCGCTCGGCTTCTCCTGCATCCCCGAAATGCCGCTTGCGTCCGGCCGTCGTGCCGACCTCGTGGCGCTCGGCGCGGACGGCGAATTGGTCATCGTCGAGATCAAATCCTCGATCGAGGATTTCCGCTGTGACCAGAAGTGGCCGGAATACCGCTGGCACTGCGACCGGCTGTTCTTTGCAACCGCGCCGCATGTCCCGCTCGAAATATTCCCGGAGGATGCCGGCCTGATCCTCGCCGACGGTTTCGGCGCCGAGGTCGTGCGCGAGGCGCCGGTCCACAAGCTGGCGGCAGCGACCCGCCGCAGCATGCTGCTGCGCTACGGGCGCGTCGCCGCGCTGCGGCTGCAGGCGCTGTCCGACCCTTCCGCGGCGCTGGGTGCGGAGTTCTGATGCCGAAGTCAGTTGCGGGTCCCGAGATCGAGCGGCTGATCCAGTTGCTCGCGCGTTTGCCGGGCCTTGGCCCGCGCTCGGCGCGGCGGGCGGCGCTGTTCCTCATCAAGAAGCGCGAACCCTTGATGGCGCCGCTGGCGGCTGCGTTGCAGACGGCGATCGAGAAGATCACGGTGTGCAGCGTCTGTGGCAGCGTCGACAGCCAGAACCCGTGCACCGTCTGTACCGATCCGCGCCGCGACGGCTCGGTGATCGTCGTCGTGGAAGACGTCGCCGACCTGTGGGCGCTGGAGCGCGCAAGCGCGGTGGACGCCAAGTACCACGTGCTCGGCGGCACGCTCTCGCCGCTCGACGGCGTCGGGCCGGACGACCTCACCATCGATGCCCTCGTCTCGCGCGCGCACGCGCCGGAGGTGAAGGAGGTGATCCTCGCGCTCAACGCCACCGTCGACGGGCAGACCACGGCGCACTACATCACCGACCTGCTTGCAGGCACTGACGTGAAAGTGACGCGACTCGCCCATGGCGTGCCGGTGGGCGGCGAACTCGACTATCTCGACGAAGGCACGATCGCCGCCGCCATCCGCCAGCGCACGCCCTTCTGATCTGCGACTGTTTTTGGGTGTCATTCCGGGGCGCCGCTTTAGCGGCGAGCCCGGAATCCATACACCCTGCCGCGTTTTTAAGGAGAGACAGGGGTTATGGTTTCCGGGTTCCGGCCTTCGGCCGGCCCCGGAATGACCACCGAGAGTTTTGCAGAGACCTTGCGTGCGCGGGAATGAGCGGAGAGTGGGGCAGCCCAATCCCGTATCAATCGTCCGCCTTCAGCATCGTCGCAGGACCGAGCTTGCTGAAATGCCCGCTGGCCTGCAGCCAGGCGAGAAGGATCAGGCTCGGGATCGCGACCGCGGAACTGATGATGAAGAAGATCGGCCAGCCGGTCGCCGCCGCGATATAGCCCGCCCCGGCGGAGAGATAGGTGCGCCCCACCGCCGCCAGCGCCGTCAGCAGCGCGAACTGCGTCGCGGTGTGGAGCGGACTGCAGAGCGCGGAGAGGTAGGCGATGAAAATCACCGTGCCGATGGCGCCGGCGAAATTCTCCACGATGATCGTCACTGTCAGCGCCCCGAGGTTCACCCCCATCCACGCCTGCCAGGTGAACACGAGATTGGAAGTCATCTGCAGGATCGCGCCGATCCACAGGCAAGTGGTCAGCGGCAGAGCGCGGGCGACATAGCCGCCGGCGAAACCACCGATCAGGGTCGCCGCGAGGCCGACCCCCTTCACGATCGTCGCGTAGTCGTTGCGCGTGAAACCGAGGTCGATGACGAAAGGCGCCGTCATGGCGCCCGCGAAGGCGTCGCAGAACTTGTAGAGCACCACGAAGGCGAGCACGACGACCGCCATCTCGCGGGTGAGGAACTCCGAGAAGGCGCCGACCGCCGCGCGCATGACGCGAACGACCGCGTTCTCACGCGGCGCATCGGTGGCCGCTGGCGTTACCGCCAGCGCCGGCACCGGCTCACGGGCGAGCAGCGCGGCCGCCATGCCGACCAGCACGAGGCCGCCCATCGCCACATAGCCCCAGGTCCAGGCCGCGCTCTTTTCGAAGCCCATGTCTTCGAAGCCGGTGACGAGAAACAGGGCGCCGGCCGTCGAGGCCAGCATTCCGACGCGATACGCCGCCACGAAGGAGGCCATGCCGGCCGCCTGCTCCCGCTCGGGCAGGCTTTCGACCCGGAAGGCGTCGATCACGATGTCCTGCGTGGCGGAGGCGGTCGCGACCATCACCGCGCCGAGCGCCACCAGCCACGGCGACGACGCCGGGTCGCGCACGGCGAGAAACAGGATCGCGGCGAGCAGCAAAAGTTGCGAGAACACCAGCCATCCCCGCCGCCGCCCGAGCAGCCGCGACAGGATCGGCACGTCGAGCGCATCGACCACCGGCGCCCACAAAAACTTGAGGGTGTAAGGCGTGCCGACCAGCGCGAACAGGCCGATGGTGCCGAGATCGACCCCCGATTCGCGCATCCAGACCAGCAGCGTCGAGCCGGAAAGCGCCAGCGGCAGCCCGGACGAGAAGCCGAGGAACAGGACGATCAGTACCCGCGGCTGGAGATAGACCGCGAACGCCTCGACCCATGAGGGTCGGGCGGTCCGATCCGGCGCGGTGGTCACTTCGGGCGTAACGGTCATGCGTTCGGTCAGTGGGAGCGCGGGCTTCGACAAAACGCCTTTATGCTGAACAAAGCGTTATCGCGGCCCCGAAGCCCCCCGCGCGCCGGGGATCAGTGGCCCGCATAATGTGGCGGAATTGACGCAACCCGGCGAAGCTCATAAATCCGCCATCATGGCCCTGCGACCGATCCTCATTCTCCCCGACCCGCAATTGCGGCTCGTCTCCGAACCCGTCGTCACGATCGATGGCGAGATCCACCGGCTGATCGACGACATGTTCGAGACCATGTACGACGCGCCGGGCATCGGCCTTGCGGCGATCCAGATCGGCGTGCCGAAGCGGGTCGTGACGGTGGACGTCGCCAAGAAGGACGAGCCGCGCGCGCCGCAGGTCTTCATCAACCCGGAAATCATCGGGAAATCCGAGGAATTTTCGGTCTACGAGGAAGGTTGCCTGTCGATCCCCGACATCCACGAGGACGTCGAGCGCCCGGACCGGGTACGCGTGCGCTATCTCGACCGCGACGGCAAGCAGCAGGAGATCGAGGCCGACGACCTGCTCGCGACCTGCCTGCAGCACGAGATCGACCATCTCAACGGCGTGCTGTTCATCGACCACATCTCCAAGCTCAAGCGCGACTATATCCTCAAGAAGTTCATCAAGGCCGCAAAGCGCGCGGCCGAATGAGGCTCGCGCTTGCGGGCGCGAATTGTCGCTGACAGACGAGGCTTGAATGGCGCTGCGGCTCATCTTCATGGGGACGCCGGACTTCGCCGTCCCCACTTTGCTGAACCTTATCGGGCAGGGACACGAGATCGCGGCGGTCTATACCCGCGCGCCGCAGCCGGCCGGGCGCGGCATGGACCTGCGCCCCTCGCCGGTCGAGCGCGAGGCGCGCCGCTTCGGGCTTCCCGTCCTGACGCCGAAGAGCCTGCGCGGCGACGACGCGCTCGCCGATTTCCAATCACACGGGGCGGACGCGGCCGTCGTGGTCGCCTACGGGCTGATCCTGCCGGTGCCGATTCTCGAAGCGGTGCCGCTCGGCTGCCTCAACCTGCACGCCTCGCTGCTGCCGCGCTGGCGCGGCGCTGCCCCGATCAACCGGGCGATCATGGCGGGCGACGCCGAGACCGCAGCCAGCATCATGCGGATGGAAGCCGGGCTCGACACGGGGCCCGTCGCCCTCGTCGAACAACTGCCGATCGGTCCCGACATGACGGCGGGCGACCTGCACGACGCGCTGGCGCGGGTCGGCGCCGACCTGATGGGCCGCGCGCTCGCGGCGCTCGAGCGCGGTTCGCTGTCGTTTACACCGCAGCCCGCCGTGGGCGTCACCTATGCCCACAAGATCGAAAAGAGCGAGACCCGCATCGACTGGTCGCAGCCCTGGCGCGCGGTGCATGACCATTGCCGCGGGCTGTCGCCGTTTCCGGGCGCTTGGTTCGAGATCGGCGAGGGGGCAAAGGCGGTGCGGGTAAAGGCGCTGCGCACGGCCCGCGGCGAGGGAAGCGGCGCGCCCGGAACCGTGCTCGACGGTTCCCTCACCGTCGCCTGCGGCGAAGGATCGGTGCGGCTGGTCCAGGTCCAGCGCGCCGGCCGCCAGCCGATGACCGCAGCCGAGTTCCTGCGCGGGCAGGCACTGCCGGCGGGTACGGTAGTTCGGTAGCTTTCAGGCGGCGCGCAGGTCGCCGTCGATCTCGACCAGATCGGTGTGACCGAAGCCTTTCGAATAATCGAGCACGGAGACGACCTCTGGCACGACCCGCATCAGCGGCACCTCTTCCAGCTTCGGCAGCGGGAAGGTCGTGTATTCCGGATAGCGCTCAGACATCAGCGCGATCACGCGCCGAAACTCCTCCGGATCGTCGACGAAGGAGACGCGTCCCGCCATCGACAGTCCCTTGATCGCCAGCGGGTGCGGGTAATCGTGCGCGATGGTGATGGAAACACGCGCATCACGGGCGATGTTGGCGTATTTCTGGCTGTCGCGGGCGATGAACCCGTAGAGGACGGGACCATCATTGACGTAGCCGACGACGGTCGCGTGCGGCCAGCCATCGGGCCGGTTGGTGGCGATCGTCATGATACGGTTCTCGCCGAGCAGTTCGAGAATGAGGCGCTTCAGGGCGTCATCCATGGCTGCATCTCCCGTTTGACTGTATGACCGCTACCACTCCCGAACCGGGAAGCTCTTGAGCCACGTCAAACATGCCGCGCTATCGCATCGTGATCGAATATGACGGAACGCCCTTCGTCGGCTGGCAGATCCAGGCGAACGGGGTATCCGTGCAGGGACTGATCACGGCCGCGATCAAATCGTTCTGCGGCGAGGATGTGCCGGTGCAGGGCGCCGGCCGTACCGACGCCGGCGTGCATGCGACGGGACAATGCGCGCATTTCGACCTCCCGGCCGAGCGCCGGCCGGACACGGTCCGCGACGCGCTCAACGCACACCTGCGGCCGCACCCGATCGCCATCCTCGAAGCCGAACGGGTACCCGATGACTTCGACGCCCGCTTCTCGGCCAGGCGCCGCCATTACATTTACCGCATCGTCAACCGGCGCCCCGATCTCGCGCTCGAGCGGCTGCGCGCATGGCGCGTGCCGCGGCCGCTCGACGCCGAGGCGATGCACGCAGCGGCGCAGCACCTGATCGGCCGGCACGATTTCACGGCCTTTCGCGCGGCCGAATGCCAGGCCAAATCCCCGATCCGGACGCTTGATCGGCTCGATGTCGAGCGCAGCGGCGACCTGATCGCGATCCGCGCTTCCGCCCGGTCGTTCCTCCACCATCAGGTCCGCTCGATGGTCGGTTCGCTGGCGTTCGTCGGCGAAGGCCGCTGGCGGCCGGAGCAGATGGCGGAGGTGCTGGCGGCGCGCGACCGCGCGCGCTGCGGCCCGGTCGCACCCGCGGACGGGCTCTATCTTACCGCCGTCGACTACTGAAGCCGGCGGGACGCGCCCGGCACGGGGTTCGGATATTGCCGGGGGGCGGCCAAGGGACTATTTTTGGGGGTATTCGGAGCAAACGCTATGTCCGCGGACGCTGACGCCATCACGAACCGGCCTTCGCAACGCGCCCTGATCGCGATCGCGGCGGCGACCGGCACGCTCGTGGCTCTGGCCGTCGTGCTGTGGGCGCGCTACGGCAGCGCCGCCTTCTACGAACAGATGGCGGCCGGCCTCGGTATCTGCTTTTAGCTTTCCGACCATCGGTACCTGCAGCCGCGGTCAGCGGCGGCAATGGGCTGCGTTGAAGTCGGAACAGGGAAATAAACACGCAAATGTCGCCGCAAGCCCTCCGCATCATGCTGATCTCGCTGGCCTTCGCCACCGGCCTCATGAGCGTGTTCGCGGTGATCGTGATCGTGACGGGGCGGACCTCCGCACCGGTCATTCCGACCGCTTCCGCGATCGGCGGCCCGTTCCAGCTTGTCGACCACAACGGGAAGCCCTTCACCGACGCCAACCTCAAGGGCAAGCCGCACCTCATCTTCTTCGGCTTCACCCATTGTCCGGACGTCTGCCCGTCGGCGCTGTTCGACGTGTCGGAAATTTTGCGGGCGCTCGGGCCGGAGGGCGACAAGGCGGGCGGGCTGTTCGTCACCGTCGACCCCGAGCGCGATACGGCCCCGGTGCTCAAGGACTACCTGTCCAACTTCGACCCGCGCCTCGTCGGCGTCACCGGCAAGCGTGACGACATCGACAAGATGCTGCTGGCCTATCGCGTTTACGCCAAGAAGGTCCCGACCGAGGGCGGTGACTACACCATGGACCACACCGCGCTGATCTATCTGATGGACAAGCAGGGCCGCTTCGTCGCGCCGTTCAATCTCAAGCGGCGGCCGGAAGAGGCGGCGGCCGATCTGCGGCGCTATCTGTAGGCGGATTGGCCTTGGCCCACCGCGAAGTGCGGCCCAGACCGTGGTCGGTCTTGTCCCACCGATAGGGATCTCGCAGGAGTTGGAACACCGCGCGCCAGGCGGCAACCGACAGCAACACCCAGTGCACGAGCATCAGCGGCATCAGAACGACAAGACGCCATAGCCTTCGGCGGGCGAGGCCGGCGACCGCAAGCGCCACGGAAGTCAAATAGCCGGCAGCAAGCGCGCTCCAGTGCAACGCATCGAGTGCCGACAGGATTCCCGGCCAACCACCTACCGCCGTCACGAGCAGCAACAGCCATGCGAAGGGCTGCAGCAGCGCGGCCGCGACGGTGCCGATGAAGAGCAGTTGGAATGTCGCGAATCCGCCTGGCCCGAGTTGCGCCATCAGGCGCCACGGGCGGCGCATGTGTACGCCCCAGGTCTGCATCCAGCCTTTGAACCACCGCGTGCGCTGCCGCAGCCAGGGACGGACCTTGCTCGGCGCCTCTTCATAGGTCGAGGAGTCAAGCACGCCGACGCGGTGACCCGCGCGCGCAAGCCGCGTACCGAGGTCAGCATCCTCGGTAACGTTATGGGCGTCCCACCCGCCGACATCGCGCAGAACCTGCGTGCGGAAATGATTGCTCGTTCCCCCGAGGGGAATGGGAAGATCACGGGCCGCCAGACCCGGGAGCATGACGTCGAACAGACCCGCATATTCCGCGGTGAACAGCCCCGCGAGCCAGCTGTCGTCCGTATTGTCGATCGTAAGCCGCGCCTGCAGGCAGGCGAGGCGGCCGCTGTTGTCGGCCGCGAATGCCGCGATCGCCCGCCGCAACTGATCGGCTTCCGGCTTGTCCTCGGCGTCGTAGACGACCGTGAACGCACCACGTGCGAACGGCAGGGCAGCATTGAGCGCCTTGGGCTTGGTGCGCGGCGCAACCGAGGGTGCGAAGACCACCTCGAAGGGCGGGCCGAGCGCCTGCATATCGACCATCGCGCGGGTCTGCGGATCGTCAGCCTCCAGCACCAGCAGCACATTGAGCTTTTCGGCCGGGTAGTCGAGCGATCGCAGCGCCGTCACCAGTTCCGGCAGGGACGCGGCTTCGCGATAAAGGGCGATCACGATCGAGTAGACCGGGAGTTCGCTGTCCCGGACGGAGACGAACGGCTTCTGATCCCGAGGCTGGCGCGCGGATGCGATCGCGACGAGCCGCAGGATCGTCCAGGCCAGAAAGACCACGGAGATCGCGACTTGGAGCGCCACGATGGTAGGGCCCGGCATTGCTGCAAACGCCGCACAGACCGCCGCGAGCACGACCGCTGCCATCGCCCGTCCGCCCCACCCGCGGGCGCCCGCCGACATCAGCGGCGCCGTCGCCCGCAGCCGCTCGGCGGCATGCCAGGCGATGGCCGCCCGCTCATGCCGCTGCACGAAACGGCGCACGTGCTCGGGCGTCGTCACCACCAGCTTGCGCCGCAAGTCCGAATGCTTGCGCAACTGCAGGGAGAGGTGCCGGGCGGCAAGTCCGCGCGGCGCCACCGCCCAGACCGTTCCGCCGTCCGACACGAGCGGCAGCAGCCCGCCATTCGGCGCCTGCAGCAGCAGATCGGAGCCTGCCGGGCACGCCGCGCGCGGGACGCCATCGAGGTTGACGAAGCGCAGGCCGAGATGGATCGCCAGCGCCCGGCAATAGGCCTCCCGCGAGATGGTGCCCTCCGCCACCAGAACCTCGTCGGCGCCGACTTTCAGTAATGCAGCGCGCTGCTCGGCCGCCGCGATGACGCCCGGAGGCAGCCGATGGCGCAGACAATCGATCTCCGGAAACGGATCGAGGCCGCGGCGCAGCCGTGCGGAAAAAGCCTCGAGCCGGGCCGCCGCCAGCGCCTCGGCACCGGCAGCGGAACGCCGATGCAGGGCATCGTGGCCGCGCTTCGCGGCCGCGATATCGTCACGCGCCAACGCCACAACACGCCCCCACGCCACGCCGGCAGCCCTTTACGCCTCGCCCATTCCCCGATATGCGGGCGACGCTTCGCCGGCGCGGTCCCCTTGAGCCTGGTATCAAACTACAGCCCACATGCACGCGATGCGAGCGCTTTTTTTTAACGCTACCGCCGCAGCCCGATTTAACGGCGCTGCCGCGGCCCTGCTGCTCGCGCTTGTCCTGCTGTCCCTGCCCTGCCCCGCCTGGGCACAGGCCGAGCGCAAATCCGCCCCGGCGGCCGGTGGCCAGACGGTCGTCGTCCCCGGATTCTGGGATCCCCGGCGGCGGCAGGAAAAGCCGGAGATCCCGACCGGCACCGTGGTCCGGTTCCTGACCGAGACCGACTATCCGCCGTTCAATTACGCGGGACCGGACGGCAATCTGGCGGGCTTCAATGTCGATCTCGCCCGCATGCTGTGCGAGGAACTGAAAGTCTCCTGCACCATCCAGATGCGGCGCTTCGACACGCTGCTCGACGCGCTCGCGCAGAACCGCGGCGATGCCGTCATCGCTTCGATTGCCGCAACGCCAGCGACCCGCGCGCAAGCCGATTTCACAGACGCTTATTACCGCTCGCCCGCCCGCTTCGTCGCCCGCAAGACCAGCAAGGTGCTCGAAGTGCTGCCGGAAAAACTCGACGGCGTGCGGATCGCCGCCGTCACCGGCACGGCGCACGAGGCCTATGCCAAGGCGTTCTTCACCGGCGCGGAACTAAAGCCCTATCCTGACGACGAGGCGGCGCGGAAGGCCTTGAAGGACGGCGAAGTCGAACTGCTGTTCGGCGACGCCACCCAGCTTGCGTTCTGGCTCAACGGCACCGATTCCGGGGCCTGCTGCGAGTTCCGCGGCGGGCCGTTCACCGAAAGCCGCTATTTCGGCGAAGGCATCGGCATCGCGGTGCGGCCTGGCAACGAAACATTGCGGCGCGCGCTGAACTGGGCCCTGTTCCAACTCTGGCAGAAGGGCCGCTATACCGAATTGTGGCTGCGGCACTTTCCGGTGAGCCCGTTCTGATCCGCGGGGCCCCGATCACCAGAGGTGATTGACGATCCCGTGCATGGTTTCTAGAGCATGATCCGTTCGGGCCGAACATGCGGTAATGTGCGGCGCGACAAGAGGATCTGATGCAAGAAACCACAGAAGCCGTTCAGCAGAACCTTCGCGCGCTCGCGGAGCAGTCCAACGCCTGGCCGTTCGAGGAGGCGCGCAAGATCGTCGCGCGGCTCAAGCGGACGCCGAAGGACGAGGTGATCTTCGAGACCGGCTACGGCCCGTCCGGCCTGCCGCATATCGGCACCTTCGGCGAGGTCGCGCGCACCACCATGGTGCGCCACGCCTTCCGCGTGCTCACCGACGACAAAATCAAGACGCGGCTGATCGCCTTCTCCGACGACATGGACGGCCTGCGCAAGGTGCCGGACAACGTGCCGAACAAGGAACTGCTGTCAAAGCATCTCGGCAAGCCGCTCACGGAGGTGCCGGACCCCTTCGGCACGCATCCGAGCTTCGGCCAGCACAATAACGCGCGCCTCCGCGCCTTCCTCGACGCGTTCGGCTTCGAATACGAATTCATGTCCGCGACCGACTGCTACAAGTCCGGCCGCTTCGACGCGACGCTGCTGAAAGTGCTCGAGCGTTTCGAAAAGGTGATGGCGATCATGCTGCCATCGCTGCGCGAGGAGCGCGCGCAGACCTATTCGCCGTTCCTGCCGATCGACCCGGAAACCGGCATCGTGCTGCAGGTTCCGGTGATCGCGCATGACGCCAAAGCCGGCACCATCACCTATGAACATCCCGACACGAAAGCTGCCGTGACCACGCCGGTGACGGGTGGCCGGTGCAAGCTGCAATGGAAGCCCGACTGGGC
>Ga0182739_1003790_pt1 | contig 12933 bp, 12 predicted proteins | sample eDN5th30CBELigBY_FD_128873 | JGI IMG/M metagenome (GOLD analysis project Ga0182739, IMG submission 128873) | Enriched backyard soil microbial communities from Emeryville, California, USA - eDNA 5th pass 30_C BE-Lig BY (version 2) (version 2) | ecosystem: Environmental > Terrestrial > Soil >... | reverse complement strand
TCGTACGGGTCCAGCTCCTCGTCGTCTGCCGCCTCGTCCTCGTCGTCGGCGAGCTCCGGCCCGTCGTAGGGAGCCACCTCGTCCGCCGCCTGCGCGGCCGCCTCGGCCTGCTCCTCCGCGAGCGAGTCGGTCAGCACCTCGGCCGCCGCCTCCGCCTCTGCCGCCTGGTCGATCTCCAGTGCGTCGTTCACGATGGCATCCGCCTCCGGGTCGTCGATGTCGATGTCCTCAAGGTCGGCGTCGGCCTCGTCGCCCTGGTCGTCCTCGTCATCCTCGACGACGTGGACGGCGACGTGCTCAGCGGCCTCGACGGAGCGCTCCTGGTCGGCGAGGTAGTTGCCCTCCTGGGCTTCGTCGTCCTCGCTGGACTGCTCCGCGGCGGTCGCCCAATCGGCGTCGTCGACATACTTCTCAGACAATTGTTCTCTTCCCTCGGTCGGGTCGGATGCCGTCATCCGTGTGCTTCCAGCGAGCGGCGACGCGCTCAGCTCGGCACGCCGAAGACGACCTGCACGACCCACGTGAACAGCAGGTCGAGGCCGTAGACGAGCGCCATCATGACGACGACGAACCCGAGCACGACCGCCGTGAACTTCCCGAGCTCCTGACGGGTCGGGGTGACGACCTTGCGGAGCTCGGCGAAGACCTGGCGGATGAAGAGGGCGATGCGCTGGAAGAAGTTCAGCTTCTTCTCGCGGGATGCGCCGCCGATCGCGACGATCTCGCCGTTCGCCTCATCCTGGACCATGTACCCACCTGTATGAATTGCTTCGTCCCAGCGTGGTGCTGGAACGCGGTGTCAGCGTAAGCGCTGACGCGCAGGGCGGACAGGAATCGAACCTGCAACCTGCGGTTTTGGAGACCGCTGCTCTGCCAATTGAGCTACCGCCCTAGGTTTTCACCTCGTGTCGCCACGGGGGTGAACCCGGTGTGCATCCCGGGCCTCTCGACCCGTCGTGTCCACACTTCTACCGTAACCAGTTCTGGGGGTTTCCCGATCCGCGGGCACGGCAAAAGAATGCAGACAACTGCGCCCCCAAGTGTACGGCATCCCCAGACAGGGGCGCGAATCACGCGACGCGGGCTCAGTACTGCTGGATGCCGTACCTGTCCGGCTCGGCCTCGCGCCGGAAGCGGCGGCCCGAGAGCGAGTCCGGCGTGATCCGCACATAGTTGTACTTCAGCGTCGGGATCCACGGGGTCAGCGGAAGCTCGTCGGCGGCCTGCACCTCGTCGGAGGTCTCCAGCCGCCGCGCACGGCCTCGGACGACGACGCTCCAGGCATCGGCGTCGGTGTGGTCGTCGACCTCGAAGAGCACCTCGTCGTTGATGACGAGCTCGGTCAGCTTGCTGCCCTCGGCGGTGCGGAACACGATGCTGCGTCCGTCGAGGACGTAGTTCACGGGGAAGATGTCGAGCACCCCCGCAGCCTGGGTCACCAGCCGCCCGAGCTCATGTGCCGACAGCCGCTCGAAGCACTCCTCGTCCGTCAGGTTCGAGACCACCGCTGCGTTGTCCATGCCTCCATCCTGCCTCGATCGCGCATCGACGGCCAGAGGCGGGTGTGAGGGCACGTGCCCGCTTGTGCTCTCGCCACGTCGTTGACTATGGTTCATAACCTCCCCTCATAAATGAACCTGATTCTATGAGAGGTGCACGATGCAGAAGACACGCAAGTCCTGGCGGAGTCGATCACACGAACCGTGCAGCTCAGCCTCGGCGCGACTCGGTCGTTCGTGTCAGCGTCTCTCGGATTCAGCTCCGCCGAGGGCGTGACCACGACCGTGTCGTGCAGCTCACCCGCGCTCAAGGCGGGACAGGTCTGGAAGGCCCGGGCGAGGGGCAGCAGCTACACGTACAAGGTCAAGAAGCTCCAGGCGTACAAGCCCCGGGTCGGACCCACGAAGTGGCGGACGGTATCCACGAGCGCCGCTTTGAAGGCCTACAACCCGTACGCCAGCGACATCTCGTGCGGGCTCTAGTGACACGCCTCCGGGCGACGGGGATGGCGGCCGTGCTGGCCGTCATCCTCGTCGGCTGCGCGGCCTCTCCTCCGCCCCCACCCACCCCACTCGACGAACTGCTCGGTCAACCGCTCACCGACGTCCTTGAGACGGTGCCGCAAGGGGCCGCACTCTTCATCCAGGATGTCTCACCACGCGTCGACCTGGCAGCGAGCTATCAAGAGGGATCGGATCCCGCCGCGTGGACCGTCGTGGCCGTCTGCGCGGACGCCGCCGACCTCCGAGCGGTGGCCTCGGTGGAGGTCGCCGTCGTTCCGCGGGGCTCGCTCGACGCCGTCGGCGACACCGACGACAGGTTCGACGGCGCGGTCGAGTGCAGCGGCCGACCGCACGGAGCGCATCTCTGACGCTCCGTGACGCGATCGGCCGACTTCTCGCACAGCGCGGGCGCAGTTCCCCGCGACTACGATTCCGCTGTGACGCTGAGCCAGACGACCCTCGACTCCCTCTGGGACTTCGCCGACCCCGAGGGGTCGGAGGCACGCCTGCGGCAGGCCGCAGCGGCGGCACCGGCGCCCGTCCGCGACGAGCTCCTGACCCAGGTTGCGCGCTCCCTCGGCCTACAGGGGCGGTTCACTGAGGCCGATGCCCTGCTCGACGGTGCGGCCTCCCCCGACCCGGCGGTCCGCGTGCGCGTCGCTCTCGAACGAGGTCGCGTGCGCAACTCCGCCGGCGAGCCGGACGCGGCGCTCCCGCTGCTGCGCGAGGCGGCCCGCGCCGCCGAGGCCGCAGATCTGCTGTTCCTGCGCGTGGACGCCCTGCACATGCTCGCGATCGTCGATCAGGTCCACGCGCGCGAGTGGGTCGCCGAGGCGCTGCGCGTGCTCGCCGCGACCGACGACACGCGGACGCTGCGCTGGCTCGTCTCGCTCCACAACAACGCCGGGTGGGCGGAGCTGGATGCCGGCCGGCCGGCGGACGCCGTGGCATCCTTCACCCGGGCGCTGTCCGCCGCCGAGCGCTACGGCACGGCGCAGCAGATCCGGTGGGCCGAGGAGGCCCTCGCCGAGGCGCGCGCCGCCCTCCCGTCCTGACCCGGACCCGCGTCAGGAGATGCGGATGAGCTTCTTGTTGACGAACTCGTCGGCGGCGAGCAGGCCCATCTCACGGCCCGTGCCGCTGCGCTTGACACCGCCGAAGGGCAGCGCCGGCTCGTCCGCGAGCACGACGTTGACGTAGACCATGCCGGCCTCGATCCTGTCGGCGATCCGCTCGGCCTGCGCGGCGTCGGTCGTGAACACGTAGGAGCCGAGCCCGAAGGGCGTCCCGTTGGCGACCTCGACCGCCTCGTCCTCGCCCGAGACGCGGTACACGACGCCGACGGGGCCGAAGAACTCCTCCCGGAAGGCGTCCATGTCTGCCGTCACGTCCGTGAGCACGGTCGGGTGGTAGAACGCGCCGTCGCGCCGCCCGCCGGCGACGAGCGTCGCCCCGGCCGCGACGGCGGCGTCGACCTGCTGCTCGAGGCGCTCGGCCGCCGCCAGCGACGACAGCGGGCCGAGCACGGTGTCCTCGGCGAACGGGTCGCCGACCGTGGCGGCGGTCATCGCGGCGGTGAACTTCTCCAGGAACGCCTCGTACAGGTCGTCGGCGACGATGAAGCGCTTGGCGGCGTTGCAGGACTGGCCGGTGTTGTCCAGGCGCGCGTCGACGGCAGCCTGCACGGTGGCGTCGAGGTCGTCGGTCGACAGCAGGATGAACGGATCCGAGCCGCCGAGTTCGAGGGCGACCTTCTTGAGGTTCCGGCCGGCGATCTCCGCGACGGCGGCGCCCGCGCGCTCGGAGCCGGTGACAGACACGCCCTGCACGCGGCGGTCGGCGATGACGGTCGCCGCCTGGTCGTTGGTGAGCCGGACGTCGGCGTACGCACCCTCGGGGAACCCGGCGTCGGCGTACATCTGCGCGATCGCGGCCGCCGACTCGGGGCATTGCGGCGCGTGCTTGAGGAGGATCGTGTTGCCGAGCGCCAGGTTCGGCGCGGCGAAGCGGGCGACCTGGTAGTACGGGAAGTTCCACGGCATGATCCCCAGCAGCACGCCGAGGGGAGCCTTGCGGATGACGGCCGAGCCGTCGCCGTCGATCTGCAGCGGCACGTCGGCGGTGATCGCGTCGATGTGATCGGCGTAGTACTCGGTGATGTCGGCGGCGAAGTCGACCTCGCCCTCGGCGGCCGCGAGGGGCTTTCCCATCTCGCGCACGATGATCGCCGACAGCTCGTCACGGCGCTCGCGGTGCAGCCGCGCGACGGCCCGCAGCAGCTCGGCCCGCTCGGCGGCGGTCGAAGAACGGCCCCACCCGCGGTAGGCGCTGTCGGCGGCGGTGATCGCCGCCTCCACCTCGGCGTCGGTGGCCGTCGGGTACGTGGCCAGCGTCTCACCCGTGGCCGGATTGATGACCGCGTAGTCGCTCATGGTGCTCCCTCGCTCCCGCTCAGTCGGCGGGGATCAGCGTGTACTTCGTGGACAGATACTCGTGGATGCCTTCCAGCCCGCCCTCGCGGCCGACGCCGGACTGCTTGACGCCGCCGAAGGGCGCAGCCGCATTGGAGACGACTCCGACGTTGAGCCCCATCATGCCCGTCTCGAGCCGATCTATCATCCGGTGCCCTCGCGCGAGATCCTGCGTGAAGACGTAGGACACGAGGCCGTACTCGGTGTCGTTGGCCATCCGCACCGCCTCGTCCTCGTCGTCGAAGACGGCGATCGCGAGCACGGGGCCGAAGATCTCCTCGGACAGGATCGCGCTGCCCGCGGCGACGCCCGAGACGACGGTGGGCTCGTAGAACGTGCCGGCGCGGAGCGCCTCGTCCTGCGGGGCGCGACCGCCGGTGAGCACCGTCGCGCCGCGCGAGACGGCATCCTCGACCAGCTCCGCCGCCTTCGCGACCGCGCGGTCGTCGATGAGCGGCCCGATCTGCACGCCCTCCTCTGTGCCGCGACCCACCCGCATCCCCGACACACGCTGGGTGACCCGGCGGGCGAACTCGTCGGCCACGGAACGGTGGACGATGAAGCGGTTCGCCGCCGTGCACGCCTGACCGATGTTGCGGAACTTCGCCAGCAGCGCACCCTCGACCGCCTTGTCGAGGTCGGCGTCGTCGAACACGACGAACGGCGCGTTGCCGCCGAGCTCCATCGACACCCGCAACACCCCCTCCGCCGCCTGGGCGATGAGCTTGCGGCCGACCTCGGTCGATCCGGTGAAGGAGAGCTTCCGCAGTCGCGGGTCGGCGATCACCGGCGCAGACGTCGACGACGAGCGCGTCGTCGTGAACACGTTGACGACCCCCGCCGGCAAGCCGGCCTCGACGAGCAACTTCACGAAGTACAGCGTCGTCAGCGGCGTCAGCTCGGGCGGCTTGATGACGACGGTGCAGCCGGCGGCGAGCGCCGGCGCGATCTTGCGCGTGGCCATCGCGAACGGGAAGTTCCACGGCGTGATGAAGAAGGAGGGCCCGACGGGACGCTGCGAGACGACCATCCGTCCCGTCCCCTCCGGGTTCAGGCCGTAGCGCCCCGAGATGCGCACCGCCTCCTCGCTGAACCAGCGCAGGAACTCACCGCCGTAGGCCACCTCTCCGCGTGCCTCGGCGAGGGGCTTTCCCATCTCGAGGGTCATCAGCAGCGCGAGGTCCTCCCTGTGCTCCTGGACGAGGTCGAACGCGCGGCGCAGGATGTCGCTGCGCGTGCGCGGCGGCGTCGCCGCCCACGACTCCTGCGCGGCATCGGCCGCATCCAGCGCCCGCACCGCGTGGTCGGGTCCGGCATCCGCGATCTCGAGGAGCACCTCCCCCGTCGCGGGGTCCCTCACAGGGAACGTGGCGCCCGTGTCGACCCACTCCCCTCCGATGAACAGCCCCGTCGGCACCTGTGCGAGCAGGGCCCGCTCCGTCTCGCGGCTCATCGGGCCGCCTCCTTTCGTCGACGCAGGCTCTCCGGCGCGTCGAGAGACAGCGTCTCGCCGCGGAAGAACGCAGGACGCGTGATCGCCTGCCAGATCATGATCCCGACTCCGAGCAGGATCACGACGACCCCGAGGATGAAGACGAGCCCGACGCCGGCGATGTTCGAGCCGCTGCCGTAATCCGGGTTCATGCTGTCGACGAGGGTCAGGACGAACAGCGCCGCCAGGATGAGACCGCCGACCAGCGGGAACAGGAGCGTGAAGAACACGTTCCTGACAGAGTCGAACCACTGCTTGCGGAAGTACCAGACGCACGCGAACGCCGTGATGCCGTAGTAGAAGCAGATCATCATGCCGAGTGCGGTGATCGTGTCCCACAGCACGTCCTCGCTGATGAAGCGCATGACCGCGTAGAAGGCGGACGCCACGATCGAGGCCACGATGGTCGCGTACCCGGGTGTGAAGAACCGGGGGCTCACCTTCGCGAAGGACGGCGGCAGCGCGCCGTAGTGGCCCATCGACAGCAGCGTCCTGGCCGGTGAGACGAAGGTCGACTGCAGCGACGACGCCGAGCTGGTGAGCACCGCGAGCGAGACGAGGAACGCGAGCGGACCGAGCACGGGGCCGGAGAGGTAGAAGAAGACGTTGGTCTGGATGTCCTCATTGCCCAGGCCCAGCTCCCCGTCGCCGATGCCGGCGAAGGACAGCAGCGCGATCGACAGCAGCAGGTAGAGGGTCACGATCGTGATGACGGTCAGCGTGGCCGCACGGCCGGGCGTCTTCTCCGGGTTCTTCGTCTCCTCGTTCATCGTCAGGGTGACATCCCAGCCCCAGAAGATGAAGATCGACAGCGACAGGCCCGCGACCAGCGCGGCCGTCGAGCTGACCGCGAACGGGTTGAACCAGGAGAGGTCGACGGCGCTCGCGTCGAACGCGCTGCCTGCGCCCGTGTGGACGAACGCCGCGATCGCGAAGACGAGCAGCACGAGCACCTGGAATGTCACCAGGAAGTACTGCAGCTTCTGCGTCGTCTGCATGTCGCGATACGAGACGAACGTGGCCCCGAGCATGAACAGGAGGCAGACGGCGACATTGATGAAGGGGTCGAACGCGAGCTCCGCGATCGTCCCTGGGCTGCCGGCGAGCTGATCGATCAGCAGGAACAGGAACTCCACCGCGATGCCGGCGAGATTCGAGAGCACGAGGATCGTGGCCGAGACCAGCCCCCAGCCCGCCATCCATCCCACCCACGGTCCGAAGGCCCGGGCGGCCCAGGTGAACGAGGTGCCGGCATCCGGCATCCGGTTGTTGAGCTCGCGGTAGCCGAAGGCGACCAGCAGCATCGGGATGAAGCCGATGAGGATGATCGCCGGCACCTGGAAGCCGACCTCGGACACCGTCGGGCCGAGCGCGGCCGTCAGGGTGTACGCCGGTGCGATGCACGAGATGCCGATGACGACGGCGCCGATGAGCCCGACCGTGCCGGCGCTCAGCCCCTTCTTGGACAGGCCGCCGTCGACGGCCTCGCCGGGGATGGCAGGAGCCTCACTGGTCATGCCTCCCCTCCTTCCTGCTGACGGGTGCGCGGCACCACGATGACGGGGACGGGAACCTCGTGCAGCATCTTCGCCGCCGTGGATCCCAGGAACAGGCGCCGCGGCTGGGCGAGACGGCTCGATCCGGCGAGCAGCACTTCGCCGGGAAGCCACTCCAGCCGCGAGACGGCATCCTCGATGCTCTCGCCCTCGGCGACGACGACGTCGGCGGCCATGCCCTCCGGTAGCTGGGTCTGCGCCGCCTCGAGGACCTCGTCCGCCTGCGTCGATCCGGCGATCCGGATGGCGGCGGTGTCGGCCGTCGGCGGCAGGTCGACGGTCAGGAGCGACAGCAGCCGCACGGGCGCCCCCGTCGACCGCGCGAGCGCCTCGGCATCCGAGATCAGCGCGTCAGCGCCCGGGCGCGTGCCCACCGCGACGGTCAGGCGCGAGATGCCCGCCTCGGCCGCGATCTTCCGCGCCCCGCGCGGAACGAGCGCGACCGGCACATCGGACGAGTGCAGGAGCTCCGACGTGGTCGTCCCGAGCCGGTGCCGCCCCCGCGATCCGCCGTCGGCCGCGCCGACGACGATGTAGTCGGCGGCCAGCTCATCGGCGACCGCGATCAGACCCTCGGCGAACGAGTCCGCGGAGCGGACGTGCGCGTGGGCGACGACGTCGGCGGGGATCCGGTCGATCGCCGCCGCGATCCACTGCCGGGCCTGCTCGCGCAGGAGCCGGTCGTACGAGGCGTCGGGCGGGGTGATGACGCTGCGCCCCTCGCCCGGCAGGATGACCGCGACGTCGAGCACGGCACCCGTCCGCGCGGCCAGCCGCGCGGCGAAGGCCACGGCATCCCGCCCCGTCTTGGTCGCGGTGTACCCGACGACGATGTGGCCCGTCATGCTCGGCCCCCTTCCCGGGCGTTGAGCGAGCGCAGCCGCTCCCGGTCGTTGAGCGAGCGCAACCGCTCCCGGTCGTTGAGCGAGCGCAACCGCTCCCGGTCGTTGAGCGAGCGCAGCGAGACGAAACGCATCATGCCCGCAGCTCCTCGATGATCTGCTGCGCGGCGAGGCGCCCCATGCGGATGGCCCCGTCGACGTGCTGATAGCCGGCACCGGCGAGGTCGCTGCACGCGAAGCGGATCGGACCGACCGGCGCGCGCAGGTCGGCACCGTAGCGGGAGAGCCCGCCGAGGTCGAAGCTCGCGGCGTAGGCGCCGCGGGTCCACTCCTCCGATCCCCAGTCGCTCTCGTAGTAGACGACGGGATTCTTCGCCTCGGGACCGTAGTAGTGCGAGAGCGACTCGAGGATGCGCTCCTTGCGCTCCTGCGCGCTCAGCCGGAAGAGGCCGTCGGCGTTGAGGTCCGAGACGAACCCGACGAGGGTGCCGCGCTCGTCACCGTGGTTGGTGTTGTCGTAGGCCTCGTGCGACAGCTCGTACGGGCTGAAGGCGGTGCCCGAGAGCCCCTGCTCACGCCAGAACGGCCGGTCGTACACGGCGTGGACCTTGATGACGAAGCCCATCGACAGATGCTGGTGCATCTGGTGCTGCAGTCGCGGCATCGCGGGCACGAACGAGATGCGGTGGTAGAGGACGGGCGCGAGGGCGAGGACGACCTGCCGCGCGTGGACGACCATCCCCTCGCTCGTCACCGTGACCCCGCCCCCGGTCCCGGTCCCTGAGCCTGTCGAAGGGCCTGTCGAAGGGTCGCCCCCGGCCCCGGCCCCTGGGCCTGTCGAAGGGTCGCCCCCGGTCCCGGTCCCGGTCCCTGAGCCTGTCGAAGGGCCTGTCGAAGAGCCCGACCAGTCGATCGTGCGCACGGGCTCGTTCAGGAAGACATCGCCGCCGAGCCGCTCCGCGAGGCGCAGCGGCACCTGCTGGAGGCCGCCGACGACGCGCTTGTCGAGGATGAAGTCGGCGTCGACGAGGTGCGAGTACGACCCCGCGGACGCCGCCATGAGGAGCGACTGCAGCAGCGAGAAGGCGTGGGTCGGCTTCGTGAGCATCGCCGAGCCCGTCGCGAACGCCAGGTTGCGGACGGCCTCGTCGTCATCGGTCTGCGAACGCAGCCACGCGTCCCACGAGATCGCATCCCACTCCGCGGCCTTCTCGTGCGCCCACGGCCGATCGGGATCGATCTCGGCGACCATGGCGTCCAGGCGATCGGTGATCTCGGCGATGACACGCTCGGTCTCGGCCGAGACGGGGAACATCTCCCCCGTGAACCGGGCGGCCACCCCGTCGGGGCCGACGTACACGCTGTCGCCCTCGCGGTAGCGGGAGTACGTGTCGAGCCCGAGCTCGGCGACCGTCTCGATCAGCGCATCCTGGTCGGGAGAGACCCACTGGCCGCCGATCTCCAGCATCGCGCCGTCGATCACGTCGGTCCACAGGCGCCCGCCGACGCGGTCGCGCGCCTCGAGGACCGCGACGGAGAGGCCCGCCTTCTTCAGCTGGTTCGCGGCGGTGAGCCCTGCGGCTCCGGCGCCGACGATCACGACGTCTCGCGTGATCTCGCTCATGGAGTACTCCTTCGTCTCTGGGTCGCACTGCGGTGGGGCCGGCTCCGGGTTCGTCCCGTGGAGGCGAGAGCGGGGACCCCCACCCCGATCGCCTCCGCGGGACGAACCCTGCGCCTCTCCCCATAGGTCGGATGGCACGGGGCGTGCGGCCGCCCCGGCGGGTCAGTGTCGTGCGAGGGCGTCGGCCACGATGTCGAGGCCCTCGTCGAGCAGATGGTCGGGGATGCTCAGCGGCGGCAGGAAGCGGATGACGTTGCCGTACGTCCCGCACGTGAGCACGATGACGCCCTCCGCGATCGCCGCCTTGGCCACCGCGGCCGTCAGGGCGGCATCCGGGGCTTTGGTGGCGGGATCGACGAACTCGGCCGCGATCATGGCACCGTGTCCGCGCACGTCGCCGATGCGCGGATCGGCCTGCTGCATCGACTCGAGACGGGCGCGGAGGATCCCCCCGATCTCACGCGCCCGTCCGAGCAGTCCATCGGTCTCGAAGGCCTCGATCGCGGCGAGCGCCGCAGCGCACGCCACCGGATTGCCGCCATAGGTGCCGCCCAGTCCCCCGGCGTGGGCGGCATCCATGATCTCGGCACGACCCGTGACGGCGGCGAGGGGCATTCCCCCCGCGATCCCCTTCGCCGTCGTCACCAGGTCGGGAACGATGCCGAACAGCTCGCTCGCGAACATCACGCCCGCTCGGGCGAAGCCGGACTGCACCTCGTCGGCGATGAACACGACGCCGTTCGCACGGCACCAGTCCACGATCGCGGGGAGGAAGCCGTCGGCCGGCACGATGAAGCCGCCCTCGCCCTGAATGGGCTCGATGATGACGGCGGCCAGCTCGTCCGCGCCGATCTGCTTCTCCATGATCGAGATCGCCTTCGCGGCGGCCTCGGCGCCGCTGAGCCCGTCGCGGTACGGATACGACATCGGGACGCGGTAGATCTCGGAGGCGAAGGGACCGAAGCCGCTCTTGTAGGGCATGGCCTTCGCGGTCAGGCCCATCGTCAGGTTGGTGCGGCCGTGGTACGCATGGTCGAAGGCCGCGACCGCCTGCCGGCCGGTGTGCTTGCGGGCGATCTTGACCGCGTTCTCGACCGCCTCGGCGCCCGAGTTGAACAGCGCCGACTTCTTGGCGTGGTGGCCGGGGGTCAGGCGGTTGAGCGCCTCGGCGACGGCCACGTACGACTCGTACGGCGAGATCATGAAGCACGTGTGCGTGAAGCGCGCCGCCTGCGCCGCGATCGCCTCCGCCACCTTCGGGTGGGCGTTGCCGACCGTCGTGACCGCGATGCCCGAGCCCAGGTCGATGAGCGAGTTGCCGTCGGCGTCCACGACGACGCCGCCGCCGGCGGCGACGGCCTCCACCGGCACCGTGTGCCCCACGCCCGCGGCGACCGCCGCCGCCTTGCGGGCCAGCAGCTCCTGCGAGCGCGGTCCCGGGATCGGTGTGACCAGTCGGCGCTCCTGCGGCAGAGCGGGACCGCCGAGCGGGAGGGCGTCGAGTTCAGCGAGGGTCATGCCGGTGAGCGTACGTCGGGCACGGTGAGCCGCACAGCATCCGCGGTGTACATTCTGATCAGAATCCCATACGTCGCGTACAACAGCCGGAGTCTCCATGTCCGCACCGCCGGAACCCACGCTGCGCGCCCTGCTGTCCCGGCGTGAGCTGCACCTGCGCCTCGCGTCGGATGAGACGGCGCTCGCGCCCGACGCTCTCGATGCCACTCTCCGCTGGGTGCACGGCTCCGACCTGCTCGACCCGACCCCCTTCCTCGCCGACGAGCTGCTCCTGCTGACGACCGGCACCCAGTTCGGCGCCGACGCCGACGACGACCTCTTCCGCTCGTACGTCGCACGCCTGCGCACCCGCGGGGTCCGCGGCCTCGGCTTCGGCACCGAGGTCGCCCGCGACGGCATCCCGCCGATGCTGGCCAGCGCCTGCGAGGCCGAGCGGATGCCGCTGTTCGAGGTCCCCTACCGCACCCCCTTCATCGCGCTCGCACGCGCGAACGCCGAGGCCACCGCGGCACAGGCGTACGCGCGCCGGACGTGGGCGCTCGACGCGCAGCGGGCGATCTCCCTCGCCGCGCTGCGCCCCGACGGCCTCGGCGCGACGGTGGCCGAGCTCGCCAAGCAGCTGCGCACGTGGGTGGGCCTGTTCGATGCGACGGGAGCCCTCAGCCAGCGGCACCCGACGGACGGAGTCGGCGACGACGTGCTGGAGCGCCTGGCCGACGAGGTCGGCACCGTGTTGCGCCGCGGCGTGCGCACCGGCTCCGCCGTCGACGTGGACGGCACCCGCTTCACGCTGCAGACCCTCGGCCGCGGCGGGCACCTGCGGGGCGCGATCGTGATCGCGGGGGGCGACCTCGACTTGGAGGGCCGCGGCGTCGTGACCTCCGTCATCGCGATGGCCGGTCTCGCCCTCGAACAGAACGTGGGGCTCGGCCGCGCCGTCCGCGCGCTGCGCAGCGGCCTCCTCCACAGCCTGCTCGCGGGCGATCCCGCCGTGGCCCGGCGGGTCACGCGGGAGCTGTGGGGACCGATGCCGACCGCCCCCGTGGTCGTGGCCGTCGCCGACGTGGCCTCCGCGCGCACCGACGCGGCCGCCGACTGGCTGGAGCTCCAGGTCACCGAGCGGCGCGGCGGGCTCTTCCACGCCCGCGGATCGGAGGGCATCGTGGTCGTCGTCCCCGCGGGGGACGCTGACTCGTTCCTGCCTCGCCTGGCCGACCTGTTCTCCGCCGCCGTCGGCGCCTCCCAGCCCGTCGCCTACGCGGCGTTCGCCGACGCGCACGGCCAAGCGGTCACGGCCCTCCGGCGTGCGCGACCCGGGACGGTGGCCGCGTTCGCCGAGCTCACGGCGCAGGGCGTGCTCGGACAGCTCGACACCGTCGAGGCGCGCGCCCTGGCCACCGCCCGGCTCGCCCCCCTGCGCGACCACG
>Ga0182739_1003789_pt1 | contig 12934 bp, 15 predicted proteins | sample eDN5th30CBELigBY_FD_128873 | JGI IMG/M metagenome (GOLD analysis project Ga0182739, IMG submission 128873) | Enriched backyard soil microbial communities from Emeryville, California, USA - eDNA 5th pass 30_C BE-Lig BY (version 2) (version 2) | ecosystem: Environmental > Terrestrial > Soil >... | reverse complement strand
TGCGACGCACGGGTTCGCTCGCTGCCGTTTGAGGCACCTCAGCCGCCGGTCTTGATGTGGCGCGGGTCCGAGTGGTTCAGCGGCGCCGGTTTCGCCTCCCACGAGAACGGTGTGTCGGAGAGCGTGTAGCGGTACCACGGCGGATCGTTGGTGCGGCCGAGCTTGTGGCGCAGGTTGCCGAACGCGCGATAGAGCACCGGATAGGGCTGGCCATGATACTGCTTCAGGATGTCGTGCCAGGCGCGCGGCGCGGCGCGGATGAACGCCTCCATGTCCTTCGTCAGCTCTTCTTCCGTCATGATCTTCAGCCCGGCCGGCGGATCGCCCAAGTCGGTGACGGTGCTGCGGACGAACTCGTTGGGATTCCATTCCGGCCCCAGCGGCACGGTGCAGTCCATGCCGATCTTGGAGGAGATGCCGAGCGTCGTGCTCTTGGGATCGACGGTCATGGTGTTGAGCCCGTCGAGCCGCACCGTGTCCCTGTCCGGCATGTAGCGATAGGCCATGGCGGCCAGGACAGCCTGGTCGTCCCAGATGTCGACGTCGGTGTCGAACACCATGGCGATCTTCGGCAGTCCCTGCTTGGAGCAGGTCAGCATGATGCCCAGCGCCTGTTTGGAGTCGCCGGCGCCGAGCGGATGGATCTTGGCGTAGGCGATGTTGGACAGGCCGCCCAGCGGGCAGCGCACCTCGCGCACGTCGATGCCGCCCTGCTTCAGGCCGTTGAACAGGTCGGCCTCGATCGCCGGCAGCTGCAGCATGTTGTCGGTGTACCAGGGATGCAGGCCGCCGATGGTGCAATGCTGGAAGATGCCGCCCTTGCGGTAGGTCATCGCCTTCACCTTGAGGCGATAATTGTGCTTGATGCCGCCGCCGTACATGCCGGTGAACTCGCCGTACGGGCCCTCGTCGTAGACCAGCCCCTCGAGCGCCATCAGCTCGCATTCGAGCACGATCTCGGCATTGGCCGGCACCATCACGTCGATGGTCTCGCATTTGATCATCCTGGCCGGCCCGCCGTAGAAGGCGCCGAGCACCTCGAAATCGTCGGTGTCGGCCGTGACGCCGACCAGCGCCGCGATCTTGTCGATGGTGGGCCCGCCCAGCACGATCGCGACTTCGAGATTCTGCCCCTTCGCCGCCGCCGCCATCGCGTGGATGCGCTGGCGGTGCGAGGTGCAGGTCATGTCGACCGACTTCTCGTTCTTGGTGCGGAACATCGAGCGGTAGATGCCCCAGTCGTAGATGCCGGTGTCGGGATGCTTGCTGATGAAGAGATTGTCGTTGGTGTAGGCGTGGCCGTCGCGATCGTGATGCAGGAACAGTGGCAGACGCGTCAGGTCGACATCGTCGCCCTTCAGGATCACTTCCTTGCAGGGCGCCGCCGTCACCGTCTCCCACTTCACGCGGCCCTTGGAGCGGGCGACCATCTCGAGGCCGGTCTTCGTCTTGTCGCAGCCCATCGCCCAGGCGAACATCTCCTGGTTCGAATAGGCGTTGGCCAGCACCGAGAATTCCGTGTCCTTGATCTTCTCGATCAGCACGGCCTTGGTCGGATTGGCCTCCATGATCTTCGGCACCTGGTCGACACGCACCTCGTCCTTGATGCGCACGAGGAAGCCGGCCTTGTCCATCGACTCGACGAAGTCGGAAAGAGACTGCTGCATGGTCTTACCCGAATGAAAGCGGAGATCAGGAATAGGCCGGCGCGGTCCTGCCATGCTCGGCATAGGCCCGGAGGTGATGCAGCATCATGCCCCACAGGGCGTTGCACTTCTCGAAGTTGCCCTTCTGATGCGGCCAGCCGGAATGGGCGAAGGTGAGATGGACCCGCCCGTGCGGCGTCTGGCCCAGATGGAACGAGACGCTGGTGCCGGCCGCATCGCCCGGACCCTCGACGCACTTCCAGACGATGGCGTCAGCTCCTTGCGACGCCACCTCCCAGACGAACGTCGGCCCGTCGGCGTATTTCAGGGTCCATTGGCTCCCCGCGCCCGCCCCGCCCGAGACCTCGGCCATGGTCCACCCCTTCAGTCCCTCCGGGGTAGTGAGGGCAGCGTGCACCTTGGCGGCATCCGCCTTGATGTTGACGGCGTGACGAAGAGCGTGATCGGACACGGTTGGACCTCCCTTGGACCCCACCAGCTACGCGGGCTTGGCACAGGCTGGATTTGTTCCGGCGACATTATCAGTCGGCATGAAGCGTTCAACCTTGCCCGAAACAGGGGGAAATACCGGTTTTCCGGCCTTCCACGCCTCGCGTTGCGCCGCAGTGGTCCCTCCGGTATGTTCCGCCGCGCTGGACCCGTAGCTCAGCTGGATAGAGCGCTGCCCTCCGAAGGCAGAGGTCGTGAGTTCGAATCTCGCCGGGTCCGCCAGTCGCGTACAAAACCGCGAACATTCTGCCGACCTCCAGTTTGGCCAGTTGCCGCGGCCGCTAAAGCGGCCTTGTCGCTGAACACCCTGATTTTCCCATCGCCGACCTCGATCTGAGCGATGACCGATCGGAGGTAGGCCTTGCGGGCCTGCACGTCGGCCGCATCGAGCTTCTGGCACATCAACTGCGAGAAGGCCTCCAGCCGAGCCGGCGTAATGGCGGCGCTAGAGCGGGTTAGACTTGCCATCCGGTCGAGAGCAGCTTGGGCCACGTCCCTCTCCTGCTTCAGTGATAGAACCCGCTGCTTGAGTTCGGTGTCGAGCTCGACGACGCCCTCCTCGATGGCCCGGTAAAGACGGTTCAAACGATCACCTCGACCGGCAATCTCAGCCTCAAGAGACGCGCGGCGCGCCTGTACGGATCGATCCTGGCTACCTTGGCGTTCGACTAGCGCCTCAAGGATCCGGGCAAGCCTGTCGGCCCCGAACAGCTGCTCCTTCACATTGTCGACGATCAGTCCATCGAGCCTGACCATCGGCATATGCCGCCCCCGGCACACCGACTTGCCCTTTTGCTGGCTACCACCACAGCTGTAATAGCTGTATTCACGGCCGCGGCGGCGGGTGCCCGTGCGGGTCATTCCGGCGCCGCAGGAGGCGCAGACTGCGAGCCCTGTCAGCAGCGTCGGACCATTAACGATTCGAGGGGCAGTTACCCGGGGATTATTGCTGGCCAGCTGCCGCTGCACCCGATCATACAGATCGATTGGCAGGATGGTAGGGATGTCGATCTCCACCACCGACGCTGGGTCATGGAGCGCACCGGTCCGACGGTTACGGATGCCGTAGCGCCACTTGCCGGTGGCGTAGCAGGCATGCTTCAAAATCCGATGAAGGGGGCCAACGCCAAAGTGTGCGCCGCGCCGGGTCCGATAGCCATTTTGATTGAGCCAGCTCGTGGTCTCCTTGACGCCAAGCGGGCCCGACTTGCCGTCGCCTTCAGTGTATAGCTTGTAGATCAGCTGGACCGTCTCAGCCTCGACGGGATCAATCTCCAGCCGCTTCTTGATCTTGGCACCCCGGCGCTCGGCCTCGACCACCCGATACCCGAGCGGCGGCGTCGAGCCATTCCAAAAACCCTGCTTCGCCGACTCCCGCATCGACCGGGAGACGTTCTTGCCGTTCTCCTTCGACGTATACTCGTCGAAGATGCCGATGATTTGGCGCATCATGTCCTGCGAGGGGTCATCTCCCGTCGGCTGTGTAATGGAGACAACCTCGACACCGAGCTTGCGCAGGCTGCGGATGGTGAGCTCCATCTCGGCGCCGTTACGGTAGAAGCGCGAGAAGGAGTGAACCAGGATCACGTCGAAGCGGCGATCAGGTTCGCGGGCCTGTTCGAGCATACGTTGGAACACCGGCCGGCGATCGTCTGTGGCCGAAGCGCCCGGCTCGACGAACTCTTCGGTTACCATCCAGCCCCGGGCCTCGCAGTATCGCCGGGTCAGATCCCGCTGTGATGGCAGGCTCACATCGCCCGCGGCTTGGCGACCGGTGCTGACGCGCAGGTAGAGCGCGGCGCGCCTGGGGCTGTCGGGATCGAGACGGTTGGCAGCAAAAGCCATGGCCGGCGGCCTCCAATGATGCGGTGATGTTAGAGCGCGCGACGAGTACGATAGGCCGGTGGGTACCGCTATAGCGCGGACAGTCAGGCTTGCATCAGGAAGATTTTTAGATCGTCGCCCAGCAGCCGGGCGATCGCATCCAGTTCGTCGGTCGCAATCTCCAGGTGGGCCGAGAGATCGGCTTCGATGGTGTACTCGTGTTCGCCTCCAAGCTGGCCCGGCCTGGCCGCAGTATACTCTTTTACAGCGCCGCTACCTGGCCGAACGCGCGTGCGCACTGCCGCCGACCTGTTTGGCGGCAGACCTTGCTCGCTGTTGCGGGGAGCCGAGGGCTTCATCCGTTATAGGAATAGCCGCGGCTGCTAAGCTCGTTGACGCCCCTCAGCCGGGGTGGTCGCAAATTGCGACCACACCCCCCTCCCGTCCGGCACTCGTGCGGCTAGATTCCATCGTCCCGACGTCGCCTGGTCGGCTTTTCCCGACGAATGGCCGGTCGCCGCCCCTTGGACCGGCGGGAGGCAATCACCGCCCCATAACGGTGGCCTGCCTCAATCTGATCTGCCAGGACGTACAACTCGCGACTGGAGCTGTCGCGATGCTGGAGAAGAGGGGTAACCAGCTTGATTAGATCGGGTCGCTCCAGCACGAGTGTCGTCGCGGCGCTGTGCCGGAACGCATGGGGGAACATGGGCGCTTCGAAGGCGGCTCCGGTTCGTTCCACGATCAGATTGTAAATCCCGCGCGCAGAAAGCGGCCCGCCCCGCCTGTTGAACCACACGGCACCTTCCGCCTCCGGCGGGGGGTGCTTCGACCTGGCAGCCAGTACAGGCCGGAACTCGTCGAGATATCTCTGGATGAGCGCGGAGAGCTCAGGCCCCAGTCGCGCCTCATGGGGCCGATCCTCCTTCATTTCAGCGGCGGACCACGAGACCCTGTAGCCGTCCTTCTGCCGGGCGAGGTGCCGCCCGACCCTCATCACCGAGACGGTGTCGAGCCGCGGTACGGCGAGCGCCATAAAGACGATGATCAACCCGTCACGATAGAGGACCGCCCCCTGATGTAGTGTTGCGCCGCCTTCCTCTACCGCCTGCCTCATCAGGGACACGCCAAGCTCCACGATTCGAGCGGTGTGCTGTGTACGCGCCTGTGTACGTCGCCGATCGGACGGTTCGGCGCGCAGCTTGTTGATGCCCTGCATGAGCCAGGCGGCCGGTGTCTCCGGTGAAAGAGCTGCCAAGGCTGCCCGTACGCCATCGACGCGTGTCGCCATAGATCTCGGCGACAAGCCGGCGGCGCGCATGTCGCCAACATAGGCCCCCATAATTTCGGGCGTCACCCAGTCGCTGAAGTCGGCCTGATCGTTCAACCGGCCAGACCAATTCAGCCAACCGACGAAGAACGAGATGTTCCAGACATGCAGATCGAATGTTCCGTCGCGCCACGTCGCCGCGACGTTGCGCTTGGTGAACGCCCCGGCCTTGAGTTGGCGCAAGTCGTGGAGACGCCGCAGAGGGGGCGGCCACGCTGACGGCTTGATGGCAGGATACGGCAAAACTCTGAGCATCGGACGCTCCCCTCTAGGCGAGCTTGAACTTGGTGAGGCGGGCGTTGCGGTCTCCGAGGACCACCGTCGTGAAGTGGTCAATCGCCTTGGTGGCGCAGAGCCATGCGTAGAATTTCTCGGTCGTCGTTTGCCACTTATGACCCAACATCACCTTGGGCACGCTGAAGTCGCCGGGATGAGCGTTGAGGTAGATCATCGTGCCGATATGGCGAAACAGGTGGACGTTGACGTCGAGGTCCAGACGGCGGCGAATGGTCCGCTTCACGAGGTCGGCCACCATGTTCCGGCCTTTCGCCGAGCCGTCGGCCCGCAGGAAGAGCGTGTCAGTTGACTTCCCCATCAGGAGTGGCCGGCACTTCTTCGAGTAGAATTCCAGGAGAGCAATCGTCTGCTTCTGCAACGGGAAGCGCAGAGCCTGTTTGTTTTTGACCTCAACCTGGTCGATCAGGATGTGCCATTTGCCGTCCTTCGTCGGACTGGCCGGCCAGAAGTGCTTCGAGAGCTCCAGGTCGGCAAGGTTCTTACGCCGCACCATGGTCGCGAGCAAAAGCTCGATGGCAACCGCCGCCATCATCTCGGTGGCGTCCTTAGTCGTGATCGCCTTCTTCTTCTTGATCTCGGACATGATCTGGTACGGCAGGTATAGGAACTCGTCGGCGACGTGCGCACTGGAGAACTGGTCGAGCTTCTTCCTGTTCTTTTCGCTGAAGTCTGCAGGCCCAAGCTCGTCGTCGATAAAATCGAAAATCTCTTCGCGGATCGCATCTCGAACACTCTTGTCGGGACGAACGTAGTTGTCGGCCATGGAGAGCCAGGCCGCGGCCATGTTCAGATGGTCCTTCAGGAACCTGTCCCCGGCGCGTTTGCGCTGCCAGTTCAGGCCTTCTTTCAGCCAGTAGACGTCCAGCAGGGCAGACAGGCTGTCGATTTCAGCTGGACTGCGGCCCGCGTGGACCTGGGCGGAGGCGGTTCGCCACGCTACCTCCCGGTAGCGGACGAGGGTGTCGGGCCGGAGTTGCTTAGCAGCCGTCGTGTCGAAGATGTTCTTGGGCGGTTTGCTCGACAACTGTTCGTAAGAATCGAAGTCGGACCAAAACGACGAGGGGAAACGATCCCGAGGGATGCTCCAAGTTCGCGGATTCTTGAATTTTGGGAACACCGGTAGCGGCCAGCCCGGGATCGTCAGGCGCGCGGCGTTGGACTTCCGAAGCACCTTTTGAAGCGCGGCGCGAGGCCTCTTGACGGTCGACCGGCACAGGGTCTCGTCGACGTACTCGTTCCACGTTCCCAGTGTCACGTCGGCTGGTTCAATGCCGCGCTTGGTGCAGAACCTCGCGAAGGACGCCAGCGCGTTCCGGCCATCTAGGCATAGAACGGCGTTCAGCCAGAGGGACCAAAGGTGGCTCACTCTGCCACCGCGGCGGGTGCCGACTGAGAGGACGCCGGCCCGGATCAGGACCCCGTTGAGCAAGGTAACGATGTTGGAGCGCCGAATCTTGTTTAGCGACTTGTGGCTGCGGATGCGCGCGAACCGGTGGTCGACAATGTGGCGCACATCATCGAGCTGGATACCAGACAGAGGCGTATCGTCGGCACGGCCCAGCCACCTGATGGCAGCAGCCTCGTTGTTCTTCTGGTTTTGGGTACGGTCCGGATCGCCGAGGACCCAGTCCAGCAACTCCTGGGCCGTCCTGAGTGATGGCACCGTCGACTTGGCAGCGGTCGCAGCCAACGCGTGAACGTTCTCGAATACCTCGAAGGCGTCGAGCGGGTGGAGCTGATCTTCATCTTTGGACATGAGGGGCCTCGCGGGGACAGGAGCGGACAGGGGTGAGAATTAACGGGAGTGATACACGAAGAAGTTGATTTGATTGTTTGAGCACACACCCGTTAACGGCGTGATCGCGTGTGACAGGAGCGGCTTGTAGAAGACTGCGTTAACTGTACTTTTTGTTCGCGATGAACATCGCGACATCGGGCTCGGAGACGCGCAGGGCGCGGCCGAACTTGCAGGCTGGCAAGTCGACAGACTTGATCCAGCGGCGAACCTCTCGGGCGGAGAATCCTGTGATGTCGGCGACCTGCTGCACCGTCAGCAGCTTCGACAACTTGGACGGGGAGGTGGAGTGATTGACGTTCTTTGACATGATGCGTCTCCAGAGGCCGGCTTGCTCCGCGAGGGGACAGGTCCGGCTCGGACACACGTGTAGGCAGAACGCCGTAGGCCAGGAATGAAGCTCAGCCGCGGTGGCCGCTCGCTGCTACCGCAGTCGTGTGGTCGGAGTCGGAATTGCGCTGGCGGAGGTTGACGTGCCGACAGTTGCGCGGAATGTGCCACCGACTCGCGCTCGCCTTACCCTGAGAAGCGAAGCGCGCGGCTGACATCGGGACCAGCCGAAGGCGGTGTGCTCCTGCAAGGTACGTTCGACGCGACGTACTATTGTCGATGCCGTGTGCGGTAAGCATCGATGGCGGCGTCGTATTCCGCGCGATCTTCGGCGCTCAGGCTTTTGTAACCCTCCTCCATGACGAGGATGCCCGTCTGCTCGTAGGCGTAGATGAGTTCGGGCGGGATGCCGGTGCGCCTCATGATCTTCACGAGCTCCTTTTGCACATTTTTGTTCTTGGGCATTTGGTGTTCCTTTTGTTGACGTGATGGGCAGGCGATCCGTGATCCGGGGCGTTTGGTGACGGAATGATCGTGACGACTAGCGTGGCGGATCGGCCCGGCGCGTTATCGGGAAGTGACGCGGGGCTTCGAGCAGAAGGCGCAACCGGCTTCGACTCGCGTTGGGCTCCAGGCTGACCCAGACATCGGAAATAATTTCGGTCATTCGGCTTGAACAGATCGCGGTCTTCGAGCCGGTATTCGCGATGAGGGTCGCTGTGTCGCGACCGTCGATCGATAGAATCGTCAGCCAATGATCTGCAATGTCGATCACCTCGCCGACCTTGACGCCAAGAACCAGGGCCATGATGCCCTCCATATGTTTGTGTGGTGGGCTAGAGGTACTCGGTCGCGGGCGGCACGGTGAGGCCGGCACTGATCCGATTGCACCGGTCGACCTCCTGCGCTTCGATATCGATCCGTGTTCGAAGCAGTTCGAACACCTTCGGTCGGAGCACACCGACGGTCAGTAGTTGGCTGACTGGAAGCCAGTACGCCTTGCCCGCGGGAGGAAGCCCGATTCTGCTTCGGCCTGCGCGCGGGAGGGCGAGCAGCGCGAGGCCGAGGTCGAGTCGTTGATCATCGGTCTTTTCGGTGCGGGACAGGACGTGGAAGTACGTCCAGTGCGGTGTGTATGCGTAGCCCACGCGCGCTTTACGCGCCGTGCGCTCGTCGAACGCTCGAATGGAAAGGACAAACTCAATCGTCCCGGTGAAGGGTGGCGACGCCATTTCAATCTCCTAAGTGATTGAAAAGACGATGACTTTTGCCAGCAGGGATGCAAGGAAAAGGCGCCGTGAAGCTGAGAAAAGTCAGCTCGCGCGCACTCGCCCTTCTAGCTGCCTGTAGTCCTCGCCTCGAACGCCGTCTGCCACAGGAGCCCGAGCGACTCTGGCGTCGGCTGCCACAGTGGGAAAGATGCTGGCCACGCCTCACGGTATTTGCTCACGCGACCATCACCCGTGGCGGGATCGCCGTCGAGGAACTTCTGGCTCGCCCTGGCGCTGAAGCGGCGGTAGGAACGCTTCGATGGCTGAATGTGTGTTGCGCCGCCGTACTGGGCCGGTTTCTGGCGAAATCCGTACTTCACGATGTTCACGACATCGCTGATCGGTCCGACATGATGTCGGCCGATAGTCAGCGGGCCGGCAGGGCTGTTCTCAAGTGCAGAACGCAAGGCCTTAAAGGACTCTCTGGCCTGTCCCAGGCCCGTGGCGCACACGGTGATGTCATCGCCGTAGATGACTGAACGGTGTGAAATGCCTGTCGCGCTGACCAGCGGTCCGAGGACTGCGCGCGACATGATGAGGGTGGAGGTCGACGACCCCTGGGGTAGGCCCTGCCGGGCCGCTGTATCGGTTTCGAAGGTGAAGTGTTCGTATATGTCGAGAGGGAAGCCGAACAATTCCTCCTTCCACTCGGGTGGCTGCTCGACAGTGTCCCCGTCCTGCACCAGAAGCACATTGCGCTTGACCTGGTGCGGGAGCGGGAGCCGCTGAACGAGCTTGTCTTGGTTGACGGACCTGAAGCAACTCCTGATGTCGACGGCGGCTACATGGTCATACCCCTCGGTTTCGATCATTTCTTTCACGCGAAGCATCTGCGCGTCCGCTCCTCGACCACGCCGCAAGAAGTCGAAGTCACAAGGCGGGAGCCAGACATCGAGGATGTCGGCACAAAGTGTCTGAAGAGCACGTCGAGCGGGCGCGAAGTTCAGAACCAGCCGTGCGGGGCCTCCTGGGTTGTCTACTGCGACCTGCCGGATGACCTCGTCGATCCGCCGGTAGGGGTTGAGGAGGCCGGCCCGGACTTTCATGACCTCCAGCGACTCGTATCGCCCCTCAGACGTCGATCTCGCCGACCGAATTACCGCCGAGAGCCTGCCCGAAAACGAGCGCAAGATGCTCCGAGTGAGAGCGTCAGCACGGCAATCCCCCGCTGAGAGCATTCTTTCGAGCTGATCAAGTTGGTGCTGATGTCGCTCGGCCAACTTTCTGACCCACGTCAGCTGGGCGCCGTCGAGCGCCATCGCCAGCGCGCAGCCCATGGTCGATCTGTTGATGCGGTTCATCACTCGCTACCCGCTTCTTGGAGTGGACCATTGCGGGTGGCGGCCAAGGCGAGAATGTCCGCGAGCCGGTAGTAGGTCCGAGTGCCAGAACCCTTCACGATGCGCTCGGGCATTTTTCCGGCATCTTGCCAGCGATACAAAGTCTGGCGAGAAACGCCGAGCATTTCGGCTGTCTCGTAGATGCAGACGAGCCCCATTACGCGACGGAAAACTGCACGCAATGATCGTACAACTCTCGGGGTCAACACCGCAGCTACAACAGGAGCGCCCGTGAACCATTCTCAGGCCATTCCGCTGCCGAACGCCATGCTTTTGCTCATGGCGATGCTGGAAGACCGCCGCGAGCCCCTAGACGCAGCGGTGCAACGCCGCGCTGTACTGGGGGCGCTGAAGTCCTGGGCATCAGGCGGGCTTCCTACCCCTACAGCCGTCGAGCAAGCCTTCGATGATGCGCAAGAAGTTCTCGCGCGTTTCCTAGCGTATCGTTCAGCCGACAGCGCGACTCCGGTAGCGGTCGAAGTCACGGAAGTGTCGCCGCCAACCCGGTGCTCATGCCTCACGCCAGGTCGCGTCGGCCATGCTGCCGACGCATGCGTTCTCTGCAATCAGCAGCACAAGACTGTCACATCCGCTTTGGGCCGGCGCTCGTGAAGATGACCAAGAAAGACCATCAGGTGGCTTGCCGTGCGCTGCCGGCGGGTTGCTGAATCAGCGCGGCACTGGCCTTGTGCAATTGATTGCACGGAAAATCGATAGCGGCCGGCGGCTAGTCATTTGCACAGGGTCGGGGCCCGGATGCAGGACTAGCTGGCCGGCGAGCGATTTCACGTATCTATTCGCCTACTGCAGAGCCGGCGAAGCCCTTCGTCGTGGCAGCAGGGTGGAACTGCTTTGATCGAGTAAGAAGACGACGGACGCAGAGCCCCACAAGGTGGCCTGATCTGAATGAGCGAGTGGGGTCGAGGATCCTTGCAGGCAACATTCGAACCCGGAAGTTTTGTCGAGCTGCGGGGCCGTCCCTGGCTGGTCGAGGAAGTTCAAGGCGAACTGACCGACCTACAGACCCTCTACCGTTCCTGCATTGCCGATGGTGCTCAGGGTGATTCGTCCGGTCAAGCTGGGGTACGAACCGCCTTGGATGGCTTCAAACATAGGATCGGCGTGTAGAGGAAGGCGAAGCCCAGAAATGCTGCGGACCAGGCGAGGGCCGCAACTGTCAGCAGGGCCTCGCTCCATTCCGGATGCAGTGCGGCACAGATGCGGGCGAGCGCCGCCGCGAATGCCATCGCATAGACGGCCTGTAGGCCGGGCGAAGCGAGGAGCGCGCGGCCGGTGTGGCCTAGGCTCGCGCGGCTCATGACAGCAAGCGTCATGATGCCGAAGGCGCCGGCCGTCCAGGCATGAACGCCGGCACTTGGCGCCGTGATGCCGAAAGCGGACAGTCCTGCAAGCAGGAAACCCAGCGGAACGAACGCGTAACCAACATGCAGTACCAGAACGAGCCTGTCGGAAAAGCAGCGGTCACCTGCCCAGCGGCAGAGCCGGACGAGATTGAGAGCGGCAGCGGCGACCAAGGCCACGCCGGTTGGCGCCTCTTCGGGCATGACGACCCATAGTACGAGCGCTGCACCGGTTAGGGTGATGCAGGCGACATCGAAGCGTCCGAAGGGGATCGGCAGGCGGCCGGGTTCGCGCCGCATGAGCCAATTGCGCGTGAAGCTGGGGATGATGCGGCCGCCGACCACCATGATCAGGATAAGCACGACCGCGATGCCGAGGCGGGATGAATAGAGCGCGATGCCCTCGAAATGCGCCTCAAGATGGAAGCCCAGGTTCCCGGCTGCGAGCAAGGAGAGAAGTGCAACCATCTTGAGATTTTTCCAATTCTTGCCGGCCACAATCTCGCGTGCCACGGCGGCCGCCATGAGGACCAGGAAAGCGCAGTCTACGACGGTCGTACCGAGCCAGCCGATACTGGCGGACACGGCGACGGCGTAGCGGCCTGCAAGCCAGGCCAGCACCAATCCAGCCAGCGGCAGCCCCTGCAGCGGCAGCCGCCCGGTCCAATTGGGGATGGCCGTCAGCAGGAAGCCCGCGACGATGGCGGGTACATAGCCGAACAGCAGCTCGTGGACATGCCAGTCGCGCGGCGAGAAGGCCGTCGCCAGCGACAGCTCGCCGTAGAACATCGGCATCCAGGCCAGTACTTCGATGCCTGCCCAGATCGACCCCAGGAAGAAGAAGGGGCGGAAGCCGTAGGATAGCAAAGCGGGGCCGGTGTAGGGCTTCAGTCGGGGAATCGCAGCCATGGTCGGTCCTTCTCAAACGCATCCAATGTCAGGCCCCTCTATCCGGGCTCTTCAAGGAGCGGGCGCCGGCGAATTCGCGTAGGCGTGCCGGATCGACGATCGTCACCTGGCGGCCTGCACCGCTGATGCCGAGAGGACGTAGCGCAGCGAAGGCGCGCGACAGGCTCTGTGGCGTGATGCCAAGCCGGCCGGCGACGAGGCGCCGGCCTCCCGGCAGCGTTACCGTGACGGGGCCGGTCTCGCGTGGCGCCAAAGCGAGGAGGAAAGCCGAAAGCCGCTCTATTGCGGAAAGTAGCTTCAGATCTTTGATCTGCCCTATGA
>Ga0182739_1003786_pt1 | contig 12942 bp, 9 predicted proteins | sample eDN5th30CBELigBY_FD_128873 | JGI IMG/M metagenome (GOLD analysis project Ga0182739, IMG submission 128873) | Enriched backyard soil microbial communities from Emeryville, California, USA - eDNA 5th pass 30_C BE-Lig BY (version 2) (version 2) | ecosystem: Environmental > Terrestrial > Soil >... | reverse complement strand
ATCAATGTATTCCTGAGCCAAAAGTCGAATACCCTGAACTAAATAGCATCTGGCAAAAATTACCTAAAGAAATGTGGCAAATAATATTTAGTTTTTTGTCTCTAGAAGAACTGTTACTTAACAAACAGCTGGATACCAGCCATAAAGATTTTGAAGGCTATATCGCTGAAATGCTGCAAAAAAAATTCTTCCCTGAACAGGAAAAAAATATTGAGCTTCTAAAAAATTCCCTAGTAAAAATTAACCAGGAAAAATTAAAAGGTTATCTAGATACCTATAATTATAAGGAAAAACCAAAGAGTTTTCTGTCAACAACAATAAAATATTCAGATAAACTTTCTATAGGCTCTGGTTGTTGCGTCTGTATCATTGCTAACCCTTTTATTACTGCTTGTCTTGGCTTATTCCTGCATCAAGTATTTCCCAATTTACTCGATCATGATTATAGTTTTTTTACCAAGATGATCCCCAGTCTTTTCTATCGTCAAACCTGGAGTAATATTTGGGATAAACTCATCTCTGAAGAAAAAATGACAAAGATCATCTATATGGCAATTCCGGTAATTTTTGTAATAGCTTTATTGGCAGCATGTGTGGGAATGTGCCTGGGCACCCTAACGCGTTTATGCTGTTCACCCGCATTAAAGATCCATACTGATACATTAGCTAAAAGAAATACAGTTAAAAAAAATGATTTAATAAATAAATTAATAGTTATTTTAGAAAATATTGAAATGCCCGAGATAATGAAAGAATTTATTCATATTCCAAAAATGCAAATAGAGCTTGGAGATTATATAGAAAAGACTTTAAAAGAAAAGGGATATTCAACGGCTCATGCTCATGAGATTGTTAATTTTTTACCACCTTCTGCTCGTGGAAGGATATAACTGAAGATTGTTAGCTCTTTGAATTTTCCTTAGAGTTTATGTATCCAGGAAAAATTTCTACAGCCATTTCCCAGCATCCCCTACTAATGTGGAGGAGACAGATGCGAATATTGAAAGGTTAATTGAGCTATGTAACTTTGACCAACCCCGCGCCCAATATAGAATTCGGACTATAGTTGATCAATCAATCCAGATATGCGTTATAAGGTAAGTTAAAATGGTGGGCCCACTAGGACTCGAACCTAGGACCAAAGGATTATGAGTCCTCTGCTCTAACCAACTGAGCTATGGGCCCAACGTGCTCAGTAGGGGGATTATATACATTTTATTCCGTATCTTCAAGGAATCCGCGTAAAGTTTCTGAACGTTTGGGGTGCCTTAATTTACGTAACGCTTTAGCTTCAATCTGCCGAATACGCTCGCGGGTTACATCAAACTGTTTACCGACTTCTTCCAAGGTATGGTCGGTGTTCATATCGATACCAAAGCGCATGCATAATACTTTAGCTTCACGGGGTGTCAATGACGCTAAAATTTCATTAGTCGCTTCTTTCAGACCGGATAAGGTGGCTGAATCAATGGGCGACATGATATTGGTATCTTCAATGAAATCGCCGAGATGAGAGTCTTCATCATCGCCAATGGGAGTTTCCATTGAAATAGGTTCTTTTGCAATTTTTAAAATTTTACGCACTTTATCTTCGGGTAGGTCCATACGGACGCTCAATTCTTCAGGTGTGGGTTCTTGTCCTGTTTCTTGCAAAATTTGCCGTGAAACCCGGTTGAGTTTATTGATGGTTTCAATCATGTGAACTGGAATACGAATAGTTCTTGCTTGATCGGCAATTGAACGAGTAATGGCTTGGCGGATCCACCAGGTAGCATAAGTCGAAAATTTATAGCCGCGGCGATATTCAAATTTATCGACCGCTTTCATCAACCCAATATTACCTTCTTGAATTAAGTCAAGAAATTGAAGTCCGCGGTTGGTGTATTTTTTAGCAATAGAAATAACCAGACGTAAGTTGGCTTCAACCATTTCTTTTTTAGCGCGGCGTGCTTGGGCTTCGCCGACTGACATTTTGCGATTAATATCTTTGATTTCAGCAATGGTTAAGTTTCGTTCTTCTTCAATTTGGGCTAACTTTCGTTGCGCACGCTGAATATTTAGCATATAACTTTCTAATAAGGAGGGGACGCCGTGGCCGGCTTCAATTTGGTTGGTGACCCACTGAATATCGGTCTCATTTCCAGGAAAAGAAACATTAAAGGCTCGGCGTGGCATTTTACATTTATTAACGCATAACTGCATGATGGTTTTTTCATGTTCACGGACTTCAGCTAAAATATCGCGAATAATGCGTATTAAGCGGTCGACCTGACGGGGTACCAGCTTAAAGATAAGAAAGTTTTCTGTAAGTTTCTTTTTGTGCCTGAGCGTTGTTTCATGAACTCGGCCATATTTTTTGCTCGCGTTACTCCAACGCGTATAAATTTTTTGTAATTCGGTAAAGCGCTCTTCAGCGAGGAGCGGATCGGGGCCTGAATCCAGCTCTAAACCATCACCGCTGCTTTCCTGATCCTCATCTTCTACATCGTCACTAGCCTCATCATTTTCAGGCGCAACTAGCGCACGACCGGCTTCATCAGCAGGTACTTCGGCCGTATCATTGGCATTGTCGGTATCGGTAAAACCACTAATAATGTCGCTGAGTTTTGTTTCATCCAGTTTGGTTTTTTCATATTGCGCCAAAATATCTGCAACTATTTCAGGATATTCTGCTATAGCATTCAGTATCTGCCGCAAGCCTTCTTCAATCCGTTTAGCGATAACAATTTCGCCTTGGCGCGTTAACAATTCCACCGTGCCCATCTCGCGCATATACATACGGACAGGATCGGTTGTTTTGCCAATTTCACTTTCAGCATTTGCAGCAAATGCCGCAGCAGTTTCTTCAGCCACTTCATCATCGGTGGCTGCAGCATTTTCTTGTAAAAGCAGAGTGTCGGCGTCAGGAGCAGTATCATAGACATGAATACCCATATCATTAATCATGCGGACAATATTTTCAATTTGCTCTGGATCCACAATGCCAGACGGAAGGTGATCGTTTATCTCGGCAATGGTAAGAAATTTATTCTCTTTACCTCGAGCAATTAATTTACTGAGTTGAGATACTTGCTGAGATTGTTGTTCTACATTATCCATATAGTTGTACCCTATATTATTTGAGTGTTGCCGCGCATATTATTCGAACAGGTGATTTTAACGGTTTTTTCTATAAATATCAATTCCTTGAATGGACGATGCTGGATAAAAATACGGGCTGGAATGCTCACTTTCTACCTCCTTTCCGCTGTGTGATATGTCCCTCGATCGAGCAATATTTTAATAGAAAAGGTAACCCCGACAAGTTAAGTTACACCTATTCGAAAAGCTGCTGTTATTAAAGACATATAGGGATAATACCCCAAGGTTACAAGAGGCTAATCGCGATTTAGCAGTTTTTTTAAAGTATTTTTTTCCTCTACGGTAAGAGGCAAATGACGGGCTTTTTGCAATAGCTCTTGGAGCTGTTGTTCTTGAAGAGATTTTTCTAACTTTTGTAAAGCAGCTTTGAACTCAGCACTGACTCCAGCATGAGGAGTTAAGGAAGGACTCGCTGCTAGCTTAGCCAGAATAGGGCCATGCGGGTTGTTGGCCCAATGGTGCAATATGTGCCCTGTGGTGGCTGCTGGTGTATTTTTAAGATAGTCAATGAGTTTCAGCAATAAATCGCAGCCAGGGGCATTTATTTTATGTAATACTGTAGGCTCAGTGATTTCTTCAACTAGCTTAGGGTTATGAAGAAGTTGCGTAATTAACAACCGAACCATTGAAGGTGGCAGCGGCCGTTTTTGAGGTTTTGCGGGAGCAGAAGGTTGAGATTGGGGAGTGTTTATTAACTTAGCTATTTTAGAACTATCTGTATGCAGCCGCTTAGCGGTTTCGTCTATTAAAAAATCGAGGTAAATACCTGGCGGGATTTGTTGTAAGAAGGGTAGAAGCTGACTGACCAAGCTTGCACGGTCATCCAAGCTGATAGCATTTTTCTCAATGACGGTATCTAATAAGTATTGGGAAAGAGGTATAGCATTTTGTACTAATTGAGTGAAATGCTGAGGGCCGTTTGTTTGAATTAAACTGTCAGGATCTTCTCCGTTCGGTAGAAAGACAAAGCCGGCCTTACGCCCGTCTTTAATAAACGGCAAGGTCGCTTCTAAGGCGCGCGCTGCTGCTTGTTGCCCTGCGGTATCTCCATCAAAGCAAAATACAATTTCGCGCGTATAGCGGTAAAGGAGTTGAATATGCTTGCTGCCTACCGCAGTTCCCAATGTGGCCACTGCATTGGAAATATGATGCTGCGCTAAGCTAATCACATCCATATAGCCTTCAACGACAATAATCTTGCTGGGTTTACGTTCAACTTGCAGCACTTCATAGAGGCCATAAACAATTTGATTTTTATGGAAAACCGGCGTCTCAGGGGAGTTGATGTATTTAGGTAGTTCGTTACCCAGCACGCGCCCGCCAAAGGCAATGACTCGACCTCGTATATCATGAATGGGAAACATAACTCGGTCGCGAAAGCGGTCATAGTGACCTTTTTGTTCATTGGTGCTAAACAAGCCTGTTTGTGCCAGTCCCTTTTTTTGGGGGGGAGCTGGCTTTAAATATTTGAAGAGATTATCCCAGCCTGGGGGCGCAAAACCAATACCAAAACGTTTGGCTATTTGACCCGATAACCCGCGTTGTTTTAAATACTCAATGACTCGTGCGGATTGAGAGTGCTGCCGTAATTGCTGTTGGTAAAAAATTTTAGCTTGATGTAGATAGTGATAATACTGGTCAAAATCGGCAGTGTAGCCACCTGGTTTCACTTCCTTGGGGATTTCCAGTCCCAATTTGCTGGCTAACGTTTCGATAGCAGTAATAAAATCCTGATGATCGTATTCCATGATGAAGGTTAAGACGTTGCCATGGACGCCGCAGCCAAAGCAATAATAAAATTGTTTAGCAGGGTTGACCGTAAAAGAAGCGGTTTTTTCGGTATGGAATGGGCAGCAGGCAGAAAAGTTGGCTCCTTTCTTTTTTAAAGAAACGTAACCGTCGATGATTTCTACAATATCAGTACGCGCGATTAACTCATCAATAAAAGGGCGGGGAATATGGCCATAGGGGGTTGCCATGGCTTGCCTTTAATTGATTTCAGAGAGTTTAGACTTTATTTGTGCGCTGACTGTAGCAATGTCTGCCCGACCTTGGATCTCAGGTTTTAAGGCAGCCATCACCTTGCCCATATCTTTGATAGAGGCCGCATCCGTTGATTTGATAACGTGATCGATCATTGAAGAAATTTCTTCTTCAAGTAAAGGCTTAGGCATAAACTCTTGAATAACATCCATTTCAAAAGTTTCTTTAATGACTAAATCCTCGCGGTTAGCGGAATGGAACTGCTGGATTGAATCCTTACGTTGCTTAAGCTGTTTATCGAGAATAGCCAAAACTTGAGCATCGTCAAGTTCAATTCGCTCATCAATTTCTCGCTGCTTAATGGCACTGATCAAGAGGCGAATGACGCTAAGCCGCTGTGCATCTTTGCTGCGCATGGCTTCTTTCATGCTATCTTGCAATTGTTGCTTTAAATGACTCATGAGCTTAATTCCCTCATATTAACCAAATTACGAGTTACCTCGTCCCCCACGGCTACGATCCTTTTCACGAGCATTTCTGAAAGGATTTTCGCGCGCTTTACGCTTTAAGTGGCGTTTTCGGGCAGCTGCAGTGAGTCTCTTCTTTCTTTCAGATGGTTTTTCAAAACATTCATGCTTGCGAACATCACCGAGAATTCCAGATTTTTCATGTGCACGTTTAAAGCGGCGCAACATCACATCGATGGGCTCGTGGGGTTTTGGTTTAATTGATGACATACTACCTCTCTAATTTAAAATTCATACAGTTATTACCGAACGACAAATTTTAATCATTAATAAGCGTGCTGTAAAGCGATTTTTAGTTAATACCGGATAACAGGGACTGAATTACTTGCACCCTGTCCCTCATTAAATATTAAGGACACACCCTTGAGGGTAGCCAATTTCTTCTAGTTAACTCTTTAATAGAGTAGGGGTAACCCTTGTGGGTACCCGATTTAAATAATGAGAGGTAATGAAAGTTAATAAAAGGTCCCCGCCAACCCGCTTGGCTAATATCAGCTTCCCTATCGGTGCTTGGTTACATAATTTGGCATCTTTTGGGGCCTGTTCCCCGATTCGGCTCTCCTTCTGGAGAGGAAATATGACGGCTGGTGATTGCAGCAATTTTATCAAACGGGTGTATTTACCTTGAATTTTGCATTAATAGGATACAAAATTCAAGGTATGTTGAGACGATGGATTACAGATAGCCTTTCAACAACACTTACTCTAAAAAATCAACGATATCAATGACACGATAAAAATACGGACTTGTTGTAACCGAATCAGCAACTCCACTTAAATGGAATAATACAGGCACGGTTGCAAAACCTCTGGGCACCTTCAGCCGTGAGATTTTATTTTGCATTTCGCTGATAATATCGCTGCTAACTCCACGTCTTTTGAGTTTAAACTCGCAAATAAAGAGATTATTTGTCACAGTTTGCACAAGGTAATCAATCTGACATCCGCGTTGGGTGCTGGTTTTAGTTTGTCGGTATGGACCATCAGCGACGATATCGATCCCGCTCACCCCTATTGCCTTTAAAATAAGCGGTCGATTCTGTAGCAACAGGTATTCTAATTGCAAGCCTAAATGCGTTTCAAATCCTTATAAGGATTGGAGGTTTATATCTGCATAGCCATTAACAGAAATTTTGGCCAGATTAGGCTCTATCAGTTTGAGATAAAATCTTAGGTAAGGATCAGAAATAGCGTATAGACTCTGCTTTAATGGCTTAGCTGTTTTGAAAGACCATAAAGATTGTTTGACTACGAAACCGGCATTAGTGAGATGCTCCATCATTTGGCTTAAGGTTCCGCTATGGGGAAATTCTATTGCTTCCCGTATTTCTGATAATGTTTTTATCCCATCGTTGAGACTATTTAGAATCTTCTTGTAAGTAGCGCCTTTACCATTCAATAGATCATGAAAAATCCGATCAAATTCAGTAACTAATAAGCCGCTTTTCTCAAAAGCAAGTTGTTTAATATTTTCATCAGCCGTGAGGTTTGGTCTAAATTGTTCTAAATACCAGGGTACACCGCCTACCATACTTAAAAGCTTATAGGTATCATAAGGAGAGGCTTTTATACCCGCTTTTCTCAAAAACCCAGCGCTTTCTGGAATGGACAAAGGCTCAACGGTTAAAGTTAAATGAATACGTCCGAAGAAGGCGGTGCTTTTTAAAATATTTTCTTCAATCCAGGTAGATACTGAACCGCAGAATACAAGTAACATAGGGGTGGTTTGCTTATCCCACCACCATTTAAGCTTAGGGATAAAAGTGGGATCTTTTGCAGCCATCCAGGAAATTTCATCAAACAGAATAATGTCACCTGGTTTAAGCTGCCGGCTTAAATGCTCAAACGCATCGCTCCAAACCTGAAATGTCATCGGCGGCACTCTTAGCACCAAGGCTAATTGCCTTGCAAAATTATCTCTTTGCTCTTGTCCGGTAATTTCATCTTGAGGCGCCAGTCCCGAAAAACTCCAAAATGTTTTCCTGCCTATTTTCTTAGTAAACTCAAGAATCAGGCGGCTTTTTCCAATTCTTCTGCGCCCTTTAACGACCACCAGGCTTGGTGCTTTCTTTTTATACAAAGTTTCTAAACGTTCTAATTCGACCCGGGGCGGCCCACGAAAATAGAATTTGGCATGGCTATCTTTTTTTGCTCAAAACAGAGTTTATGGCATCTTGAGCAATATTTTAAGTCAATAAAAATTGCTCAAAGCAAGGAAATGTTCCTTTTGAGCAAAAATAAAGTTTAAATTTGCATGTTTTAATTCATCCGATCGTAATCAGTATAATCCATCGGATAAAAGTCATAATATTGGCCACATACGAGCTTCTAAGTAGAAATATAAAATATCGTGTGCAACTGTCTACGCTAAATTCATGCTAAAAAGAAAAACGGTGTTTTACTTAGGAGTTAAAAATAAAAGCATTACCTAATTTTTGCCTTGAGGTTGAGATCAGCTACCTGATTAATAAATTGATAAAGGGTGGCCTTGCACCTTAAGAGTTGTGATTCCGTATGGTTGGCAGCTCAGGTATAAATATGGAGGATTGGAGTACACTTCTTAAGCAGCGTCTTCATGATATCCTTTGTGCAATGATAATTGATAACTGGGAGAATTATAGCCACCTGTTATCTATCGTATGGGCGGTAACCTTGCAATTCTAATGACGTTTGAGCTAATACATTGAAAAGAAGTTAAAAGAAAATTTTTCAGTAGGCCAAGATAAACATACACCCTCTATTTTTAGAGGATTCTTCTGCACGATTCTGCATGAATTTAATCCTACACCTAAACAAATTCATCAGTAATTGTTAGCAACAAATAATTTGAACGTATCTCAATTGAGATATATAATAAAAGCATGAATGATAACCGGAGAACTTAATCATGGCTCACACTTCAATGTTGCACGTTCGTGTGGACAACGAACTTAAGGCTGAGGCAGCGGAAAAGCTCGCTAGAGTCGGCCTGACGGTATCAGATGCTGTCCGTATTTTGCTGACTCGTATAACCAAAGAGGGGGGGTTGCCTGTTGGACTAACAGCTGATCCGGAAGTGCATGACGCTTGGTTCCGCACTAAGGTCAAAGAGGCTCTAGCTGACACGCGACCTACCATTCCTCATAAACAGGTAATGGATGAGGCACAGGCGTTGATCGACCGGAAGCGCCGCCGTGCTTGAGCTGGAATGGCTGGAGTTAGCTCGTGCCGATCTATTGACAATTGTGGATTATATCTCTGATGATAACCCGAGTGCAGCACAGCGCGTCAAGGATGATATTGAGGCGAAAGCCGAAAAACTGCCAGGCTTTCCTAAAATGGGCCGACCTGGCCGAGCCGAAGGAACCCGAGAGCTTGTCGTGTGGCCGAATTACATCATTGTATACCAGGAGGACGCTTTTACCGTACGAATACTGCGTGTATTGCATGCAGCACAACTGTGGCCGCCATCCTATTGAAGACAACAACCCGCCATCAACACCACGATTATGTCGCTTGGATTCGTATTTACAAACTATTTCCAGAGGCCTTAAGGTTGAAAAATCAGCTACATGATAAGCCAACCTAACTTATTTTTGAAAAATATTCAGGAATGCAACCGACATACCGAGACTTGATCGCGGTATGTCGAACAAAAAAGCCTTCTTTAAATTTGGATTGTAGCTTATACTTAATAGTTAAAATTAAGCCGAATTCACGTTTATTCTGCGTAGGTTTTTGTGGTTGTTCGCTAGTGTATTGCGGTTCCTCTTTATTCATGTTTTTTCCTAAAATGAGTGCTCTGCAACTCGATTCACTTTATATGTTTACTGGCTTAATTGGTTCCTAGTTCCTTTTATAGCTTTCCTGGTCAGAAGCTTAATGTTGCCGCTGCTTTGATCTTTTTTCAAATATAATGAAGTCATTGCTCCAAAGATGTCAGGCCATTTAGGTTTTAATTCTGAATTAATGCTATCAACCTTGAGTTGCAAAAGCTTTTCTCTCGCCCAAGTAAAGCAGCTATGTGTTTTTATGGTGCTACTTGAGTGTGGTATTAAATAGCTTTCATTACCCCATATTGAATAGTCAGGAGGATTTTGTTGATCGGTTAAAATTTGATGATAAAGCTGGTTTGCATTCTCTCGGCTAATTTCCCACGTTAGTTTGCAGATCTCAGCATTGCTTAATATTTCTTCACAAAACACGCGGTATAAAGTTGAGGTCTTATCTTGAAGATCTTCAGCATAATTCAAGCCTACTTCTTTTCGTATTTTAATCAAAGCTTTTTTGTCATCACCTTGAAATAAATCGATACGTAAAATAATTCCTCGGCCATAACGATCTAGCCCTTCTAAAATCAAAAAAGCATGTTCTTGATTAATACTTTGTAAATTTGCAGCGGACTTTCTTAATTCAGCCATAATTTCTTCTGCTTTTTCTTTTTCTTCTTTAAGCAATACATCAATAATGCGAACCGTTGTTTCAGCAAACTCGGCTTGTGCAGTTGAGCGCTTTCCTGCTGGGATTTTGCGTACTAGAGAAATAGCCCAGGTATCCCGGCTTATCGGTTTCGAATTATCGACAAGGCTTTTTGCTTCTTTTGGGTAATTTTCATTAAGCCCCAAAGTGTCATCATCTCTTCGTATTTTAATGGATTTTGGGACCTTAAAAATAGGGTGGGGGGTATTTAAATGGACAAAGTAGTTTTCCGATAACAAATTATGAGTATTTTGTTCCACCTTCGGCGAAGAGTGAAAGAAAGATAAAGATAAGTTGGAATTTTCCTGGTTAGTTCTAATTGATGCTTGGGCTTTTTCTTCCTTTTGTTTAACAAGTTTGGCTTCAGGTTTTTGGCCTAAATCAGGGAAAATGATGCGTAATTTAATAATATCTTCTTTAGACTGAAAAACTTTTAAACACTCGGTATTGCCGTGGACAAGCATTTGTAAGCTGCAAGCGAGAGCCCACCAGCCTGAATCTTTAGCGGGGGATTTGAATGCTAATCGTGCAGGGATAAAAGAAGCTTTTGGAAAGCTTGTGGTTAAAACTTCTTTTATTAATGAGTTTGTTTGCCACGTGAGATCTAAATAATAGAGTTGCATGGTTGTTTGATTTAGAGCTTGTTTGCTATTAGTTAACAAACAGAGACTCCAGTGGCTTACAAAGTCTATAAAAATGAGCTTAGGTTGGCTGTCTTGGTTTTTCTTCTCAAGCCACTGGTTTATTGAGGCTACTAGAGCGGTGCAAGGAAAGGGCTGATTTTCTTTTAATTTAATTTGAATGAAATCTAGCAAGGCATATTGTTCAAGATAATAAGAAGAAACAAGCTGTTTTAAGCCAAAAGAAGTGGCGTGTGTTTCTAAAGGAAGCGGAGGTAGCTGTTGTACAGCTAATTGATCAAAGTGAGTTATTAACTGGCTAAAACCAAATATTAGAGAATGCTCGATGAATTTTTTATGATTTTCTTCTGTTAAGAAAGAAGCATGAGCTAATTGTTTAGATTTGAATGCTTCCTTAAAATTTAATATTTGAGCAGAATCAAGTAGTTGGCCTAAGGCTTGGCTGGCTGCTCCTCGAACATCCGAATTATTATCTTTCCCAGCCTCCAGCAATGCCGCCAGCATTGGGCTGAGGAGGTTAGGTTCTAAATGAGGTGAAGTGGCCAGGTGGCCTAAGGCTTGGAGGGCTGCTGCTTGAACACCCGAATGGTTATCCTTCACAGCTTCTAGCAAGGCAGCCAGCACTAGGCTAAGAAGGGTAGGTCCTAAATGAGGTGAAGTGGCCAATTGGCCTAAGGTTTGGCGGGCTGCTGCTCGAACATGCCAATCGTCATCTTTCATAGCTTCAAGCAATGCAGCCAGCACTAGGCTAAGAAGGGTAGGTCCTAAATGAGGTGAAGTGGCCAATTGGCCTAAGGTTTGGCGGGGTGCTTCGTGAACACCCCAATAGTTATCTTTCACAGCCTCCAGCAATGCAGCCAGTATTGGGCTGAGGAGGTTAGGTTTTAAATGGGGTGAAGTGGCCAGGTGGCCTAAGGCTTGGCAGGCTGCATTTCGAACATGCTCATCGTTATCTTTCACAGCCTCCAGCAAGGCAGCTAGCATTGGGCTGAGGAGGTTCGGTTCTAAATGAGGTGAAGTGGCCAGTTGACCTAAAGCTTGGCTGGCTGCTGCTCGAACATGCCAATCGTTATCTTTCATAGCTTCAAGCAAAGCAGCCAGCATTGGGCTAAGGAGGTTAGGTTCTAAATGAGGTGAAGTGGCCAGGTGGCCTAAGGCTTGGCAGGCTGCTTTTCGAACACCCCCATGGTTATCTTTCACAGCCTCCAGCAATGCATCTAGCATGGGGCTGATGAGGTGGTGAGGTTCTAACTGAGGTAAAGTGGCCAGTTGGCCTAAGCCTTGGCTGGCTGCTTCTCGAACAAGCGCAGTGTTATCTTTCACAGCCTCCAGCAATGCAGCCAGTATTGGGCTAAGCTGGCTAGGTTCTAACTGAGGTGAAGTGGCCAGTTGGCCTAAGGTTTGGCTGGCTGCTTCTTGAACCTCCCAATGGTTATCCTTCACAGCCTCCAGCAAAGCAGCCAGCATGGGGCTGAGGAGGTTAGGTTTTAAATGAGGTGAGGTGGCTAGTTCGCCTAAGGCGTGGCTGGCTGCTTCTCGAACATGCCAATCGTTACCTTTCATAGCTTCAAGCAAAGCAGCGAGCATGGGGTTGAGGAGGTTCGGTTCTAAATGAGGTGAAATGGCCAGTTGGCCCAAGCTTTGTTGGGCTGCTTCTCGAACACCCCAATAGTGATCTTTCACAGCCTCCAGCAAAGCAGCCAGCACTAGGCTGAGCTGGTTAGGTTCTAAATGAGGTGAAGTGGCCAGTTGGCCTAAGGCTTGGTGGGCTGCTTTTCGAAGATCCCAACCGGTATCTTTCACAACCTCAAGCAATACAGCCAGTATTGGGTAGTGGAGGCTAGGTTCTAAATGAGGTGAAGTGGCCAGTTGTCCTAAGGCTTGGCTAGCCGCTGCTTGAACATACGAATTATTATCTTTCACCGCTTCAAGCAATGCAGCCAGCACTGAGCTGAGCTCGTTAGGTTCTAAATGAGGTGAAGTGGCCAGTTGACCTAAGGCTCGGCTGGCTGCTATTCGAACATACGGATCATTATCTTTCACAGCCTCGAGCAATGCAGCCAGCATTGGGCTGAGGAGGTTAGGTTCTAACTGAGGTGAAGTAGTCAGTTGGCCTAAGGCTTGGCTGGCTGCTGCTCGAACATACCCGTAGTTATCTTCCACAGCCTGAAGCAATGCCACCAGGACTTGGT
>Ga0182739_1003785_pt1 | contig 12943 bp, 6 predicted proteins | sample eDN5th30CBELigBY_FD_128873 | JGI IMG/M metagenome (GOLD analysis project Ga0182739, IMG submission 128873) | Enriched backyard soil microbial communities from Emeryville, California, USA - eDNA 5th pass 30_C BE-Lig BY (version 2) (version 2) | ecosystem: Environmental > Terrestrial > Soil >... | reverse complement strand
TCGGAATTCGCCGCGTTCAACCCGACCGACCCGGATCTCGGGAAGGCGGTTGCCGACTTCCGCGCGGAGAACCCCCTCAATCTGCAGACGATCGCCAAGAGCCTTGGACCGATCCAGCGGGGTTGGCTCGCGAACCCGAGGACGCGGAACGCCGAACTCTCTCACATCGGCGTCAGCATGAGCAATCCCGCCGCCGTCCCGATGAAGGTTGAGACTCTGATCCCGGTCGGCCAGATGATGGCGGAATACCAGAGGGTCGCCATCTCGGCCGAACAGCAACTGGAACACGACAAGGCGATCCTCGACGCCCATAACAACGATGTCCGGCAGCGGAACGAGTGGACGTCCCAGGTTCTCGCGGAAATCGCCGGCAAGGATCCGGAGCAGGGCCGAGAGGGTTGGTCGCGGTGGTGGACCAACTTGCAAGGATACGCGTATCAGTCACCCAAGGAGACCCCTCGGCCGACGATCGTCGAGAACGTGCCCCTCAGCGAGATGCCCCGGCCCACACCGTGGGTGACGTTCCACACTCCGGTCGGCCCACCCGCGAAAGGCGAGTGGAAGGTCAGTATTTCCTCGGACCTGCCGATCAGTTGCTTCGGGGGAGGTACTCTGGTCCATACCCTCGACGGCACGCGAGCCATCGAAACGCTCGAGGTCGGTGACCGGGTCCTTTCGCAAGACGTGAGGACCGGAGCACTGGGCTACCAGCCGATCACGTTCGTCCACCACAACCCGCCCAGCCCGACTTTCCTCGTGAAGGTCGGCGGCGACACGATCGTGAGCAGCCCGTTCCATAGGTTCTGGGTCGTCGGCAAGGGGTGGGTAATGGCCCGCGACCTGAAGGGGGGCGAAACACTTCGGCTTCTCGACGGTCCGGCCCACGTCGAGTCGGTCGATCCGGGACCGGTCCAGCCCGTCTTCAACCTCGATGTTGCCGAGATGCACGACTTCTTCGCCGGCTCGGCCGCGGTCCTGGTCCACGACAACACCCTGCCCGAAACCCGGATCGTCCCCTTCGACACGGAACTTGCCCATCGCTGATGGTTCCGGTGCTCGATGCGACACTCCCAGCCAGGAACCGGGATCAGAGAGTCAATCTGTCCCCATTCGTTGAGATGCTCAATACACGGGAGAGTCGAAGGGGCTGACGCTCCGTTTCCCCTCCCTGCTCATCGCGCCGGACGACCGTCTCAGGCCATCTAACATGGGAACAAGATTTCATGCTTGGGCACCCGGGAAGCTCCCGGTGCGATGGTCGGTTCGTCGAGTTAATGGTGATTTTGGGGCCATGTCGATCCGAGTCGCCGACTGGCCGATCGTGATCGGGCTGTAAGTCGGCCCGATCCTTCCGATTGGTAGGGCGCTGGAGGAACAGCATTCCGGCGCACCGAAACGCCACTCGATATCAGCCCCTGGCCGACTCTCGACCCGGACCATCGCCCCACACCTCCGCATGCTCAATGCCCTCGGACCAAACTCTGACTGTCCCTAATTGCTCCTTCTGCTCCCTCTTGGGTCGAAAAACGAAAAGAGGGGTTAGGTCGTTTCCGACCTAACCCCTCTTTTCTGAAGGCTTCAATCGAGCCTTCGTCTAACTCCCCGACTAGGACTCGAACCTAGAACCTAGCGGTTAACAGCCGCTCGCTCTACCGATTGAGCTATCGGGGAAACGGCCCACTGAGCATATCGAGCGAGACCGCCATGCTCAAGAGCAATTCCGAAAATCGGCGGGGATCGCAAGAAATAGGGCGAGGATCGAGCCTAGGGCCTTGCACCAACTCGATGACCAACGGACCGTCTGAGACCTCCCCTCGAAACTCGAGGCGAGGCTTACTCCTTCGTAGCAGTCTTCGACTCGTGTTGCTCGATCGCCTTCTCAAGGATCCCAACGATCAGGGCATTGAGAGAAGCCTTGTCCTCCTTGGCCCAGCTCGCCAGTTGCTCATGCAGGACGGGTGGCATGCGAATCTGAAAATGGACCACGGTTTCTGGCATGGATGAAGCTCCTCTGCTCGAATGGGATCGAAGAAACCAAGCAGCAAGGGAAAGAACAAAGGCCCGCAACCCGTCGCTGAATTGGCGCGTTGGGGCATGCACTCTTATTGTACCCGAAAACTGACTCGGCCCTTAAAACATTTTCCCGGCAACCCCAGCAAGTTCACAGATTAGGCGGATCGGGAGAAATAACTGGACAAGGACAACTGTCATATTCCGTCGATTCCGAACCGGGAGAGTGCTGAACCGCGGCAATTCCTCCAATTCCTCGCTTGCGTTTGGGGCAGCGAGAGAACCCGCGCGTTATAGTTCGGACCACCTCGAAAGTGGGGGGACGAGTGCGAGCCTCCCCTCCCTCATTCCCGCTTGAGCTGTTGAGGCCATACCCAATGGAGACGGGCGACTCGGAGAACGCTCCACCAGAACAAGCCGATGATCGGATCGGGCACGGCCACGACCTGGCCACGACCGAGGTCGTGCGCCAGTTTGTCGAGCACTGGGGGATGATGGCCCGCTCCTGGGGCATCAATGCCACGATGGGAGAGCTGTTCGCCCTCCTCTATATCTCCGGAAGCGACTGGACGGCCGATGAGCTCCGCGAACGGCTCCAGGTCTCCCGGGGCAATGTGAGCATGAACCTGAGAGAGCTCATGGCCTGGGGGGTGGTGCACAAGGTCCATCGCCAGGGACAACGACGCGAGTATTATCGGGCCGAGACGGATGTCTGGACGCTCTTCCGCAGGATCCTCAGCGAACGGAAAAGACGCGAGCTCGATCCGACGCTGGTCGTGCTCGAGCGCAGTGTCGAATCGATCCAGCGCGATGCGACCATCTCCGATCTCGAAGGGCGAATCGCCTCCCTTCGCCAGTTTTTCGGACTGATCAACGCCCTCGCCTCACGACTCCTCACGCTTGAGTCCGGTGACCTGGACGAGCTCCGCCACCTCATCGAATGAGCCCCGGTTCACCAACCGAGGGCCAGGGTCCCGCCGACGGGACGGACCGGCCATCCGGGCCTTCGAGAGCCTCCTGAACTCACGACGCCGGATTGACGGATCTTGCCAAACCTCCCGGGTTTTCCCGACGGGCAATGGAAGCCCCCTGCCGGTTCCTCTACACTGACGGAAGGGAGAAGCGAGCATCGATCCATCCGATGAGCCATCGGACGCAGTCCGATGCCGTTTCTCAACTGGCCGAACATCCCGGATCGCCCGCCGTGGCGTGCAGACTTGAAACCAACGGTCGTCGCCGCTCGCGCCAATTTCCGATCCGCCTCCCCAACGATTTGGTGGCGGGCTCGGAGTCTCATCCCCCTGGCCGACGATCCGCAGTTCCACCATGAAACGAAGCGCGGCGATCGCAGGCTCACCATCAGCGGAGTCGTGTATGAGTGCCGAGCCGTTGGATCAATACTACCCAGGTTTGGAAGGGGTGATCGCCAACGAAACGGCGATCGCGAATGTGGAGGGGAAGGAAGGGGCCGGCGGCCTGGAGTACCGCGGCTATCGGATCGAAGACCTGGCCACCACCGTCTCGTACGAGGAGACGGCGTTCCTGCTGCTCCACGGCGACTTGCCCACCGCCCCCCAGCTCCGCGAGTTCGATGGCCGCCTCCGCGCATCGCGCTCGATCCCTTCGCCGTTGGTGGATCTCTACCATCAGATCCCCGCCTCGATCCATCCCATGGATGTGCTGCGCACCTCGGTGAGCGTGCTCTCCCACTTCGATCCCGAGGTCAACGCTCCAGCGACCGATCACGCCGCCAATGTCCGCAAAGCCGAGCGCATGATCGCCCAGATGGCGACAGCGGTCGCCTATCGCGAACGGGTCGTCAAGGGACTCGACCTCATCTCCCCCCGCGCGGATCTCGACCACGCCGCCAACTTCCTGAACATGGTCAATGGCCAGGTTCCATCGGAAACCATGAGGCGGGCCTTCGACCTGTCACTGGTCCTCTACACCGAGCACGAGTTGAACGCTTCGACGTTCTCGGCCCGGGTCACCGTCTCAACGCTCTCCGACATCTATTCCGGGATCGTCGCCGCGATCGGCACGCTCAAAGGACCGCTCCACGGGGGGGCCAATGAGGAGGCCTGGAAGTTACTCGAGCAAGTAGGCGAACCCGAAAACGCGGCGCCTTGGATTCAGGAGGCCCTCGCCCGCAAGGAGCGCATCATGGGGTTCGGCCACCGGGTCTACAAGACCGGCGATCCCCGGGCCCGCATCCTCAAGGAATACTGCACTCAACTGGCGGAAGAAATCGGTGACGACCGTTGGGAACGCATCGCCGAGCCCATCGAGCAGGCGGTCACCTCCCAAAAGCACCTGCCGCCGAACGTGGATTGGCCAAGCGCTCGGCTCTACCACTACATGAATCTGGACCTCGAGCTCTACACGCCAATCTTCGCCATGGCACGGGTGGCGGGCTGGTCGGCCCACGTCATCGAGCAACTCGATCACAATCGGCTCATGCGGCCCCGGGCTCGGTACATCGGCCCTCCCAATCGCGAGATCAAGCCGATCGACCAACGCTGAGAGTCGGTCCCCGACGCCTCCGTCACGCTGTCAAAGGGGCCTCGGCCACCCGAAGTCGAGGCCCGCTTCCGAGACAGACCATGAGCGTCCGATGTCATCGCAGGGCGGTTCGAGCCGCGCTGGGGGTTGACGAGGGTGACCACGATCGCGGCCCTGCCGGCCCCGAACGACCTTCCGCCAACCGTGCGCAAGGAACAACCCCGAAGCCGGGCGGTAATCGCCCGACCTCGGGGTTGGGAGCAGTCCGGAGCGCCTCACCGAGCGCGACGGTTCGCGTTCGTTACTTCTCTTCCTCCTTCTCCATCGCGGGTTCCTCGGCCTTGGCGTCCTCTTCCGCCTTGGCCTTCGCCGCTTCGGAGTGCTTCTGAAGCAGATTCTTCATGGTTGCCTGGTCGAGAGCCTCCGCACGCCCCTTGATCGGCGTGTTGTACGAGTAGCCCAGGTAGTTCAAGAGCCGCCCGATCAGCATCGGCCGAACGCCCAAGTCACGAGCCTTGCGAACTGCCTCCGACCGTAGCGTGACAAACTCGGTGTTCTCAGCCGTGCCAATCTCCTCGCGACGGTTCTCGTAGTTGACCAGCGGCGGGCGCTCCGCAGGGTCGTCAACCACATACCAGGCCTCATACCCGGTGATCTGACCTCGTTCCTTGCCCGCCTCGGGCGGCGGCAGGTCGTAGTCAACGACCCCTCCGGCCGCTTCGATCATCCGGATCAGGTCGGCCCGATCATCCTTTCCGTCCCGGTTGATGTCCATCTTGCCGATCAACGCGAACCGCATCGGCTCGTTGGGCGACCAGGCGGGGGAATAAATGATGTCGTTGACCCGAATCGGGTCGATGGGGCTCTTCGTCTCCACGATCTTGGCGATGCTGTACTTCTCGCCCACGGAAACCAGCTCGATCGTCCCCTTCGGCTTCTCGGTCGGGATACCGGGCGCCTTCTGATCGAAGATGGTCATCACCATCTGGGGGCGAGCGCCCATACCATAGGTGATGTTCGTGCGGACCTCGTTCCGACCGTGATCCACATAGGTGATCCGGCCGTCCGGTCGATCAAGCACGGTCTCTTTCTTCGCCTTCTCGTCGCGCAGGTCGCGGACGATCCGATTCAACGTCTTGCGTCCGCTGGTCGCCTCTTCCACGTACTGGCGATGCTCGGACTTCAACGTGGCGATCTCGGTACTCTGGTTCTCGATCTCGGTCTCAGTCTCGGTCACCTTGTTATGCAGGTCCTCGCGGGCCTGCACGTGCTTGGCCTGCTCCTGCTCCAGGTCGGCCTTGGTCGCGTCTCGCGACTTCACCACCACGTCCATCTGCTGCTTGTTCACGGCGTTTGCCGCCTCAAGCGTGCGTTTGAGCTCGGTGTAGTTGGTGGCGAGAATCGCGGTCATCTTGGCCTGATTCTTGAGCAGGTCCTTGATCCGCGCCAGCGACGAGAGGAACGTCCGGTTCGGCTCGCTGGTATACGCCGACGACAGGTTCACCGCCCCCGTCTTGACCTCGTCAAGCGCGGGACTGGCGCCCCCCGCGGCCTGGACCTTGGAGACCATCTCGACCACCATCGGCCCGATCGTGGCGAGGTCGTCGTCGATCTTCTTCCGTTCCGTCTCGATCTCTTTCTTGACGGACTCATACTCCTCGGCCTTGGCGCCGATTTGTTTCTTCATCTCGTCGAATTGCCGCGACGCCTCGTCCGCCGTCTTTTGGGCGGTCCGCATCTTCTCTTCAGCCGCGGTCAGCTTCTGAAAAGTCTGGTCGTAGTTGGAATAGAGAAAGTAGGACGTAACGGCCAGGATCACCGTGAGCGACACGAAGGCCGCCACAGCAATCTTGAGCCCCTGGGACTCGTTAGCTGCAGCCATGGGTGAGGACTCCCGCCGACCGGACCGCTCGCGAACTGCGCTTGGGGATCCGCCGGTTTGCAGAAAATATGTCACATGGGACGGGGCGTGCTGACTTGGGGCGCGAAAAAACTCGCTTTCTCAGGAGTCTTGGACGAACCTTCCGAAGAAAAGTTCCGACTCCTCTGATTGTAAGAGCCGGATCGGGGTTGGTCAAAAAGAATCAACCGGAGAATCTAGGTTGACCTGGCAATCTGACTTGGGGTTTATCTTGACACTCTCGCGTCCCCCTGTTTATGGTTGATACTCGATCGAGTGGGTCCGTGACGGAGCTCGATCCCACACCTCGAGCTTCGCGAATCCGCCCTCATCGTGGGACGCTCGGTTCCTCGCGCTGAGGCCCCGAATGCCCTTCACCCCTCTTCCAATCCCAACGGCACATCCTCCCGCGATGAAATCCAGGCCGACCCTCTATATTCTCGATGCCTATTCGCTGATCTACCAGGTCTTCCATGCGATCCCGCTGATGACGGGACCAGCGGGACAACCGACCCAGGCGGTTTTCGGCATCTTTCGCGACCTGGTCAACCTGGTGCGGGACCGAAAGCCCGACTATCTCGCTGCCGCGTTCGACGGCGCGGGGCGCGTCTTTCGCTCGGACCTCTATGCTGATTATAAGGCCCAGCGCGCGGCGATGCCTGAGGAGCTGATCCCCCAGATCCCGGTCATCCGGCGGGTCTTCGAAGGGTTCCGCATCCCGGTGCTGATGGAACCGGGGGCCGAGGCCGACGACGTCATCGCCACCGTGGCCCGCCGTGCGGAGGAACAGGGACTCGACGTGGTGATCTGCACGGCCGACAAGGACGCCCGGCAGCTCCTCAACGACCATGTCCGGATCCTCAACCTGCGCACGCAAAAGTTCCTGGATGTCGCGGCCCTGAAGGGCGATTGGGGAATTCGCCCCGATCAGGTCGTCGACCTCCTGGCGCTGACCGGCGACACCTCGGACAACGTCCCGGGGGTCCCCGGCATCGGCCTGAAGACCGCGGCCAAGCTTCTCGAGGAGTTCGGCAACCTCGAAAACTTGCTGAACAACATCGACAAAGTCACGGGCGCCAAGCGGAAGGAGAACCTTCGCGAGTTCGCCGAAACGGCGCGCCTGGCCCAACGCCTCGTGCAGTTGCGCGTCGATCTCGAACTCGCGCTCGACTGGGAGGGCCTGAAGACCTCCGCGCCTGATGTGAAGCAGCTCAAGGCGCTCTGCATCGAGTCGGGATTCCACCGCTTTCTGACGGAGCTCCCTGCGGACGAGGAGAAGCCGGCCGAGACTGTCTGGAAAGCCGACTATCGGACCGTCGACTCCCCGGAGCAACTCGCGGCGTTCGTTGCCGACCTCGAGCAGCAGCCCCGCTTCTGCCTGGATACCGAAACTACCGCGCTCGACCCGCTCCGGGCCGATCTGGTCGGGTTGGCCTTTTCCTGGGAAGAAGGGGTCGCCTACTACCTCCCGGTCCGCGCCCCGATCTGGGACAAGGCCCTCGATCTCGATGCCACCCTGACGGCGCTCCGCCCGGCCCTCACCCGGACCTCGACCGAGAAGGTGGGGCAGAACCTGAAGTACGACATGCTCGTCCTCGGCCGGCACGGAATTGAGATCGGCGGACCGATCACCGACACCATGGTCCTGAGCTACCTGCTCGAAAGCGGCGAGCGCAACCACAACCTGGATCAACTGGCGCAACGGTTCCTCGACCACGCGATGGTGCCGATCAGCGACCTCATCGGTAAGGGGAAATCCCAGAAGACGATGGATCAGGTCGAGGTCGAGCGGGTGGCGTACTACGCTGGCGAGGACGCCGACGCGACCTGGCGGCTCGAGGCGATCCTGGCCCCGAAAGTACGTGAGGAGGGCCTCTGGAAGCTCTATGCCGAGGTGGAACGGCCCCTCATCACCGTCCTGACCGGGATGGAGGCGGCCGGGATCAAGGTCGACGTTCCGCTGCTGAACCGGCTCTCCCAGGAGTTTGGTGAGCGGCTCAGCACGATCGAGGCCGAGATATTCACCCTGGCCGGACGCCCGTTCAACATCGGCTCGGGACCTCAGCTCCGCCAGATCCTGTTCGAGGAATTGAAGCTCCCCTCGCTCCAGAAGACGCCCGGTGGCGAGCCGAGCACCGCGCAGGAGGTGCTTGAGGAGCTGGCGGCGAAACATCCCTTGCCCCGGCTCCTGATCCAGCATCGCCAGCTCGCCAAGCTCAAGAGCACGTATCTCGACGCGCTGCCGGCCCTGGTCCATCCCGACGGCCGGATCCATGCGTCGTTCAACCAGGGGGTGGCGGCGACCGGCCGGCTCAGCTCGAGCGACCCGAACCTCCAGAACATCCCGGTACGCACCGAGGACGGCCGGCAGATCCGCCAGGCCTTTGTGGCCGGGGCCGAGGGCTGGTCGCTGCTGACGGCCGACTATTCCCAGATCGAGCTTCGGATCCTGGCCCACTATTCCGCCGACCCGGCGCTCCGGTCCGCCTTCGCCAACGACCACGACATTCACCGGGTCGTCGCCGCCCGGATCTTCGGCGTGGACGAGGCAGCCGTCGACTCCTCGATGCGCCGCGTCGCCAAGACCGTCAATTTCGGCGTCCTCTACGGCCTGAGCCCCTTCGGGCTGGCCGGCCGGCTCGGGATCTCGCAGGCCGACGCCTCGGCGTACATCGAAGCGTATTTCCAGGAATACGCAGGCGTCGATTCGTTCATCACGAAGACGCTCGAATCCGCGCTGGCCAGCGGCCGAGTGGAGACGATCCTGGGCCGCCGCCGACCGATCAATGGGATCAAGAACACGACCGGACATAACCGGAACCTCGCCGAACGAACCGCCGTCAACACGGTGATCCAGGGCTCGGCGGCCGACCTGATCAAGCGGGCCATGCTGGCCGTCGATCAGGAGATCCACCAACAAGGGCTCCAGGCCCGGATGCTCCTGCAAATCCATGACGAACTCGTCTTCGAGGCCCCCCGCGAGGAGCTCCCGACCCTCGTTACCCTGGTGCGCGACGCCATGACTCACGCGTTGGAGCTCGATGTTCCCCTCAAGGTGGATCTCGCCGCCGGGCCGAACTGGCTCGACGTGCAACCCGTCACGTAAGTGTTCAAAAGCCGTATCCCATCTGGCGCCCCCCACACATAAGGGGGGTCTTACTTGGGGCTGGACCAGGAGAACGCCCGGAAAATCGATCGACCGCTTTTGATTTTCGTTGCAGTTGGAAGCGAGATGGCGTATAAAGAGCTTGGTTGTCCATCAGCAATCCGCTCTTGCACCGTCAATGCCCCTTTCACGGTAACCGGATCCCTCCCATCAGCGGCCTGTGCGAGCCATGAACCGTCTCGAGCCGTAGTGTTCGGCGACGTCACAATGTCGGGGACCCGCCCAACCGGACCTGAACTTCTTCCATTGGAACATCGATCGGTTCCCATCAAATCCATGAAAAGGTTTGAGAGTACGTAATCATCGCGTCAGCGCGTATGAGCCGGTCCAGGTCTGCCCGGGGCGAGTGCCTTGATTCGTTCACTCGAAACCTGGGGTTTCGGAACCCCGTCATGAGTTGGGGACGTGCGATCGGGCGATCGATTCGGTCTCGGTAGGAGCCCGTCCTACCGACGGAAAGTGGCTCAAGGAGCATCATGAAGTCCCGCAGTCGCGGCTATCCCAGGAACCGGCCTCGCCGGCCGATTGGCCCCTGGAAGCATGGTGAGCTTCCGGTGATCGGGGTGGTCGGTGAGATTGGCAGCGGTAAGAGCCAGGTCGCCACGCTCCTGGCGGAGCATGGCGCCGCGGTGCTCGACGCGGATGCCGTCGGCCATGCCCTGCTGACGCAACGGCCGGTCCGTGACCAGGTGGTGGCGCGGTTCGGGCCCTCGATCCTGGTCCCCTCGAGCGATCCCGACCAGCCGCCCGTGATCGATCGCAAGGTGCTGGGTGCGATCGTGTTTGCACAGCCGGCGCTGTTGGCCGACCTGGAGACGATCCTTCATCCCCGGATGCGAATCACGTTTGAGAAAGCGATTGCCCGCACCGAGCGACGGGGGCAGGCCAGCGCGGTGGTGCTCGATGCCGCGATCCTGTTCGAGGCCGGTTGGGATTCGCTGTGCGACCTGGTGCTCTACGTCGATGCGCCTCGAGCGCAGCGGCTCGCACGACTGGTGGCCACGCGTGGTTGGAGTGAGGAGACGCTGATTGCCCGCGAACAGGCGCAGGCTTCGCCCGACTCGAAGCGGGCTCAGGCCGATGCCCTGATCGTCAACAACGCCGATCTGAACCGGCTCCGGGCCGAAGTCGATCGGTTCTGGAAGACGCGGATCGGCGCGGGAACCAAATCGTCGCACGGCCCCCGAGGGTCCCACCCCGCTTCGGCGGATCGCCGCTCGAACCCGACTCCCCCATCGTCCTCCTCCGGTCGCTCGGACGACCGTTGACCCAGGAGATCGTTTCCCCGCGTAGACGGACTTGCCCCGCCCCTTTGTCGGTGCGGGCCGAACCAGACCAGAACTCAACCCTAGAACGTCTGACTGTCTTCATGTAACCAAGTGGAACGCTGACGTCGCTACCGATTCACCTGCCTCTGCTAACCCTCTTCACCTGTGCGGTGGGACGATCTGAAGTCCGCCGCATGGTCGGTCTGTTCTCCCGTGTCCAGCCGTGACCGGGGAGAGACCGCGATTTCGTGAGATAGAACGAACGAGGAGATTCGATCGCCATGGCCAACGAGACTCGCCCCCGCCGGGAGTCCTCTAGCACATCCCGCATTCGTAAGGCCGCTTCCCTTCCCTCCGGGGGCCAGCCCCCCGCCTCGGCGGCCGCCGATGAACCGGTTACGCCCCCGCCCGCTCCGACTGCCACCAATAAGGCCGACGCCCCCGAAACCCCCAGTACCCCCAACGACTACCGCGATCGCTCCGAGCGCGACCGCGAGCCGTATCCCCAGGAACGACCGGCCGACCGCGAGCCGATCCGCTATCTCCGGGACCGCGAGCCGATCCGCGATCGGGTCGAACGCGAAGGCAGCCTCCCCGTCCGCGAACGGCTCCGGGATCGCAGCGACCGCGAAGCGACCGGAATCACCAGAGTCCGCGACCACGACGGCGCCGCGAGCCGGGAGCGCAACGACCGTGGCGACCGCGAGCTTCCGCCGGCGGCTCGGGAGCGCGACCGCGATCGCGACCGGGACCGAGACCGAGACCGGGAATACACCCCGCCGAACCGGGTCGAGCGTGAGCCGCTGGCGAGCGTGGCCGAGGCGCTGATCAACCCCCTGGCTCCCGGCTACATCCAGGATGAGGACGAGGACGTCTTCGGCGACGTGGCGATCCATGATCGCTACGAGGATATCAAGCGCGGTGAGATCCACCTCACCGAGCTCCAGAAAATGACGATGCCCCAGTTGATCCGGACCGCCAAGTCCGAGGGGGTCGTCGAGTACACCGGGCTGAAAAAGCAGGACCTGATCTTCAAGATCCTCAAGGAGCGGGTCAAGCAGAACGGCCTAATGTTCGGCGAGGGGACCCTGGAGGTCCTGCCCGACGGCTTCGGCTTCCTGCGGAGCCCAGACTACAACTACCTCCCCTGCCCCGACGACATCTATGTCTCGCCGAGCCAGATCCGCCGGTTCGGGCTCAAGACCGGGGCGATCGTCGCTGGCCAGATCCGTCCCCCCAAGGAGAACGAGCGGTACTTCGCCCTGCTCCGGGTCGAGGCGATCAACTACGAGGATCCCGACAAGCTGAGCGAAAAGGTCGGCTTTGACGACCTCACGCCGCTGCACCCGCTCGGGCGGATCCAGCTTGAGACCAACAGCGACGAGATCAACATGCGGGTCGTCGATCTGGTCACCCCGATCGGCAAAGGTCAGCGCGGCCTGATCGTCGCGCCGCCCCGAACCGGCAAGACGATCCTGCTCCAGAAGATCGCCAACAGCGTCCTGACCAACCATCCCGACGCCTACGTCATGGTCTTGCTGATCGACGAGCGGCCCGAAGAAGTGACCGACATGGAGCGTTCGGTCAAGGGGCCGACCGCCGAGGTCATCAGCTCGACCTTCGATGAACCCGCCTCGCGGCATATCCAGGTGGCCGAGATGGTCATCGAGAAGGCAAAGCGGATGGTCGAGTACGGCCGCGACGTGGTGATCCTGCTCGACTCGATCACCCGCCTGGCGCGGGCCTACAACACCGAGGCGCCGCACTCGGGTAAGATCCTGACCGGCGGTATCGACGCCTCGGCCTTGCAGAAGCCCAAGCGGTTCTTCGGAGCCGCTCGGAAGATCGAGGAGGCCGGCAGCCTCACGATTCTGGCCACGGCCCTGGTCGACACCGGCAGCCGGATGGACGACGTGATCTTCGAGGAGTTCAAAGGGACCGGCAACATGGAGCTCCACCTCGACCGGCGCCTGGTCGATAAGCGGGTCTGGCCGGCCATCGACGTCAACCGCTCGGGCACCCGGCGCGAAGAGCTGCTGATGGATCCCGAGGAACTGCGTCGCGTCTGGATCCTCCGCCGGGTCCTCAACGACATGA
>Ga0182739_1003784_pt1 | contig 12947 bp, 9 predicted proteins | sample eDN5th30CBELigBY_FD_128873 | JGI IMG/M metagenome (GOLD analysis project Ga0182739, IMG submission 128873) | Enriched backyard soil microbial communities from Emeryville, California, USA - eDNA 5th pass 30_C BE-Lig BY (version 2) (version 2) | ecosystem: Environmental > Terrestrial > Soil >... | reverse complement strand
CAGCGCCTGGCACAGGTCATGGGTGCGCATGTACGAGGAGATGATGCCCGGGCAGGCCGGTTGCATCTGCCCGTCGAAGACATAGACGCCGTTGCCAGGCCCAGTGCAGGCGACTGCAGCGATCGCCCCGGTGTCGACCCCAGGGGCCGCCAGCACTTGTCGAATCGCCGCGGCCGAGGCCTCCCACATGGCGATCGGGTCGCGCTCGCTGCGCCCCGGCTGCGGGTGGCTGTTAGTCATGGGTGCCACGCCCGCGGCGATCTCCCGGCCCTGCCCATCGAACAGGGCGGCCTTGATCACCGTGCCGCCCGCATCGATGCCGAGGAACAGGCTCATGGCGTCACCTCACTCCCGATCTCACCATGTCCGCCGGGCGGCCTGCGTGCTCCGGCATCTGCACCATGCGCAGCGTGACGCCCTGGCCGGCCAGCTCCCCGCGGATGGCCTGAGGCAGGGCCGAGCCCGTGAATACTGCCTCGAAGGTCGTCAGGTCGGTCAGCACGTTCAGGGCAGTCTTGCCGAACTTGCTGTGGTCGACCAGGAGGAAGCGCCGCTCGGCGGCAGCGATCATCGCCCGCTTGACCTGGGCCACCTGCGGGTTCTGGTGAAAGGCGGTCCGCCCGCAGACCGCGGCGGTCGACATGAACAGGAGGTTGGCGCGCAGGTCGGCCAGCATCCGCTCGGCCAAGGCGCCCATGAAGCCGTGATAGTGCCGGCTGTAGACGCCGCCCAGGCCGATCAGGCTGATGCCGGGCGCTTCGGCCAGGGCGGCACTGATCCCCAGGCTGTTGGTGATGACGGTGAGCGGCCGCCGCTGCGCCAGGAGCGGCGCCAGGGCCTGGATGGTGGTCCCGCCGTCCAGGATGATCGCCTGGCCCGGCTCGATCAGCTCGGCCGCCGCCTCCGCCAGCAGGCGCTTCTCCTCCAGCGCCACCCGCTCCCGGTAGCGAAAATCGCTCTCGAACAGGGTGTTCGACTGGATGGTGGCGCCGCCGCGGACCTTGCAGACGATCCCCTCCGCCTCGAGCGTGTCCAGATCGCGATGGATGGTCATCCGGCTGACCCGGAGCGAGCTGGCGAGGTCATCGACCTGGACCAGGCCCTGCTCCATCAGTGCGTCGACGATCCGCTGACGGCGGGCAGCGCTCTTCACGTCGGTACTGCCACGCGCGTCACGCGGGTCGGCGCCTGCTCCGCCAGCTCGACCCGGTGACGGTCGGCCAGCTCCGTCCGGGTACGCGCCACCTCGGCCTCCAGACGAGTGGCGTCCCAACCGAGGACGTCGCTCAGCACCTCGGCCAGCTCCTGGACCACGCCCAGGCTGGCGCGGCCGGTGATCGCGATCACGGTCCGGCGCAACAGCACGTCGCTCAGCGTGCCGACTTGCTCCTCCTGAGCGATGAACTCGATCTCGCGTCTAGTATAGGCGGGCAGGCTCCTGAGGGGCCGGTCAGTTCCGGCGGCGCAGAAGCGGGCGACGGCCTCGGCGCGACTGCCGTAGCGATGCACGAGTGCTGCCGCCCGGTCGCGGTCGAGCCCGCGGCGGGTGGAGAACTCCGCCATCCAGGCGTCCTGGGCCGGTCCCGCCGGCGGCAGGCTCCGACCGCCGCCGATTGGCTCCAGCTCGGTCGAGCAGCGGCGCTGCCGCCCCAGCCGGGCCAGCACCCGATCGGCCGTCTCCGCGGCAAAGGCGCGGAACGTGGTCCACTTGCCGCCCACCAGCGACAGAATCGGGAAAGGCCGCTCGGTGGTCGGCTCGTCGATCGGCACCGAGTGGTCCCGGCTGATCTCGCCGACATCGGCGGCATCGCTGCGCGGCAGCGGCCGCACGCCGCAATAGGTGTAGACGATGTGCGAGCGGTCGACCGGAAGGCCCGGGAACATCGCCCCCAGAGCTGCCAGGATGTAGTCGATCTCGGCGTCCTCGCAGGCCGCCTGGTCCGGATCGTCGATGCGCAGGTCGGTGGAGCCGGTCAGTACCCGGTCCAGGAACGGGAAAGCCAGGCAGAGCCGGCCGTCCGCCGTGGCGAAGGACAGCATCCGGCCGTCCAATGCCCGCAGGAGGGCCGGATGGTCCAGGAGGAGATGCGAGCCCTTGGTGCCACCGATGTAGCGACTTTGCACCGCCATCGCCTGGTTGGCCCGGTCGATCCACGCACCGCCGGCATTGATGACGAGGTCGGGCCGGACGTCGAACTCCTCCTGGGACAGCTCGTCCCGGAAGCGGAGCCGGCCGCCGTCCCGGCCGACCAGCCGGACATGGTTCAGGCCGACCGAGCCGGGATTGGCCGCCTCGGCATCCATGACCAGCTCCAGACCCAGCCGTTCGGGCTGGGTGATCCAGGCATCGTAGTAGCTGGCCGCGGCGACCAGGCGCGGATCCAGGCCCGGCATCGCCTGGAGTGCCGCCTGCCGGCGCCAGAAGCGGTGCCGGGGCATGACCCGCTCGCGCCGTCCCAGATAGTCGTAGAGTGACAGGCCGAGTTCGATGATGGCGGCACCCCGGCTGGTGGTCCGTGCCGGACGGCGGAAGAAGCGCCGCACCGTGGGTCCGATCCCGTCCAGCCACGAGAACAGCGGCACCATCGTTTCCAGCGGGCGGACCAGATGCCCGGCGTTGCGCAGCAGCCGGTTGCGCTCCAGCGTCGCCTCGGCGACCAGGCGGAACTCGCCGGTCTCGAGGTATTTCAGGCCGCCATGAATCAGGCGGGAGGGTGCCGCGCTGGCACCGCTGCAGAAATCACCCTTGTCGACGATGAGGCAATCCACGCCCTGCAGGGACAGGTCACGGAAGGTCCCGATGCCGTTGATCCCGGCGCCGACGATGACAACCGGAAAATGCGCCTTCGTCCGGACTGCGGCGAGACGTTGCTGGCGGGTCATGGCCATGATGCAGCTCTCAGTTCAAGTAAGCTCATCGGTCGCGCGCAGGGCCGGCCAGAACGGCGTGAGCGTACGGATCGAGCCGAGATAGGTGTGGTAGGCGCGGTCGAGCGTGGCATGGCGTCCAGGATCAGGCTCGTGCCGACGGAGGATCCGGCAGGCAGCGGCCACCGCCTGGGCGTAGTCGGCATAGCAGCCGCTGCCAATCCCGGCACACAGGGCGACCCCCAGGGCACCGGCCTCATCGGCGTCGACGATCGTGACCGGCAGATCCAGCGTGTCGGCGAACAGCTGGCTGAGCCGCGGGCTACGTGCTCCGCCGCCACCCAGGCGTGCCTCGGTCATCGGGAAGGCCCGGCGCAGCGCATCGACGTGGAAGCGATGGTTGAAGACGATGCCCTCGAACAGGGCGCGGATCAGGTGGCCGCGCTCGTGCCAGGCCTGCATCCCGAGAAAGCCGGCCGTGGCGGCGTCGCCGTGCGGTGAGCCGTAGAGGAAGGGGTGGTAGACGAGGCCGGACGGCCGGGCGAACGCGGCCTCGATCTCGTCCTGGAGCAGGTCGAACGGCGAGCAGCCGAGTGCCCGTGCCTCCTTCAGCGCGTCGCGGCAGAACTGCTGGACGAACCAGTCGATGTTGGTCGCTGATGCCGGCGAGCCGCTGACGTCCAGCCATTCCCCTGGCCGGAAGCCGTTGCGGCAGCACCAGTCCGGGTCGAAGGCCGGGGCCGTGGAGAGCACCGAGTTGATGCTGAAGGTCCCGGCGATCAGGGAAAGCTGGGCCGGTTCGATGCAGCCCATGCCGATCGGTGTCGCCACCACGTCGTGCAGGCCCGCGACCACCGGGGTGCCCGCGGCCAGGCCGGTGACCGCCGCCGCCTCGGCCGTCACTAGGCCGGCGATCGCGGTCGGCTCCAGGACCGGCGGCAGGGCGTCCCACAGCTCCGGCATCCCGTAGAGTTCCAGCACTTCCTTGCTGTAGCGCTGGGTCTGCACGTCGGTGAACGAGGAGCTGGCTTCGGTCCGGTCGGTGGCGAGCTTGCCGGTCAGCCGGAAGCGCAGCCAGTCCTTGCAGAACAGAACCCAGCGGGTGCTGCGGTAGCGCTCCGGCTCGTGGCGCTTCATCCAGGCCAGGTGGGCGGCGGCGGTGAAGCTCGGGGTCGCCTGGCCGGTGCGGCGCAGGAGCTCGTCCATCCGGCCGTCTCGCCGCCACTCCTCGACGATGCCGCTGCTGCGGCTGTCCAGCGACAGCATCGCCGGGCCGTTGGGCTCGCCCGTCGCCGTGACCGGGTACACGCCGTCGCCATGGCCGGTGATGCCGATCGCGGCGATCCGGTCCGGCGGAACCGTCGCCTGGATCAGCGCCTGCCGGATCGCCCGGCAGGTCGCCTGCCAGTGCTCGCCCATGTCGCGCTCCACGTGGCGCGGCTTCGGCTTGTGCGTGGTGATCTCGCAGCGGCCCAGGCCCAGTGCACGGCCGGCCAGGTCGAACACCACCGCCTTGGTGACGGTCAGGCCGCTGTCGATGCCGAGGAGGTAGCGGTCGGGCATGGTCAGGCCGCCCGCACCCGGACCCGGCCCTGCAGGCTGGTGAGGTAGATCGCGGCCAGGAGGATCAGGCCGAACACGATCTGCCGCACCGAGGGCTCGACGCCGAACAGGTTCATCAGGTTCTCGATGATCGAGATCACCAACACGGCGGCGAAGATCCCGCCGACGCTGCCCACCCCGCCGGCAAGCCCGGTGCCGCCCAGGATGGCACCGGCGAAGGCCATCAGGATGTCGCCCTGGCCGAGGTCGGCCACCGCCGACTGCAGGCGCCCGACCTCGAGCAGCCCGCCCAGCGCTGCCAGCATCCCGGCGATGCAGAAGCAGGTGATCCGGGTGCGGTCGACATCGACCCCGGCGATGAAGGCGGCTTCCGGATTGTTGCCGAGCGCGAAGATGTTCTTGCCCAGGCGGTGGTAGTTGATGAGCGCGAAGGCCAGCCCATAGAAGACGAACCAGATGATCACCGCGATCGGCAGGAAGCCCAGGGCGCGGCTCTCGCCCCAGAAGGTCATCTCGATCGGCAGGTAGTAGATGCCTTCCGGGATCAGGAAGATCACGATCCCGCGGTACACCAGCAAGGTCGCGAGCGTCACCAGGAAGGCGTTCACGCCCAGCCGCACCGAGATGAACCCGTTCACCATGCCGGCGACGAGGCCGATCACCAGCACGATGGGCATGGTGAGCCCCGGCCAGACCAGGTCCGGCAGCCAGTTCAGCACGATCATGATCGCGAGCGTGGGCGCCAGGGCGAAGGTCGATTCCAGCGACAGGTCGAGGCTGCCGGTCAGCAGCACGAAGAACAGGCCCAGCACGACGCAGCCCAAAGGTGCTGCCGCCCACAGCACGTTGATCAGGTTGCGCGTGGACAAAAAGCCCGGAACGGTCAGGCCGATCAGGACCAGCAGGACCAGGAGCGCCCAGATCAGATGCCGCTCGAACACGGTGCGGACGAATGCTTGCAGGAAACCGCTCATGGCTCCTCCACCCCCTGAACGCTCTTGTAGATCTCGCCGACGGTGAAGTCGGCCTTGCCTCGCTCCAGGACCCGGGTGATCCGGCTGCGGAAGAACACCAGCACCCGGTCGCAGCAGGCAACCAGTTCGTCCTCGCTCTCGGAGAGCATGATCACTCCGCTCTGCGCCGCCTGTCTGTCGCGCACGACCTGCAGGAGCGCCGGCTTGGCCGCCAGGTCCACGCCCCGGGTCGGTTCGTTGAGTAGGAACACCTTGGGTACGGTCAGCGACAGCCGGTTGATCAGGATCTTCTGCTTGTTGCCGCCGGACAGGTGGTCGATCGGCGTGAAGATGCTGGGCGTCTTGACCTGCAGCTCGGCGGTCTTCTCGCGCGCGATGCGCTGGCCCTCGTGCACCCGCAGGAAGCCCAAGGGCCCCTGGATCCGGCGCAGGCTGGAGATCAGCGTGTTGTCCTCTACCGGCCGGTTCTGGATGACCGCCTGGACCTCGCGGTGCTTGGGCAGGAAGGCGATGCCGGCCTTGAGCGCCTCGCGCGGCGCGGCAAATCGCACCGGGCTGCCTTCCAGGCGGACCTCGCCGGTCCGGAGCGGGCGCAGGCCGAACAGCGCTTCCAGGGCGGCGTCCTTGCCCGAGCCCTCCAGCCCGGCAAAGCCGATGACCTCGCCGCGCTGCAGCTGGAAGGACAGGTCGTGGAAGTCGCGGCCGTCGCCCAGCCGGTCTGCCATGAGCAGCGGCATGGCTGCGGCCCGCGGCTTGGCAGCGGGCTTGGCGGCCTGCGCGGTACCGGTGATCCTGACGTCGCCCACGATCCAGTTGGCCAGGCTCCGCTCGTCGGTCTTCGCGGTGGCGCGCATCGCGACGACCCGACCGTCCCGCATCACCGTCACCCGATCCGTGAACTCCATCACCTCGGCGATGTGATGGGAGATCAGGGTGAAGGACAGGTCGGCCGATTCGGCGGCCAGTGTACGCAGCAGGCCCAGGAGCCGGGTCTTGCGCTGCCGGGACAAGGAGGCGGTGATCTCGTCCAGGAGGATGATTCGGGCGTGCTCGATGAACACCGCCTTGCCGAACGCCAGGAGCTGCTGGGTCTCGATCGGCAGATCACCCATCCGGCTGGTGGGACTGGCCTCCAACTCCAGCCGGTCGATCACCTCGGCCACCGCCCGCCGCATGGCGGCCGGATCGAGAAAGCCCGGCCCCACCGTCAGCTCGCGGCCCATGAACAGGTTGTCGGTGACGGTGAGCGCCCGGGCGAACCGCGGCTCCTGCGGGATCAGCGAGATGCCCAGCCGATGCGCCCGGACCGGCGTCGCATTCTCGGCATCGAGCTGGCCGCCACCGGCCAGCACCGTACCGGCGCTGGGCGGGATCAGCCCGGCGATCATGCTGACCAGCACCGACTTGCCGGCACCGTTGCGGCCGATGATGCCGTGGATTTCGCCGCGCCGGACGGTCAGGTCGACCCGGTCGACCGCCAGCACACCGGGAAACCGGCGAGTGAGGCCGGCCAGCCGGTAGGACTCGGCCGCCTGGGCCGGGCTCTCGGTTGGGAGAGCGACAGCGAGCATGGGGGATGGTCCAGAACGGATGTCGTCGAGGCATGGCCTGCCAGCCGCCCCGGAGGGCAGGGCAGCAGGCGGCCGCTCTCAGTTGGCGCCTTCCGGCTGGGCAGCGCCCTGCTCGGACATCTGCACCGCCCAGTTGCGCGGATCCTTGGGCGAGACGTCATGCGGGACGCCATAGGTCTGGATCCGGTACCATGGCCCGTCGAACTGGTCGAAGGGCAGCACCTCGACCGGCATCCACAGCTCGTCGCCATCGGCATAGAGCTTCTGCGGCTCGGCCGGTGCTTCCAGCATCTTGCCCGACTTCATCATGTCGTAGAGCAGCCGCATCGACATGATGCCCTCGCCGAAGGCCGGCTGGACCATCACCGTGTCGATGTGGCCGCGCTCGAGCGCCTCCAGCTCGGGCATGGTGCCGTCGATCGTGATGATCGGGATGTGCTTGGGATCGTCCGGCGGCACCAGCATGCCCTGCGCCTGGAAGGCCGGCACGGCGCCGCCCACGCCCATGGTGCCGTCGATGCTGATCACGGCCAGGATCTGCTCCGGGCCGTGGCGGGCGATGATGTCGTCGACCGCCTTGCGCGCCTTGCCGCCGGCGCAGCCGGCCTCGTTGACCTCGACCGACACACCGGAATGCTCGGCAACGATGGGGTCGAGCACCGAGCGGTAGCCGTCGTGGCGGTCGATGTCGGCCGATGCGGTGATGACACAGCGCAGCTCGATGATCACGCCGCCCTTGTCGGCCCAATCGGCGCCGCGCAGCTCGGTCAGCCGCTTGACCAGCGCCTCGGCGCCCTGGCGACCGGCAGTCTCGTTGTCGAAGGCGACGAAGGTCTGCCTGGCACCCGGCACCATGTTGTTGCTGATCACGACCGGGATGCCGTCGTCGTGGAGCTGGTTGACCACGCCGCGCATCGCCTCGCCGCGCCAGGGCACCATCAGCACGCCGTCCACGCCGCGGGAGATCAGCGCGTCGAGCGCGTTGCGTTGCGCGCTCACGTCATTGGCGCCGAATACCCGGAACTCGATCTCGACGCCGTCCTCCTTCATGATCCGGTCGCATTCCATCTCCTGGCCGAGCTGGACGCCGTTGAAGTAGATATCCTCCGGCGCCCAGCGAATGACGGCGACCTCATACTTCTCCGCCGCCAGCGCCGTGCCCCCGGCCAGCGTCGCCAGCAGGGCAGCCACGACCGTGCAACGTCTATTGCCGATGCTCATTTGTAGCCTCCTCTTCCCCGGCACCTTGTTCCTCGGTGCTCTGTGCGGACCCCTGAAGCCCTCGCGGCGGCCCCCTCTGTTGGACGGGCTCGCTCCACGGCCCGGCTGCCGGGCCAACGGAACGCAACATCCGAGCCGCTTCATTGTTAAGATCTAATGTGATCTTGTGATCGTTGGTGGTCTGATGTCACGGACAGCAATGAGCCCCGGCAACCTGTGGTTCCACAGCGGAGGGCTTCGCTGCCAGCCAGCGACCAATCAGACCCTGGTCCTTGCCGCGCCTGACACCGACATCAAGACGATGGGCCTGTTCCTGAAGGCGTTCGCCCAGCAACTCGAGCCTGCCATCCACGCTGTCCTCGTCCTGGATCAGGCCGGCTGGCATGGTGCCAAGCGGCTCGAGGTGCCCGAGAACGTCACCCTCCTGCACCTGCCGCCCTACAGCCCGCAGCTGGTCTGGCTCTGCCTACGCGAGCGCTTCCTCTCGCACTGGGCTGGGGATTATCGAGGCATCCTCGACGCCACCTGCCGCGCCTGGAACACCCTCGCCGCCGAAACCGGCAGGCTCACCAGCCTCACCACCTATCCCTATCTGATCCGGTCACAACTTCAGTGGCTTGGCATGAGACCATGGTCTATGCGGCCATGAGCCGGATCATGCTGAAGAGGCTAGCAGGATCAGCGGTTTAAGCCTTTGAAGACCGTTTCCGGGCAGCAACCGCACGTCCAGCCGAGCATGATGCCCGCACCGGCCGCGCAACTGGCGGTCGCCGATGCCGGCTCTCGGTTCGGGCCATACCGGAGAGACAACTCTCCCTTGCCTGCTCACCCGGATCACCCGAGCGCAGGAATCATCGTGGCTCGTGGAGAAGCTCCGCCCAAGGCGGCGTCAACCGTGACGGAGCTTGAAGTACAAGATCGTGCTGGCGAGGATCAACGTGATGGAATTCGCCGCGACCAGTGGCCAGTCGCCCGTCGAGAGGCCGTAGGTCAGCCAGAGCGAGATGCCGGTGACGAGGACGACGAACATCTTGAGCGAGATGTCATGGGTCGAGCGAGTCCGCCAGACACGGAGCACTTGCGGGACGTACGCGCTCGTTGTGCAGAGAGCCGCAGCGTAGCCGGTCAAATCTAGAAGCTGCATGCGTCCTCCATCGCTCAAGGTCGGAGAACGCCAGCCAACGAAGGCGGTTCCTGCTCCGCTTGAGCGATACAAGCCCCAAGGCCAGCTGGACGGTGCGTCGCGCCTGTCTCGACCCATGTGCCAGAGGTGCCCGGCGGGTGAAGGTGGCCAGCAGCGTGTGGCAGCGTGGGCTGACCGGCCTCGACCCGGCGGGCTAGCCGGCCCCGTGCGCTCCTGGCAGCACACGGGCGCCCATACCATCCTCGTCCGGCCGGCTTCGGCAACCCGGCCGGCATTCATCGGCAATGCCATCCGCGGCGGACGGTGCCGGTCGAGACGTCAGTCATCGTTGCACGGCATCAAGCTCCACGCGGAGCATGCCCATGCCGACGACGGCATATCTTGGCCGAACTCCTGGCCGGGCCGACTCAACGGATCGAACCAGCACCGCGCCAACCGTCACGGCCCCAGCGACTGATTGGTGCCGGGCACAGCGTGATGCTCAAGGCGGCTGTGAGCAGGATCTACGCTTAGGCGTGGCCGGCTGCCGGTGGGGCTGCACCTGTAGGCGGATCGCAGGTTCGACCTATGCCCAAACGGCCTGCCTTCCAGGGCCGGCCGTTGCTGGTTCTTGCGATCATCTGCCCCAGAAGATCATGACCACATTCATGCAATCCGAGCGGGTCGATTCCGGTCGCGCCGGTGACGATTCATTCGGATCTCTTTTCATCCACGCATCCTGTGTTCCTCGGGAAGCTCGACATGGAATTGTTTTAGAATCAGCTATCATTTATTTACTGTCAATTCGTAGTAGATAATACTTCTAAATCGAGACGAGTGATTGGTTTCTTAAAGTTCGCTAATAATAATATTTCTTATGACATTTAATGTATTTATGACAAGTAATGATATTGCATAATAATTAGTGTTAATATAAATAGTTCTCTAAATGGGTGGATTTCAAGAAATCGCCCACCGAAAAATGCGAAAGGAACGTGTATAATATAGCTAATTGTCATTCGATGGTGAGCCTCCGGAACTGTCAGTCGCTACTGCAGTTTGTTCAAGGCGTGGCGCCCATCGAGGAGGCAAGCCTTTGGATACGAACATTTCATTCAAGATAGAAAGCTATTGCTCCCCTGCCTCGATGAAAGAAAATCTTAATTATACCGGATATGATACAATAATATGTTTTTCTCATCTTAGATGGGATTTTGTTCTGCAGAGGCCGCAGCACCTGATGCGCCGCTTTGCCAAGCACAAGCAAGTATTTTTCTTTGAAGAATACATACCTTGCGATCATCCGCTGCCTTACCTCGAGCATCATGCATTTCCCGATGCGAACGTCATCGCCCTGCGGCCGCGGCTGCCGCACTGGTGGGGCGCCCGGGCGCGTGACCAGGCCCTGCGGGAACTGCTGAACATCCTCCTCGCCACGATCCGCGTGTCACGGCCGCTGCTCTGGTTCTACACGCCGATGATGTTCGGCTTTGCGCGCGACATCGAGGCCGGCGGCATCGTCTATGACTGCATGGATGAGCTCAGCAATTTCCGCCAGGCACCACCAGAGCTTCGCACGCTCGAAACGGAGCTGATCCACAAGGCCGACGTCGTCTTCACTGGCGGCCATAGTCTCTATGAGGCCAAGCGTCATCTGCACGACAACATCCACCCCTTTCCCTCCGCCGTGGACGTCGAGCACTTCGTCAAGGCGCGCAGCCGCGCGGAACCGGACTGCCCCGGCCAGGCCGCAATCCCCGGTCCACGGCTCGGCTACTATGGCGTGGTGGACGAGCGTCTCGACCTCGACCTGCTGCGCCATGTGGCACAGGCGCGGCCGGACTGGAGCCTGGTCGTCGTCGGCCCGGTCGTGAAGATCAGCCCGGACGACCTGCCGAAACTGCCCAACATCCACTATCTGGGTGCCAAGCAATACGCCGAGCTGCCGGACTATCTGGCCGGCTGGGACGTCGCGCTGATGCCGTTCGCGATCAACGAGGCGACGCGCTTCATCAGCCCGACCAAGACGCCTGAATATCTCGCCGGCGGCCGCGCGGTGGTATCGACGCCGATCGTGGATGTCGTCCGGCACTATGGCGAGACCGCGGCGGTCGTGATCGCCGACACGCCGGACGACTTCGTCGCGGGCTGCGCGAGGCTGCTCCAGGCCTCGGCGCAGGAGCGATCGGCGGCCCAGCAGGACGCCGATCGGTTGCTCGCCGGCATGTCGTGGGATCGCACCTTCGGGTCGATGTGCCGCATCATCGGGGAGGCGGTCACCCAACGCGCGGCGCAGCGGCAGGCGTCGTCCGCCGCCAGGCCGCTGTCCTACCCCGCGATCCGTCCCTCCAACCGACGCGCCGCCTATGACGCGGTGGTCGTCGGCGCCGGATTTGCCGGCTCCGTCCTGGCCGAGCGCCTGGCGGCCGGATCGGGCAGGCGCGTGCTCGTGGTCGACCGCCGTCCGCACGTCGCCGGCAATGCCTTCGACCAGAAGGACGCGGCCGGCATCCTGGTCCACCGGTACGGCCCGCACATCTTCCACACCAACAGCCAGCAGATCGTCGACTACCTGTCGCGCTTCACCCGCTGGCGGCCCTACGAGCATCGCGTGCTCGCCAGCGTGGACGGCCAGCTCCTGCCCATCCCGATCAACCGGACCACGCTGAACGGCCTGTATGGCCTTTCGCTGCGGACGGAAGAGGAGGCCGCGGCCTTCCTGGCCAGCCGCGGCGAGCCGGTCGAGGTCAAGCGGACGTCGGAGGATGTCGTGGTGGCGGCGGTCGGCCGTCACCTCTACGAGACCTTCTTCCGCGGCTATACCCGCAAGCAGTGGGGCCTGGACCCGTCGGACCTGGACAAATCGGTCACCTCCCGCATCCCGACCCGCACCAACACCGACGACCGCTATTTCCTGGACAGCTTCCAGGCGATGCCGCGCGACGGCTATACCCGCATGTTCGAGAACATGCTCGACCACGACAATATCGATCTCGAGCTGGGGGTAGCCTACCAGGACATCCGCAAGGACGTGCGGGCGGCGCACACCATCTTCACCGGCCCGGTCGACGAGTATTTCGACTACCGTTTCGGCAAGCTGCCCTACCGGAGCCTGGAGTTCCGGCACGAGACGCTCGACCAGCGGCGCTTCCAACCGGTCGCCGTGGTCAACTACCCCTCCGAGCAGGTGCCCTATACCCGGATCACCGAGTACAAGCACCTGACCGGGCAGATTCACGAGAAGACCAGTATCAGCTACGAGTTTCCCTGCGCGGACGGTGACCCATACTATCCGATTCCCCGTCCACAGAACCAAGCGCTCTACCGGCAATACGCGGCCCTGGCGGAGAAGCAGCGCGACGTCACCTTTGTCGGGCGGCTCGGGACTTACCAGTACTACAACATGGATCAGGTCGTTGGTCAGGCTCTGGCGACCTACAAGCGCCTGACGACGCGCGAGGAACCGAAGCAGCAGCGGCCCGTGTATACGGCACCGGTTGCCCTGGCCGATTCAGCTTGAGAGCCTGCGGGAGCGGTGCCGCTCCCGGCAGCGAGCCGACGCCCCCGAACCCGAAGGAAGTGCCATCCATGTCAGACAGGCATTGGGACAGAACGGCTGCCATGCAT
>Ga0182739_1003783_pt1 | contig 12947 bp, 6 predicted proteins | sample eDN5th30CBELigBY_FD_128873 | JGI IMG/M metagenome (GOLD analysis project Ga0182739, IMG submission 128873) | Enriched backyard soil microbial communities from Emeryville, California, USA - eDNA 5th pass 30_C BE-Lig BY (version 2) (version 2) | ecosystem: Environmental > Terrestrial > Soil >... | reverse complement strand
GCTCGGACGGGGCCCCTCGGCTCATAGACTGGGACCCATGGCTTCACCCTCCTCCGGCCCTGCCGGCCAGCTTGCCCCCGTCCTGACTCCCGAGGGCTGGGCGCTGCTCAACACGGTCGATCCGGCCGCCGCCCGCACCGAACAGGGCGCGCTGGACCTGAACCTGGCCCTGCGCAAGGCGGGACACACCCCGGAAGTGGCCACCGCCGTCGTGCACCAGGCCCGGCTGCGGGCCAAGGGCGAGGCCAAGTTCGGCCCGTTCGCCGCGAACATGGTCTTCACCCAGGACGGGTTGGAGCAGGCGACCCGGCTGAACGTGGCCGCCCTGCATGCGCGCCGTTTTACCGAGGCGGGCCTCACCCGCGTCGCGGATCTGGGCTGCGGCATCGGCGCCGACGCGATGGCCATGGCGACCCTGGACCTGGAGGTGACCGCCGTCGAGCTGGACGAGGCCACCGCCGCCGCCGCGACCCTGAACCTCATGCCGTGGCCGAACGCGCGGGTGGTCAACGCCGACGCCACCGGCTTCGACCTGGCCGGCTTCGACGCGGTGTGGCTGGATCCGGCGCGGCGCACCACCTCCACCTCCGGCACCTCGCGGATCTTCGATCCGGAGGCGTTCAGTCCCCCGCTGTCCTTCGTGGAAAAGCTGGCCGACGCCGGGTGGCCGGTGGGCGTGAAGCTGGGCCCGGGCATCCCGCATGCCTCGGTCCCGGCCGGCTGCGAGGCGCAGTGGGTGTCGGTGGACGGCTCGGTCACCGAGGTGGCCCTGTGGTTCGGTCCGCTGGCCCGGCCGGGCGTGCGGCGTGCGGCGCTGGTGATCGGGGCCCACGGCGGCGCGGAACTGACCAGCGCCGCAGAGTACGACGCCGGCGCCGCCTCCCGCGCCGAGCTGGGCGAAATCGGCGGGTACCTGTACGAGCCGGACGGGGCGGTCATCCGCGCCGGGCTGGTCGCCGAGGCGGTGGAGGTGGCCGACGGGTACCTGCTGGACCCGCACATCGCCTACTTCTGCGCCCCCAAACTGGTGCGCACCCCGTTCGCCCGCGCCTACCGGGTACTGGACGTGATGCCCTACCACGTGAAGAAACTGCGCTCGTGGGTGAAGCAGCGCGGCATCGGGATCCTGGAAATCAAGAAGCGCGGGGTGGACGTGACCCCGGACGAACTCCGCAAGGTCCTGCTGGCCGGGACGGGCAAGTCCGCGAAGGCCAAAGCCACGCTGGTGCTCACCCGCATCGGGGAGCACCGGGTGGCGATCGAGGTGGAGCCGGTCGCCTAGCGGCTATTCGCCCCGGCCCTCCGGACCGTCCGTGGCCGCGTTGCGCCGCCAGCGCTCCCTGGCCTCATCGCTCAGCGATTCCCAGGCGGGCGCCTCCGGCATCCCCAGGCCCGGGAGCAGCCTGGCCCGCTCCTCGTAGAGTTCCTTGCCGGGATCCCGCCCGTCGGTGGTCACTGTTGCACCTGTTAACTGCACCTTGGCCCTATGTTCGGTGATGTCATGTTCCGCGATGTCCCGCTGCCGCAGGCTGCCCTGGTGCCAGTTTAGGGCAGGCCGCCCCGCCTCCGGCCGGGATGACGGGCCTGGACAGCAAACTCTGGGGCAGCGGACAGCCGGCTCACAGACCCGCTGGGGGAGGGCCGGAGGTTGCGGCGGGACTGGCGGCCGGCGCGGCAAAGACGTCCCGCTCCACCCCCATGATGATCCGGTCCCCCGGCACGGCCGTGCGCAGCAGCGCCGTCACGGTGTCCAGGTCGGTGGAGATGCAGCCCACCGTCACCGTGTTGCCGGTGTGGAAGAAGATGGCGAACGAGGCGCCCTGCACCGTGGGCATGTCCGGTTCGCGGTTCCAGTTGATGACGGCCGCCTGCTCGTAGTGGCCTTCGCGCAGGTAGCGCCAGAGATTCTCGTCCGCCGCGCCGCCGCGGCCCTCGAAGTACTGGTTGTAGGTCGGCCCGTGCTCCCCGCCCCACCGGGACCGCCGGTTGATGGTGTGGTACTCCAGCGCCGTTCCGGGGTCGGCGCGGCCCAGGGCCTCCGTGAAGGTGAACGATCCCGCCGGGGAGTACCCGGTGTCCTCCCACATCTTCCCGGGCGGGGCGAACCCGGAGACGCCGGCGAACCCGGTGGCCTGCCATTCCTGGACGTACCCGCGAGCGGTCCTGGCGCAGCCGGTGATCCGGACCCTGGACTCGCTATAGGCGGCCGCCGTCGCGAAGGTGACGCGGCCGGCGTCGTGCGCGGGGTAGGCCACCTCCCCGGCGTTCAGCCGGGCGCAGGGACCCGTCGCCGGAGGGCCCGCCGTCGACGCCGCGCCGTCCATCCCGGGCGGCCACAGGGCGTCCGCCAGCAACAGCGCGACCACCAGCACCAGGGCCGCCGCCCCCGTGCCGGCGGCCCACCATCCCCGGCGGACCCGTCGTCCCATCAGCCCTCCCCCGGTCCGGCATCACTCCTTTGGCCCGTTTCGCCCGTGACCCCGGCGCCGGCGGCCGGGACGATCCGGGCCCCGGCGCGCCTGGCGGTGACGGAGACCAGCCGCTCGAGCGGGCCCGGCCGGCCCTCGGTGGCGTTGCGCCAAATGAAGGCGAACAGCAGCGCGGCCGCCACGTGCACGGCCAGGGCGGCCCACGGATGCCGCAGCAGCAGGCCGGTGGACAGGAGCACCAAATGGCCGGTGTAGAGGGTCAGCGTCATGCCTCCCATCACCGCCAGCGGCGTCAGGGCCCCGGCCCGGGAGCGGGAGAGGAAGAGCATTCCGCCGAGGGCCGCCACGGCCGTGCCGGCGGTGGCGATGATCTCCAGCGGCGTCGAGGAGTACGGGGCCATGACGGCCAGCCACCAGTGGGTGCTGGTCGAGAGCCCGAAGTCCGGGCCGTAGACCAGCAGGTCCTGCAGTTCCTCCGCGTCCATCCCCGGCGTCGCGGCCAGGATCCGCTCCCGCCCGCCCAGCGGGCCCATCAGCAGCAGCGAGGCCAGCCAGCCGGCCACCGCCAGCAGGACGCCTCCGGCCACCATCCGCAGCTGGACGGTCCTGGACCTCAGGTCCAGGCGCCCGAGGGCCAGTCCGGCGCAGATGTAGGCCATCCACGGAACCGCGGGATAGCTGCCGCTGAACAGCAGGGCGCCGGCGACGTCGCCGGGGCGGGTGATCAGGTCCGTCAGCGTCGGGTCGTAGCCGTCCAGGTCCGAGAGCCCGTCGCGGACATCCTGCATCAGCAGCGGCCCCAGGACGGCAAAGCCCAGCGCGGCGACGGCCAGCGCGCGCGGGCCCAGGCCGAGGAACGGGACCGCCAGCAGGAACATCGCCCCGTAGTAGGCCAGGATGATCGCGGCCGGCGGGTTCAGGTACCCCACCAAGAGGCCGATGGCGCAGATGGCCAGCGCCCTCACGGCCAGCGAGACCCGGGCCCCGGCCAGGGCCCGTCCGGACAGCAAGCGGGTGCTGCCGGAGGAGAAGGTGAGCGAGACCCCCGCCAGCAGGGCGAACAGCGCGGCCGCGCGGCCGGCGAACAGCGTCCACATCGGGCTTGTCCCGGCCTCCTCGGTCCAGGCCGGCACGATGTGGATGGCCATCATTCCCAGCAGCGCCAGGCCCCGGGCCATGTCCACCCCGCCGAGGCGCCGGGTGGCGCCCGCCCCGGGGGTCACGGTGCGTCCGTCCGCGACGCGGTGGCCGGCTCCCGGCTGCCGGAGCCGTCGTCCGCGCGCACCCAGTTCCGGATCGGGTTGCCCGTCCAGCTGCCTCCGGCCGGCACGGCCTCGGAGCGCATGACCAGCGAGCAGGCGCCCACGGTGGCCTGCCGTCCCAGCGTGCTGCCCGGCAGGACGATGCTGTTGGGACCCAGCGTGGAGCCGGCCTCCAGCACCACCGTGTCCATGCGCATGATGCGGTCGTGGAACAGGTGGGTCTGCAGCACCGTGCCGCGGTTGATGCTGGCGCCGTCCCCCAGCCGGATCAGGTCGAACTCCGGCAGCCACCACGTTTCGCACCACACCCCGCGGCCGATCCTGCTTCCCATCAGCCGCAGCCAGAGGTTCAGCAGCGGGGTCCCCAGGCTCATCCGGACCAGCCCGGCCACCGCCAGCGATTCGGAGAACACGTCGGCCAGTTCGTTGCGCCAGATGAAGGAGGTCCACAGGGGATGTTCGGACGGCTTGAACCGTCCCACCAGCGCCCATTTGGCCGCCAGCGCCGCCAGGCAGCCGGCCAGGCCGCTGGCCAGCAGGACCGGCCCGGACCAGGCCACCATGGCCGACAGTCCGGCCTCGGCCTGGATGGTGAAGAGCACGAAGACCGTGGCCAGCGCCAGCCACGCGGTGATGATGGCCGGCAGGATCCGGCAGATTTCGACGGCGGCGCGCGCCACCAGCAGGCGCCGCGGCGGGTCGTAGGTGCGCGAGGTTTCGGCGTCGTCGACCGGCCGCGGAAGCTCCACGGCGGGCCGGCCGAACCAGGACGAGTCCGCGGGCATGTCCGGCGGCGCGGAGGACAGGACGGCGATCAGCGAATTCGCCGGGACCTGCCGGTCCGGCCCGACGACGGCCGAGTTCCCGACGAAGGACCGGGTTCCCACGCCGGCGTGTCCCAAGTGCAGCCAGCCGCCGCGGGCCCGCGGGGTGGAGATCATCGAGTGGTCCGCCAGGAAGGAGCGGTCCTGGACGGTGGTCAGGTGCGGCAGCGTCTCCACGGTGGAAATCTCCACGTTCCGGCCCACCCTGGCCCCGAGCAGGCGCATCCAGGCCGGGGTGGCCAGGCTGGCGTAGAGCGGGTAGGTGGAGATCAGGGACTTGGCCAGCAGGGCGTTGGTCAGCCACGCCGCCCAGGCCGCGGTGCCGTGCAGCGGGTGGAAGCCGGGCGTGAGCAGCGGCCTGAGGCCGCGCACCAGCGCCGCCGTCAGGCACAGGTAGATGCCCAGCGTCACCACGACGAACACCGGGCTCCACAGCGCCAGGGTCCACAGCGCGGTCTCCAGCCGGCCGATGCCCGCAACGGCGCGCAGCATCAGAAGGCCGCCGGGGATGACGCTGACGAGCGGCAGCAGGGCCAGCAGCATCAGGGACAGCGGGTAGAGCAGGCCGACGCTGCGCTGGCGCCGGCACCTGCGGGTTTCCGGGGGCCAGTCCTCGCCGGCGGTCCCGACGCGCACCATCGCCGACCCCGCCCACAGTTCGCCCTGCGGGATGGTGCCGTCGACGCAGGTTCCCGGGGCCACCTCGGCGCCGGCCCCGACGCGGGCGCCGCCCATCAGGGTGGAGCGGGTGCCCACGCGGGCGCCGGCCTCGATCCGCACCCGGCCGATGTGCAGCCGGTCGCCGTTGAGCCAGTGCCCGGCCAGGTCGGCCTCGTACTCGATGGTTGCCCCGTCGCCGAAGGAGGCCAGCCCGGTGACCGGCGGCATGGTGTCCAGGTGGACGCCCCGGCCCACCGTGCAGCCCAGCGCCCTGGCGTACCAGGGGGCCAGCGGGGTGCCCATGGCCGGTTCCAGCTTGCAGAAGGTGACGATCCGCTCCACCGCCCACAGGCGCAGGTGCACCCAGCCGCCCCTGGGGTAGGTGCCCGGCCGGACCCCCGCCAGCAGGATCCGCGCGGACCCGACGGCGAACAGGAACCGGAAGGGCATGCTGTACAGCACCACCCAGGCCGCCAGCGTCGGCAGCAGCGGCGGGTTGGGCATCCAGGGAGCGTCCGTCACCCGGAACAGCACCGCGCAGACCACGGCCAGGCCGGCGACGTAGCGCAGTCCGACCACCCCGTAGAGGCCCAGCACCACCGGGGCCTGGACCAGGCCGGTCCACCAGGGGGTGGGACGGATCGACCGCTCCGGGGCGGTGGCGGCGCCCAGCCGGCCCAGCATCCCGGCCATGCCGCCCAGGGTGGGATGTGCGTAGATGTCGGCGATGGAGACGTCCGGGTAGCGGGTGCGCAGCGCGGACACCAGTTGGGCCGCGGCCGTGCTGGCACCGCCGACGGCGAAGAAGTCGGTGTCCTCGGTCAGCGGCACCGGTCCCAGCAGGTCCGTCCAGTGCCCGGCCAGCCAGGCGGCTTCGCCGTTGAGCTGTTCGGCGCCCTCCGCCGCGCCCGGGCTTCCCGGAAGCGGCCAGGGCAGGGCCTTGCGGTCCACTTTGCCGGAGGTCTTGGTCGGCAGCTCGTCGATGATCCCCAGCGCCGGGACCAGCTGGGCGGGCAGCTGCTCGGCAAGCCGTGCGCGGGCCGCGGCCAGGTCGATGTTGTGGCCGGCCTCCGGCACCAGGTAGCCGGCGAGGACCTTGTTGCCGCTGGGCGTGGACTGCACGGCGGCGGCCGCGGTGGCCACGCCGGGCAGCGCGGAAAGGGCCTTGTCGATCTCCCCCAATTCCACGCGCCGGCCGGCGAGCTTGACCTGTTCGTCGGCCCGGCCCACGAACACCAGGCCCAGCGGGTCGGCCAGCACCAGGTCCCCGCTGCGGTAGGCGCGCTTCCAGCCGAGGCTCGGCATCGGCGCGTACTTTTCGGCGTCCTTTTCCGGGTCCAGGTAACGGCCCAGCCCCACCCCGCCGATGATGAGCTCTCCCTCCTCGCCCCAGGCGACCGGGCGGCCGTCGGGATCGACGACGGCGAGGTCCCATCCCTGCAGCGGCAGGCCGATCCGGGCCGGCGGGGTCCCGTCCAGCCGTGCCCCGCACGCGATCACGGTGGCCTCGGTGGGGCCGTAGGTGTTCCACACCTCGCGTGTGGGGCCGGCCAGCCGGGCGACGAGCTCGTTCGGGCAGGCTTCCCCGCCAAAGATCAGCAGCCGGACGTGCTCCAGCGCCTCCGCCGGCCACAAGGCGGCCAGCGTGGGGACGGTGGACACCACGGTGATGTGCCGCCCGGCCAGCCAGGGCCCCAGGTCCGCCCCGGAGCGCACCACCGCCCGGGGGGCGGGAACCAGGCAGGCGCCGTTGCGCCAGGCCAGCCACATTTCCTCGCAGGAGGCATCGAAGGCCACCGACAGGCCCGCCAGGACCCGGTCCCCCGGGCCCAGCGGCCGCCCGGTGCAGAACATCCCGGCTTCCGCGTCGGCCCAGGCGGCCGCGGAACGGTGGGTGATGGCCACGCCCTTGGGCTTGCCGGTGGAGCCGGAGGTGAAGATGATCCAGGCGTCATCGTCCAGCGACGGCTGCGGAATGTGTCCCGTCGGCGGGACGTCGGGGACCATCACGATGTCGAGCCCGGCCCCGATGACGGCGCAGACGCCGGCCTCCTCCCACACGGTGCGCGCCCGTTCGTCGGGCTCGTCCGCATCCACGGGGACGTAGGCCGCCCCGGAGGCCAGCACGCCGAGGATCGCGATATACAGGTCCGCGGATCCGGACGGCACCCTCACCCCCACCCGGTCCCCCGCCCCGACGTCGGCACTCCACAGGCGCCGGGCCAGGCCGTCCATGCGCACCTTCAGTTCCCGGTAGGTCATGGGGCCGGTTCCGTCATCCAGGGCGGCGGCCGTGGGGTGGGTGTCGATGGTGTGGTTGATGATGTCCAGCAGCGTCCGTTCGGCGGGCGCGGGCAGGGTGGGGAAGAGCGCCGCCTCCGGACCGAACCGTGGCGTGGCAACTCCCCCCTCCCCCGCGGTCAGCGCCACCGGTGCCGCCGTTGCCTGGGCTGGCGGCGCCTGTGCCTTTGTCAGCTGTCCCGCCGCCCCGGCCCGCGGCCCGTCCGCTTTTCCTGTCCCGAAACTACGGTCGTAGTCCAAGTGAAGCTCCCCCCAGATACTTCATGCAGATTCAGATGTCCGGGCGCCCCTGTTCAGGTGCCCGTATTGCAGGTGCCGTATGCAGGCGCCGTATTCAGACGCCAAGCCGGCTGCCTCCGGGGTTTCCGTCCGCGCTGCCGGCCGGGCACGGCGCAACGGGCTGCGTCCGCCGGAAAGTGCCGGCGGACGGGGCCCGGAGCATGGTGCCCTTGGTGCGAGTGATGCAATGGTGCGAGTAGTGCAGGCTGCGTGGTGCGAACGGCAACGGTGCTCCTCCCCTGGCCGGCGGAGGCCTTCCCCTGCTCCCGCCTGCCAGCGGCGGAGACCGGCGCCCGGGCAGGCCGGTAGCCCGCCGGGTGCCGCGTTTCCGGCTCGTAACCTTCCGGATGCAGCTGTGTTTCGACTCTATAAACGGGACTCGGGTCCACGCATGAGTAGCGACTACTCAGATCAGGGCGCAATTACGTGGATCCCGCCCACCGCGTTTCGCCAAAGGAGGATGTCGGTTCTGGGGCCGAAAATCCGCATCCACCCTCGGCCAAAGGAACGGCACGGACATCGTCCTTTGCCGAAAAGCAGTGCGGGCGGGCTGCGCCGAGCCTCAGGCAGCAGCCGCGAGCAGCAGTTCGCGCCGCAGGCGCCCAGGAACCTGGCCCGGCCCCCGGGCGTGAAGACCGTCCCGGTGACCTTGATGACCGTCCATCCGCGCTCACGCAGCATGGCGTCGCGGTCGATGTCGCTCTCATACTGGGCGCGGTCGAGCCGGTGGTGGTCGCCGTCGTACTGGATGGCGATGCGCGCATGCCGGATCACAAGGTCCGGCATGACCGACCAGCCATCGGGGAAATGTAACCGGACGTTGACCTCGAGGTCCCGGATCCCCTCCGCCACAAGCAGGCTCCGCAGCCGTGATTCGGGCGCCGAGTAGACCCCAGGTCGAAGCAGCGGGAGGGCCTCCCGGGCGAGGCGGACCCCCGGTACGGACTTGCGGCGCGAGAGGACCTCCCCGATCTCCGCCAGGCTGGACAGCGGGTGGGTGCCAAGGACGCCGTCGGGCCGCGGCGGCCCCTCCGGTGTCTGGAACGGCGGCGTCCTTGGCCGCAGCTTTCCGTACCCCGGCGCGCCCCCTCCTTTTGCCCCGGCCCCTGCCCCTGCCGTTTCGCCCCAGGTTCCTGCGCAACCCTCGCGTTTCGACCCAGGTCGCCGCGGGGTTTGGGGCCAAAACCCAGCGACAAGCTTTGTCGAAACGGGGCGGGAGGGCAGGAGGGTTTGGCGAAACGCACGGCAGGGGCAACAAAGGCCGCCGCGGCACGCTTGGGGGGAAGCGCCGCGACGGCCTTGTGTTCTTCCAAAGGGCCATGGTCCCGAACGGGGGGCATGGGCCTTCGGGTGAAGGTCGCCGGGCCTTCGGGGGAAACAGCGGACCGTACGGTCGGCATGCCCGGCATTCTGCGCCGCCAGTTGGGGGACTGAGGCGGCGCAGGTTTCAGTATGCCCGCTGCTCCGGAGGCCGAGGGGGCGTTGGTCCCGACCGGTGGCGTTAATCACCCGTTCATTCACCCGCGGTCCTGGCCGCCCGGCCATTCGCCGCCCGGCCTCCGCCGCCACCCGCGGGCACCTGCCCTTCGGACCCGTACCTGCGCGGGCCCCCTGCTGCCGGGCCCCCTACTGCCCGGGTCCCCTACTGCCCGGGCCCCTCGATGATCCCGCGGGCGGCCGCGCGCAGCAGCGCTTCGGACCGCGTGGCGACCTCCAGTTTTCGGTAGATGTGCCTGACGTGGGTCTTGACGGTGTTCAGGGACAGGTGCAGGTCGGCGGCCACCTCCTGGAGGGTGCGGTGGGCGGCCAGGGCGCGGAGGACTTCGGTTTCGCGCTCGCTCAGTTCACCCGCCGCAGGGACGCCGCCGATCTCCAGGACCGGTTTCAAGGCGGGCGGATGGAGCTCCCCCAGGACTCCGATCCGTTGCAGGAGGTCGCGTTCGGCCTCGCTCAACACCAGCCACGGACTGCTGAGGCCGTTGTTCCGGCAGAGGGCATCCGCGGCAAGCGCGCTTTCCCGGGCGGTCCGGACGTCGCCCCGCATGGCGGCGGTGACCGCCCCCAGGAATCCGCCGACGGCCTGCCAGCGCGGCTGGTCCCTGTCGATGCGCGCCATGACGCGGCCCAGGTCGGTGGCCGAAGCCCGCCCCACCGCCAGGGCCAGCCGCAGGCCCAGCAGCTTCCAGACCACAGATGTTCCCGCGCCGGTTCCCATGAGCCGCTGGGCTCCGGCCACGTCGCCGAGGACCATCCGCAGGTAGGCCGCCGACGCCCGGCGTTCTGCCTCGTCGACCCCGATGCGGGCCTGGGCGGGCGCGGATTCCGATTCCAGTTCCAGCTGTTCCAGGCAGCGCCGCACCAGCGGGCGGCCGTCGGGGGCCGACGCGGTGTAGCCGACCAGCCAGAGGAATTCGGCCACGTTCCGGGCCCGCTGGAGCATGTGCGCGGTGCGGCCGGTCCCGATGGAATCCAGCAGCAGGCGGGCAGCGGAATAGTCGCCCGACTCGGTCAGGTACAGGGCCTTCGCCACCCGGTAGGCCGCCCCGCGGTCGCCCGCCATCCAGTCGGCCGGCCAGCCGCGCCGCTCCAGGGCCTCGAGGGCCGAACCGCACCGGTCCATGAAGCCGGCGAGCGCCAGGGCTAGCGTCTCCAGGCACGCGGCCCGGAAGCGCATGAGGTGGGTCTGCGCGCTGGGCCTGCGTTCCAGGACGCTGCGGATGAGTTGGATGGCCACGCCGTGCCGGTCCTCGTGGAGCAGGGTTTCGGCCGCAACCAGCGCCGAGCGATCCGCGACCGCTTGGGCGTACCCCTCGAAGCCTGCGCTGGACTGGACCAGGGTGGCGACGCGGGTGGCGGCCTCGAGGCCGGCGCGCCGGTCACCGGCAAGGGTGGAATGGAAGGCGATCAGCGAATCGAAGACGCAGCGCCGCAGGGGGTCGCGCCGCCAGGCCTTGGCGAGGCGGGGGTCCCGGAGCTGCTCCTGCAGTTCGGCCTGCAGGGCGGGGTCCCAGGCGGCAAAGTTGCGCTCGGCCCAGTCCATGGTGAAATCCAGGTGGTCCAGCAGCAGCGTCCGGGGGCCCGGCTCGGGGACGGAACGTCGGACGGCAAACCACTGCTGCGGGGTCAGCGATTCGGACTCCGTGATCCGCTGCAGGATCAGGGCGTCGATGTCCCGTCCCGGCAGCGCGGCCAGGGCCGCCTTGAAGGCAGGGGCGAACTCCGCGTGTTCGCCGGCCCAGTGGGCTATCCGCTTCTGCGCCACGGTGGTGTCCAGCCCCAGCCGGTGCTCGGCGATGATCCCGGCCCTGCGCCAGGGCTCCACCACGCGGGTGCGCAGGAACCCGCCGCTGCTGCCGTAGTCGAGCAGGCCCAGTGCCTCGATGCGTTCCATCACCCGTTCGACGGCGGCTTGCCCGGCCGATTCGTCCGGCAGGCCGGGCACGCCGTCGACCAGCCGGGCCAGCAGCTCCGTGCTGGTGGTGGAGGCGGTGTCGATGACCCGCAGCACCAGGGCGGCGAGGCCGTGGAGCGGCTCGGGAAAATCGAAAACCCAATGGCGTTCGTACACCATGCGGGCCAGCGCTTCTCCGGGGCGGATGCGGATGGCGGTGTCCAGGTCGGTCGGGTCGCGGGGGTCGAAGGCGCCGAAGTACATCTGCACCAGGCCGGGCAATCCTTGGGCAGCCTCGTGAAGCTGCCCGGAGAACAGTGCCGAGCCGGGGTAGCCCCGCCGGATGCCGAGCTGGTCCACCTCGGCCACCGTGAAGGCGAGCTCCTCCAGGCGGATGATCCGCGTGGAGAAGGGCAGCGTCTCGGCCGCCAGTTCAAGGGGGGTCGGATACCTCGTGATCAGGATGAGCCGCAGTTCGGGGCAGCGGGCCAGCAGGTCGGGGATGGTTGAACCGGCCAGGGTCCGGACCGCGGCCGGGTCCTGTGCCCGCAGCCCCGAGTGGTCCAGCACCAGCACGCGCGGACCGGGCCCGAGCTGCTCCACCGCGGCGAGGATCGTGTCCGTGGTGGCGGCCGGTTCCCGTCCCGTGTCCCACCATCCGTAGCCGGGACCGTCGGGGCCCTCCGCGTGCATCCGGTCCCGGACCCACTGCGCCACGGCAAACGTCTTGCCGGCAAAGGCGGGGGCACGCAGGATCGTCAGCCGCTGCGTGCCGTCGAGGGCCTCCGCGATCCGCTCCCTGGGCACGGCGATGCCCGCCGGTTCCGGCATGCGCTCCAGCAAATGGTGCCTCAGCTTGCGTTCCTCCCCTGCGGTGCGGTGGTGGACGGATCGACCCAAGGGTAGCAAGCAAAAGGCGCCAGCCCGACGAGCCCTCCGGGGAGGCCGATCCGCCGGCCGGAGCGGTTACGGGCAGCCGGTGCCCCGCGGGTACCGGCCGGCATCGGCGGGCAGCGTTCCGGGGGCCTCCGTCCTCCCGGCCAGCACGTCGGCGAGCGCGGTGAAGGATTCGGGGGTGCGGCCGTAGAGCGCGATCCGGGCGGTCCGCGCCGCGGAGTGGGACAGGCCCCACGGAGCGTCCAGGGCCACCACGACGTCCCCGGAGCCGGCGGCTTTCCCGCTCCCAAGCAGCCTCACCAGCGTGCCTCCCTTGGATTCGCCGGAGGCCGCGACGTCCAGCCCGGCGGCGTCGGCCGCGGTGCGCAGCCGGGCGCGGTCCTGGGCGGTGCCGCCTTCGATCCGCAACCTGCCGGCCACCAGCGCACCCGAACACTTGCCGGTCACCACGGTGACGGCGGCGCGGGCGGCCTCAAGCGCCACCTCCCGGCCGCTGCCCGGGGCGGCCGGCGGAACCCGCGGCCAGTCCTGCCCCGCACCTCCCGAAGCGGCCCCCCGAGCGTCGCCGGACGTGGCCAGCCGCTGCTGCCAGAGCATCATCGCGCCCACCTTGGCGGCAGCCTCGTCCAGCCGGGCCTCGGGAATCTCGCCGGATTCCACGGCCTTCACGACGGCCGCGTGGGCCGGGGCGATCGCCTCGGGCATCAGCAGCAGGTCGGCCCCGGCCTTGAGGGCCTTCACGGCGGCCGTGCCGTTCGGATAGGCCTGCGTGATGGCCCCCATGTTCAGCGCGTCGGTGACCGCGACGCCGTCGAACTCCAGCCCGTCCAGCTTCCGGTAACTGGCGGCGGACAGCGAGGCCGGCACCCCCTTGTCGAGTTCGGGGACGGCGATGTGCCCCATC